>ENA-OWNT01000405-OWNT01000405.1-seawater-metagenome-genome-assembly--contig:-NODE-405-length-104907-cov-12.665363_pt1 | contig 104907 bp, 81 predicted proteins | sample MGYA00238136_ERZ651165 | MGnify/ENA primary metagenome ERZ651165 (study PRJEB26861, sample SAMN08777766) | seawater metagenome | isolation source: coastal seawater | place: USA: Florida | collected...
GGAGTTCTCCCCGGAAAACAGGGGGTGTCTGGGGGACGGAGTCCCCCGCTGATGCACGAGCAGTCAGCCTGGAGGCAGCCTCGACAGTGGACACTGTGCTCTGTCGGTGGAGCGCACGACTTGTGCGGGTACGAGACCCTCCCGGGGGGAGGTGGCGGCGCAGCCGACGGAGGGGGCCCCGCCGAGGAGACCTTGGCTCCGAGGCGCCCGGCGAGACCTTGGCTCGCCGGGCCGGGCGGGACGCAGGCCCGACCGGTGCACGATGATCAGCTGAGGTCGTACTTCTTCAGCTTGTCGTAGAGCGTGCGCACGCCGATGCCGAGGGCTTGGGCGGCCTGCTTGCGGTTGCCGTCGACGCTGGCGAGGGCGCGGCGGATGAGGTCGCGCTCGGCTTCTTCCATGGTGGGGATGGCGCCCGAGGCGGTGAGCGAGGACGCCCCTGTGGTGGGCACTGTGAAGCCCGGGGGCAGGCCGCCGAGGTCGTCGGCGGTGATGGTGTGGCCGTCGGCGAGGATGGTGGCGCGTTCGAGGGCGTTGGCCAGCTCGCGCACGTTGCCCTTCCAGTCGCGGCGGACCAGCTCGCGGCGTGCGCTCTCGGACAGTTGCATGCCGGGGCGGCCCATCTCGGCGCCGACGCGCTGGAGGAGGGTGTCGGCGAGGGGCAGGATGTCTTCGCGGCGGTCGCGGAGCGGGGGCAGCACCACGGGAAAGACGGCCAGGCGGTAGTAGAGGTCTTCGCGGAAGGTGCCTTCGGAGACCATCTTGCCGAGGTCGCGGTTGGTGGCGGCCACCCAGCGGACGTCGACCTCGACGGTCTGGTTGCCGCCGACGCGCTCGAAGCGGCGCTCTTGGAGCACGCGCAGGAGCTTGGCCTGGAGGTCGGGCTTGAGCTCGCCCACTTCGTCGAGGAAGAAGGTGCCGCCGTCGGCCAGCTCGACGCGTCCGCGGCGTCGGCCGACCGCGCCGGTGAACGCGCCCCGCTCGTGGCCGAAGAGCTCGCTCTCGAGGAGGCTCTCGGACAGTGCGGCGCAGTTGATGGCCACGAAGGGACCCTCGGCGCGCTTGGACCAGCGGTGCACGGCCCGCGCGGAGACTTCCTTGCCGGTGCCCGAGTCGCCGAGGATGAGCACGGTGGACTCGGTGGCGGCGACTTTGCGCAGCTGGCGCACGATGGGCTGCATCGCGGGGGCGCCCCAGGTGAGGCGCGGGGCGGGGGCGTCTCCTTTGGCTTCGACGCGGGCCTTGAGCTGGTGGCGCTCGACGGCGCGGCCCACCACCTGGCGCAGCTCGGCGAGGCTGCCGACGGGCTTCTGGAGGTAGTCGAAGGCGCCGAACTTCATGGCTTCGACGGCGTGGCCCACCGACCCGTGGGCCGTGAGCATGATGACTTCGAGGTCGGGGTGGTCTGCGCGGACGGCCTTGAGCAGGGCCATGCCGTCCATGCGGGGCATGTTGAGGTCGGTGAGCATGACGTGGAAGGACCGGCGCGACAGCTTGGACAGCGCCGCCTTGCCATCGCCGGCTTCTTCGACCACGTGGCCGGCCACTTCGAGTGCATCGGCGAGGAAGTCGCGGATGTCCTCTTCGTCGTCGACCACCAGGACGCGTGCCATTTACGACTCCGGGATGCGGGCGACGAACCGGGCGCCGCCGCCTTGGGCTTCGGTGACGGTGAGCGTACCGCCGTGGAGCTGGCAGATGCGGCGGGCGACGGCGAGGCCCAAGCCTGTGCCGCGCTGCCGACCGGTGACGAAGGGCTCGAAGATGCGCTCGCGTTGGTCTTCGGGGACGCCGGGACCCCGGTCGCTCACGGTGTAGACGAGGTGGGGGCCCTCGCGGCGGACGGTGACGTCGACGGTGGTGTCGTCTGGCGCGTGCTGCAGGGCGTTGGACAGCAGGTTGGCCATCACGCGGGTCATGCGGGGGGCGTCGAGGGGCCAGGTGGGGTCGGGGTCGGCGCTGATCTGGATGCGGTGGGCGTCGAGGCCTTCGAGGGCGGCCTGGACGGGGGCGCTGGCCTGGACGGGGGCGCGCTGGATCTCGGCCGTGCGGGCGAAGCCGAGGAGGTCGTTGGTGAGGTCTTCGAGGCGTTCTGCGCTGCGGACCACACGCTCGGCCCGGCGGCGCTTGCGACCGGCCTCGGCGGCCTCGGCGAGCAGCTGGGCGTGGCCCTTGAGGGCGGTGAGGGGGTTGCGGATCTCGTGGGCGAGCACGGCCGACATCTGGCCGAGGGCGGCGAGGTGCTGGGTGCGGGCGACCTCGCGCTCGGCGGCTTCGAGGCGTCGACGGGCGCGCCAGGACGCCAGCGCGAGGCCTACGAGGACCACTGCGCCGAGGAGGGCCACCGCGAAGGCTCGTGCGGTGCGGGCCTGGAGGTCTTGGGCGAGGGTGGGCTCGAAGTCGACGAGCAGGCGGGGAGGTGGCCTCTGGCTGTCGACGGGGGGCGCGCCGGGGCCAGAGCGGTCGCCGCGGGGGGGCGGACCAGGGGGGGCCATCATGCGTGCGCGGTGGTCTCCGATGACCACCTCGCCGATGCGGTGCGGCTGGTCGGCGAAGCCTCCATCGTCGCCGGCCTCGGCCAGGATGCGTCCGTCGGCGTCGACCAGAGCCATCCAGAGAACACCGGACTCGGCGGCATTCTCGGGGGAGAGGGCGGTCTCGAGTCCCTCAGCCTGGCCGGGGCGGAGGCCGGCTTCTTGGAGTTGGCTGCCCACCTTCTGGAGCACGCTGCCACCTTCGGCCCGCACCAGGTCGTGGGTGCGGGAGCGCAGGCCGTGGTCGCTCCAGGCCGTCACGCCCACAAAAAGCACGGCAAGGGCCACCGTCGCGAGGAGGAGGCCCTGGCGGGCGAGGAAGGCGCGGTCGATCACGGGGCCCTCCCGCGGCGGTCAGCCTGCGATGGAGGCCCACCGGGGGTGGTCGGACAGGCGCAGGTAGTCGTCGTCTTCGGTGGCGTCGGCGAGCAGCTCGGCGGCGTCGGAGCCGGCGGTGAGCAGATCGTTGAATGCGCCGTCGGCGTCGCCCATCAGCGCCTTGGCGGCACCCCGAGCGTACAGGGCGAAGGCGTCGGCATCCCCGTAGCCATCGATGGCACGCTCGAGCGGCTGGCGTGCATCGGCGTCGAGGCCCACAGCGAGCAGGCAGCGGCCGAGCACGTGCCAGGTCTCGGGGTCGTCTTCGCGCGCGACGGCGTCGGACAGCACGGCCACGGCAGCATCGGGCATGCCGATCTCGGCGTACAGGAAGCCACGGCGCGACCAGGCGGCGCCGAGGGCGTCGTCGAGCTTTCCGGCGGTCTCCCACGCATCCAGAGCGCCCTGGGCATCGCCCATGTCGACGCGCGCATCGCCCACTTCCAGCCAGGCTTCGGCGTCGTCGGCACCGGAGCCGGCCACGAAGGCCTCGAGGTGGGGCAGGGCGCGCTCGACATCGCCCATGGCCCGGAGGTCGGCGGCGAGGTCGTAGCGGAGGTCGGCCGGGGCACCTTCGGGAAGGTGGTCGAGCACGGCACCCCAGAGCGCGGCGTTGTCGGGGTCGTCGGGCGGGAGGATCCGGTTCAGGGTGCCCAGGACCGCGTTGATCGGGCCCTTGGCCAGGACCTTGCCGATGGTGGCGGGACCGGTGCGAAGGAGGGTGCGGAGGGCGTCCTGCTCGGCTGCCTTCTTGTCGTCGAAGGTGGCGAGGGACCTGTGGAGGCGAGCGTAGTGCACGGTGTGCTCCGAGCAATCGGGGCGGCGTTCCAGGTGTCCCGCCCAATCGAGCGGGCCGCGCGTTTAACCATGGCAGGCCGCCGGGGCTCGGGCTTTGGGACAGAGAATGGCGCCCTTTTGCTCGATGTCGGTAGGGTGGGTGCGCCTCGGATGTCTGGAGCCCTGCGCCATCGTGTCCCCCCCCCGTCCCCTCGCTGTGAGACTCGGCCTCCGGCTGCTGCTGGTGGTGGGCGGCCTCGTGGTGGGGCTGGGGCTTGCCGAGGGCCTCGCGCGCGTGTTCGGGCCACCGCTGCCGGGGTTCGTGCTCGACGCCACGCTCACGGTGTACGAACCCCGCCTGTACGCCCGGCACCCCACCCGCATCACCACGCTGGCGCCCAACGCCGACGTCACCCTCCAGGCCATCGAGTACACCTCTCGTGTGCGCACCGACCGCCTCGGCCTGCGCGGCGCTCCCCCGGCCGACGGCAACGCCCGCATCGCGTTCGTGGGCGACTCCTTCACGCTCGGGGTCCAGGTCGACGAGACCGACACCTTCGCCGAGCGGGTGGCCCACCGACTGGCGGAAGATGGCGGCACCCGGGTGGTCGCTCTGAACGCGGGGGTCGACGGCTACGGCACGCTCCAGGCCACCGACCGCCTTGGCGAGCTGCTCGGGCAGACCCGGCTCACCCACGCCGTGCTCACGGTCTACCTGGGCAACGACCTCCGCGACGACACCCGGCTCGAGCACAAGCGCCAGGCGATGAATGGCCCCCCGCCCGATGAGTCGGGCTTCGACTCGCTGGACACGATGCAACGCAAGTCGGCGGTGGCACGGTGGAGCCGGCTGTATGCGTGGGTGCAGGTGGTGCGTGCCCTCCGTGCGCAGGCGTCGGACTTCCGCATCCAGGAGTATGCCGATGAGCTGGCTGTGTTCGTGGATCCAGCAGCGCGGGCATCGCAGCTTCAAGCCACCCGCCGGGGGCTGGCAGAGTTCGGGTCGGTGTGCCGGTGGCGACGCCTGAAGTGCACAGTGGCGCTTGCCCCGCCGGCTTGGGTGGTGCATCCCGAGCGTGCCGAGGCCACGTTCTCGGCCTTTGGGTTGGATGCCGCTGATGCAGATGCTGCCGCGGTGGTGTCGGCGGTCCGGGGGTCCGTTCCTGCGGGCCTGACGGTGGTGGACCTCACGGCGCCTCTGCAGGCTGCGGGGGCCGACCGGGCGCTGCACTTCACGTTCGACCCGCACTGGAATGCGGCTGGGCACGCGGTGGTGGCGGAGGCGTTGGTGAAGGAGGGGGCGTGGTGACGTACGTCCGCTCATCCGCAGACGTTGACCACTCCTCCACACGACCGCCCCACGACTGACCAGTCGGGCGGGTACATCGTGCGCGCACCCCCCGCGAGGTCCCCGTGTCTCCTCTGTTGCTGCTCGCATCCGTCTCGACCGCCTCCACCGGCCTGCCGCCGGGCATCGTTCCCCCCGTACGTTGCGGAACGCCTGCCTTCGCAGACCTGGAGATGCCGGAGCTTGTTCCCGAGCCGCTGCCGGTCCCACGCCCACCGTCGTCCGACAAGCTCGAGCGCGATGCCTACGACGTCACCGACAACGAGCTCATCACGGAGAACTTCGCGTTCCGCTGGGGCACGCGGGGCGGCGTCACCACCGGTGAGGTCGAGGACCTCGCCGAGGCCTTCGAAGACGCCTGGCTCGAAGAGATCCATATCCAAGGTCACCCCGTCCCCACCGGCGCCGACGACTACCTGTTCAACGTCTACATCGGCGACAGCGGCGGCGGCACACCCTCTGGCTACGGGGCGGCCGGCTACTTCACGTCGGACTCCCGCGGCTGGCCCATGGTGGTGGTGGCTGCAGGCACGCTGGACGACCGCGACTACGCCGACATCACCGCCGCTCACGAGTTCTATCACGCCATCCAGGGCGGCACCGACCGCTACCCCTACTCGGGCGACAGCGCGTGGTTCTGGGAGGCCAGCGCCACCTGGGCCTCGGCCACGGTGTACCCATCCAACATCTACTACGCATCGTTCATGTTCGGGTACGCCTTCCTGCCGCACTACCCGGTCAACTACTTCAACTATGCAGACTCGTGGAATGTGGAGGACTACTACCAGTACGGTGCCTTCATCGTGCCGCTGCACCTGTCGGAGATCACCGCCGACCGCGACCTCATCCGTGAGGTGTGGACCGACAGCGGCCCCGAGTCCGACCCCCTCTCCATGCTGCAGAGCTTGCTCGACGACCGCGGCATGTCCTTCGACGACGCCTTCCTCGACCACGCCGCCCGGATGGCCACCTTCGACTACCCCGAGGGCGATGGCTACGAGATGATGGCCAACTACTACGCCAGCAGCTTCTCCGAGTCGGACAACATGGTGGCCGACGAGGTGGGGCCCGAGGGCACGGATGGCTTCACGGCCGGTCCACGGAGCTTGCGTCCGTACCGCTACGGGTACAATGCGATTGAGGTCGACATCGGCGACGCCGAGTCCATCGAGGTGGTCATCGACGGCGACGAAGAGGGCAGCCGCGGGAGCAACGCAACATGGGGCGCCAAGCTCGTGGTGGTCGACCGCCGCGACCGCACCTACGTCGACTTTGACTGGGACGACACCACGGGCACTGTGTCGGTCGACGGCCTCGATGGCGAGACGGTCTGGATTGTGGTGGCCCCCTGGACCCGCCAGACCCGCTACTTCGACTCCGAGACCTTCGAGTATCGATACAGCGTGGCCTTTGGCGAAGACGACCCGGTGGAGCCCGGCGACACGGGCGACACGGGTGAGCCGGTTGAAGACACGGGCGAGCCGGTCGAAGACACCGATGAGCCGGTTGCATCTGACGACGACACGGCCACCGATGACACGGAGCCTGTCGACGGTGGGTCGGGTCCGGGCAAGGCAACTACCTGCAGCACCGTCTCTGCAGCCGGCGCGTGGACCGTTGTGTTGGGCATGCTGGGAGCCGCAGGCCGCCGTCGGGAGATGCGGTAGAGAGGGCCCCATCCGCCCTTCGGGCACCTTCCCCGGGAGGGGAAGGCCTGTGTCCATGCCCTGAGTTGTAGGGGCCTCAGTCGTCCCGACGCCGGCGCGCGAATGCAGCCAGACCGGCCAACAGCATGCTGCCCATGGCCGCGCCACCCGTGGCATCACAGCCACCGCAGCCGCTCACCTTGCCGCCTTCTTCGAAGTTGGCTTCGTACAGTGGGGTGCCGGTGTCGAGCTCGCCTTCACCCTCGCCTTCACCCTCGCCCTCGCCTTCGCCTTCGCCCTCACCGACGTTTTCGTCGTCGTCGCAGGCCGAGCCGATGCCATCACCGTCGAGGTCTTCCTGGTCGGTGTTGGCGACCGACTCGCAGTTGTCGGAGTCGTCGACGATGCCGTCACCGTCGTCGTCCCACCACAGCTCGACCGTGGCGCCGAACGCGGAGATGTCGTCCCAGCCGCCGTTGTTGTAGGAGTAGAAGCCACCCTGGCCGGCGGGCAGGGGGTCGGTGTCGACGGCCACGAGGACTTCGTCGGGTTCTTCGTTCTCGAAGTCGGACCAGTACAGGCCCATGATCTCACCGTCGTTGAACGACAGGGCCATCCGGCCGGCTTCGTGCATCTCGTAGTAGACCGAAGCGGTCTCGAGCACCTCGGCTCGGCCGTTCTCGATCTTGGCCAGGACGGCCAGCTGCGTGTCGACATCGAACGGACTGTCGGCACCGCGGCCCCCACCGGTCATGGTGAAGATGTAGTAGTTCTCCGCATCCTGGAAGTGGTACACGAGGCCCATGGCGTCGTCGTCTTCGGAGTAGACGAGCGCCGTGATCATGCCGTCTTCGGCTTCGACGTCTTCGTGGACCAGCCAGTTGTCCTTCGGGCCACCGTCGCCCCAGTCACCGCCGCCTTCATCGGTGGTGGAGAACACCCAGGTGTAGCCGCTGCCATCGTCGTAGCCCCACCAGTCGTCGTCGTTGTAGCCGCCGTCCCAGCCGTCGCGGCCGTTGTAGAGCTCTTCGTACTCGAAGTCGTTCCAGGCGAAGCCCTCGATGAGGTCCTGGGCCTGCGCGGGTGCAGAGAGGGCGGTGAGGAGGGCGAGGGCTGGGGTCATGATGGTCTCCGCGGGCCGGCGTAGCGGCTGTTCGACAACTGCATGACCTCATCTCACGGAATCGATCCCTCCGGCGACCCTCCCACGTCAAGGAGCCGTTAGGAGCGGCGGCCTCGCCACCTGGGACCCCAATGGACAGCGCTTCCGACGCAATCCTCGCCGCCGGCCGCACCCCCGCCCGGGGCCACCGCCATCCACGCCTGGTGGTCCTCGCCCGCGGTGACGGCTGGCTGGTGGTGGCCAAGCCGCCGCGGGTCATCTCGCACCGCAATGCGCAACATCCACACGAGTACGCGATGCTCCAGCGGGTGCGCGACCTCGTGGGCGGGCGGGTGTGGCTGGTCCACCGCCTCGACCGCGCTACTTCGGGCTGCCAGCTCTTCGCCACCCGCCAGGAGCTCGCAGGACCGCTCTCCAAGGCGCTCACCGAGGGCCGCAAGTCGTACGTCACGATGGTGCGGGGCTACTTCAACCACGACGCCCCGGTGCAGGTCGACTCTCCCATCAAGTACCCCGACGGCTCCTACAAAGAAGCCCACTCCGAGGTGCGCCTGCTGGGCCGCAGCCACGAGCCCCGCTGTTCGCTGCTGCACGTGTTCCCCACCACCGGTCGCCACCATCAGGTGCGCCGTCACGTGCGCGACCTTCACCATCCGGTCATCCGCGATGGCTACCACGGCGACTCCCGCGTGAACCGCTGGTGGCGCGAGAACCACGGCATGGCCCGCCTCGGGCTGCACGCCTGGAGCCTCGACCTCACCCTCCCCGACGGTGCCCCCCTGTCGGTCACCTGTCCCTTGTTTGTCGACCAGGCGGTGCTCTTTCGCCAGCTGCCCTGGTGGGACGACGCCGTGTCTGCACTTCCGGGGTTGGTCGCCGACCCCCTTCCGCTGGTGGACACCGACCCCATGGTCGAAGAACACGGCCCTGCACTGGGCTGGCGGTCGCGGCGCACGCCGGTGGCCATCGAGGAATGCACATGACGAAGCGTTGGTTTGTCTCGCTGGATGTTGGAACCAAGACGATTGGGGTGGCCCGTGCTCCCCAGCGAGGGCCGGCGATTGCGAGTCCGCAATTTACATTGCGTCGAGAGGGCCTGAAGCGGGATGTTCCCCGGCTTGTGGCCACGGTCCGACAGTGGGGAGCGGTGGACACCTGGGTGGTGGGCTTGCCCCTCGAGCTCGACGGCACGGAGGGGCGGAGTGCCCGCCTGGCGCGTCAGGTGGGTGATGCCATCGCGAAGCTCGGTGGGACGGTGGACTACCAGGACGAACGGTTCTCTACTGTGGAGGCCACACGGCGACTCCAGGCGCAGGGCATGGACAGCCGCAAGCAGCGGCAGGTGATTGACAGTGCCGCAGCAGCGGTCATTCTGGAGGACTGGCTGGGGCGGGTTGGGCCGGCCTGAGGGCGTTGGTGGGTTCTTCGACCACCTTGGCGTGGTCGGGGATGTAGGGCTCTACGGAGCCGTCGGGGGTGACGCGGAGGCCGAGGCGCTCGGAAAGGGTGTGGGCATGAACCTGCGGGTCCAGGAGGAGGGCTGCAATTGGGATTCTCCGGAGCTCGGGACGGTTGTGTGCCATCACCACCAGGGAGGCTTCCTCGCCGGGTTCAACCACCACCTTTGATGCGGACGTGGCGGGGAGTCTGGTCGTTGCCACATGCTCGAAGCTCGGTAGCTTCCAGGTGTCCACTCCCCCGGCGAGCCCAACTGCGACCAGCAGCCTGCCATTGTCGAGAGTGATGAGCTGCGACGGCTCGCGGTCGGTTGTTGGCAGGCGGTAGGCCGGCTGGTTCCACTCTCCGACCCTCCAGACCAGTAGCTCCTTTGCGCGATGGCCGACCGCAACGAATCGCCCATCCAGGAGCAGAATGGGGAGTCGCTTTCGGTGGCCCAGGTCCGGATCGTCTGGTTCCACGATGGGCTGTGGCACCCAAGTGCCATCGCCTTGGGAATGGTGCCACAGGGTCAACGCTCCGTCCCAATGAGAAGTGAACAAGAGAGCGTCGGTGAGGAACTGGGCTCCATTCACCCGGGCCCGTTGGAGTCCCGGTCGGGAGATCTCCCTGAGGGTAGCTCTTGCCTCTCCGCCGGAGCCGAGAAAGCGTGCTGCCTCGCCGCCCCACATGAGTCCATGTTCCCCTGAGGGGCTCCAGGCGATGCCTCGGGGCTCCTCTTCGGTGCCTTCAGGGTGTGGGGATAGCGTGCCCAGGTGTGGTGCCCACAGCATCCAGGCCCTGTTGGTCGTGTGTACGACGACAGATTCCGTCGAGCCGGGAACCTTTGCGAGCGTGACCAGGGAGTCGTTGACAGCTGGGATGGTGAGGGGCGGACCGACTGGCTTGAGGTCTTTTCCAAGAGTTGCGAGTGTTCCTTCGCGTCCCGATACCAGTAGGTGTTGCTTGTGGCGTAGCATTGTCGACAGGGGAAATGACTGGCGGACTACCGTCGGTCGGGCTCTGTCCACCTCGTAGATGAGGATCGTGTTGTCTCGGCTGATGGCGAAGGATCGACCTGAGTGAAAGAAGCGGGTCCTGGGGAGGTGGGTGACTGGTTGTTTTGCGGCAGTCCAGCGGCCGATGGTCCTACCATCGATGGTGCCCAACCAGAAGGAACCATCGTAGTACAGCGAGGCCCATAGTCCGGCTTCTTCGTGCACCGTAGAGTCATAGAGGCGTTGGTCGAAGTCCGGCGCCTGTGCCAGCTGAGTACCGGTGTTTGGATTCACCAAGATGGGGCCGTCATTCCCACCAAGGGTTGGCTCGCTACCGAGGACCACGAGCTGGCCCTGGCTTGCAGCGAAGACGTCAACATATCCTTTGGCCCGGGAGAAGAACTCGACCGAGTCGTCAGTCAACCGTCCCCATCCACCAGCAACTGGCTGCATGAGGAAGCCAACGTCTCGTCCCCAGGCGAACTGTATCGACCGGGTAGGATTGTCAATGAGCATCTCCGCGTGCCCGCTTGTGTCGACCCGAACGACGGTGGACTCGATGTCGAGAACGACCGAACGGTCGCTGTCCCACACCACTGAGTCCAACTCCAGGCCTGCTGTGGTGGTTCCGAAGAGGCTTTCGGAGTTCCAGATGCAGATACGTTCTCTCCCCATCCAGTCTACAATCCAGAGGTCCCCATCTCCCGTCACCGCTGCAATCTTGCTTCCGTCTGGACTCAGGGCGGCGCCAAGGGGCGCTGCTGGTAGGTTGACCGCCACCGGCTGCCATTGCTCGTTGTGGAGCTGCCACAAATCGAGTTGTGTCTCGCCGTTTGTTCGAGTGGTAGGAGAACAGAAGATGACGTCGTCCCCGGGGCCGATGGTGACGCCGGCACAGTCACCGAAACGAGCCACCAGGACCGTAGAGAGGAACGGGGTATTGATAGTGTCGTTGTGTAGCAGCATCCCCCTGGACTCGGGTGTGACGAAGTCGGACGGCAGATGGGCGGCGATGACGGCCGCATCCAGTCCTCTGCCTTGACGATTGGCTTCGTACATCTGCTGTAGTAGGCCGGCTGCCTTGTACACACGTTCGCTCGCCGCCAGCCGGGTTGCCCCCGCAAACATGGTCCCCAACACCCCGAGCACCGTCACCGCGGCCAACCCGAGCGGCACCCGCTGTCGCCACGCCCACCGCCGCGCCCGTGTCGGCAGCCCATACCGGTGCCAGCGCACGTCCAGGCCATCTCGCCAGTCCTGGAGCACCGCCGCCACATCGGCAGGCGAAGCGGGGCGGTCGGCGGGAGCTGGCTGCAGACAGCGCGCCACCACACTCGCCAGCGGCGCCGGAATCGGGTGTCCCGTCCCCTCCGGATTCCCCGTGCAGACGAGATTTAGCAGCTTTCCCACCGCCCACACATCTGTCGCCGGGCCATGTTCGCCGACTCGGCCTTCCAGCTGCTCCGGACTCGCCCAGCGGAGCGTGCCCAGCACTTGCCCCAGCCGCGTGAGGGACCGCTCACCGCTCTCAATGAGGGCCGGCTCCGACTCTCCCACCACTTTGGCCAGCCCCCAGTCCATCAGCTGCACCTCGCCGAACGGTCCGATCATCACGTTGTCGGCCTTCACATCCCGGTGGACCACACCGCGGGAGTGGGCGTGGGCCAGCGCTTCGCACACCCGAACCACGATGTCGACACGGCGACGGAGTGCCTGCGGTGTGTCCTCCGAGGCGGGGGCGAGGACCCGGTCCATGTGTTGTGTGAGTGTTTCGCCGACCACCCTGCGCATGCTGTACCAGGGCGCAGTCCGACCGGGTCGGGACGCCTCGTACAGGGGCACTACGCCGGGGTGTTCGAGGCGGGCGAGCACCCGAACCTCACGCTGGAAGCGGGTGAGCGCAGAGACGCTCGCGATGTTGGCGCGGATGGTCTTGACCGCCACCGAGCGGTCGAGCCAGCGGTCGTGCATGGCCCACACCTCGCCCATGCCGCCTTCGCCCAGCTTTCTTTCCGCATCGAAGCGGCCGTCGAGGGGGGCGCGGGGCCGGTGCTCGGGGGCTTGGTCCACCTCGGGCAGAGTGGCGTCGGACGCAGATGCCCACGTCTCCGCAGAGTCGTCTGCATACCGGTCGTCCGTCGACATGGTCCCCCCCCGAGTCCAAGTGGGGGAAGCCTACTGTACGCGCGGTCGCCCTGTCACCCTCTCCAGCGTCCCACCGGCAGCTCGGCGCCCAACACCACCATCGTCCCGGCTGCCTCGAAGCCCAGAGTCGCCAGCCCTCGCTGCGAGGCCACATTCGCCGGGTCCCACACCGCCACCACCATGTCCACCACTCCGCGACTCCGCGCGTCGTCCAACACAGCGTGTGCCAAGGCCGTACCCAGCCCCCGGCCCTGGAACGAGTGGTCCAGAGACACCACCAGCTCGGGGGCTTCGTCGGTCCGCCGAGGCGCTCTCACCGTGGCTCCCGCCATCGACCGGAGGCCCGCGCTGCCCACCAGACGACGCTGCGCCATCACAGCAAAGAGACCCACACCACGCTGTTCCCAGTCGTCGAGGCTCCCGCGCACCACCGCATCCACCATCGACGACAGCACCGGCTGACCGTCCCACAGATACCGCCGCACAGCCCTGCGGTTCCAGTGTTGGGTGAGGGCGTCCACATCCTGCAGCGTCACCCGACGCAACACAAGTGGCCCCACCTGCAGAGTCAAGGCCAATCCTACAGCCGGAACAGCTTGGAGAACTTCGCGAACACCACTTGCTCCTGGAGGCCGGCCAGCTCGGGGTTCACCTGGTCGCGCATCGAGCTCCAGGTGGCGCCCACATAGGCTTCGGTGCCCGGAGACTGTAGCCAGGTGAGCAGGAAGCTGGCGAACACCGGCTGGGGTTCGTCGGTGTCGGTGTTGGCCGTGGCGCCCACGATGCGCATGCCCCACTCGCGGGACAGCTGCACGTTCATGCGGGTGTAGACTCGGCTCGCAACCTCGAGTGGGAGGTCTTCGGGGCGGTACCACTGGCGGGTGTAGTAGGTGTCGAGACGCAGGCGGGTGGTGGGGCGGACCGTGACGTCGAGGTCGCCTGTCCAGGACATCGCGGGAACGAGCAAGCCGTAGTCCAGCTCTCGGGCCATGTTGGCGCCGGTGGACACCGTGAGGGCATTGTTGATGCGACCGTAGTAGTCGACGCCCGTGCCCCAGCCCTGCATCTCCACGCCCTCCTGGTCGTAGCGACGCAGCTCGGCGTTCAAGGCGGGGCTGTGGATGCCGCCCAGGTTGAGGCTCTGGTACGTTCCCACGTTCTGTTGGGCGTCGCCGTCGCGTTCTTCGAAGAACCCACCGTAGACTTGCGGGGTGAACGTGCTCTTGCCGTCGCCCAGCTCGAGGCGGTGGAAGAGGTCGCCGCCGCCGCTCATGATGCCCGACTGGTTGAGGAAGCCCACCTCGTTGCGGAAGCCTTCGGTGCGGTCGCCAAAAGACAGGCTGCCGCCCGTTCCCAGGGGAGGGCTCCGAGACACACCGATGGCTTCCCAGGTGCCCGAGATGGTTTCGGTCTCGTCGCCCGACACGGAGCCGCCGGCGTGTCCGGTGATGGTCCAGGTCTCGCCGATGGGGATCTGGGCGTCGAGGATGGCGAGGTCGTTGAAGCCGCCCGTGGATGCCGGAGGGGCGGAGCCGTCGTCGGGACCGAGCAGGGCAGGGGCCTCCAGGATGCGCTTGTCGGCGATGGACAGGCCCACGTAGCCCTTCTCCACGACGTCGAAGCGGGTGCGCAGGAAGGTGGTGGTGGCCACGCGGTCGGTGATGTCTTCTTCTTCGAAGCCGGGCGACCCCAGCTCGTGGATGCTGGCCTGGGGCGACTGGTCGAGCGCCTGCAGGAAGCCCACGCCCACCCGGCCTTGTCGGCCCGACAGCTTCACGCCGTACACGGGGTCCACCACCGACCGGGTGTAGAGGGTGTCGGTGTTGTCGGTGTAGGCCTCGAGGCCGTTGAGGAAGAACGGCCGCTGCTCGGGGTAGTAGAAGGCGAAGCGCTGGTTGAGGTTGATCTGCTGGATGTCGCCCTCGACCTGCGAGAAGTCGGGGTTGAGGGTGGTGGCCAGGCCCATGTCGGGGGTGAGGGCCCAGCGGGCATCCAGGCCGGGGCGCACGGAGTCGGTCCAGGGGAGGTCGTCGCCGGTCCAGTCGAGGGGGGCGCCGGGCTCGGGGCGCGCCATGTGGTGGTTGGCGGCGAGCACGGGCTGGAGCTCGAGGCCGGCACCCTGCTCGGGAGGCTGGACGCCGCGGAGGGGGGCGGCCTGGGCGAAGAGCCTGGGGTGGTTGGGCTGCATCTGCGGCCAGGCCACCTTCACGCCTTCATCGGGAATCTTGCGGGTGACGAGCAGGCCCCAGGTCTGGGTGGCGGCACCGCGGGCGCCCTCGACGTCGGGGTAGCGCAGCGAGCGGAACGGGATGGCCACTTCGAGGGTGTAGCCGTCGTCGTGGACCGCGCCCTCGGCGTAGATGACTGTGTTCCAGGCGCCGTACCAGCTGCCGAAGGCGAAGCGGGCGTCCTGCTGGATGCCGTGGGCGTTGAAGTAGAAGATGTAGCCGCCCCGGCCATCGTGGAAGGGGTCGACGTAGATGCCGATCTGGTCGTCGTTGTTGATGTCTTCGCGCGGGGCGATGCGGGCGACGGGCGGGTGCGTGGTGCCGCTCACCTTCACGCCGACGTAGATGTGGGCGTCGTCCTGGGCGACCCGGACCTCGGTGGTGGAGCCGTGTGGTCCGCCGGGCGTGGGGATGTAGCGCCGGAAGTCGGTCAGAGGCTCGACCCGGCGCCAGCCTGCGTCGTCGAGAACGCCGTCTACGACGATGGGTGTGTTGAGCGTGACGAGGTCGAGCCCGGTGGGGCTGGCCGCGCTGGCTGCAGCGATGAAGAAGAGTCCAAGCATCAGCATTCCCGAAGGGGGCGGCCGTAGCACGGTGGACGTGTGGCGACGGTGGCCGACACGGACCTGTCTCGGGCTTTACACGCCAGAGGGAGCCAGCCGGACCTGGACGGTGTGGCGCTCGGGGAAGTGGGCGCGGAGGTCGAGGCTGGTGGTGGGACGGTCGGACTCGGTGACCAGCCCACAGCCGATGGGACCGTGGCTCCAGAGTGCGGCGAGGTCGGCAAGGTCGGAAGCGCTGGCCTGGTGGATGTCTTCGAGCACGATGCGCAAGGGCCCGTGCAGTGCGAGGCGTGCGAGGACCCGCGCCAGAGGGCGGGGGGCACGTGTGGGGCCCTTCGACGAGAAGGTGGACAGCTCGGGCAACAGCAGAAAGTCGGGGAAGCTGTCGAGCAGCGCGATGCGGTCGCGGGGGAGCACTGTGGCGCGAAGCTCCCGGGGAAGCTGACGCAGCAGGTGCACCACGCCCGCAGCGACGGCATCGAGGGCACGATGGGGGAGGTGTTCCCGGGGGTCGATGCGCACCAGCACATCCCAGCGGCCGTCGGCGACGCTGGCCGAGCGCGCCTGGCGACGGTCGGAGGCTGTGGCTCCCCAGAGGTCGATGCGGGCGGCGGGCGCGCGGGTGTAGAGGCGCTGGAGCTGGTCGAGGGTGCCGCGTGTGATGGCGGGCTGGAGGGGGCTCTGGACCGAAAAGACGGCCGCGAGTCGGCTGGCACCCGCGCGAGCGGTGGGCTCGGGATGGAGGAGGTCGCGCACGATGGCGGCGATGTCGGCGGGAATGTCGGGGCGGACGGCGGTGAGGTCGGGGGGCCGCCGCCGTCGTTGGGCGCGCAAGGATGCCCGGGGGCCACGGCCGTGGGGAGGCTGGCCCAGGAGGAGCTCGTGGAGGACGGCGCCCACGGAATACCAGTCGGCTGCGGGGCCGACCTGGAGCCCCAAAGCTTGTTCCGGGGCGCGGTACCCGGCGGTTCCGGGGATGGTGCCGCGGGTCTGTTCGGCGTCGGGGGGGCCGGCGAGGTCGAAGTCCACCAGCACCAGGTGGTCGGCATCTCCCACCAGCAGGTTCTCGGGCTTGATGTCGCGGTGGACCAGCCCGCACGCATGGACCGCCTGGACGGCCGACACCAGCTGACCGGCCACAGACCGAAACCGCTGGTCGACCGAGGCATCCCACGTCCGGGGCAGCGACCGCGCCCAGCGGGTGATGCGAACGCCGTCTACGCGGTCCATCTCGAACCAACAGGTGGCGCTGCGTTGCACCAGGCGATGGGGGCGGACGATGTGGGGATGCTGGCACCGGACCAGGGTTCGGTACTCGGCCTTGAGAACCGCTGCTCCGACGAGACCAGCGCGCTGGGGGGTCTTTACGGCGCACGGTTGCCCGGAGTTGCGGTCGGTGGCAGCCCAGACCACACCCCGCGCGCCCACCCCGAGGGGACCGTCCAGCGCCAGACCGGCACGGAGGTTGGTGGGTGCAGCGATTGGATGAGACACGCCCGGGCTCCATAGCGACCGGCACGCCCTGCCGGACCGCGGCCCTATCTTCGTGGACGCCTACCAGGCCACGCCGAGTCGGAGCAGGTTCGCATCCAGCCGGACCACCCGGGCCCACCCCATCTGGCTCACATCCACGCCCAGAGCCGACCCGCTGAAGTGCCCCAGACGCACGGCCAGTGGCTCGATCTGGACGCCGGCGTACAGAGGCCGGTAGTCCGCGCGGCCGACAGGGTCTTGTTCTTCCCAGCCTTCGCCCCAGTACGCTTCCCAGTCGAAGTACACGCCGCCCGAGTACCCCGCCGACAGGGCCACTCTCGGCCGATACCAGCCCGTTCCCGGGGCATAGCCGAGAGACGTGCCCACCTCGAAGCGCTTGCCCTCCTGGAGCTCGGTCCACAGCAGCTTCCGGACGTCGAGCCCCACATCGAGACCATGCGGCAGCGAGCGGCGGGCCCACAGCCCCTGTGCCTTCGACGGAAACCACGCCACCGACGCCAGGAACGCAATCCGGTCTGCCGACACCCCCGCCGACCATGTGGGCTCGGCCGCCCCTGCCATCCCCACCAGCAGGGCCAGCAGCATCAGTCGCCCACCTTGGTGTCGTCGCACTCGCCGGGCTGCCACACATACGGGCCCATGTCGCGGCGGGCGATGTCTTCGAGAACACCCTCGATGACGGTGACGCCGGCCTCCTTGAGCATCCGCACACCGGCACCCCGGTTGCGGGGGTGGGGGTCTTCCATGCCGATGACCACCGTGCGGATGCCCCGCTCGATCATGGTCTTCGCGCACGACGGGGTGCGGTTGTGAAACGAGCAGGGCTCGAGCGTGACGTACGCGACAACATCGGAGAGGTCGCCCGACACCTGGGCCAGCGCCATCGGCTCGGCGTGTGGCTGGTAGGGCGGCTGGGTGTGACCGCGGCCCACCACCTGGCCATCGCGCACGAGCACGCACCCCACCGGGGGGTTGGGCCGACAGTGGGGCAGTGCCTTGCGGCCCTCGTCCAGGGCCTCTTGCATGAAGCGGGTGTGGTGGGACACGGTGCCTTCAGTGGGCCTACAGGTGGACCAGAGTGGTGAGCATCTCGATGAGCTGCAGCTCGCCAGCGTGCAGCTGGAGGTCGGCGCGGGCCATCTGCTTGGCCAGATCCACCAGCGCCTGGCGGTCTTCGGGGTCTTCGAAGTGGTCGAGCAGGGCCTGGAGGTCCATCGGTCGGCGGGCTTCGGCGTCCACCCACATCAGCAGCGCGGTGGTGTCGAGGTCGGGGACCACGCGTCCGAGCAGGTCGAACTCGCTTTCATCCACCTGGCCATCGGCGAATGCCATGTGCACCAGCAGGCTGCGCAGGTGTGGATCGGCCGGGTGCGACCCCTCGAGGCGGTCGGCTGAGCCGGGTGCGAGAACGGCCGCGTATTGGGCAATGCGATTCATCTGGACTCCCCGCCGTGGCACGGGTGCCGGGGCTGTGGGTCGAGCCGTCCACGTACGACCTCCCATCTGCATTCGCAACAGCCCTTGACGCCCCGACGCTGGTCCCTAGGGAGCGCCGCCCGCCGGAGACCGTGCGCGACCAAGCCTCCCTGGCCCCGTCCCCAGCCCCGGCTCGAACCCCCCGCACCGCGATGGTTCCGTCCATCCGGTCGGCCAGCATCCGGAGACCGCCATGAGCGCCACCGACACCGCTTCCAACGAATCGCATCGCTTCGAAGCCGACGTCCGCCAGATCCTCCACCTCGTCACCCACTCGCTCTACAGCGACCGCGAGATCTTCCTCCGCGAGCTCGTGAGCAACGCCAGCGACGCACTGGACCGGGCCCGCTTCGAGTCCCTGTCCCGCGACGACCTCATGGCCCCCGACGGCGACCCCAGCGTGCGCATCTTCGTCGACGAAGAAGCCAAGACCATCACCATCTCCGACGACGGCATCGGCCTCACCCGCGAACAGGCCACCGAGCACCTCGGCACCATCGCCAAGTCCGGCACCAAGGCCTTCGCCGAGATGCTGAAGGAGAAGGGCGACAACGCGGAAGGCCTCATCGGCCAGTTCGGCGTGGGCTTCTACTCGGCCTTCATGGTCGCCGACAAGGTCACCGTGAAGAGCCTCTCCGGCATGCCCGGCAGCGAGGCCATCGAGTGGGAAAGCGACGGTGGCGAGGCCTACTCGCTGCTCCCCGGCGACCGCACCACCCGCGGCACCGACGTCATCCTCCACCTCCGCGACGACTCCCACGACTTCTGCAGCGTCGACAAGGTGAAGGAAATCGTGGGCAAGCACAGCGACTTCGTCTCGTGGCCCGTGATGGTCGACGGCGAGCGGGCCAACCAGGAACAAGCCCTGTGGACCCGCAGCCCCTCCGAGCTCGAAGACGACGACTACATCCAGTTCTACAAGCACATCTCCGGCGACTGGCAAGACCCCCTCACCTGGCTGCACGTCAAGATTGAGGGCAACATCCAGTTCAGCGCGGTCATCTTCGTGCCCCGCAAGCGTCCGTGGGAGCTCGACCGCCTCGACTACAAGGTCGGCCTCAAGCTCTACCAGAAGCGCGTCAAGATTCTCGACTCCGCCGACGCCCTGGTCCCCCGCTTCCTCCGCTTCGTCACCGGTGTGGTCGACTCCCCCGACGTCGACCTCAACGTCAGCCGCGAGATCCTCCAGCAGACCGGCGCCGTCCGCACCATCCGCAAGCAGCTCACCAAGCGCGTGCTCAAGAAGCTCCGCTCGCTGTCCCGCGAGGACGCCGAGGCCTTCAACGGCTTCTGGAGCGAGATGGGCCACATCCTCAAGGAAGGCCTGCACGAAGACTCCGAGGGCGTGAAAGACCTCCTCACCGAGCTGCTGCGCTACCCCACCACCAAGTCCGACGGCGAGCTCCGGTCTCTGGCCGACGTCAAGGCCAGCTTCATCGAGAAGCAAGACACGCTCTGGTACTTCACCAGCGTCGACAAGGAACGCATCGCCGAGGCGCCCGTCCTCGAAGGCTTCAACAAGCGCGACCTCGAAGTCCTGCTCATGAGCGACCCCGTCGACGAGTGGGTGGTCATGAGCGTCAAAGACTTCGACGGCACCGAGCTCAAGAGCGCCATCACCGGCGAGTTCGACGACGAAGAGGAAGAAGACGCCGACCCCATCGCCAAGGCCGCCAAGGAACAGGCGCTGCCCTTGGTCTCGTGGATGAAGGGCCTGCTCGAAAACGACGTTGCAGAGGTTCGTCTCAGCAACCGTCTCACCAGCTCCCCGTCGGTCCTGGTCGACCAGGAAGGGGGCATGGGCTCCAACCTCGAGCGCATCCTCAAGGCCGCCAACCAGCAGGTCATGGGCACGAAGCGCGTCCTCGAGGTCAACCCCGAGCACCCGATGGTGAAGACCCTCGCCCGCCTCAACAACGAAGGCGCCACGGGCCTCGAGCCCTTCGCTCGGCTCCTCCTCGACCACGCCGCCATCGCGGAAGGCCGCCTCGACGACCCCAAGGGCTTCGCCACGCGGCTGCAGGCTCTGATGTCGCGGGCTGCCGAAGGAATGGGCGGCGCCACGGTGTCGGATGCGCCCGAGGCTGGCTCGGTGTCGGCGCCGGAAGTCGACGTGGAGATTGTTGGCGGGGAGTGAGGCCGGGAGCGGTCAGACAGCGGTCAGCGGTCAGCGGTCAGCGGTCAGCGGGTTGAGGAAACCTGGGTGGTCGCTGGCTGGTTGGCTCGCTGGCCGCTGGCTCGAGTGGGGGGAACGTGCGGGACTACCAACGGCTGAAGGTGTGGCAAAAGGCTCACCAGCTGGTGCTTGGTGTCTATGAAGCCACCCATGGATTCCCGGCTGCTGAGCAGTTTGGGCTGACCCGTCAGCTCCGGCGCTGCGCGGCGTCCATCCCTTCCAATCTTGCGGAAGGATGCGGCCGACACTCCGACCGCGACTTCGCTCGCTTCGTCAGCATTGCGGCCGGGTCGGCCAACGAAGCGCACTACCAGCTCCTGCTCGCCAAGGACCTCGGCTACCTCGACCCTCGCCAACATGCGCTGCTGTCTGGGCAGGTTGTCGAAGTCCGGAAGATGCTCGCAGGCCTCGGTGCCCGCCTCCGCAGATGACACCGCCCTCGGCGCAGGCCTCGGCGCCCACCTCCACAGATGACACCCCCCTCGGCGAGACCGGGCCGGTCCAGCCACGACGAAAACCACCACCACGACGAGCTGACCGCTGAGAGCTGGAAGCTGACCGCTTTTTCCTGAGGGAATCGCATCGCCCCCCTCGTTCCGCAGATGAGGCACCCCTTCCCATCTGCCCCCGCGCCGCCGACCGCCTCTCGGTGTGCCCAGGACCACGATGCGCATCCACCCCTCTTTCGCCGCTCTCCTGTCCGTCTTCGTCGTCGCCGGTTGTGTGGAAGGCTCCGGCAAGGACGACTCGGGCACCGACACCGGCGACACCGACGGCTCCGACGACCTCCCCCCCGTCGACCCCGATGCCGCCCTCACCATCGCCGGCAACGGCGGCGCAGAAATCGCCCAGACCTCCACCTACTTCGAGACCACCCTCGACGGTATCGCCCTGTGGAGCTTCGGCCAGGCCGAGATCGACCTGCACAACATCACCGACGCACCCGTCGTTCTCGACAGCATCACCCTCACCCCCCACGACGGCGTGCAGGATGAGGAGTGGCTCGTCACCGAAGCCTACGCCCCCACCCGCGCCGAGCACGACTTCGCTGGCACCACTATCGCTCCGGGAGAGTCGGGTTCCTTCGGCCTGTACTTCTGGCCCGTCGAGTGGGGCGAGCGCGACGTCAACGTGGTCATCTCTTACGACGGTGGCCGGGAAATCGGCTTCGTCGCCCGCGGTCGGGGCCGCGACCCTGGCGTGCTCAAGGACGTCGACACCCTCACCGAGCAGGTCTGGGGCGAGACCGGCGAGACCGCTTCGAGCGCCGGTGCCGTCGCCGACACCTACATGACCGGCATGACCGCCGACGACAGCGGCAACGTCTTCATCTTGAGCAACGCCGTCACCTGGAGCGACTCGTTTTCCACCAACATGGCCGTCGTCTCTCTCGACGGTGACGGCGCCGTGCGCTGGATGAAGGAGTGGGACGAAGACTACGCCCAGAGCAACGACGGCGACGAGAACTCCAGCGAGGGAGCAGCCGGCGCCATCGACTTCGGCTCCGATGGCTACGTCTACACCGCCATGAAGGCGTCCACCGGCAGCAGCAACTCCGTGCACCGCGGCTGGATCACGAAGCTCGACCCCGACTCCGGCGCGGTCGTGTGGTCCAAGCGCTGGCTGCCGCGCGACACCACGTCGCCTCTCGGCAAGGACAACTCGTCCTTCTCCGCCGTCGACGCCTCGGGTACCCACGTGCTCGTGGCCGGCTACACCGGCTGGTTCGACGACGACCTCGCCTCTTCCGACAAGTTCCTGCTCGCCGCCTACGACAAGTCCACCGGCGACCTCGAGTGGTCGTACGTCATGGACATCCACCCCGGCTACTCCGACAAGGCCCAGGCTCTGTGTGCCGACGGCAGCGGCGGCGCCTTCATCGCGGGCGTGGGCAACAACGACACCATCGTGGCCCGCATCTCGGGCGTGGATGGAGGGTCGCCCTCGGTGGACTGGGTCAATGTCAACGAGTCCGTCGACTTCGGCTCCAACTTCCGCCACTGCGACGTGGACTCTTCCGGAAACGTCTACCTGGCCCTCGACCGGGGGGGGCTGCCGTCGTGGTTCACCGCTGTGAGCTACGACGGCAGCGGGGGCCTTCGCTGGGCCAACACCTTCGATGAAGGCAACGCCGGCGACAGCAACAACGCCTGGGTCACCCGCGTGTCCGGCGACACCGTGTACTTCGGCGGCCGCATCGACCAGGGCTTCGACACCGTGCAAGGTGAAGGCTTCGTGGTGGCCGCCAACACCGCCGACGGCAGCTACGACTGGGGCACCTTCTACTACACCGGCAAGGGCAACGAAGAGATTGCCTACCACCGGGTGCAGGGCCTCGAGGTCGGCCCCGATGGCTCGCTGCTGGTGGGCCACTCCGCCGCCGCCGTCCAGGCCAACTTCACCCACTACTGGGGCCATTGGTACGACGCCATCGACACCTTCGGCGACGACCCCGCCACCTGCGGAGACGGCTCGGGCCTGTGGACCGCCTACGACATCGAGACCTCCAGCTGGGGCGGCACGGTGGACTGGGTGCAGGTGTCCGGCTTCCAGGAGTCCGACGCCGACCACTCCCTGTGGCAAGATGCCCCCACCAAGGTCAGTGTCGCCGACGCCCGCACCCGCGAGGGCCAAGGCGTCGAGAGCCACGTCCTCTTCCAGCGGCTGAGCCTGCCGGAGTGATGGAACCGGTCGCGCCGCGGTCGCGCCCGGCCCGGAGAGCCCCTGCGGGTCTCCCCGGGGCCTCCGAGCCACTGCGGCAAGCCGCAGAGTCTCCTCGGCATGGGGTCGATACACCTGTGTCAGCCCCGGCCGCTGGATGCGGCCACCAAGCCGCACTCGGTAGTGTATGACCGCACGCTCTCGGGAGGTCCCCCTGTCCGCTCCAGCTCGAGGAATCGCTCCGCTGCCCCGTGTGCTCGATGAGCTGCGGCCACCGCTGCTTGCGGCCGTCCGTCGTGCGGCACCCGGGTGGCTGCAGGGCGAGGTCGACGACCTCACTCAAGTGGCCATGCTGCGCCTCAACCGCGCCTTGGAGAAAGACCCCGAGCGCGAGCTCACGCGGGCCTACCTGGGCCGCATCGCCTACACCACGGTCATCGACGAGATTCGGCGCCGCAGGAAAGAGCGCGAGCACGCCGCTCCCGACGCCGAGCCCGAGCGCGAGGCCACCTGTGCCCCCGACCCCGAGCGGCTGGCCGGCAGCGCGGGCCTGCGCACCGACATCAACGCCTGCCTGGGCCGCGCGCAACAGCGGGTGCGCGATGCCCTCACCTTGTACCTGCTCGGGCACAGTGTTCCCGAGATTGCTGCCCTGCTGAAGCACACCCGTAAGACCGCCGAGAACATCGTCTACCGAGGCCTCGGCGCGCTGCGAACCTGCTTGAAGGCGAAGGGACACACCCCATGAGCACCCCCTCCGACGCCCTGTCCGACGACCTCCTGCGTGCGGCCTTTTCGTCCGCTCCCGAGGCGTCCGATGGTCCCGACGACGCCACCACCAACGCCATCTGGCGCGCTGTTCGGGGGGAGTGCACCGCCGAGGAGCTGGGTGCTCTGCTGCGGCGCGTGCGCGAAGAGCCCGAGCTGGCCGAGACCTGGCGCATGGCACAGGCCATCCACGCCGAGGTGGTGGCCCCGGAAGAACAAGCGGCCGAACAAGCCCCGCCGCCGCCACAGGGCAAGGTGCTGCAGGGGCCGGCCAGCTGGTGGCGTCAGCCGAAGGTGCTGGGCATCGGTGCGGTGGTCGCCATGGCTGCTGCCGCGTTGCTGTTCGTCACGCCCGGACCCGACCCCGGCGGCGGTCCGATGCGCGCCGAGACTGTCGAGCTGGCCAACCTGCTGGGGGATGCCGAGCTGGCCCGCGACAACGCCGTGTTGCGCTGGACGCCCGCTGAGCAAGGCACGGTCTACAGCATCACGGTCACCACCGACTACCTCGCATCTGTTGCGCGGGTGGGCGGCATCCACGAGGCGGAGTGGCAGATCCCGGCCGAGAGCCTGAAGAGTGTTCCGGCGGGCACGCAGCTGTTGTGGTCGGTGCACGCCACACTGCCCGACGGCACCAAGCACCGCTCCGGCACGTTCGTCACGGTGCTCCGATAGGCCCGCTGCTGCTGGCTGCATGGTTGGGCGTGGCTGTGGCGGCCGACGCCCCGGTGGACTGTGAGGCGCAGGTCACCTCCGCACCGGCCGAGTCTGACAGCTGGCGCTGCTTCTACCTCCAGGCCCGGCGCGACGGCGACTGGGACGGCGCCCGCGACCGCCTGCAGCAAGAGGCGGATGTCCATCCCGAAAACGGCCACGCCTGGCTCAACCTCGCCCACATCGCGGCAGCGCTCGGCACCGGCAACGGGGTGGAGCTCTACGACCGCGCCGTGGCCGAGTACACAGCTGCAGGCGACTCGGCAGGCCAGGTGATGGGCCACATCGGCCGGTCCATCCACCGCGCCCACCTCGGTGCGCCGTCCGAAGAGGTGTTCGCCGGGCTGGAACAGGCCGCCGAAGCCGCCGAAGCCTCGGGTGAGCCGTTGCTGAAGGCCCGCGTGGACGCCCAACAGGCCCGCATGATGTGGCGGCTCGGCGGCGACGTGGGGCGCGCCTACACGCTGGTGCGCTCGGCCGAGCAGCTGGCCTTCCCGGATGGCCCCTACCAGCTCCGGCTGGTGGTCCTGCACGTGCTGGCGGGCATCTGCCAGGAGACCGGACGCCTCGACGAAGCCGCAGCCGCGAGCCAGCGGCTGGTGGAGCTCACTGCGGCAGCCGGCGACCGCTACGTCGAAGCCACCGCGCGCCTCAACGTGGCCCACTTCGCCCTGTCCAACCCCGACCGCGTGCCGCCGGGCACCGGAGCGCTGGAGTCCAAGCTCGCGCTCGAAGCGGCCCGGGCGGTCGGAAATCCGTTCATCCTGGCCGGGGCTCTGTGCACGCGGGCGGGCTTCCTCCAGGAGGAGGGCGCGCCCAGCCTCGACCTCTGGGAGCAGTGCGCCGCCGGCTACGTCGATCTCGACGAGCCTCTGATGGCGGCCAGCGCGCGCCTGGGCATCGCCTCCGCAGTCGCCGGCACCCACCCCGACCGCGCGGTGCAAGAGTCCGAAGCAGCCGTGTCCATCGCACGCGCCGGCGGAGACGAGACGCTTGAGGTGTTCGCCCGCCTGGCGCTGGCCGGCTTCACCTGGGACGCACAGGGCCCCGAAGCTGGCACGTCTGCGTTCGCGCTCCACCACGAAGCTGCCGAGCGCCTGATCGACCACCAGACCGACGGCGCCAGCCGTGCCGGCGTGCGCTCCAACGTCGCCGACGGCCACTACCTGCTCGCCGCCCGCCTCCAGGACCTCGGACCCACCGGCTACGACGCCGCGCTGGCCCAGCTGGAGCAGCTCCGCGCCCGCGAGCTCACCGAAGCCCTGCGCGAGCACGACCTCCTGGCCCCCGAAGACCCCGACGCCCGTGCAGCCCTCGACGAGCTGGCCGCCCAGCTGTCGCGCATCAACATCTCCCTTGGCGAGACGACAGACCCCGACGAACGGGAGTCGCTGGCGCATCAGCGCGAAAAGCTCGAGTACCAGGAAGCGGTCATCCGCCTGAAGCTCGAGCGCAGCCAGCACCCCACGGGCCGACCGGCCCCCACCATCGCCGAGGTACAGGCGGCGCTCGCTCCGGGCGAGGTGGTGCTGTCCTTCCAGACGCCCAACCCCCTCGTGCAGCTCACGCCGCTGAAGACCCACCCCCGCGTGCTCGCCATCGACCACGAGTCGGTCGCGGTGGCCGAGCTCTCCGACCGCCTGTCGCTCGACGCCGCCATCCTCACCTTCGCCGGCCTCTACATCGAAGCGGGCCTCTCCAGCACCGCCACCCGCCGGGCGGCCGCGGCCACCTGGGACCGCACCGTGGGGCCGGCCCTCGACGCCCTCGGCTGGGACCCTGGCCGCGTGCCGTCACGCCTGGTCGTCATCCCCGACGGCCCCCTTCATGAGCTGCCGTTCTCCGTGCTGCGCCCGTCTCCCGATGCGCCGCCTCTGGGCACCACCACGGCCTTGTCGCGCACGCCGTCCGTCACCAGCTGGTTCGCCCTCCGCGACCTCCCCGCCCACCCACCCGGTCCCGGCCTCTCCTTCGGCGACCCCTCCTGGCCGCGTGCCGCCGGAGAGGCCCTCGCTGCCTTGCCAGCCGCCCGTCGCGAGACCCGTGCTCTGTCCCGTGCCCTCGGCGCCGATGTCTACGTCGGAGACAACGCACAGGAGGCCATTCTCAAGAATCTGAGTGCGGCACCGAAGCTGGTCCACATCGCCGCACATGGCCGCGACCCCGCCAGCCAGGCGGGCCGCCACGCCCTCATCCTGGGCGACGGCGACGGCGAAGACGGCCTGCTCGAAGCCCGCGAGGTGCGCGACCTGCCCCTCGACGGCAGCATCGTGTTGCTGTCGGCCTGCCGGGGTGCCAGCGGACGGGTGCTGGCCGGGGATGGGCTCGACGGCCTGTCGCGCGCGTTCCTGCTGGCGGGTGCCCCCGTGGTGGTGGGCAGCCTGTGGCCCATCCCCGATGGCGATGCGGCCCGGTTCTTCGAGCGGCTGGCCCCTCTGCTCGCCGACGGACGGTCGGTCGACGATGCCCTGCGCCAGGTGCGCGCCGACCTCCACGCCGAGGGCGTTCCCGAGTCTGCGTGGGCCGGAATGGTCGCCATCGGGGATGCGCGACGTCAGCTGCAAGAGACCGAGCGTGGGGTGCCCTGGATGTGGGGCGTGCTCACGATGCTCGGGCTGGCCGGCGGGCTGGTGTGGCTGCGGAAGCGGTAGGTCAGCGACTAGCTGTCAGCTGTCAGCGGCCAGCGGTCAGCGGTCAGCAGTCAGCAGTCAGCTGTCAGCTGTCAGCAGTCAGCGTGTGGGTGGCCAGTCGATGCGCCAGCCAAATTGGGGGGCAGTTGCTCGGAAAGGTGGTGGTACTGCGGCTACCAGCGGCCAGTCGCCAGCAGCCAGCCTTGTTGTGGCAGGTACCATCGTGGAGCGGTTCCACCCCGGCAGCGGCACTCCATCACACCCATCACCGAGCGAGAAGCACCCTCCCCAACCAAGCTGACCGCTTCAGGCTGACCGCTGACAGCTCACTGCTGACCGCTTCAGGCTGACCGCTGACCGCTTCAGACCGACTGCCCCTCGCCCACCAGAATCGCCGTCACCACCTTCCGCACGGGCGCCGGCCCCGAGCCCGTCGACACCACTTCCGTGCTCGCAAGGTCCACGCACCGTCCGTCCACTGCCATCCGCTTCGACGAGCCCCCGTCCAGGTTCATCGCCCGCACGCAGCCCAGGGCCCGCATCAGGTCGGCGGTCATGCGCAGTGTGAAGCCTGGCGCCCGGTCGAAGTTGCGCCCGTCGATGGCGGCGAACACCAGCCGGCCGTCGGCGTCCAGGCCTGCGGCCATGCGGGGCAGCAGGTTCTCGTCGTAGGTCTCGTCGCGGGAGAAGGTGATGGGTGGGGCGTCTTCCGCGAAGTCTTCGTGGACCAGGTCCAGGGTGGGGCCGTCGCCCAGCAGCATCGGACCGCCGGCCATCGCCTGCCGCCAGCCTGCGGGTGCGCGCCACGTCACCGGGCCCCGCACGTCGGGCAGACCTGTGACCACGCCGCCCAGCAAGTCGATGTCGTCGCCGTGCCCGCGGGCCTGGCTGCCCCGGATGCGGAGTCCGGTCCGGGGGGCCCGGGTCCCGAACGCGCGGTTGAACAGGGTCGGTCCCGTCGCCGCCGGGTCGTTGCAGGCCTCGATGCGGACGGTGTGTCCGCCTGCCGACACCGTGAAGCCCACCGGACCCACCCGGTCCACCACCAGCCCGTCTCCCTTGACCACCAGCGTGGCCCGTCGAAACCAGGGGCCCGCCACCACCTGCCCGTCGGTCAGGAGGAGGCCCACCGGGTCGCGTCGGGCCAGCGGCGCGGGAATGTCGGGCTCGGAGTACAGGAAGAACCCGCCGGAAACACCCGCTGCTGCGCCATGTTCGCGGACCACATCCGGGAGGCTCGGGTGGCCGCCGGGAAGGTGTACGCACCGGACGGTCGGGTGGTGTCCGCGCAGCACGTTGATGTGGAGCGGACCTGCCGGGCCCGGACCCGTGAGCTGGGTCCAGTCGAGGCCAGTCCCCACGGGAGTCCAGGCGGCAGCCGCCACCACCTCGGCCAGGGGGCGGGCCGGTGTGTGGGCCTGGTGGTGCAGGCGGGCGGCCTGGCTGTAGTAGAAGTCGGCCAGTGCCCGAATTCGCAGTGCGCGGGGACCCTTGGCCTCCAGAAGCTCGGTGGCGCGGGCCATCAGAGCCAGGCGCAGGGCCGGCTGGCCGATGCGTGTGGACAGCTGCCCCACCGCGGAGAGTCGCCGGGCGAACATGGCGGCCTGGTCGGTGTCCACTTCGTCGGAGAGCACCGCGACCACCCGATGGGCGAGGCCGGCTTTCGCTCGGCTGGACCACGACGCGAGCGCATCCGCGGAGCAGGCAGAGGGGCCGGTTCCGCCGAAGGCACGGAAGACACGGGCGAGCGCGGGGTGGTCGGCCGACAAGCGGGCACACCAGCCGGGAGGAGGCGGGGTCATGGCCCCGGGTGTACCACGGAGCTTCGGGGGAATTCTCCCGTTGCCCCTCATGATCTCCCCCCGTCGAATCCGACCCTCCGAGTACCAACGGGCTGTGGTCGCGCGACCATGTGGGCCCGTTCGTGGTCGGAGCGTAAATGGACAGTCGCCGCCGGACGGTCGCACTCTTGGTCCTGACTCTGGGGGGCGCCGCTGGCGTGGTCCTGGGTGTGGATGCCTCGCCGCCGCCCACGGTGTCGCCGCCGCCCGGGCCGACTGTGGGGCCGCCGCCGACCGAAGTGGCCGTGTCACACCGTACCGCCGCCGACGCCGCGTCCGAGCGAGCGGCCGACCCTTCCGTGCTGATGGTCGACAGCGGTGACTGGGCCGCCGATGTCGCGTGGATTCCGGGCCAGCTGCTGGTGCGCGCCCCGTCCGGAGAAGACCTGGATGCACTGGCTGCCGAGCTGCAGGCCACGGTCGTGCACAGTGCGGCCGTCGATGGGCTGGGTGTGTTGGTTCTCGCGGACGGCATGGATGTGGCGGAAGCCCGACGACAGCTGGCCGACCACCCCGGCGTCGAGGATGCCCGACCGCATGGCCTGGTCCGAGCCGCACATCGCCACGGCCGGAGCGCGCCCACACCTGCCGAGTTTCGCAGCGCCCAGTGGCACCTCGACCACGTGGATGCGCCCAATGGGTCGGCATCGTGGCGCACCTGGGTGGCGGTGCTCGACACGGGCATGGCCTACGCCTCCGGCAACGCCACGACGAGTGCGCTGGGCACCACCCGCTTCAAGGCCGCCGAGACCCTCCGCGGTACCCCGCTCGTCGACCCCTGGGACTACCTCCTCCAGATCCCGTACCCCCTCGATGAGCACCAGCACGGCACCCACATCACGTCGCTCATCGCCTCGCGCGGTGCGGTCGATGGCGTGGCCCCCGGTGTGGCCGTGCTTCCGTACAAGATCCTCGATGCCTACAGCCAGGGCTCGGAGCTCGCGCTCATCGATGCGCTGTACTGGACGGTCTGGGCCGACGCCGACGTGGTCAACCTGAGCCTCGGCTTTGCGCCCGGCTACGAGCCGTCCGACGACCTCCTGGAGGCGCTGGGCTACGTCGACGCCGCGGGTCTGGTGATGGTGGCGGCGGCGGGCAACCACGCTTCGGTGGGGTCCACGTGGCCCGCGGCGAGTCCGCAGGTCATCTCGGTGGGGGCGAGCTGCCTCGAAGGGCAGGGGCTCGGGCTGGCGCCCTATTCGAACGTGGGCGGTGATGTGGACCTGCTGGCCCCGGGGGGGTGTCTCGACCGAGACGTGAACCAAGATGGCCATCCTGACGGCATCCTGGGTGAATCATTCCGGCTGAACGAGCCGGGTGAGCTGGGCTGGTTCTGGTTTGAAGGCACCAGCCAGGCAGCGGCGTTGGTGTCGGCGGCGGCGGGGCGCTTGCTCGAAGCGGGGGCGCGTGCCGACGAGGTGCGTCCGCTCCTGCAGCTGGGCGCCACGCACCTGGTCGACACCACCGAGGGCACCGGGACGGGGTCGCTGGGCATCTCGGCTGCCATCAGCGCGCTCGGTTCGGACGAGGTGGATGCGGACCGTCTCGGCGTGGTGGTCGTCCCGTGGCGACGCGACCTGGGTGGCCAGTCTGCCCCTGCCGCGCGCATCTTCGTGGTGGACGACGACGGAGCACCGGTCGATGGTGCCGTGGTCACGGGGCACTTCAAGGGCTCCACTGCGAGCACCTTCGCCTGCGAGACCAGCGCCGGTTCGTGCGACGTGGAAGGCGATGCTTCGGGTGACCACGATGTGGGCTGGACGGTCACCGTGGGCGCCGTCGGGACCGCTTCCGTCCGCCTCCCGCCGCGTCGTGCTGCGCTCGTCGATGCCACAACCGCCGCCATGATGGACGCTCTGGCCGACCACCTTGCGGGCGCCTCCGCGTTCGACGGGGGGAGCGCGCCGGTGGGTTGGTACGACCCCGGCACCGACCTTGGAGACACAGGAACCTCTGCGCCGGCGTTCACGTTCGTGGGTGGGTCGGGCGTGCAGACCAGCCCGTTCGGCGTCATCGCCAGCCCCGGGATGGTGGCGCACCTGGGCACCACCTCGACCGAAGTGGTGGGCTCGGGCGTGCAGACCAGTCCGTTCGGCCTCACCACCATCACGTTGCCCGGCGGCGAAGCCCTCTTCGCGCTGGAAGGCTCGGGTGTGCAGACCAGTCCGTTCGGCGTCCTGCCGCCTGGTCCGGGGTCGGACTCCTGCATCGGCCAGTCCTCTTGCGACACCTCGGTGGTGCTCGACTCGGGGGCCACCGTGGGCATGGTGTCCGGCGCCTCGGCCGGTGCGGTGATGGGAGCCTCGACGGGCCTGGAGCTGGTGGGCGCGTGCGTCACGTCGGAAACGTTCGGCGAGACTGTCGCGCCCGAGGCCATGATGCACGACGCCGTGGAGTTCGTCGCGCCCTGAAGTGAAGTGCGCACGGACAGCGGTGGTGACACGGCTGCCTCGATACGGTGTTTGGCCGCCCGAGGTGACCCATGCGAACCGTTCTTCCTGCGCTGCTGTTGTTGGTGGGCTGCGGCCCCGACAACATCCGCTCGCTCACGGTGGAGTCCGAGCACACGGGCGAGACCTACCTCCTCGAGGTGCTGTCCCCCGAGGGCTCGGCCGACTCCGAGGCGCTCCCCACCGTCTATGTGCTCGACGGCTACTACCACTTCGATGCGCTGGCGAAGCACGTGCACCGGCGGTGGAAGCGCGACGACCTGGCCCCCTTCCGGCTCGTGGGTGTGGGCTACAAGGGCCTCGACATCAAGGATGTGTCCGACCTGTCCGTCATCGACGACAAGCGCACGGTCGACCTGTCCTTCCCCGAGCACGAGGGCGGCAATTACGCCGAGGGTGGCGGCGGCGACCTCTTCCACGCGGCGCTCTCCGAAGAGCTCGTGCCGGCCATCGATGCTCTCTACGAGACCGACCCCGACCAACAGACCCTCATGGGCCACTCGCTCGGCGGCCACTTCGTCCTCCTCGACCCCCTCCTGTTCGCACCGCACTCCAGCGTCTTCACCACCATCGTGTCGGCCAGCCCGTCCATCTGGTGGGCCGACGGCTCCGTGCTCGCCTACGAACAAGAGCGCGCCGAAGACCCCGACGGCCTGCCCTTCCACCTCATCATCGGCACCGGCACGATGGAAGGCACCGAGATGAACGCGCCCAAGGAGGCGCTCGTCCGCAATCTCCGGTCGCGCAATCACGCCGGGCTCCAGATCACAGAGCTCAACCCCAAGGCCGGCCACATGGACGCCGCCGAGGCCATCTTCGAAGACGCCCTGGCCGAGGTGCACCCATGATTGCCCTCGCGATGCTGTCGACGGTGGCCTTCGCCGGCTCCGACCCAATCTTCGACACCTTCGAAGGCGAGCTTCGCTACGGCGCGGGTGGCGGCAGTGTGGGTGCCTGGACCCGCGCCAGCCACACCTGGAAGAAGGGCGCGCCTGCACTCCGAACCGGCGTGGCCCTGAGCTACTACACGGGCAGCGAGGACTGGGAAGAAGCCGTGGCCACCACCGAAGGCCGGGTCTCCGACGTCCACCTCGACCTCCACTTCACGCCCGTCTTCCGGCCGGGTCGCAAAGACCGCCTGGCCATCGAGACGGGCATGTACGTGGGTGGCTACTGGTTCCGGTCGAAAGGCACGTGGTCCCAGCCCGAGCTGGGCATTGAAGAGACGTACGTGACCAATGCGTTCCTCCCCGACATTGGCTTTCGCCTGGCCTTTGGCTGGCGGGTGGCCCCGGGCTGGACGGTCCAGGCAAGCCTGAACGACTCGTTGCGCAGAGTCGATGGTGCGCAAGGTGTGTTGGGTGGTCTGCTGACTTTGGACGCCGACGCCAAGCTGTCGATGGGGCTGGGCGTGACTTGGCGGCCGGGGGCTGCTGATTAGGCAGAAGAGGGCCCCATCCGACGGCTTCGCCGCCACCTTCCCCTGAAGGGGAAGGACAGGTCATGGCCCCATCCGACGGCTTCGCCGCCACTTTCCCCTGAAGGGGAAGGACAGGCCATGGCCCCATCCGACGGCTTCGCCGCCACCTTCCCCTGAAGGGGAAGGACAGGCCATGGCCCCATCCGACGGCTTCGCCGCCACCTTCCCCTGAAGGGGAAGGACAAGCCATGGTCCCATTCGACGGCTTCGCCGCCACCTTCCCGTTCACGTGACGGACAGGCCATTGTCACAGTCCTTCCCCTTCAGGGGAAGGTGCCCGAAGGGCGGATGGGGCCCCCCTACTCCACCGTCACCGTCACTTGCTTCCAGCCCATCCCACCGCGCCGGTCGCGCATCACCACCACCACGATGCCCGACCAGCCGGACTCCTTGGGCGCCGTGTAGGTGGCGTAGTTGTAGGGCGGCAGGCTGATGTTCTGCTCGAACTCGCCGCCGTCGGTGTACCAGGCGTAGTAGGGCTCTTCGGTGCGGGACTCGGTCTCGCCGGTGCTCGTGAGGTACGTGTAGTCCTCGACGGCGTCGTCGGCGATGACCGGGTGGAGCTTCATTTCGCCGCCGGCCTTCAGCACGTAGGGGTCGGCTGTGGTGCCGGTGCCACCCACGAAGCCCGCGCCGGAGATGTCGATGCCCGTGACGTCGGGGTTGTGGTTGGGGGTGTCGGCGAGGCTCACCGGCACCCGCTTCAGGGCCAGCTCCACCTCGTCGTCCTCCGCACCCGCAGGGATGGCCGTGATGTTGACGATGGCGTTGACGCCTTCTTGCTTCTCGGCGTCGGTGAAGCCGTCCAGGGCATCGGCGGGCACCTGCCACATGGGGTCGAAGCCGGGCTCGTAGCCGATGAAGCCGGCCTCTTGGAGCTGCGTGAACAGCTCGGCCAGCTCTTCGGGTGAAGCGGTGGCGGGGTCGATGTTCTCGAAGTCTTCGAGCACCGAGGTGTCGAGCTCACATCCAAAGCCGATGTCGCCTTCGGGGATGCAGCCGAACCAGGTCACGCCGTCGAGGGTGGTGTCGGGGGGGACGTACAGCAGGCTGTCGAACGACACCAGCTCACCGGGCTGGGGCTCGGCGGGCGTGGCTCTCACCGCGAGGACACGCAGTCGGTCGAGCTGCCACTCCTGAGCGAGGGTGCTGTCCCCGCAGCCAATGCTGAACAGGGCGACGAGGGCGGGCATCTGGAGTCTGCGCATGCGTCCGCCTCAGAAGGTGATGTCGGCTTGGAAGCCGAACGACGGGATGAAGGGCAGCCCCGAGACGTATTCGTACTCGGTGCCGTCGTAGTTGTACTGGACCTGCTCGGGGTTCTCGCCGCGGTACACGTTGAGGAGGTCGGTGTAGACCTCGAGCTGCCAGCTCTTGAAGGTGAACAGCTTGTCGATGCGGAGGTCGAGGGCCTGGTAGGCGGGCAGGCGGTCGGCGTTGCGGTCGGCGTCGGGGAACAGCACGTACTCGCGGCCGTCGAGGTCGAAGATGCCGCCGGCGTAGGGCGTGAAGGGGTTGCCCGTGACGTATTGGAAGCGCCCGGAGATCTCGAAGTCGCGGGGCAGGCGGTAGCCACCCAACACAGTGAGGATGTGCGTCTGGTCGAAGTCGTAGTCGTACCAGACGTTGCCCTCTTCGACGCTTCGAGAGGGGTAGTCGTTGCGCTCCGACTTGGACAGCGTGTAGCTCACCCAACCGAACCACTTGTCGACCAACGCGCGTCTCGCCATGAACTCCAGGCCGTAGATGCGGCCTTCGCCCTCGTTGACGTAGAAGGGGTCGGTGTCGTCGACGTAGTCGGGGTTGAAGACGATGAGGCGGTCGAGCTGCTTGTAGAAGCCGGTCATGTCGACCGAGCCGGCCTCGCCGATCTGCTGCTCGATGCCCACCTCGCTGGCCCAGCTGCGCTCCAGGTTGATGGTGAGGTTGTCGGAGTCGGTGCCGAACTCGGCGCCCTGGGGGGGCTGCTGGTACCGGCCCGTGCCGCCCTTCAACGCGGTGGTCTCGGTGAGCTGGAAGCGCATGGCCAGTCGGGGGTCGGGGCCCAGGAGTGCGGGGTTGTCGCCGATCTTGAAGGTGTTGAGGCGGATGCCGGGGTTGATGAGCAGCTTGTCGGAGCCGCCGAGGGGACGCCAGCGGAGGTCGAGGAAGGGGTCGGGGACCAGGTACCAGCCCTCGATGACCTGGCGGTAGTCTTCGCGTTCGTCGGTGGGGTCGAGGTCGCCCGACGACGGCGCGAACGGGATCTGGAAGTCGATGACGTACTTGATGGCGTTGGCGTCGACACCGGCCGTGAGCAGGGCGGTCTCGTGGGCCTGCCAGGCGAGCTCGGACCGCAGAGCGAACACGGTGAACTTGTTGGTGATCTCGATGGACGAGCCCAGGCCGAGCGCCACATCGTCGACGCCCAGAGTGGGCTGCACCATGAGCGAGAGCTTGTCGTTGAACGTGTGGTTCAGGCGCAGCATCGCGCGGTGGGTGGAGTAGGTGGCGCTGAGGTCGCCCTGGGTGTCCTGGTCTTCGCTCTGGGCGAAGTCGTCGGGGGTCTGCAGGAACAGGAGGTCCTGGAAGCCGAAGATGAAGCCCGACAGCTGGGTGCGCCCCTTCTTCAGGGTGTTGAATTTGGTCTGGTAGTCGTACCAGCGGGGCTTGACGTAGAAGCCGGTGTCCGACGCGAAGATGGGGATGAAGGCGTCGATGTACGAGCGGCGGGCGGCGGCCCGGAAGCCGATGTTCTTCTCTTTGCCCACCCGGGTGGCCACGTGGAAGCCGCTGTCGAGGAAGTCGGTGCGCCAGGTGAGCTCGGTGCGCTCGGGGTATTCGTCGCTGGTGCGCACATCGATGACGCCGCCGGTGCTCTGGCCGTACCGGACCTGGTAGCCGCCGGGCAGGTAGTCCACGCTCGAGATCATGTCGGCGTTGAGCACCGAGCGGTAGCCGCCCAGGTGGTAGATGAGCGGAACCTCGATGCCGTCGACGTACACGTTGGAGTCTTCGGGGTTGGCGCCCCGGATGACCAACATGCCAGTGCCGAACGGACCGCGGGCAGCGCCAGGCAGGTTCTGGATGACCCGCACGGGGTCGCCGAAGGTGCCGGGCACGCGCTTGATCTCTTCGACCGACAGGGTGCGGCGGGTGATCTCGGGCTCGCGCTTGCGCTTGTAGACGATGACGACTTCGTTGTCGCGGTAGTTGAGGTTCTTCGCCCACAGGGTGAGGTCGGCGACTTCGCCCTCTACGACGTCAACTTCGGCGGATGCATCGCGGTAGCTGGGGGCGGCGAAGCGCAGGGAGGCAGGGCCCGGGGGGAGCCCACGGAGGGCGAAGCGGCCGGCGGAGTCGGTCTGGGCGGTGGCGACAGTGCCATCGGCGGCGGTGCCCGTGACCTGGAAGTCGGCCAGCGGGATGCGCGTGCCCATCTCCTTCAGGGTGCCCGTGATGGCCACGGGGAGGTCGGCTTCCGCTTCGGTGGCGGGCGGCGGCACGGCCTCGGAGGGGTCTTCTTCGAGCACGAAGCCGTAGTCGAACTCGACCTGCACCGGCACGGGGCCGGCTTCGGTCTCGGCGGGTGTGAAGGTGAACTTCATCACCGCTTCCACGGCCGCTTCGTCGAAGCCATACCCGGCCTCGCGCAGCACCTCGACCTTCGACACCACGCCGGTCTCGCTGATCTCGACGAGCAGGCCCACGGTGCCTTCGACCTCGGCGGCCTCCGCATCTGCAGGGTACGGCGCCTGCACGAAGTCGATGAGCTCGGGCGGCTTGGTGATGGGCAGGGGCTCCGCTTCCGTGTCGGCGGGCGGGGCCTCGGGGTCCTGCGCGCGGGCGTCGGTGGTGCCGAACAGGCCGCCGAGCAGGGCGCACAAAGCGAGTGTGGACCGGTCCATCAGTCGATGCCCTTGTAGGTGCAGAGGTACCGCATGTCGGTGACCATCACGGCGGAGTTGTCGAGGAGACGGCCGGGCTTGCACTGCACGCTCGACCACGCGCGGATGCAGTTCTGGTCGACGTCGGGGCGGATGCCCTGGAGCACGCGCACGTTGACCACCTGGCCCTCGGCGGTGACGTCGAACAGCACCTTCACGGTGCCTTCCAGCTCATCGTCGATGGCCGACGACGGCGCCTTGGTGTTGGGCTTCTTGCACTTGGGACGCTCGGCCACCGCACCGAAAGAGACGGCCTCGGCGGCTTCTTCGAGGGTCATGGTCTCGTCGGTGGCAGCCACGCCGAGCGACGTTCCGGCCCGCACGGTGAAGCCGCCGGTGCCATTGCCGAAGCTGCTGGGGTTGAGGCCCTGGATGCGCCGCACCAGCTTGTCTTCCTGCACGTCGCCGGCGTCGGCTTCGGGCGGGGGCTTGTCGGTGGTCTGGTCGGCGCTGACCTTCTTGGGCTTCTTCTTCTTCTTTGTGGGCTTGGGCACCACCGGCGGCGGGGGCGGCTGCTCGGGCGGCGGAGGAGGCGGCGCGAGGACGGTCATCTCCACCCACTCCTCCACCTTCTCGACGGCTTCGGGGTTCTGGTAGATCAGAAAGCCCAGCAGCACGTGAAAGAGGATGCTGCCCACCACACCGAAGCGCGACGTCCACGCCTGGCGCGGCTCGGAGCTGCCGAAGTCGAGCTTGCTCACGGGGTGGGCTCGGGCGGTGCTTCGTCGGGACGGGGCACCGGGTTGATGTTGATGGCGAACTTGACCACGCCCTCTTGGCGGACGAGGTCGATGATCTTCACCACTTCACCGTGGGGCACGACGGTGTCGGCGCCGATGAGGCAGATGAGCTCGGTGCCGGCGGCCTTGGTGCGGGCCCGCTCGCTGCGGACGTAGGCCCGGAGCTTCTCCCAGGTGATGGGGGCACCGTCGAGGGTGAGGCTGCGGTCGGCGAGCATCTGGATGGCGATGGAGGTGTCTTGTTCGACGCTCTCGCCGGTGGATGCTTCGGGCAGCTCCACCTTGATGGACCGCTCCACGATGGTGGTGGTGGTGACCATGAAGATGATGAGGACGACGAGGATGATGTCGACGAACGGCGTGATGTTGATGTCGACGATGGCGTCTTCGTCGTCGCCTCCGAGGCTGGCACCCATGGCTCAGTGCTCCCCGGCCACGGCGGCGGCAGCCTTGGGGTCGTCCTTGAGGCGGGACAGCAGCATGTGCGAGAGGCTGGTGACCCGCGCCATCAGCTCCTTGTTGCGCCGCTGGAACCAGTTGTAGAGCACGACCGCGGGGATGGCGACCAGCAGGCCCACGGCGGTGGCCACGAGGGCTTCGGAGATGCCGGCCATGACGGCGTTGGCGCCTTCGTCGCTGCCGAGGCCCAGCTCGTGGAAGGCCTGGATGATGCCGAGGACGGTGCCGAACAGGCCGATGAAGGGCGCGTTGCTGCCCACGGTACCCAGCACGATGAGGCGGCGGTCGAGCTTCACCTTCTCGATGGCCATCGCGCCGGAGATGGCTTCTTCGGCGGACTTGGGACCACCGCGGCGACCGGCTTCGATGCCGGCGTGGAGGATGCGGGCCTCGACACCGTTGATGTCTTTGAGCGACTCGTCGAGGTCTTTCGCGGGCCCTCCGTCGACGTACTTCTGGAGCGCCCCGCGGAACGGACCCGCCGGAGTGGTGTTCATCGCGCTGTAGATGAGCCGCTCGATGGCGACCGCGATGCACAGGACCGACAGGGCGACCAGCACCCAGAGCACCCACTCGGCACCGAGCAGAGCGAAGGCGGTCATCTGTTGTTCGAGCATGGCTTTTCTCGGGGGGCGAGTCGTGGCGGGGGGGGCTTGAACACCGTCTGGACGGGGCTGTGTCACCCCGGGATTGTTCCGAGTCGGGCTCGGTGGGGTCGGGTGAGGACGACTAACCGAGCGACCTCGGGGTGCTCCTGAATGACCTCGTGTTCACTTGCTTCACACACGTATGGAGGAGGTGTGGAGGAAGTGTGGAGTGTTCTTCAGGCTGGGACTGTCGACCCCGAAGCGCACTTGCGACGGACCTGCGGCATTTCCGAAGGCAGCCAGTGTGTGCACGGTATGTACACGGTTGTGGTGGGGCTGTCTACCCGAAGGCCTGGCGAACCGCACGCTTCATCCGACGCTCCAGCCATGCCCGGAACAGCCACCGCGCTCCGGTGAGCACCCATGCGAGCACCCATCCGGAGATGTGGACGCCGAACGCCGCGAGCCACGGTCCGACCACCTCGGCGCCTTCGGTCATCACCGCGTGGCCGATGAGTGTGCCGGTCGACGCGATGCCGGCGCCAGCAGCGTAGGGCTGGAGGGCCACCAAGAGGTCGTGCCAGCGGTCGAGGCGGTCCCAGTCGGTCTCGAGGTCGGCGAGGCGGGCCCAGTGGCGGAGGAACAGGCTGGCTCGGTCGGCCTCGGACAGCTGGAGGACGGCCTCGGCCACCTGATGCACCATGTCGCCGCACAGGTAGACGTCGGTGCGCAGGGCGGGGGACACGGTGGGCGTCTGGACAGACCAGCGGTGGCCCTCGACGAGCGCTGTCCTGGCGACCGATGGGCTCACGGCTTGGGCGGACCGGTGAGGTCGCGGCCCACGTCCCAGATCTGCTTCAGCACCTTGAGGCCCAGCTCGGCGAGGTGGTTCCAGAAGCGCACCGAGCGGTCGACGCCTTCTCGATGGACGGCCAGCATGGCCTCCCCGCGGGCACCTTCGAGACAGTCGGGCGAGATGCGCGTGATGACGTCGCCGTCGAGGTGGATGCGGCTCTGGGCAATCACCACCTCGGTGCCGATGTCGCGGATCTTCCGCACGCGAGACTGGTCCATGGGACTGGCCTTGGCGAGCACCTTCTCGGCGTCTTGGATGGCACCACGCGAGACCGAGAATGTGGGCGTGTGGGTCTTTCGGGCGGTGCGGTGGAGCACGCCGGCGAGCTCGGCGCAGTTGCCGCGGAGGCGCTTGAGAATCATCCGGTCGACCGACGACAGCGTTCGTGTGGTGTCGTCGAGGAGGGCTGTGGCTTCGGTGGCGAGCATGGTGAGCCGGGTGTCGTTCACCACCGTGCGGTCCACTTCGAGCGCTCCGCCCTTGAGGCGCTCCACCTGCACGGTGTAGTCGTCCACCACGTCCAGGATGGCGTCGGCGAGGCTGCCGATGGGCCGGGCCGTGATGTCGGGCTTCACGATGGTGTTGATCTCGAGCACGGTGAGGTCGTTGACCTGCTCGAGGGCCCACGACTTGAACGTGTCGGCCTTCTCTTTCGCCTTTGCGCCCGGCTTCTTCTTGGCGTCTTCCCCAGCCATGGATCAGGCCGGCGTGGGGTCGGCGACGGGCGGCTTCTTGGGGTCGTCTTCGGCCAGCTCGTCCTTCACGAAGGCGTAGAGCTGCTTCACGAGCTCCAGGTTCTTGGCGAGGCGCTGCTGGGCGAGGGTCTCGCGGTCCATGTGCATCTGGAGGACCGGCTTGAATTTATCGTCGGCGACGAACTTCTCGTGGATGGCGGTCTGCACATCTCCGTCGATGAGGTCGATGCGGGTCTCGATGGCGGGGTCGGCGCCGCCTTCCTTCTGGGTGCCTTGGACGAGAAACTTCGTGTTGCGGTCGCCCGGGGCCTTGGTGGCGGTGATGTCGCCCACCACGGTGACCACACGCAGCTTCAGGCCGTCGTCGACCGCGCTGCGAATCTTGTCGAGGATGGCCTTCTTCGCGTCGCTCATCGAGCGCCTCCGGTGTGGCGGTCAGAGGTCGAGGCCGTCGTCGCCGCCGGCTTCGGGGAGGGTGGGGTCGCAGAACACGATGACCCAGCCCTTCTTGGTGAACTTGTTGTCGTCGGGGAGGCGCTCGGCGAAGGCCGGCATGGCGTCGCCCTTTTCGAGCTGACGGAGCTCGGGGACCGCCTGGTAGGTGTCCACGCACGTGGTGAACTTGCTGCGGATGGAGGGCGTGAGGGCCGCTTCGACGGAGTCGTGGCACTTGGCGTGGCGCTTTCTGGAGCCCCGGTCGCAGATTTCCACCTTGGCGCCGTTCTGGAAGCTCGACCACAGGTTGACCGTGGACTTCTCCTTGTACTCCTTCGCCTTTTCCTTGTACGCTTGCGTCTGGGCAATCTGCTTGTCCAGGTCGCGGAGCGTCTGCTTGAGCTCCACGCGCAGCTCGTCGCGCTCCTCTTCGGCCTCGGCCAGCTGGGCACGGAGCGTCTCGAGCTCGGACTCCATCTGGCGCCACTTCTTCTGGGCGGCCTTCCGACGCTTCTCGTCGGTGATTTCCTTGGCCTTGTACTCGGAGAGGGCGGCTTCCTTGGCGGCCAGCTCATCCTGCAGCTGGACCACCCGCTCCTGGGCGGCCACCACCTTGGTCTTCTCGTCGTCGGTGAGGACTTCACACAGCTTGGCGAGGTCTTCGTCCGAGATTTCCTTCTCGATGATCTCGGGCGGCGGGACGACCACCTCGGGCTCGGAGAAGGTGGCGTGGGCGAGGTAGCCCACCGCGCCGCCAAGCAGGATGCCGCCAGCGAGGGCTGCGGCGACGCCGACAATGTTGCTCGTGCCAGACACAACCGCTCCGGGGTCGGGAGATGACGCCGGAGGCTATCACGGGCATCCCATCGGCTGCCCGGGATCAGCGCCGGGGGGTCAGTCGAGCTGCCAGTCGTCCGACGAGCGCGGCCGCAGCTTGCTGTTGCTGAAGGCGTAGTGCAGCGGGCCCTGGATGAAGGTGTAGGCGGTGTCGAAGGTGCGGTCGTAGCCGTCGATGATGCCGTCGTCGATGCGCAGGCAGGAGTCGACCTCCATCTCGCCGTAGTCGTCGGTACCGTCGGGGTTTTCGTTGGTGACCGTGACGTTCTCGACCCGGACCAGCATCGACTCGTACTGTTCCATCAGACTGCCGCCGGTGCCGATGTCGCAGGGGTCGACCACGATGAAGTCGGGGAGGTCGGCGGTGCCTGTGACGGTGACCGTGGGGCTCGTGATCTCGGAGAGGTCGTAGTACTCCTCGTACACGCCGGTCACGGTGACCACGTCGCCTTCGCTCACACCGCCCGCACCCGACGACGACTGGTAGACGTAGATGCCGCCGTACTCGGTCTCGGCAGGGTCCTGGATGTGGAAGCCCGACGGACCAACGGCCGTGACCACGGCATCGGCGATGGTGACGGGGGTTCCGTCGGCGGGGTGGTCGGCGTGGGCGGGGTCGCGCACGGCTCGCAGGGAGATGGCGCAGGGCCCGTTGCCGGGGTTGGGGGCGTCGGGGCAGATGTCGCAGGCGTCGCCCACGTCGTCGCCGTCGGAGTCGAGCTGGTCGGGGTCCCAGTTCACCGGGCAGCCGTCTTCGCTGTTGTCGTGGCCGTCGCCGTCCCAGTCGGATGCGCTGAAGGTGCAGGCGTCGGCGTCGGCGCCCGGGATGATGGCGCAGGGGTCGCAGGCGTCGCCCACGCTGTCTCCGTCGTAGTCGAGCTGGGCAGGGTCCCAGGAGTCGGGGCACAGGTCGTCGGCGTCTGCGATGCCGTCGCCGTCGCTGTCTTCGCCGGTGACTTCGGAGAGGTCGCAGCTGGCGCGGGTGTCTTCGCAGTAGAACAGGCCGTGCAGCTCGGTGGCGTAGGGGTGGTCTTCGGGGGCGTTGGCGGTGGACAGGGCCGTGGTGAGGATGGACTCGAGGTCGGCCATGGTCTGGGCGTCGTCGCCGGTCTCGGCAGACTGCACGCAGATGGTGCGGGTGTCGCCGCCGCAGGGGTCGACCGACTCACACCAGTCGGGGGCGTCGGTGATGGGGGTGACCAGCTCGGGCACGCCGTAGAGCGCGTTGCCGCCCAGCACCACGAGGCGAATGTCGGCGGCGTCGGCCTCGACGAGTGCCTGGTAGGGGAAGTCCGACCACTCGAAGACAGCGATGTCGGCGGTCATGCCGGCTTCCAAGGAGCCCACCACACCATCGAGGCCCACCACGCGGGCGGCGGTGCTGGTGACCATGTGGAACAGCTCCACATCCCACTTGTCGTCGCCCGGCAGCGCGGCCTTGCGGCTGGTGAGGTACTCGTGGGCGCACCGCATCTCGCGGTGGGGGTTCATGGAGCCCGACCAGGTCCAGTCGGGGCCGAGGGCCACGGTGACGCCCATGCGCAGAGCGACGTCGGCGGGGGAGGTCTGGGCGTAGAGGTCGAGGTTGGAGCGCGGCGACCACACCATGGCGGTGCCGTCGGCGGCCATGCGGGTGAGGTGGCCCACGTTGGCGTCGGTGGCGTGCACCCAGCCCTGGCCCTCGCCCACCATGCCCACGCCCAGCATGTGCTCGACTTCGTGCGCCCCAGCGCCGTTGATGCCTTCGGCCACGTGGTTGAGGGTGGCGTCGAGGGAGCCGCTGGCCAGGTCGTCGGCGATGTCGGCGGCGTCACCGGCGTCGTACCGGGAGGTGACGGTGCTCGCCGAGTAGTCGAGGTCGTAGCCGGAGAAGCCGTGTCCGCCGGTGCCTTCGTCGAGGTTGCGCACGAGGGTCTCGATGCAGCTGTCGCCGTAGGACCCCACTGCGCTGGTGCCGCCGCCCACGAGCACCCGCAGCTCGGCCCACTTCATGATCTCGCAGTTGTTGGTGTCGGAGACGTCGTCGTAGGCTTCGCGGTAGTCGTAGTAGTCGCCGTCGGAGCGCCACTGGTAGCGGTCTTCGTACATCCGGTCGTGCTGCCACGGCGGGATGAGGTTGTACTGGAGGTGGTTGTGGGGGTCGATGAGCCCGGGGGAGATGACGCCCTCGGTGCAGATGACGGTGTCTTCGGACGAGATGGTGCAGTCGTCGCCCACGCAGCCGATGAGGCCCACTTCGCGGTCGTAGCTCACGACGCCGGCCACCGGACCGTCGATGGTGAGCACCACGCCGGACAGCACCACGGTGGTGTTGGTGCCTTCTTGGGGCGTGCACTCGGGCAGGCCGGGACCACCGGTCCAGGTGTCGTCGGTGGGAATGCCGGTGTCGCCGGTGTCACCCGTGTCGCCGGTGTCGTCGGTGTCGGTGTCGTCCGTGTCGTCGGTGTCGGTGTCGTTCGTGTCGGTGGTCCCCGTGGTGCCGTCATCGCCGGTGTCGGACGACTTGTTGGGGTCGTCGGTGCACCCCACGGCGATGAGGAGCGAGACAAGTCCGGGAGCAAGCAGGCGACGTGACATCTGGGGACCTCCGGGCGGGTCGTGTTTGCCGCACCGTGCCCCACTTCGGCGGAGTCGGCAAGCGTGGGGGCCCGGAACGTGGCAGAGCGGTACGCTGACGGGCACCTGTTCGCCTGGACGTCTCATGCCAAAGTGGTCGGTCGACCTGCCCGCATCGCCTGCTGCAGTGGCGCGTCTGCTCGCGGAGGGGTGGGTGCTCGCGCTCGACATCGACCCACGCACCCCGGCGGTGGTGCTGACCCCCCGCCAGCCCGGCCTCGGCGATGCGATGGTGGGCCAGCGGGTGGTCTACCGCCAGTGGCTGGGTGCCGGCGGCGATGAAGCGGTGGGCGACGACGAGCTGGAGGCGGTGTTCGGGGCGGTGCGCCAGGGGCTGGACACCGTGGAGGCGGGGGCTCTGCTCGACACGGTGTCTGCGGGGTACCGCGTGAGCCGCCTGTGGTCGGGCGACGAGCTGGGGGACTGGACCCCCGAGGCCTGGTCGGCCGCGAGGGCGGTGGTCGCGTGCGTGGTTGCCGCGATGGAGGGGGTGGACTGACGCCGCTACTCGATCATGTCCACGGACTCGGAGAGCTCTTCGTTGAAGTCCATGCGCAGGCGAATCATGGGCGCGAACTCGGCCCGACGGCGCTCTTGCACTACGGAGCCGTGGGGCTTGACGAGCTCCCCGTTGACGTCGAGGCCTTCGAAGTCGATCTCGGTCTCGGCGGCGTAGACGACCTTGCGGCCCTCTTCGTCTTCTTCTTGGGCGACGGCGGTGAGGGGGATGGCCAGCACGAGCGTGGCGAGGCCGAGACGTGGCAGAGCAGGAAGACGCATGGTCTCCTCCAGAACATGTCGAGACGGAAAGACCGTCCTCGGATTGGATGGGAAGCCCACCCCTCGATGGCGAGGAGGTGGGGTGGCCGGCTGAGCCACGTGCCACAAGGACACGTGGGGGCGCGGGAGGTTCCCGATTTGTCTGGAGAATGTGAGGGGACGGGAGACGGGGTAGGGTTCGGTGGCTTGGAGATGCCATGAACGACGCCGACTGGTTCAAGAAGTTCCGCCGCGGGAAGCGGGGGGGATGCACCGTGTGGGTGGTGGTTCTCGTTGTGGTGGGGCTGGGGTTGGTGGTGTAGGTGGGGCTTTGCTGGGCCCCCTCCGACCGCTTCGCGGCCACCTCCCCCTGAAGGGGACTCCTTGTTGGGCCCCCTCCGACCGCTTCGCGGACACCTCCCCCTGAAAGGGGCCTCCTTGTTGGGCCCCCTCCGACCGCTTCGCGGCCACCTCCCCCTGAAAGGGGGAGGACTCTGAGAATGGCCTTGGTGTCGAAGTCCTCCCCCTTCAGGGGGAGGTGCCGAGCGCAGTGAGGCGGAGGGGGCCCTACCGCCGCTCCAACCACCGGCGGCTGAACACCTCGTCCTCCAGCGCCACACCGAAGGTCACCTCATCCACCGTGATGGTGGTGTGCGAGCCCTGCTTCAGCTCGTCGGAGATGACCATCTTGTAGGCCACCTGGCGGCCCTCCACCTCGCGGATGTCGCCCATCGTCCAGGTCTTCATCTTCATGCCGGACAGGGCGAACAGCTCCTGCTTCAGGGGCATCAGGGTCTCGGCGTCGATCCACATCACCCGCTTGGGGTAGGTGACGGTGTCGTCTTTGGCCTTGGCTTCGAGCTTCCAACACTTGCGGCCCTCGATGGTGTCGGAGCCCGTGACCTCGGCGGCGTACTGGTCCTCGAAGGAGTCGGAGGCCATGAGGTCTTCGTAGGAGACGTCGGAGCCCATCATCCCCTGGCGCATCATGTGTCCGCTGATCTTCTGGACCCGCTCGGACCGCGGCAGGTACAGCCACAGCTGGTCGCCCTGCTTGAGCATCTTGGTGCCCTTTTCGCGCTCAGGGAGCACATACTCGATGGCGGCTTCGTCTTCGCCGCGGCCGAAGGTGACCATCTTGTAGGTGCGGGGCCGGCGGCCGTCGTCGACCACCATCGTGGAGGTGGACGACCGGGTGTCGTACTGGAGGTTGCTGTCCATGGCCTTCAGCAGCTCGGCAGCCGTGGGGAGCGCCTCCTCCGCGTGGGAGACCGAGGGTGCGGCCAGGGTGATGCCACCCAACACAAGGCCGAACGAAAGGACGAGGGTGCGGAACATGGTCATCTCCGGGCTTTCATGGCCGTGACGGGTTGGATGCGGCCGGCGCGCCAGGCGGGCAACAGGGCGCCGAACAGTGCGATGAAGATGCCGAGCACCACGGCGGTGGTGAGGTTTCCGGCGTTCACGTCGGCGTAGAAGGTCTGCTTCATGGGGAAGGTCTGGGCCATCTGGTCGAGGAGCTGCTCGTCCAGAGTGACTCCGTAGACTTCGAGGTACATCCCGGCCGCGCCCCCCAGGATGGCGCCGCCGATGCCGCCCAGCAGGCCGATGATGCCCGACTCGACGGCGAACAGGGCGATGGCACCGGGCCGCGACAGGCCCATGGCCCGCATCACTCCAATCTCACCGGTGCGTTCCATCACGCTCATGGTCATGGTGTTGAAGATGGCGAGAGAGGTGATGAACAGGACCAGGCCGGCGATGAAGCCCGACATGCCATCCACCATGGGCATCATGGTGGGGATGGGCTCCCGCGACGACCAGGGCTGGGGCGTGATGCCGGCGAGGTCGGGGTGTGCGGCGAGCTTCTCGGCGATGGGGGCGAGGTGGGCACCGTCGGTGCTGTCGGCGTAGACCAGCACCTCGAGGGCGCCCCCGTCCATGTCGAGCATCCACTGGGCGTCGGCCAGGTTGACGAACGCCTGGTTGTCGATCATGGCATCGGCGGACACCACACCCACCACCGTGGGGGCCAGGTCGGACATGGAGCCGTATTGGGTCTGGCCGAGCAGCAGGACCTCGTCGCCCACCTGCACATCGAGCTGCTTGGCGAGCTTGCGGCCGAGCACCACTTCGTCCTTCTTCCCGGTGAGCCAGGCGCCGGCGATGATGTGGTCGGGACCCTTCAGGCGCTCGGCGTACCACTCGGGCGACGCCCCCACGACGAGACCGAAGTCTTCGCCGAGCTCTTCGCCTTTGGCCAGGAGCGCGCCGGTGAGGATGCGGGGGTAGGCGGCCACGACGCCGTCCACAGACCGGGCGGCAGCGATGGCTTTGTCGGCGTCGGCGACGTTTTCGTACAGCGGCGCCAGCTCTTCCCGCTCGAGGTAGTCGGTGTCGACGAGGCGGATGTGCCCGGACGTCTCGGCGATGGCGCTCATCATGCCGCCGAAGATGCCGTCGAGCCAGGCGGTGGCGAGCACCACGAGCGAGGTGCCGATGAGCACGGTGGCCATGGTGAGCAGCGTGCGGCGGACGTTGCGGCGTGCGTTGCGCAGTGCGAGTCGAATCAACATGGTCATGGTCAGGCCCTCACGGCTTCAGCAGGCGGCATCCGCGATGCCAGCAGTGCGGGGTAGATGGATGCGAAAACGGCGATGGCGACGCCGAAGATGGCCGCCCCCAGCAGCGTGGCGGGGGAAAACTCCACCCACAACATCGTGGAGACAGGGATGTTGTCGTAGGTGCCACCCTTCTCCATCTCGGCGATGAGGGGCGTCATGTCGATGCCCTTCACCGACCAGTTGTACATGGCGGCGCCCGACAGCGCGGCTCCGAGGATGGCGCCAGCCACGCCCATCACGAGGCCTTCGGTGACGAACAGGCTCACCACGCCGCGTCGGGTGAGGCCCAGCGCACGGAGGGTGCCGATCTCGCGGACGCGCTCGTAGGCAGCCATCAGCACGGTGTTCGCGATGCCGGTGGCGGCCATGGCCAGGAGCACGAAGGCGATGATGTCGAGCATGGCCTGCCGCATCTCCTGGGCTTCCACGAGGGCACGGGTCTCTTCTTCCCAGGTGGCCGTCTCTGCACCTTCTCCGAGGCGTTTCTGCAGCTCGGCGGCCAGGCTGGCGGCCTGGTCGCGGTGGTCGAGCTTGGCCAACACATGGGAGGTGGCTTCGCCGTGGCGCACGAGCTCGCTTGTGAGCGTGGGCGGTGCGATGACGCCGATGCGGTCCTGGCCGGGGTTGCCGGTCTTGGCCACGCCGCAGACGGGCACGTTCAGTGCGTTGATGGCGCCGGACGCGGTGCGGGTCTCGAGGATGACGACGTCGCCCATCTCGATGCCGAGGATGCGCACGACACCGGGACTCACGATGAGGCCCATGCCCGCGTCGTCGACAGAACAGCCCTCGGTGGTCCACTGGTCGCGGGGGAAGACGGTGGGGTCGGTGGTGGGGTCCATGCCGATGGCCCGCACCCGCATGGCGTCCTGACCCTTGACGAGACGGGGCGCGAACATGAGGCGCTTGGTCCAGCCAGCGGTGTTGGCGTCGAGCCACGTGGCGGTATCGGCATCGACGGTGAGCAGCTCGTCGACGGGGTGCTGGACGCCGGCGACGGGGTAGTCGAGGGGGCGGGCCACCACATGGCCCGACACGGTGTCGATCTGTGCCCGGATGATGTTCTCTTTGAAGCCGGCGACGAAGCCGCGCCCCAACACAATCACCGCCACACCAGCCACCACGCTCACCAACGACAGTGCGTTGCGTTGCCAGTTTCGGGTGACGTTGCGGAATGCGAGTCGGAGGAACATGGCTCAGCCTCCGTCGCCGTTTCGACGCTCATCTTCGACCACCTTGCCGTCGCGCAAGTGCACCACGCGGCGGGCGCGGTCCATGACCATGGGGTCGTGGGTGGAGAAGAGGAAGGTGACCTGACGCTCCTCGTTCATCTGGCGCATGAGGTCGAGGATCTTGGCGCCGGTGACGCTGTCGAGGTTGGCGGTGGGTTCGTCGGCGATGACCAGGGCGGGGTCTTTCACGAGCGCCCGGGCGATGGCCACGCGCTGCTGCTGACCGCCCGACAGCTGGTTGGGCCGGCGGTGGAAGTGCTCTCCGAGACCGACGGCTGTGAGGGCGTCTTCGCAGCGCTTGCGCCGGTTGGCGGTGGGGGCGTCGGACAGCTGCAGGGCCAGCTCGACGTTCTCGACCGCGGTGAGCACGGGCACGAGGTTGAATGACTGGAAGATGAAGCCGATGCGTTGGGCGCGGATGGCCGCGAGGTTGCGACTCGACAGCTTCTCGGTGTGTTGGCTGTCGATCTCCACCTCGCCGCTGGTGGGGACGTCGAGCAGCCCCACCATGTTGAGCAGAGTGGTCTTGCCGGAGCCCGACGGACCCGAGATGACGGTGAACTCGCCGGCCTCGAAGGACACGGTGACGTCGTCGAGGGCGCGAACGAGCGTGGCTCCCTCGCCGTAGGTCTTGGTCGCGCCACGCAAGGCACAGATGATGCGCGGGGAACCGGTGTTGGATGCCATGGGGACGTCCTGTGGGCGGGAGTGGGGTCAGAAGCTGGCGCGGGTCCAGACGATGAACGTGGTGTCGGGAACGAGCCCGGTGAAGTCGACGACGAGGGGGTCCTGACCGGGGATGGTCTCTTGCCGGAGGACGAGGTCGCTGTCCTTGGGCGACAGCTCGCCGCCGTCTCCCCACGTGCGGACCGGGACCTGGGCAGCAGCCGAGACCTCGAGCCAGCCGGTGGGCGCGAAGGCCACGGTGGGGAAGACGAGACCGGTGCCGTCGTCGAGATTCTGGACGAACAGCCCGCTGGCACTCACGAGCGGGGAGATGCCCAGGCCGGCGGACGCCATCACGTACTGCTCGCCGGTGAAGAACGGCGCAAAGGGGTCGGGCTCGGCGGAGTCGTCGCCGAACAGGGCGGACGTGTCTGCAGCACAGTCGGGGGGCTCGACGGCGCTGGTGAGCGTGCCGGTGGAGGTGGCGTCGAAGTCTCGCCCGTTTCGGTAGTATTGGGCGGTGACGATGAGGCTGTCCAACACAGGGAACGAGTAGTCGGCGCCCACGGCCAGCTCGCCGTAGGGGTTGGTCTCGCGCAGGTGCCAGGCGCCCTCGGCCCAGAAGCCCACGCCCAGGGTGCCGCGGATGTCCATGCCCACGATGCCGTCGTCGGCTTCGGGACGCCACGCACCGATGACCGACCAGTCGGTCTCGAGCAGGTTCACGGTGCCGCGGGTGGCGAGGCGCGGGGCCTGGAAGTCGTCGTCGGCGCCGGCGACCAGCTGGATGCGGTGGGCATCGCCGATGGGAACGGAGGCCCGGACGGCGTTCACACCGGCCCGCGGGCGCCATGGCTCGAGGAGGAGCACCTGCGGGAAGGGGTCGGTGGGGTTGACCATGAAGGCCGAGCCCCAGTTCAGGGCTTGGCGGCCCACGCGGAGGTCGACGCCCGGCAGGTAGGCGTCGAAGTACAGGCGGTCGACCCACAGGTAGTCGTCGGCCTCGGAGATGCCCAGCAGCTCGTTGTCTTCGGTGGGCCACGTGCACTCGGCGGCGTCGAGAAGTGGGCCGAGGTCGCTCTCTTCGAGGGTGCGCTGGAGCTCTTCTTGGGTGCGTCGGCCCTGGTTGAGCGCGGCCTCGACGGTGACGGACAGGGCGAGTCGGTCGCCCAGGTCGGCGTCGAAGGTGGGGCGGAAGCGTTCGACGAACACATAGGGTGTTCCGTCGACCCCGGTGCTGTATTGGGCCCGCAGCTCGGCGAAGCCCTCCACGTCGGCGGCGTGGGCGGTCGTGAGCCACAGCACGAACGAGGAAGGGGTCATGTGGCGCTCTCGGGGTCGAACCGGGCGCGCAGCTGGTCGAGGTCGAGGTGGGCGCCCGCTGCGCTGCCTGTGCCGAGCCCGCGCCGGAGGAGGTCGATGACCACGCGCACGGCGTCCTTCAGGTCGTCGTCGGTGTAGGCCGCTGCGGTCTCGGGGGACGCACAGAGGGCCATGAGGTCGACGCCGAAGCGGTCCATGAACACCTCGTCCATGGTGACGCGGAGGGTGATGTCGGTGAAGACCACGGCGGCGGTGAGGTTGACGTCGCCACGGATGGCGCCGGTGCGCATGCCCTCGGAGAGGATGTGACGGATGCCTACGCGGGAGCGCACGGTGAGCTCGCGCGCGATGGGGGCCAGGGCATCGTGGGCCACGCCTGAGCGGATGAACCGGGCGGCGGCGGCGATGCGTGGGTTGGCCAGGCCGAAGCGGAGCCCGTGGAAGGCGTAGTACGACAGTGTGTCGAAGAGGTCGCCCCCGGCGGGTGGGGGGCCAGCGGCCTTCATCACCGCAATCTTCAGCTCGGCGGCGTGCTCGAACATCAGGTAGCGGTAGAGGTCTTCGAGGCCCTCGAAGTATTGGTAGAAGCTGCCCTTTGCGATGCCTGCGGCCCGGACGATGCGGTTGACCGAGGCGGACTGGAGGGGGTGGGCGGCGAATTCGTCGAGGGCGGCGTCGATGATGCGGTCGCGCTTGGCCGGGGGGAGGTTGGTGAAGGTGGGCTTCGGCACGACGGTCTCGGACTTGTTGGGTGGTGTGACCGGTCAGTCATGTGACCGGGTGGTCGCAATGGTATGACCGAGCGGTCATGTTCGCAAGTGACGGACGTCAGATCCGCGGGCCCCCTCCGCCTGCTCCGCAGGCACCTCCCCCTGAAGGGGGAGGACTCTGAGAACGGTGATGTCCTCGCCCTTCAGGGGTGGTTCCTTGAGAACGATGATGTCCTCCCCCTTCAGGGGGAGGTGGCCGCGAAGCGGTCGGAGGGGGCCCACTCGGTGCGCGCGGCGTGGCGGGGGAGGACCTCGTAGTGTTGGACGCTACTCGAGCGTGAGCGTCTGTTCCACCAGCGAGGGGTCGGCCAGGATGTCGGCTTCGTCGAACAGAATCGCCCGCATGCGCTGTTCCGTGCCGTACAGTACCGTTTGGTCGGCGTGGTGCGGCGAGTCGGGGTACTCGGCCTGCGAGTAGGTGAGGATGGCCCGTGCATCGGGGCTCTCACCGCCCATGTCGACCGCCATCACCCAGGAGTTGCCGTAGTTGACGATGTAGCCGTCTTCGGTGAGGTCGGTGGTGTCGTGCACAATGCGGCCGCGGCTCGGGTTGGGCAGCAAGGTTGCGCTGGCGCCGCCACTGTAGGTGGCGATCTGGATGACGCCTTCGAGGTCGGGACCGCCGGGGAATGGGTGCAGAGTCGAGCCGCGGGGCAGGAACTGCATGTCGCCGAGGGCCGTGTCGGGCGCGAAGCCGGCGTCTTCCATGCGCACGAGGGCGAGCGCGAGGGCCTGGAGGATGGGGTCTTCTTCGGGTTCGCCCACGTGTCGGGCCAGCCCGCGTGGGGTCTCGAGCGGACGCGTTGGGTCGAAGGGCTCGGCCCACAGGAGGCCCTCGTCGCGGAGGTCGTCCCAGGTGAACACGCCACTGCCCAACACTTCGCGGAACAGGCCGGCGCCGGTGCTCTCGACACGCACCCGACCGTCCCAGCCGGCCAGGGCGTCGCATGCGGGGCGGAGCGGGACGGGGTCGGGCACACCGTCGACCGGGATGGCGAGCTCGATGTGGGCGGAGCAGCGGTCGAGCAGCTGGCGCAGCAGGGCTTCCGAGAAGATGCCGCGGCCCGACAGTGCGGCGGCCTCCAGCTCATCGAGGTCGAAGCGGTCGTCTTCACCGTTTTCGGTGTCGGGGCCCACCTCGCTCAGGTACCGAAGGTTCATGCGGGTGCGCGGCGACCGGATGGTCTCTTCACTGCCGTAGAGCAGTGGGTAGCCGGTGAGGGGCTCGAGGTGGTTGGTGAGCCAGTGGTTGTCGTTGGCGTTGTAGACGTAGTCGGAGCGCGTGAGCTGGGGCATCTTCGAGTAGGGCACCAGTCCCGGGGCACGGGCACCGTCTTCTTCCACCCAACGGTAGGTGGGGTCGCTTGATGGGACTGCGTAGACGCCGTAGCCAGCGAACAAGCCGGCGATGGGGTCGGAGGTGACGAGGGCGGGGAAGGCGGCTTCGGCTTCGGCGCTCCAGTTGGGCACGGCCGATGAGTCGATGTACCAGGCGTTGCCTTCCGTGTCGGCGGCCATGGTGTGCACCCAGGGGATGCCGGCGTGGGTCTCGTGGGCCTGCTGGAAGGTGGCCAGGGAGTCGGCCTTGCCCATGTCGAACCAGGTCTGGATCATCGCCATGTTGTCGGCGTTGGCGTCGTGGATGGCGATGGCGATGGTGGTGGTCCAGCCGAAGACCGGGGCGTTGATGACCGGCCCGAACTCGGAGTGCCACAGGGAGCGCTCCAGGACCTCGACAGAGCCGTCGGACTGCTTGACCTCGATGGACGCCACCTCGGAGACCATGTCGGTCATGGTGCCGTAGTGGTCGTAGCGGGTGGGGTTGGACGCATCGAGCTCGAGCATCACGGCGACGAATCGTGGAGCGCTGGAGACCGTGTGTGTCCAGGCAACGTTGCGGTTGAAGCCGATGTTGATGAGTGGCACGCCCATCAGCGATGCGCCGTAGACGTCGAGCTCGCCCGGGATGGTGAGGTGCGACTCGTGCCACTTGCGCTCGCCCACTGCGGGGAAGTGGGTGTTGGACAGCAGCATCCCGCCACCGGAGGCGGTCATGTCGCTGCCGAGGGCCCAGCCGTTGGAGCCGAGCAGGGGCTCTTTGATGAGACCGAGCGTGCGCTCGACGGGAGGCGGTGGGCTGTGGGGGGCGTCGGTGGCGGTGGCGGTGACCGGCGGGCTGGCGGAGCCCACGGCGTCGACGAACACGGAGCCCGAGCCTTGGAGGCCGAACGCGAGATAGTAGGCCAGCAGGTCGATGTGGTTGATCTCGCGCACCCACTCGGCACCGGCGCAGCGGGGGTCGGGGATGTTGTCGGCGCCGACGTCGGAGAGCCACTGGTTGAAGCCGGCGGCGTACCCGATGAGACCGGCCTGGATGTCGGCATCGAGCTCGAACCAGCCGCTCTCGGCGTCGGAGACCACCCGCAGGCCCAGCCAGCCGAAGTCCTGGTTGATGTAGAGGTCGTCGGGGCCGGAGCCGAACCACTTCGCGCGCTCGGAGCGGACCATGATGATCTGGTCCATCAGCGTGCAGGCGTGGTCTTGCGCGAAGGCGTACCCCATGCCAAAGCCCAGGGAGCCGTATTCATCGGCCTGGATGTGGGGGATGCCGTACTCGGTCCAACGCACGGTGGCGGAGTAGGGGCCCACGATGACGTCGTAGGGATCGGGGCCCGAGGGGTCTCCCGAGTCGACCTCGCCCGAGTCTGTGGGTTCGGTGGTGCCGGGCGTCTCGGTGCTCTTGTCGGGGTCGCCCGAACAGCCGGCGGTGACAAGCAGTCCGAGCAGGACCATGGCGCGTGGGAACATCGAGACCTCCGTCATGCCGCGGGGCCCTATCCCATCTTCGAAGTCAGAATGTGTACAACACGCCATGGCCGTGGATGTCGAGCATCATCTCGCCGGTGGAGCTGCCGTAGAACGCGCGGTAGGCCTCGGCCATGGGGGTCACGTCGAGCGAGAGCTCTTCGGTAATCCAAGCCTCGCAGGGGTCGGGCGGGCCGGTGTGGAGCAGCTCGAGGCGGGCCATGACGGGCACTTCTTCGGTGAGGGTGCCGTCGGGCCAACACAGCTGGAACGCGTGGGTCTCGCAGCCACCGCCGTAGGACACCACCATGTCTACGGTGCCGGTGGTGGTGGTGGCCACGCGCTCGATGGTGGTGGCGTGGCCTTCGCTCGACGAACAGTCGGGGAGGCCCACCCCATCGGGAATGCCGGAGTCGGTGGTGCCGGAGTCGTCGTCTCCACCGCCGGGGCCGTCGTCGTAGATGTCGTCGATGGAGTCGTCGGGCTTGTCGGTGTCGTCGCCCGTGCATGCAGAGAGGGCGACCGCACAGAAGAGGATGGTTGAGATGCGCATGGGGCCTCCGTCGGGGGCGGCACCGTACCCCGGGGTTCGAGGCGGGCGCGCGTGACAGAGGTCAATCGGTCCAGAAGCCGTCAGCGGGGGCGATGTCGGCGGAAGGGCGCTCCCGGTCGAGCAGCCGCTGGGCGAGGGCTGCAACGAAGCGGCCGCCCAGGTTGCCCATGTCGAGCGACTGTCGGAGCTGGGCGCCGTCGATGACCGCGAGGGCGCATGGCGTGAGCGCTCGGACCGTAGACGTGCGCACGCAGCGGGTGAGCGGCGCGAGCTCTCCGAAGACCTCGCCCGGGCCCATCACGCGCACGCGGGTGCCGTCCTGAATGACCTCCAGCTGACCATCTTCGACGACGTATGCTTGGTCGCCCTCGTCGCCCTGCCGGACCACATCCTCGCCGGGCTGCACGGTGATGCGGGGGGCCATCCAGGTGCCGAGACGGGCCCGGTCGATTTCTCTGGCCAGCTCGCGGACGGTGGCGGGACGGGCATCGGGGTCGGGGTGCATGCACCGGAGGAGGAGGTCCATGAGGCCGGTTGGGACGCGGTGGCCGTCAGGCGGGTTGATCTTGTGCCGCTCAGTGGCTTCCTTGATGGCTTGCATTGCGTTGCGCGACCGTGGCGACGTGCCCACGAGCAATGTGTAGAGACAGGCCCCGAGGCCAAAGATGTCGGTGCGGGGAGACAGAGGCTCGCCCCGCGCTTGTTCTGGACTCATGTAGGCGGGTGTGCCCGACATGGCGCGCAGGCCCCGCTTCCACCGACGTCGGGGGACCGCGTTGCCCCAGTCCACGACATAGACCTCGCCGTGGTCGCCGAGCATGAGGTTGCCGGGCTTGAGGTCGTTGTGGAGGATGCCCCGGGTGTGCGCGAAGGCGATGGCGTCGCAGACACGGCGGATGATGTCGAGGACACGCACCTGGCGGTCGCGAGACGTTGGCGCACCGACCGCACGCAGCCAGCTGGAGAAGTCTTCGCCCTCGACCCGCTTCATGACGATGTAGGGGTGGTAGCCGCTGTCGACGCCGTAGTCGTAGACGGGGATGATGCCGGGGTGGTCGAGGCGGGCGAGCGTTTGGGCTTCGCGCAGGAAGGCGATGCCGACTTCGGTGCGGAGGGTGTCGTGGAGGCGCTTGACGGCGATGGTGCGCTGGAGGACGCGGTCTTCGACGGCGTGGACCACACCGGAGCCACCGGAGGCGAGGATGCCGACGTGGAGGTAGCGGTCGGTGTTCTCACCACTCCCGGGCGGGCGGAGCAGGGCGGCCTCGAGCGCGGGGTCGAGGATGGCCGGGCTCGGCTGGGAGACCCCACCGGTGGACGGGGTGCGGACCGTGGCGGAGGACCGCTGGTCGGGGGTCATGTCGGAGGGGGGCGGCTTCACGGAGACTCCTGGCGAGTCAGGCTACCGCACGGCGAGGCTCCACTGGACGGGTGGGCATGCGACGGGTCGGGTGGGAGCGGGACGACCGGGGGGCGGTGCGAGCACGGCGGCAGCGCAGATGTGGCGGGTGCCGAGGATGGCTGCGAGCAGCGGATGCTGGAGGAGACCGGTGGCGTCGAGGTGCGCCCGGAGGCTGCGGAAGTCGCCGGGGGTGAGCGTGCGGGGGTCGGTGGCGCCGAGAACCACTTGCAGGGCGGCGTCGACGGCGTCTTCGATGGACTGATGGAGCGGGGTGGCGCGCAGGGTCACGGGGTCTCCTCCGGTCGGACTGCGGGAGTGCAGGGCCCGTGCCAGGGGACGGGCACCACCGAAACACCGTGGTCATCGACCAGGGGCACTCCGCTGACAACTCGTGACCTGCGGCATCCGCCCGCTGCTGCGACTTTGGCAGGCGGTCGGTTGGTGGGGGCTCGGCCTTGTGGGCTTGGTTACCAGGGGTCCCGCTCGCTTGACCATCCGTCGCGCGTCGACGGCTGCCCCCTGGTGCCCTGTGCGGGCCTGGAGCTTCAATGTCCACCACCTCCCCCCAGTCTGTCTCTGCGCTCGTGCGGGGCGACTCCACTCTTGGCTCGACCGTTCGGGTCCAAGGTTGGGTGCGCACTCGGCGAGACTCCAAGGCGGGCCTGTCGTTTGTGCAGGTCCACGATGGGTCGTGCTTCGCGGCCATCCAGGTGGTGGTTCCCAACACAGTCGACAACTACGCGTCCGAGGTGCAGCGCCTCACGGCCGGGTGTGCGGTCGATGTGGTGGGCGAGCTGGTCGCCTCGAAGGGCAAGGGCCAGAGCGTCGAGATCAAGGCCGCTTCCGTCACTGTGGTGGGCTGGGTCGACGACCCCGAGACCTACCCCATGGCCCCCAAGCGCCACTCGATGGAGCACCTGCGCACACACGCCCACCTGCGGCCCCGCACCAACCTCGTGGGCGCCATCACCCGCGTGCGCAACTGCCTGGCCCAGGCCACGCACCGCTTCTTCCACGAGCAAGGCTTCTACTGGATCCACACCCCCATCGTCACCACGAGTGATGCCGAGGGTGCGGGCGACATGTTCCGCGTGTCCACGCTCGACCTCGCCAACCTCCCGCGCACCGAAGCCGGCGACATCGACCACAAGCAGGACTTCTTCGGAAAGGAAGCCTTCCTCACGGTGTCGGGCCAGCTCAACGTCGAGGCCTACTGCCTCAGCATGTCGAAGGTGTACACATTCGGCCCCACCTTCCGGGCCGAGCGCAGCCACACCCGGCGGCACCTGGCCGAGTTCTGGATGATCGAGCCGGAGATTGCGTTCGCCGACCTCCACGACGACGCCGACCTCGCCGAGGCCTACCTCAAGTACCTGTTCAAGGCCGTGCTCGACGAACGCCAGGACGACCTCGCGTTCTTCCGCAAGTTCGTCGACAAGACCGTGGTGAGCCGCCTCGAAGCGGTCGTGAACTCCACGTTCGAGCGCATGGAGTACACCGAGGCCATCAAGCTCCTCGAAAAGGCCAAGGCCAAGTTCGAGTTCCCGGTCTCCTGGGGCATCGACCTCCAGACCGAACACGAGCGCTACCTCACCGAGAAGGTGGTGGGCGGTCCGGTGGCCGTCATCAACTACCCGAAGGACATCAAGGCCTTCTACATGCGCATGAACGACGACGGCCGCACCGTCGCCGCGATGGACGTCCTGGCGCCTGGAATCGGCGAGATGATCGGCGGCAGCCAGCGCGAAGAACGCCTCGATGTGCTCGACGCCCGGATTGCCGAGATGGGCCTGCCCGCCGACCACTACTGGTGGTACCGCGACCTCCGCCGCTACGGCACCGTGCCCCACGCAGGCTTCGGTCTCGGCTTCGAGCGGGCCGTGTTGTACGCCACCGGTGTCGACAACATCCGCGAGGTCATCCCGTACCCGCGGGCCACGGGTCAGGCCGAGTTCTGAGCCGTCGACGGTCTACGGCAGCCTGCCCGGCGTGCCGTAGTCCCGTCCACTTTCCATCGGTGTGTCGCTGTACACCCACTCGCCGTCGATGCGCTCGAAGGCCACGCCGCTGGAGGCGCTCGACCACCGCAGGCCGTCCACCCACTCGCCGTCGAGGTAGAGATGGACGGTGTCTCCGCTGTTGTTGAGTGACACGCTCGATGCGTAGGCGCCGTGGTGCGGGGCATCGTGCCAGGGCCAGTCTCGGGCCGAGGCGCGTCCGACCACGGCCACTTCACCCGGAGCCAGCACCACGCTGGAGTCCACCCAGCCGCCGTTGCCCGAGGCATCGGCCAGGTACAGGCGGGACAGGGCAAGGTCTTCGGAGGTGTCGTTCCACACCTCCACGTACTCGGCGAGGGTGTCGCTGTAGGCGGCCGGGTTGGCCATCACCTCGGTGAGCAGCACCTGTTCGGAGCGCACCACCGGCGCTTCTTCGGGTTCGTCGGCCGGACCGTCTTCGGCCAGAGCCAGCTCCACGGCTGCCCGCGCATCCAGGCGGCCCCAGCCTGTCTCCCGGTCCCAGCCCGAGGCTCCGGCGTCGTCTGCTGTGGCGAGGAGCAGGTCGCGGATGGCGTCGGGGTCGCGGCCCACCACTTCGACCAGAAGTGCGGCAGCACCGGCCACATGGGGGGTGGCCATCGAGGTGCCCTGGAAGAACTGGAAGGAGGCCCGACCGTTCTGCCAGGTCTCTTGGAGCACGCCGTCCACGTAGCCGTCGCCGTTGCGGTCGGCCGAGGTGTCTCCACCGGGTGCCACGATGTCGAGGGCGTCACCGCCGTTCGAGTAGGAGGCCCGGTCGCCGTCGAAGTCCACTGCACCGACCGCGATGGCGGCATCGTAGGCAGCGGGCCACGAGACGGTTCCGCGCCCTTCGTTGCCGCTGGCTGCGACCACCACCACGCCATTGTCGACGGCGTAGTTCACGGCCGCTTCGAGGGCTCGGGCACCGCCGCCCGCACCGAGGGAGAGGTTGATGACGTCGGCACCTTCGTCGACGGCCCACACGATGCCATCGGCCACGTCGGTGAGGCTGCCGCTGCCGCCGTCGCCCAGCACTCGAACCGGGAGGAGGGTGGCGTCGGGGGCCACACCCACCGTGCCGTAGCCGTTGTCGGTGGCCTGGCAGATGGTGCCGGCGACGTGGGTGCCGTGCCCGTCGGTGTCGTTGGGAGTGCCGTCGTTGTCGGCGAAGTCGCGGCCCTGGAGGGCGTGGGTGAAGCCGTCAGCTCCGGCTGTGACGCCAGTGTCCAAGACGGCCACCGTCACGCCAGCTCCGGTGGCGGCGTCCCACACCTCGGGCACGCCCACGGCGGTCATGTGCCACTGGTAGGAGAAGAAGGGGTCGTCGGGGGTCCACGAGGTGGCGTGGGCCAGGCGCTCGGGCTCGAGGTCGACCACGTCGGGGTTGTCTTGGAGGTCGAGCTGCAGGGTGTCCAGGCTTGCATCGGACCGGAGACGCCACACGGAGGTGTACTCGACAGCCGGTGCGCCGTGCCGCAGGGCCGGCTCGACGGCCGTTCCGACGCCATCGAGGGCCGTCGGAACAGCGGCTGTGCGGGCGTAGACGAGGTAGCTGCCCGGAATGACGTCGGCATCGCGCGGGGTGGGCTGCAGGCCGTCGTTGTGCAGGTAGATGGGCGTGCAGGCGATGGCTTGGGAGACGACGAGCAGGCGGCGAAGCGACATTCGGGAGAATCCTGGAAAAGGCCGCGACGCCAGCGACAGCGGGGAGAGCGTTCCGCTGCAGTGGCGTCGTCACACTCCCGCTACGGTCGGGGTGGGGGGGCCTTGAGCGCCGGATGGGGTGGCCCGTGTCAGGCGCTGGATGGCGGCCCGCAGCTCGGCTTCGTCCAAGCCTGCAAAGCCCAGGCGGAGGTGGTTGCAGGGCCGACCGTCGAGACGGAAGGTGCGGCCGGGGCGGACGAACACACTGTGGGTGCGGGCGTTGCGCGACCAGGTGTCGGCGCAGGGGTCGGTGCGGCACCACAGAGCCAGCCCCCCGGCCGTCTCGACGGGATGCAGCGGCAGGTCGGCCACGAGGTCGTACAGCAGCGCGCGTCGACGGGCGTAGGTACGGCGCATGCGGCGGATGTGTCGGGCGATGGTGCCGTCTTCGAGCAGGTGGGCGATGGCCCGCTCCATGAGGTGGTCGCCCTGGCGGTCCACCAGCCGTCGGGCTTCGGTGAGACGCGTGATGAGCGGCGGTGGTCCGTGCACCCAGCCCAGGCGCAGGCCCGGTGCGAAGGCCTTGGACAGCGTGCCGATGCTCACCACCACGCCGTGTCGGTCGAGGTGGGCGAGGGGGAGCACGGGTCGTCCACCGAAATGGAACTCGTGGTCGTAGTCATCCTCGAGCACGGCCACACGGTGCTTTCGGGCCCACGCGAGCAGGGCCAGCCGGCGTGGGGCGGAGAGCAGAGCGGTGGTGGGGTACTGGTGGTGGGGAGTGAGGTAGACCGCGCGCACGTCGTCTGGGAGAAGGTCCACCCGCAGGCCATCTTGGTCGACTGGGATGCCCACGAGCTGTGCACCGGCCGACTGGAGCGCGCCCCACGCCGGCTGGTAGCCGTAGGCCTCCACCGCCACCCGGTCTCCCGGACGCAGCAGCACACGCGACAGCAGGAAGAGCCCCATCTGGCTGCCTCGGAGCGGAATCAGGCGGGCGGGGTCGTCCGGGAGGCCACGGGTCTCGGCCAGCCACCGAGACAGCACGGTGCGCAGCTTGGGGTCGCCGCCGGGGTCGCCGTAGTCCACAACCGTGCGGCCTCGGCCCTGGAGCACGCGGCGGATGGCGCGGGAGAGGTCGGTGAGCGGGAGGCTGCGGAGGTCGGGGGTGCCGCCTTCCATCCGGTAGCGACAGTCGAGGGGCGTCGGCTCGCGGGGGATGTGTACGGGAGGGGCGGGGAGGGCGAAGCCGAGGGCGGTCTCCCGTGCCGGGGCGGGTGGGGCGGGTTGGTCTTCGAGGTGCGGGCCGACCACCACCATTCCACTGCCGGGTCGGCCCTCCAGCCATCCTTCGGCGGCCAGCTCGGCGTAAGCGCGGACGACGGTGCTGCGACCCACCTGCACGCGTGCGGCGAGGCTGCGGGACCCCGGGAGGCGCTGTCCAGGCTGCAGGCGTCCGGTGCGGATGTCGTCGCGGATGGCCCGGGCGAGGTCGGCGGTCCCGGTGCCGTCGACCAGGCTGACGGTGTAGTCGCTGCGCATGGGGCTCCAAACTGGTTTCAGGGACTTGCCTGTAGTGGTACCAGAAGGGGAACCAGTCTGTCGCTACAGTGGGGCCATGAACACGCTCACACCCCTCCGACGTCGGGACAAGGCGGGCTCCGAAGCAGATGCACGTGCGCTGCTGCTCGGGGAACCCTTCGTCCACCTGGCCACCACCGACCCCGACGGGAACCCGCTCCTACGCGTGGTCCACATCGTGGAACATCGTGGAGCGTTTGTGTTCCACGGAGGCCTGAGGGGGGAGAAGGTCCCTGCGCTCCGAGGGCCGGTCGTGCTGTCGGTGGCCCGCATGGTGGCCGAGATCCCGAGCCACTTCACGCATCCGGAGCGGGCTTGTCCGGCCACCACGTTCTACCGGTCGGCGATGGTACATGGGGTCGTGGAAGAGCTGGTCGACCTCGACGAGAAGGCCGCTGCCCTGCAGGCTCTCATGGAGCGGTACCAGCCGGGAGGTGGCTTCCGACCCATCACGGCCGACGACCCGCTGTACGAAAAGGCCGTTCGCGGTGTGCGGGTGTGGGCCGTGCAGCCAACGTCTGTGGTGGGGAAGGTGGCTCTGGGCACGTCGAAGCCGCTCGCGTGGAAGCAGAAGGCGCTGGCCGGGCTGTGGCAGGCGGGCGAGCTGGGGGCGGTGGCCGAGCTGTCGCGGGCCTGGGGGATTCCCGTGGCGCTTGGACCCGAAGGGGTGGGCCTGGGACTGCCGGGTCCCGAAGACACCGATGCAGTGGTCGATCTCCTGGTGGGCCAATATTGGACCGTCGGTCAGACGCGGGAAGCGCTGGCCCGAGCGTGGGACGGCACCCGCGTCCGGGTTGTGGCGCGGGATGACCAGGGGCGGGTGATTGCCACGGCCCGAGCCATCTCCGACGGCGCTCGACTGGCCTACGTGATGGACGTCGCGGTGCACCCCAGCTGGCGCGGACGCGGGGTGGGCAAGGCCGTGATGGACCTGCTGTTGGACCATCCCGGTGTGCGCGGCTGCAGCAAGGTGACCCTGCGGACACGGGACGCGGGTGCGTTCTATGCCCAGCTTGGGTTTGAGCGGGCAGCCCCCCTCCAGGGCACGTCCCGGTGGATGAAGGCCGGGCTGGCGGAGGGGCCGTAGCCCCGATGTGTCATTCGATCCGACCGGAACCGTTCAGGTCCGCGGAAGTGGATCCGTCTCCCGGAACGTGCCGCGCCTCGGACTCCTTCCAAGGCGCTGTGGGCCCGGCCCGATGGAGACCCCCATGACTTCGCTTCGCCTTTCTCTCGTTGCGCTCGCCCTCACCGCAGCTGCCTGCTCCCCAGAAGAGGGAGAAGAGGGCCAGCCTCCGGCCGCCTCGACCACCGGTGAGATCGAAGAAGCCGGCGACACCGAGACCGCCTCGTACACTGGCGATGCGAGCGGCGAGGCGCCCGCGGAGGGCATCGAGCCTCCCGAGCGGCCCGAGGCGGAGCCGTTCCCCGAGCCCGAAGATGGGGACGGCGCCGACGACTCGCCCGTCGACGACGACCTGTCCGAGGCCGGCATCATCGATGGTGGCTGGGACCCCATCGGTGATGACGACTCGGAAGACGAAGGCACCGACGGCGGCACGGAAGAAGAGGCGGGCGACCCTTGCGAGACCAACGAAGTCACCTTCCGCAATGCCGACGACGACCTCCCCCAGCAGAAGCTCAACAGCTTCGTCTTCCACGACGACGGCGCCACCATCTGGATCGTGGGCTACGAGACCGGTGAGAGCTTCGACGCCTGCGAGTGGGCCGCCAGCCCCGAAGACGCCTCCGGCTACGAGCTGATGATCGAGCTCACGGGCGACCGCACTGCCGACAGCACGAAGACCTGGATGGACGACGACGACGGCACCAACATCGCCGAGCTTCGTCTGGAGAATGGCGGCAGTGGCGCCCTCGCGGAAGCCGAGAACAACTCCGGTAGCCTGGTGTTGGCGGCGTACACGGCTGGCGAGACGCTCGAGGTGTCGGGCATGACGGGTGCCCTCGACGATGGCTCGCACATCGAGGAGGGCACGTTCACGGCCTGCTACTGCGGTGCGATGAAGCTGAAGTAGGGGCTTGGGTGAAGCCTGGGGGCCCCCTCCGACCGCTTCGCGGCCACCTCCCCCTGAAGGGGGAGGACTCTGGGTGGGCCCCCTGCGTCCGCTTCGCGACCACCTCCCTGAAGGGGGAGGACTCTGGGTGGGCCCCCTGCGTCCGCTTTGCGGCTACCTCCCCGTGAAAGGGGAGGACATCGTCGTTCTCACAGTCCTCCCCCTTCAGGGGGAGGTGTCGGCGAAGCTGACGGAGGGGGCCACGCGTACTGGAGGGCGTCCTGGTGTTCCGCTACCGACGACGTCCGGGAGGTGGTGGCGGCCGGCGCGGGTCGGGCAGTGTGGCTCCGTGGTCATGGGCGGTCAGGCTGCGCACCCGCTTGCACTGGCGCACCGAGCGCTCCTGACTGCGCGTGGCGGGAAAGGGCCGCTCCCAGGCTGTTCCGGGAGGCTGCAGACCGGCGAGCGCACCGACCCACACCCACGCACCGTCGCGAAGGACGAACGTGTAGGGCACATCGAGGTTGGCTACCGGACCCGCACAGTCGTGGCCGATGTCCTGTAGACAGAGGTTGGTGTGCTGCACGCAGTCGACGGCAGGGACAGCCAGCTCGCGCCCGACCTGGCCCGATGCCACCCCTCGCCAGCGCATCTTCAGCTGGTGGCCGTCGGAGTAGTCACCCGGCGCCACCGTCAGCGACTTGAGCTCGAACACCACCGCCTGTCCGCCGCAACCAGGGCACATGCGCACCAGCACATCACCCTTGTGCAGTGCTTCTTGGAGCTTGGCGGCATCTCCCGCGGAGACGTCCCAGAAGGTGTCGGCGCGGGCGAACGGTGCGGTGAGAAGCAGGCCGAGTGCGGTCAGCCAGGGAATGACGCGGCGCATGGCCTCCTCCAGGGGTCAGCCCTCCATATGCTGCAACACGAACCAGGTGGGCGTGGGAATCCATGCGTCGCCGACCACGGCGTAGCTGCGGCTGATGAGCACGGTGGGGTCGCCCGGCGTGAGGCACACCAGGGGGTCGACCATGCGCGAGATGGGGTCGAGCAGCGGGTTGTCGCCGAGGCGGTAGTCGATGAGGGCGCCGCCAGCGCCAGGCTTGTCGGCAGGCGTGGTGGAGAAGCCGTAGAACCCGAAGCGGAAGGGCGCGCCGTTCTTCACTTTGGTGCGTGGGGCCAGCGCGAGTGGGTCGGGGGCGTCCCAGTCCTGTTCGAGGCGTTCGTTCCAGCCGTGCAGGCGGCCGCTGTCGTCGACTTCGACGGTCTTCACGAAGGTCTTCCACGACAGGCGCTCGGCGACGCGTGGCAAGCCCAGGCTGACACCCCGGTATCGGCCGGGCTTCAGGTCGGAGAGGGGGAGGGGGGTGCCCCGCTCGAACGCAGCCTTGAGGCCGGCCTGGCCGAGGGAGAGGAGGTCGCGGACACGGGGGTCGGTCTCGAAGGGCGCCACCACGGGCTCCGGGGCAAAGGTGAACGTGCCGGCTCGGCGGGCGGCGTGCCACTTGGCTTGGGTGTCGGGCTGGGCGGCGCACCACCGCAGCCATGCCTCGAAGCTGATGTCGGGGTCGTCGGCGATGGCCTCGGGGAGGGTGAGCGTGCCGGCCTCCCAGGCATCCAGGTGGTGCAGCAGCTGTTCGTGGTACTGCTCGTACACGCAAAGGTCGCGCAGCCACTCCGCACGGGGATGGGTACCGTCGACCACGGCGGCGAGGCGGGTGCGGAAGTCTGCCAGCGCCCCCGGATGCAGCCGCAGCAGCGAGAAGTCGTAGATGCACTGCTCGCGGTCGTGGTGGGCGCCCAGCAGGTGCCGGATGATGCGCTCGGGTGGACTGAAGAGGCCGGTCATGTCCCAGGGCGCGATGGCGCGCTCGGCCAGGAGGAACGGACCGCGGAGGATGCGGTTGTGCAGCAGTCGCGCCCGCCACGTCTTCCGCGGGGCGAAGTCCGTGCAGGTGCCGATGGTGTCGCTGCGGAACAGGGCGCGGTGCCACATGCGCATCACGCCGAGCTCGAGCTGCCACAGGTTGGGGCAGGGGTCGACCAGCTCGAGGGCACGCACCCGCTCGAGGCCCTGTGCGATGCGCCCGGGCTGGATGAACAGCGGCCAGGCGTGCCAGGGAGTGGCCACAGCCGGGAGCGTGGTGGCGGGATTCATGGGGCGGACTCCAGTGCGGCGATGGTGTCGACGTCGCGGGCGTGGAGGAGGTCGATGAGGGCGGGGAGCTGCTCGGGGTGGGGGTCGGTGATCCATGCGAGCAGGGCAGCCCAGCCCAGGGCGTTGGCGGTGGGGTCGCGGTACACGGCCGCGCGGAGGCCCGGATGGACGGCGAGGGCGTGGGCGACCGGGCGGAAGCACATGGCCAGCACGGTGCTTCCCGTGGCGTCGAGCAGGGCGGCGATGACCGCGAGATCGGCCTCGGCGAGGGCATGTTCGTTGGTGGGGCTGGCGGCTGCGACCTCGGTGAAGTGGGCGACCGCGGCGGCGATGGGGGTGGGGTCGGGGCGGACCCGGGCGAGGGTCTCGAGCACGCTGTGGGCGAGGGACCGACGGACACCCAGGAGGTCGCGGGCCACGGCGACCGGGTCTTCGGCCGACACCCGGGCGAGGTCGGCGAGGAGGTCGAGGCTGGCGGACCGGCGGTAGTCGAGCACGGTGGTGCCGCGGCCCTGGACCTGCTCGACCAGGCCTTGGGCGGCGAGCTGGGTGAGGGCGGTGCGCAGCGTGACGCGGGTGACCCCGAGCTGGAGGGCCAGCGTGCGCTCGGCAGGAAGGCGGACACCGGCGGACAGCTCGCCGGTGAGGATGGCGGACCGGAGCTGGTCGGCGCAGGCCTGTGCGGTGGTGGCACGGGAGACGGGACGCAGGGTGGACATGGGACCTCGCGGCCGAAAGGTACAATGGTCATACCAATCTGTCGAGCCGGGATGCCCATCTGCGTGTGACCACTCGGCGGCTTCGGCATCGAGCGCCGGGTCCTCGACGTCTGGCGTCGATCCAACCGGAAGACCCGTGCATCGCCTCCTGTCCCTCTCCGCATGCGTTGCCCTGTCCCCCTTCGGCTGCGGGAAGGACCGGGAGGTGGTGACGGTGGTGGTCGACGCGGAGCCGTCCGACGGCGGTGGGGAGGGGGAGACCGAAGCGGGAGTCACCCTCGAAGGGGTGCACTGGACCGCCGACTGGGATGACACCGGCCTGGAGCTGCTCGACGGCGGCGGCTGGCGGCTCGAGCGGTCTGATGGCGCTGCCCTCGAAGTCACCGAAGGCTGGCTGGTGGTCTACCGAATGGTGTTGGAGCCCTGCACCGACCCCACCGCGCGCACGCCCCCACCCCACGGCTACTTCGACCACCCGTCTGGCTCTCCGGAAGCGGTGGCGATGGCCCTGCACGACCTCGAACCAGCCGACCTCGGCACGGCTTCATTCGACGCCCAGGCGTTCTGCGCCACCTGGGTGACCCTCTTCCAGGGCACCGAGGGCGACCCCGGCATGCCCGGAGATGGCGTGATGGAGGGCCTGACCCTTCGGCTGACCGGGCAGCTGCGTCGTGGACCCGACGCCGAGTGGGAACCCATCGAGATGGAGACCTACCTGTCGGCCGAGGACGACCTCGTGCTGGAAGGGTCGGATGCGTGGACCGGTGCGACCACCGGACAGGTGGAGGTGGTGTTCCGGCCCGCTGCGATGCTCGACGACATCGACCTGGAGCAGGATCCCGACCGCATCGCGCTGTACGCGATTGGCAACCTGTCGTCTACGGCCAGGACCACCCTGTCTGCTGTCCCCTGACGCCGCGTGGGGGCGGTCTTGGTGGCAGTTCAGGGCTCCTTCGACGCCTGACCGTTACACCCACGACGGGTCCGTCCCCCCTTGGAGGTGGTGATGCAGCGTCGTTGGCTTGGCTTGGCAGTGGTTCCCCTGGTCATGGGGAGCGTGGCGTTCGCCGGCAAGAAGAACAAGTCGGCGGCAGCGCCGATGCAAGCACCCAATGTGGCCGCCGCGGCGATGGTGGATGCCTGCGCCCGCACCAAGAAGATGGGCACCGATGCCCTCACGAAGGCCCTGTCGGTGGCCAATGGCGAAGACCCCCGCTCGCAGGGGAAGACCGTGTGGGCGCACTTCGCCACGCTCCAGGGCCATGGCGTGAACGTCGACATCACCGTGAAGCTCCCCAGCACGATGACAGTCGACCGGGCGGGACTGCAAGAGTTCCAGACCACCTGCATGGCCTACCAGTCCACCGACATGGCCAAATTCCAGGAGTGCGCGCCCAAGCTGCAAGAGGCCAACCTGGCCTTCGCGGGCGTGCAGACCGCCGTGCTCGACTCCGGCATGGCTCTGCTGCTGGCCAACAACATTGGCTACGGCTGTCGCGCCCAGGCCACCCAGACGGCCACCAACGCCGAGCGAACCAACCTGTTGGGTGGGGGCGCACCCGACTACGCCGCCGATGATGTGCACTACCGGAAGATCCTCGAAGGAGCGAAGCAGGGCGAGGCGCTGGCTGCCGGCGTGAACACCCTGGTCGCCACCTACCAGGCGATGGGCGCAGGCGTCCTGAAGGCCGAAGCTGCCACCGACCTCGTGGAAGCGCTGCCCGAGGTGCTCTCGATTCCGGTCACGGTCACCGACGCCGAGCTCGAGCAGCTCCACCAGCAGGCCCGCGCGGATGCCGCAGCCGACCCCACCATCCAGCAGGCCATCAAGGACCTGGATGCCTGGTCGAAAGAATCCAACGGCGGCGTGGTGGCGCCCGCGGGTGGGTTTGCCGGCTCGATGAACGCCATCGTGAGCGGCCTGGCCAGCGGCAGCTTCACGCAGGCGGCGCAGGGCCTGGTGGGCATGCTGCCCGAAGACAACCCGATGCGCGCGGGCGTCACGTGCCTCACCGCCATCGCCGACCGCGACTTCAAGACGGCCTTTTCGTCCGCCCGCAACCTGCTCCCTGCCGACAGCAAGCTGCGGGCCGCCCTCGAAGCGGTGCCGCTGTAGGGGCTACCGACGCCGGCGGGCGAGGCCGAGCATGCCCAGGAGCACGCCGGCCATGCTGAACGTGCTCGCGGGCACCACGCTGCAACGGCTCTCCCGGCCGGCCTTGTCGTCGCTCTCGGCGAAGCCCTGCTCCACGGTGTTGCCCACGTTGCCGGCCAGGTCGACGGGGGTGACCCGCACCCGGGTGGTGTCGGGGTCGAGCTCGCCCGCGCTGTCGAAGGTGCACCAGCCATGGGCCACCTCGGCGGGCGCAGAGAGACGCACGCGCGTGATGGTGTCGGAGAAGTCGCCGCGCTCGGACAGCTCCAGCACCCAGGTGGTGCCGCTGGCGTCGTCGCCGCCCTGCATGTTCATCCACAGGCTGGAGCTGGGGCCCCACTCCGAGGTGTCGTGCTCGTGGTCGGTGTAGACCTTGTCGAGGGAGTCGGGGGCGGTGGTGTCGGTGCTGTTGCCGGTGGTGAAGGACTGCTCGGCCATGGTCCACGGCTCGTCGACCCCGCTGTCTTCGGTGGCGATGAGGGTGTAGGTGGTGTCGGCCAGCAGCTCGGTGGAGGGGGAGAGCTGCCACACCTCGGGGTCGCCCTCGGCCACTTGCTCCCATGCGGCGTCTTCCCGCTCCACGCCGTCTTCGAGCAGCACCAGCACCATGCGGTCGCTCTGACCGAAGACCTCGAGGTGGGGGCGGGCGTTGAGGGCCACGTCCACGGCTCCGTCGGCCGGGAGAATGTCTCCGACGGCGACGCCGGCGCAGTCGAGGGCGTGGGCGGGCATGGCGAGGGCGACGGCGAAGATGCTGATGGGCGACATGGGGCCTCCGGTGGGTGTGTGGCGTGGTGAAGCAGGAACTGTGCCAGTGGGAGAGGCCGGGTGAAAACGGCCTGTGGGTGGCTATTTCGGTTGTGTTTCTCTGAGCTGGCCGCCCCGGGGTGTCCCAGAGCGCCTCGCGTTTCGAGGCACGGGTGTCACGCGCAGAGCTGCGCCGCAGCGTGCAGTTCGGCGAGGTGCCTCATCGCCGCCTGCGCCAGATGCCGAAGACACCCACCAACAAGCCCAAGAGGCTGAACGTGCTCCCTGCTGCGCTGCAGCCGTCGCCGTCGCAGCCTGCCGGAGCGAACCGGACCGTCACGGTCGGGCCCTCGTTTCCAGCAGCGTCGAAGGGGGTCACCCGCACCCGGGTGGTCTCGTGGTCGTAGTTGCCCACTTTGTCGTAGATGCAGAGGCCTGCGGTCACCTTGGCCGGGTTCTCCAGGCGGATGCGTGTCACCGTGTCTGTGAAGTCTCCCGACTCGGAGAACTCCAGGCGCATGGCGGTTCCCGAGGGGTCTCGTGCTCCCTTCAGCCGGACCGAAAAGGCGTCCGTGTCGCCATACATGCTGCGGCGGTTGGTGAAGGTGCCGATGGACCGGGCGGGCTCGCCGGGGGCGGTGTGGTCTTCGTGGTCGCCGGTCTCGAAGGTGGCCTCGCCGAGCTCGTACCCGTCTGAGCCGCGGAGCTCCCCCACGATGGTGTAGGTGGTGAAGGGTTCCAGGGTCTCCGGGAAGTCGAGGGCCCACACCTCGGGGTCGCCTTTGGCCAGCCTGACCCACTCTGCGTCTTCGACTTCCGTGTCGTTTTCGTAGAGGCGGAGTCGGATCTGGTTGGCCGCCTCCTCGAGCTCCACCATCGGCCGGACATTGACGGCCACGTCGGTGGCGCCGTCGACGGGAAGGGTGGCCCCCACGTTGTATTCATTGCAGGTGAGCGCGCTCGCGCTTGGGATGATGAGGGAAAGAATGGCCGCGGTCCACATGAGTCCTCCTCTGATGTACAGTTCCTGAGCATGAATCGTGCCAGGCCTGGAGGGGTGGACCGAAGATGGCGTCTATGTGGGTGTCTTCGATGAACGGGCGGTGGTCCGGAGTGATGCGCGTGGTGTGCGATATCACCCACGTGCCGACATGGATGTCGTGGCGCGGCTCAGGTGTGCCGACCGGCCGTGTGCCGACACTGGCTTGGGTGAATCCGTCGGAGGTCCGATGCTGTCTGTCTTGCTGATGCTCCTGCCGGCCCATGCCACCGACTACCACGTGTGTGACTGCGCCTCGGGGGCCGACGCCGACTGTGTTGCGGGGGCGGATGCCTCTGCGGGCTCACCCGCTTCCCCCCTGCAGACCCTCTCCGCAGGCATGGCGCTCTTCAACCACACCATGGTGGCCGGCGACCGCCTGCTGATGTGTGAGGGAGGGGTGTTCGATGCGGCTGCGGGCCTCTGGTACAACGACGCCTGCACCGCGGCCGACCCATGTGAAGTCACGTCATACACGCCATCTTGGGCGAGCGGGGACGAAGGGCGGCCGGTGGTGCTTGCCCAAGGGACTGCAGGCTTCGAAGTGGTGAGCCCGGGCAGTGCGTCGCAACAGGAGGGGCTCACGCTCTCGGGCTTCGACCTTGTGTGCGAAGGCTGCGCGGGCACAGGCGCGTTCGGCATCTTCCTGTACAACGACATCGACCATGTGCTCGTCGAAGACCTCCACATCTCGGGCTTCGACATCGGCATCCACCTGGGCGCCACCAACGGCTGCGATGGCTCCACCGCCGACTGTGATGGCCACAACACCGACATCACCGTTCGCGACTGCGTCATCGAGAAGAACCACGTGCTGGGCATGCTGGGTGGGGGCACACGGCTGTCGGTGCTCGACTCCACCTTCTCGGAGAACGGCTCGGGCTCCCACTTCGAGCACAACCTCTACCTGAACGGTCCCACGGGCACGGCCACCGATGTGTTGGTGCAGGGCAACACGCTGTACCGGAGCGCGTGGGCGTCTACCGGCCAGTGTGAGGGGGCGTCGCTGGTGGTCCATGGGCTGCTGACCGACCTCCAGATCGTCGACAACCTGGTCTATGAGGATGTGGGTGGAGCCGGACCCGGCTGCTGGGGCATCACGGTCGACGCCGCCTACAGTGATAGCGAACGCTTCGAGCGCGTGCTCATCGCGCGCAACCGGGTGCACAATGTGGGCAACGTGGGCATCGGCGTGTCGTCGTGCATCGACTGTGTGGTCGAGAACAACGTGGTGACCAATCACCAGGCCTTCGATTCCTTTGGCGTGCTCGCCCCCAGTCGGTTCCTGTCCGCCGAAGACCCCGCCATGACCGGGCTCATCGTGCGCAACAACAGCATCGCCGTGGCGTCGGGCGTGGGGCTTGGTCTCCCCGAACAGACCGACGGAAGCGTCGTGGTCAGCAACGCTCTGTGGGTGGGCTCCGGGTCGTGCTTCGAGACACCCGCCGACCCCACGGAAGGCTTCGACACCATCGACCACAACGTGTGCCACGCCGACCTCTGGACCACCGCAGGGCTGGCCCTGGAAGACTGGCAGTCCGTGGGGTGGGGCGGCTCCAGCCTCGCCGAGAACCCTGGCTTCACCGACCCTCCGGCGGGAGACCTCACGCCGGCCAACCCCGCCGGACCGCTCGCCGATGCCGGGCACCGGACCTTGAGCGCCACGGTCGACCACTCTGGCGCCCCGCGCGACAGCGCACCCGATGTGGGCGCCTTCGAGGTGGTGCCGCCCACGGTCGACGACACCGGGACCGACACCCCTGAAGACTCCGGGGTGCCTGAGCCCGCCGGGGACTCGGCTGGCGACTGGGTGTGCGGCACCACGGACGACGACGCCGACAAGTCCGGCTGCAGCGTCACGGGCACCTTGTGGGGCGTAGGCTGGCTCGTGGGCCTCGGCCTCGTGGGCGCCCGTCGCCGCGACTGATCAGCCGTCGTCTTCGGCCAGCACCACCAGGCCGTCTTCGGCGTGGAGCGTGAAGGTGGTGGTCTTCGGGGGCACGAGCGACACGCCGTAGTTGTCGGCGCTGCTGGTTTCCTTCGCCTTGACCTTCACGCCCAGGCAGATCTCGGTGTCGCGCTTGCGGGCGTGGGCCATGAGGTCGCCGAAGGTGCAGGTGACCGGGAATTGGTCGGGCTCGAAGTACAGGCTGGCGGGCTTCACGTAGATCTCGGAGCCGTCTTCCTGGAACAGGTCGTCGTAGACATCCTGGATGTCGGGTTCTTCGGAGATCTGGGCGAACATCATCGACACCATGCGGTTGCTGATGATGAAGTCGTTGACGCCGGCGCGGCTGATGAGCTCCTGGTTGGCGGAGTCGAGCACCTCGGTGATGAGCTTGGTGCTGACCGGTCGGCCATCGGCCTTGGCTTCGGCCACGAGCTTGCGCAGGTGGAGCAGCACGATGATGGTCTCGGCATCGACCCGCTCGGCGTCCATCTCGTCGTCGGGGCGCTGGGGCAGGATGATGATGACGTCGTACTCGAGGGGGTCGGCGCTGGCGAGAGACGCGCCGTCGAGGGGGTCTTTGTCGAGCAGGCTCACCGTGGTGTTTTCCAGGTCGTCCGACAGAGCGGTCACCTGGTCGGACACCCACTGCGGTGCGCTGGGCATCATCACGTGCACTTCGCTGCCGGCGAGCACGTACTCGTCGAACTCGCTCACGATGATGTTGGCCTTGGGCGACCAGCCGAGCACCAGCAAGCGCTCGGTCTCGGGCTCCGACCGGGCGTCGCGGAGGGGGATGTCCTTGGGGGTGACGACGGCGGAGCTGCCGAAGTGGATGGTGCTGTCGTCCTGCGCCACGATGATGATGTCGTCGTCGTCTTGCATCACGTAGGAGGGGTCGGTGCGGAGGTCGAGGGTGCCGTCGCCGTTGCGCACGCCTAGAGCCACACCGTCTTCGAAGCGGAAGGCCAGCTCGCCAAACGTGACACCGTTCCACCGGGCCTGGTGGAAGTACATCTCGCAGCCCTCGAAGGACAGCAGCTCGGCGTACACCACCGAAAGGCCGCTGGTGCGGGAGGTCTGGACCATCACCTTGGCCAGGATTTCGGTGGCGTCGACCACGCTGATGCGCTCGGGCGAGATGTCTTTGACCACCACGCGGTTCCGTTCGTCGAAGACCTCGGCCACGATGTTGATCTCGTGGTCGTCGCCCACGTGCGCACAGATGGCCAGAGCGGACTTGATGACCTTGGCGTCGCTCTCCATCTGCTGGCTGCGGTCGACGCTCTCGCCACAGTGCGCGAGGATGATGGCGCTGCGGGCATGCTCGGCGCTCACCTTGGCGATGGCGGCGAGGTTGGCGGTGCCGCCCGACCGGGTGACCACGCGGGTGTTGCGGCGGTCTTTCCAGTTCTCGAGCAGCCAGGCGTCCATCTCCTCCTTGTCTTCGTTGGCGAGGATGACCACCACAGGGTCGTCTTCGGACTCGTTGGCCTCCACGAGCTCGCGAAGGATCTCGAGCACGCGCGGTCCCCAGCCCACGATGAGGGTGTGGTTGGTCTCGAGGACCCGGCTGTGGCCCTTCTTGAGGTCTTCGATGGCCTGGTCGAGCGCGGTGGTGAGGAACGCGATGAGCGCGGAGAAGATGACCACGCCCGTGAGCCCGCCGACCACGGCCGGGATCTTGTAGAGGCCGAAGGTGTCGTTGTCCTGGCCCATGTTGCCGGGGTCGGTGATCTGCAGCCAGGTCACCCACACGCCGAACAGGGCTTCGCGCAGAAAGGAGGAGCCTTCGGGCAGACCGTAGGCGGCTTCGATGCCGAGGAAGACCCACCGCAGCGCCGACACGATGGCGATGGACACGAAGAATGCGGCCAACAGCGCCATGAACAAGCCACGGCTGCCCTGGCCGAGGAAGTTGTCGATCTTGTAGCGCCACTGCTCGGCTTTGGTGGCTTCGATGGCCATCCGACCTCCCGATGGACGTGCGTCCGGAGGGAACCGGCGTGGCTCCCGTCAGCGGGCGGCGGCTAACCGATGGGCTGCGGTGCGCGCGGGACCTGACATGTGACGGTTCGTCAGGAGTCGTCGGCCTGGCGGGACTGCTCGCGGTGGCGCTCGATGTCGAGCTTCTTCTGGTAGCGGCTCTGGGCGAGGTCGACGATGACCAGCACGATGAGCACGAAGTAGAAGGTGGACTTCGCCATGGGCTCGACGTGGTGGTCGAACAGCGAGATGTGCGCGAGGTGACCGCCCTCGGACAGCAGCATCACGCCCACCAGGAACAGGATGAACAGGCCGAGAACCTCGTACATCCGGTTGCGCTGGAGGAAGGTGGCGACCCGGTCGGCCATCACAATCATGAGCACGCCGCTGATGATGATGGCGGTGGCCATGACGATGAAGACATCGGTGAGCGCGAGGGCCGACAGGATGCTGTCGAACGAGAACACCAGGTTCATCACCACGATGAGGGCGATGGCCTGTCCCACCGACCGCTTGCCCTTGCCGTCGAGCTGCTCGTGCTCGAGGTCGTCGATGCTGAGCATGTGCGAGATTTCCTTCACCGCCGTGTAGATGATGAAGGCACCGCCGCCGAGCACGATGAGGGCGTGCACGTTCATGTCGATCTCGACCACGCCTTCGATGAGGAGGTCGAAGAATGGCATCTGGAAGGCTTCGATGGCCCGGATGACCACGAACAGCAGCACGATGCGGAGCAGGATGGCCAGGCCGATGCCCCACTTGCGGACCCTGGCCTGTTCTTCGGGGGCCACCCGCTTCGACTCGATCGAGATGTAGAGCAGGTTGTCGAAGCCCAACACGGCCTGGAGGAAGATGAGCATCCCCAGGGTGAACAGGTTGTGGAGGGTGAACAGGTCGGCCATGGGGCATCCCGGCGTGTGAGGCGGCGGCATTCTCGCACACGCGATGGAGGTGGCTGGAGTGGGGGCTGGCCCGATTGGAATGCACGTGGAATGGATTGGCGTGCAGTGCGCTGAGCGGGCTGCCGAAGAGCGCTCGGAGGTTGAAGAATGCGCTTCGGTCCGGCGCCCCATCACGCGTGGCGCTTCGACAGCTCGGGTCTGGAGACTCGGACGGGGCGGCCCCTGTGGCTGGCGATGGCTCTGGGGCCAGGTGACTCTGCCGTGCTGGCCGAGGCACTGGAGCGACGGTCCACGGTGGTGCGGCTGGAGCGGTACCCCGAGCTGGTGGAGGTGATGTACGGGGCGCACGGGGGCGTGCTGTTGGTGCCGCCTGCGGAGTTCGAGGCCGAGGTGGCGTCGCTTCGGCAGTATCGGGCGGCCTGCGTTGGCGCGCTCGATGGCTTCTGGGAGTGGGACCTTCCTTCGGGCAGGTGCTGGATGAGCCCGCAGTTCAAGGCGCTGCTCGGGTATGCCGACGATGCCCTGCCCAACACCCTCGCGGCCTGGCTGCACTGCCTGCACCCCGACGAACGCGACACCATCTGGGTCGACTTCACGCACCACGTCCACCACAACCAGCACTACGACATCGCCCATCGCCTGCGGCGCGCCGACGGCTCGTACGGTTGGTACCGGTTCCGAGGGCGCACGGTGTTTTCGGAAGCCGGGGTTCCGCTCCTGGCAGCTGGAAGCCTCACCGACATCGGCACCTACAAAGAGCTCGAACAGCGGCTCGTGAAGACCAAAGAGGCCGCCCAGCAGGCCAACCAGGCCAAGACCCTGTTCCTCGCGAACATGAGCCACGAGCTGCGCACCCCCATGAACGGGGTGATGGGCATGCTCGACCTGGCGTCTCGGGGGCCGCTCACGCCCCAGCAGTCGGAATACCTCACCATCGCGCGCAACTCGGCGGAAGACCTCCTGGTGCTCCTCAACGACGTGCTCGACCTCTCGAAGATCGAGACCGGGAACCTGGAGCTCGAGCGCGTCGACTTTCGACCGTGGGATGCCCTGGACGAGGTGCTGGCGGTCTTTTCGCCGGCGGCCATCAGTCGAGGGGTGCCGGTGTGGTTCGACGTGGACGCCTCTGTGCCCGACCGCGTGGAAGGCGACCCCATGCGGTTTCGGCAGGTGGTGAAGAATCTGCTGAGCAACGCGGTCAAGTTCACCGAACGAGGCGAGATTCGGGTGGGGCTGCGCTACGCCGACGGCGAGCTCATCACCACCGTGCGCGACACGGGTGTAGGCATTCAAGATGACCGACTCGAGGCCATCTTCGAGCCCTTCACGCAGGCCGATGCCTCCACCACTCGCGAGTTTGGGGGCACGGGCTTGGGGCTCGCCATCGGCCACCGGCTGGCGCAACGGATGGGGGGCAGCCTGTCGGCGACGTCGGTTCCGGGGCAGGGGTCCACGTTCGTGTTCCGGGCCCGCATGGAACGGCTGGAGGATGCGGCGTCCAAGCCCTTCCGGGGAGCGCGGGTGGCGGTTGTGGCGAGTGAGCCCGAGCGCCGGTCGCTGGTGTCGCTGCTGCAGTCGCTGGGGTGTGGCGTGTGGCCGGTGGACGCCCCGCGACTCGACGCGGTGTTTTCAGGTGCCGAGTCGTGCGACAGCGACGTTCGACGGCTGTGTGGTCTGGACACACCGGTGATTCGCATCTGCGACCCCGATGTGGCGGCGGTGGCCGTGCCATGCACCCGTGTGCTGCGTCGGCCGGCCCGTCGGGAGTCGGTGGCGACCATCCTGCACACCCTGCTCCGTGACCGGCCCACCGTGATGGGCGCCGAGGCGGACGAGCCGGTGCACGCGCCCGCTCCCGTGGTGCTCGGCGATGTGCGTGTGCTGGTGGTGGAAGACCACCCGGTGAACCAGCTCGTGACCCGGATGTACCTCCAGCACCTGGGGGTGGGCTGTGATGTGGTGGGCGACGGCACCCAGGCGGTCGCATCGGTGGCGGCGGGCCGGTACGACCTCGTGTTCATGGACTGCAGCATGCCGGTGATGGACGGCTTCACCGCAACGGAGCGGATCCGGGCCAACACCCGCATCTACCAGCCGGTGATAGTGGCGCTGACCGCCTCGGCGATGCAGGCCGACCGGGACCGGTGTCTGGCAGTGGGCATGGACGACCACCTGAGCAAGCCTGTGTCGCAGACCGACCTCGCGTGGGCGCTCGCGAAGCACCTGCCCAGCGTCCGGTCCGAGCTCCAGTGGTCCTCAGGGACGGGTGAGGCGTCCCTCGCGGGCAAGGATGGCCGCCGTGAACCGTGCCCGGAGGTAGAAGCCACGGGGGTTGGTGCGGACCCACTCGCCGTCGGCATCGACCACCCAGACCCGGTCGTCGGCGCGGGCAGCCTTGGGGCGTAGCTGCAGCGCCTCGCCGTGACGCGCGTGCCACTGGGACACATCGCCTTCGGCCAGCAGCTCCGACAGGGCGGCCCAGTCGTTGGCCAGCACTTCTTCTTCGTCTGCCGACGGCATCCAGAGGAAGGGCACACCCACCCGGCGCTCGGCGAGCGTGGGGGCGTCGAGGATGGGCATCCACAGCACGTGGGCGAGCTTGGCGCGGACAGGTGAGGTGCGCCATGGGCCGGGGTCGAAGCCGTCGATGGGGGCCACGCACACCCAGGTGGACTCGCGGGGCTTGCCGGTGGGGTCGACCGGGATGGACTTCACCTCGATGCCGAGGTGGGGGAGGTCGGGGCCACTGCGGCCGTGGGCCCGGATGCCCAGCGCTTTTTCGATGAGGCTGCCCGCCCAGCCCTTGTGGCGGGTGAGGTCGGCGGGCACGGCCTCACCGAGACGCCCGGCCAGCTCGGCGAGGGTGCGGCCGGCGCAGGCATCGGCGCGTTGGAGGAGCTCGACCTCCGACTGGGGCTCGCTCAACTGTCGTCTCGCTTGGTGGAGTGGCGCGGGGTGGCGGTGCGCACTTCAGGGGGCCGGGGCGGACGGGGGATGGGGTCGCGCTGGGGCGGCTCGGCGGCGGAGGCCAGGTTGGGCCTTGAGACGCGGACGCTGGCGGTGCCCGACGGTGCTTGGGTGCGGTGTGGGGGGGCCCGTCGGGAGGGCGGGGTGCGCAGGGGACCGGTGGGGGCTTCGGGGACGGGCTCGTCGGTCTTGTCGGAGAGGTCGGCGATGGCTTTGGCCACTCCGCGGCGCAGCTCGTCGAGGAATTCGGTCTGCTGTTCGGCCGGCAGGCGGGTGTGGATGAGCGACGTGACGTGCTCGACCAGGCCGTGCAGGACGGGAAGGGCGCCCGCCAGGACGTACTCACCGGCTCGGAGCTGGCGTGCGGCGGTGTGCTGCATGCGACCGTAGGCCACGAGCGACCGCTGCACTTCGAGCAGGACGGCGTGCCGGAGGACCATGTCGGCCTCGGCAGACACTTCCAGGTGGGGGACCATCCAGCCGGCAGGGGCGGTGGGTGCGACCGGTGCGGCCTGTGGTGGGGTTGCGGGTGCGGGTGCAGCCGACTGCTCGACCGCCACATTGGTGGACAGCTCGAGGTTCTTGATGGCGTCGGTGAGCTCCTGGCCCACCCCCTGCAGCGACTGGGCGAGCAAGGCCGGCATGTTGCGCGAGTGCTGGGACGACTGGTGGATGCCAGCGCCGATCTGGCCGAGCCCTTGGGCGACCTCGGCGATGGCGTCGCGGGTGTGGTTGGCCTCGCCGATTTCGGTGCGCAGTGCGACCAGCTCGGCCTTCATCTCGGCCAGCGGACCGGCGAGACCGGGCTGACCGGCGAGCGCGCTGCCGATGAGCTCGATCTGTTCGCCCAAGCCCGCCAGCGTGCCCGTGACGCGGCCCACGGGGTCGTCGTCGCCGCCGCCCATGAGCTTGTTGCGGGCGAAGTCCTTCTTGATGGCGGTCCAGCGGCCGTGTTGGTCGGCGGACAGGGTGCCCCGCATCTCGGCCAGCTTGAGCATGTTGTTCTCGGCACCGCCGGACAACGTCTGCGACTCGCCCACGTAGTGGTCTTCGATGAGGCGGTTGACCTCATCGTCGTTCATGGCCGACACGAGCTTTTCGGCCAGCTTCGACATGTTCCGGTACGAGCCCTGCAGCTTGAAGGGGGGCTCGGTGCGGTACTCGTCGTCCATCGCCGCCGACCGGATGTACTCCAGGTTGACCTTGAGCAGGGTGTCGCGGCAGGCGAACATCATCTTGAACAGCGCCACGTACTCCTGGACCTCGCCGGCCGAGTAGTCGTAGGAGAACTTGGTCTGGTCGACTTCTTCGCCTTGCGCAAGGCGAATGAGGCGGTGGATGTCGGCGGGGTCGCGGGTGGCGAGGGGAGCCAGCGCCGGGTTCGAGGTGATGGCGTTCTCGACGTACGACAGGGCGAAGAGGTCTTCGCGACCACCCAGGATGTCGCCCAGGTTGTAGGTGTCGGCGCGGTTGGCCAGCATGTCGGGGATCTGGAACTTGGCGCCGGTCTCGGTGTACGGGTTGCCCGCCATGACCACGCAGAACTTCTTGCCCTTGAGGTCGTAGGTGCGGGTGCGGCCGTTCCAGATGCCTTCGATGCGGCGGGTGCCGTCGCACAGCGAGATGAACTTCTGGAGGAACTCGGGGTCGGTGTGCTGGATGTCGTCGAGGTAGAGCATCACGTTGTTGCCCATCTCGAACGAGAGGTTGATCTTCTCGACTTCCTGGCGGGCCGTGGCGTTGGGGGCTTCGGAGGGGTCGAGGCTGGTGACCTCGTGGCCCAGCGACGGGCCGTTCACCTTCATGAACACGAGGCCCAGCTGGCTCGCGATGTACTCCATGAGGGTGGTCTTGCCGTAGCCCGGCGGTGAGATGAGCATCAGCATGCCCATGGTGTCGGTGCGCTTGCCTTCGCCCACGCTGCCGATCTGCTTGGCGAGGTTGTCGCCGATGATGGGCAGGTACACCTCGTTGATGAGGCGGTTGCGCACGAAGGTGGTCATGACCTTGGGCTTGTACTCGTCGACCCGCAGCCGCTTGCGCTCGCGCTCGACGAACTCGTGGCGGAGCTTGCGGTAGGCGCGGAAGCCGGGCACCCGGTGCTGGACGTAATGGCGCAGCCGGTCGAGGAATTCGTCGAGCCGAAGGTGCAGCACGCGGTCGTGGATGCGGGGGTGCTGGCCCAGGAGCTGGGGGACGTCGATGGTGGTGCCCGCGCGGCTCACCTCGCGGTCGAGCTTGCGGTCGGTGACGATGGCGACGGCGGCCTCTTCGACCAGGAAGTCGAGCTTGCGCAGGCGGTCGTCTTCGGCGTGCTGGACGAGGCCCTGGAGCCACTGGCGGGCGAGGTCGAGGCGGGCGTCGAGCCGACCTTCGAGGGCGCGCATGTCGTCGTCGAAGGCCTGGCGGGCGCGGTGGGCGTCGAGCAGGGACCGGAGGCCATCGACCAGGCTGTTGGCCTGTGCACCGAGCACGAAGCGGGGCTTGTCGGCGGCGAGCTCTTCGGAGAGGTACTCGGCGGCCACCTGGAGGTCTTCGTCGGTGAGGTCGGCGGCGAACGAGGGGGCGTTGTCGACCAGCCAGCCCTTCATGGTGCGGGCGAGGAGTCCGGCGAAGCGCTCGACGGCCACGGGGTTGGGCAGCAGCTGCTGCATCCGGGCGAGCGAGCGGGCCTGACGCTGCCAGGCTTCGCGGTCGGCGCGGTCGTCGAAGTAGGCCCAGAACAGAGATGCGGCGGCGCGGGGAACCGGCGGGTACCGAAGCAGGCCCGCGGTGTGGCGGAGGTCGAGCACCTTCTCGAGGATGTGGGCGGCGTCGGCGTCGTGGACCCCGCGCTCGTAGCCCTCTTCGTACCGGTTGGCGGCGAAGGCCCGCACACGGGCGAGCAGGCCCTCCTCGGACAGGTGGTCCTTTTCGAGGAGCGGGATGCTCAGGCCCGCTTCGTTGCGTTCGGCGGCGAAGAGCATGATGGCCGCGAGGTATTCGCCTCGGTAGACGGCAGGGGTCTCGGAGATGACCGCCTGCTTCCAGAAGGGCCTGGTGGCCACGAAGTCGGGGTCGGTGATGACTTCGTAGAACTCGGTGCCGTTGAGGTGCACGGCCATGTCGTCGCCGCGCGGCACGATGGTGAGCTCGATGGCCTGGGTGTTCACGGAGAACTGGTGGCGGCCGAACTTGAGCGCGGTGCCGCCGCCCACGAAGAGGTCGGCGCGGTCGCGGAGGCCTCGGAGGGCGTTCTGGCGGGCGCTCTTGAGCTTGGAGAGGAGGTCCTCGCCTTTGACCGAGTCGCCCAGCTCGAGGAGCTGTTCGGACAGCTTGCGCAGCTTGAGCACCATGGAGTCGCTGGCAAAGTAGCTGGCGAGTTTTTCGGGCTCTTTGAAGCTCTTGGCCCGGCGCCCGACGGCATCCAGGATGCGCTCGCCCGACGAGTAGAGGCTGCCCACGCGGCGCTGGCGGGCTTCGAGCAGCTGCTGGCGCTTGCTCTCGAAGGCTTCGTAGATCTCTTCGCGCTTGACGGTGATGTCTTCGAGGTATTCCTCGAACTCCCCGAAGCGGCCTTCGAGCTCTTCGAGCTGCACCATCAGGCGTGACAGCTGCTCTTCGGCCTTCTCGGGGGTGTCGCACATGGCGAGGGCGCTGGACACGCCTTGGCCCAGCAGCTTGAACTGGGCGGCGAATTCGGCGCGGGCTTCGGCCTGCAGGAGCGTCTTGCGGCGGCCTTCGAGCACGGCACGCACGCGGTTGAGCTGCGAGAAGACCTCGGAGATGTTCTCGAGGATGCGCGTGCGTTCGTTGGGGTCGCCGACGTCGAGCCCACCGATGACCTCGATGAGCATCTCCAGGCCGCCGCCGGTGGCGTCCATCTGTTCGGTGACGGGCACCAGGTCGAGGGCGCGCTCGATGCCGTCGAGGCGCTGCTCGATGTCGTGGATGTCGGCCTGGATGGGGGCCAGAGCGTCGTCGCCCAGCAGGAACTGCACGCAGCCCTGGCTCATGGCGTCGAACTGTTCCACCACCTTGGCTTCCATCGCGTCGAGCGCCGCGTGGTCGATGAGGCGGACTTCCTGGAGCGTGATGAGCTTGCCGCGCTGTTCGCGGAGGGCGGCCATGCCCACCATGAAGTCCTGGACCGAGGTGCAGGTGTCGGGGCGGGCGTCCAGGAGCACGCGGTCCTGGTCTTTGACGGCCCCGGCGAGCGCGGCCTCGGCCTTGCGCTTCAGGGCCTGGAGTTTTTCGAACTCATCGATGATGAGCTCGGAATTCCGGCGGGTGTGGTCGACCGCTTCCTTGAGCCCGCCGACCGATGCGTGGCCAATCCAGTGGTAGTGGTCGAGGGTGCGGGTGCACGCGGCCACGAGGTCTTCGAAGATCTGGCGCGACGGCTGGAGGTTGGCGATCTGGCGCTGGATGGCGAACACATCGCTGATGCCGCGCACGAGGTCGGCGTTGCCCACCTTGGCGAGGTAGCCGCCCTCGACGGGGTTCTGGGCGGCAAACTCGGCCGAGGTGAAGGGGGTGTCCCAGATCTGGACCGGGTGCACCTTGGTGGGTTCGTCGGATTCGGCCCGAAACACGACCATGCGGCCGTTTTCGTACATGGTGTAGCCGTGCCCGTGGATGGGGCTGGCCACTTCCTGGCGGATGAGGTTGTACGGCAAGATGACGTAGTGGCCGGTGTCTTCGCGGTGGAAGACGAACAGCACATCCTCGCCGTTGGGCGACTTCACCATCTTCTTGAAGATGAGGCCCTCGGGGTTGGCGTCGAACACCTTGCTGGTGCCGTTTCTCAGGTAGTAGCCGCCGGGGAAGATGATGCCGTGGTCTTCGGGCAGCGACACACACGCCTGGCCGATGGCGTCGATGCGCTTCACGTCGTGGGTGCGGGTGTTGAAGACCAGGTAGCGGGTGGTCTCTTCGCCGAAGGGGCGCATGGCCAGCAGGATGAGCGTGCCCACCTCGGCGTAGCGGATGTCGGCGTCGTCGAGCGACTGGTGGGCGTCGTCGACGGGCTCTCGGTAGATGCCCTCGCCGTCTTGCGTGTTGTCCTCGACCTTGATGGTGAGGTCGCCGCCCACGGTCTCCACAAACACCTTGTCGAGGATGTTGATGTGGGGGTGGGCGCCCAGCGAGTGGTCGTCGCGGGTGGGCTTCACCCAGTCGAAGTCGTGGCTGGGCGGGAAGGTGTGGTCGCGCTCGCCGCGGTTGTCGATGTAGCGGAGGTCTTCGCCGGGCGTGGCGTCCCAGCGGAACACGCGGATGTCTTCGGGGCGCTCGCCGATGCGAAAGACCGTCAGCAGCTTGCCCTGGTGCATGCGGAGGGTCTGCAGACGGGCGTCTTTGTAGTACCGATAGAGCTCCTCGAAGTCGATGAGGAACTTCTCGTCGGCCAGGAAGTCGGCGCCGTTGGAGGTGACGGCGAGGTCGAAGCCGTCGTCGACCTCGGCGAACTTGTGCAGGCTGAAGACGTCCTGCACCACCACCTGTTTCTTCAGGGCGAAGCGCACGTTGTAGCCAAGCAGCAGCTGCCCGCGGACGTTCACGATGTTGCGCGGCACGCAGTTGTGTTCGGTGCGGATGCGCTCGTTGCCCACGACCACGAGCTCCTGGCCTCCGAAGATCTCCTTGCGGCGCTCGTTGAGCGTGGTGGCGAGCGTGCCGAGGGCGCGGGCGTCTTCTTCGAGACGGGCGCGGATGACCTCGTAGTTGCCGCCTTGGAGTTTTTCTTCGGGCTGGGCGTCGGTGGGTTGGACGGGGTCGGCCATGACGGTGTCCGCGGGAGCGTGGGGGATGGGGGGCCCGTGACGTGGACCGAACGCGCCCGGTCGGCCGCAGGTGCGCGACCGGACGATGGTTCGCCTTCAACCGGCGAGGGACGGCACCTCGACGCGAGACCGAGGTGCCGTGGACGGGCTCAGCGGAGGCCGTCGATGCCGAGGGCCTTGGCTTCGTCGAGCAGCTTGGACAGCTTGTCCTTGGAGGCGCCGTCGGCGTTGGCCATCAGCCGGGTGAGCACGGCCGCGAGGCTGGCGTTGGTGAGCAGGTTGCCCATGCCTTCGCCGGTGGTGACGCTCTCGAGCACCTTCTGGGCGGACGGGGAGTTGTCCATGAAGGCCTCGGCCGACTGGCCCATCATGGCGGCGTTGGTGAAGCGGTCCATGAACTGGGCTTCGCCACCGATGATCTTGATGTCGGCGCTCTTGAAGGCTTCGCCGAGGATGCGGGCCTGGGCGTCGGCGATGGCCTTCTGGGCGTCCATCTTGGCCAGCTGGATGGTGCGGGCGTGGTCGAGCTGGATGCGGAACTCTTCGTGTTCGCGTGCAGCACCTTCCATGGCCTTCATCGCAGCGAGCTTTTCGGCGAGACCAGCGGCTTCGGCGGCCATCCGCTCCTTGACGGCGCGGGCTTCGGCGATGCCCTTGGCTTCGAGGGCGGCAGCATCGGCCTTCTTGCCTTCGGCTTCGGCGAGGGCGCGCAGCTTGATGGCTTCGGCTTCGGCAGCACCTTCGCGCTCGACCACGGCGGCCTTGGCGTCGCGCACCTTGGCTTCGGCCATGCCCTGGCCTTCGTAGGCGGAGGCTTCGGCGTTGCGCTGTTCGAGGGTGACGCGGGCCTTGGCGAGGCCGGTCTTTTCGAACGCGGTGGCCTTGGCTTCTTCGACGCGGGCTTCGGCGAGACCGGGGGCGGCGACCTCGGCCTGCGTGCCTTCGGCGAGGCGAATCTTGGCCTGGGCTTCCTTCTCGGCGGCTTCGAGGGCGGCGTTGGCCATGGTGAGGCGCTCGCGGGCCTTGAACTCGGCGACCTTTTCCTGGGCTTCAGCGGCCTTGATGTCCTTGACGAGGCCTTCCTGGGCTTCGGCCTCGGCGAGGGTGACCGTGACTTCCTTCTGGCGGTCGGCTTCGGCGGTGGCGCGGAGGGTCTTGATGCGCTCCTCTTCTTCGGCCACGTTCTTTTCGACCGCGATGCGGGCCCGGACGACGTCGGCGATGTTCTTCTTCTCGACTTCCAGCGCCTTTTCCTTCTCGATGCGCATCAGCTCCACCTGGCGCTGGCGGGCGATGACTTCGAGGTCGCGTTCCTTCTCGACCTGCTCGGACTTGATGGCGACCACGCGCTCCTTGTCCTTGTTGGCGACTTCGAGCTGACGCGCCTTGTTGACCTCGGAGAGCTGAATCTCTTCGGTGGACTTGATGCGGGCGAGCTCGGCCTTGCGGTGCTCTTCGGCGGCCACCTTGTCGGACTCGGCCTTCTCGCGTGCGCGGACGTTGTTGATCTCCCGCTGCTGCTTGGCCTCGGCGTCGGCGCGGCGCTTCTCGAGCTCGAGGATGGCTTCGTCGGCTTCGAGGTTCTGGCGGGCCAGTTCCTTGCGCTCGGTCTGGCGGAGGTCGTTGGTCTGCAGGTTCTGCTTCGCGGTGAGGTCGGTGATCTTCCGGATGCCTTGCGCGTCGAGGATGTTGTCCTTGTCGAGCAGCTCCACGGGAGTCTGTTCGAGGTAGTCGATGGCGGCGTCGGTGAGGATGTAGCCCTCGAGGTCGCGGCCGATGACGTCGATGATGTCGTCTTTGAAGTTGTCGCGGTTGGTGTACAGCTCGACGAAGTCGAGGCGCTTACCAACGGTCTTCAGGGCTTCCGAGAACTTCGCAACGAACAGCTCTTCGAGCGTCTTGGGGTCGCTGGCGCGGACACAGCCGATGCTCTGGGCGACCTTCAGCACGTCTTCCTGGGTCTTGTTGACCTTGACGAAGAACGACACGCGGATGTCGGCGCGGATGTTGTCCTTGCAGATCAGGCCTTCTTTGCCGCGGCGGTCGATCTCGACCGTCTTCACCGAGATGTTCATGACCTCGGCGCGGTGGAGGACCGGGATGACCACGCCACCCGTGAACGTGACGGTGGGCTCGGCCTGCATCTTGTTGATGATGAGGGCGTGGCCCTGGTCGACCTTGCGGTAGCAGCTGACGACGAACGCAGCGATACCGACAACGATGATGAGGCCAATGGCGAACACGGCAATGATTAGGATTGGGCTCATGAGTCCTCGGCTGAAGCTCCGCTGCGGGATGCAACGGAAAGTGGGGAAGGGACGGAAGCGGAAGGGGGAGGCCCGCCCGGGGGTTCTTGCTCGAATGCGCTCAGCTACGCTGCCTCGAGCGCTTGGATTGCCTCGCCGCACGAAGTTGTTCGACGCGCTTCTGCAGCTTCTGGCCACGAGGGGTACTGAGGGGCTCTACCACGTATGCCTCGCGGGCGTCGTCGAAGCTCACCACGAGCGCCTTGCCACCCTTGGCGAGCTCGTTGGCGTGGTCGCAGCGCACCTGGACGGTGAGACCAGCGCCACCATCGGCGATCTCGGCCTGGCCGAAGCGACCATCGACCCGACCGGTGAGCACCTCGCACTCGTGGCCGATGAAGGACCGGCGGGTGCTCGCCTTGTGGATGTGGAACAGCGGTGCGAAGGGGCGGGCGGCGATGCTCGCGGGGGGCAGGGCGACGAAGAACGCACCGATGCCGATGCCGGAGCCGACCGCGACCGCGGGAATCGCGGCGGGGACCATCGGCGCGAGGTGGGCCATGCCCAGGAAGCACAGGATCCAGCCGAAGAAGACGACGAAGCTGATGGAGACGGTGAGCGGCACCCGGTGGAAGCCCAGCGCGCTGAAGATGCGCGCGAAGGCCGACATGCTCTGGGCAGCACCTTCGATGCCGTCGAGGTCGGGTCCGTCGAGGTCTGGGCCGTCCAGATCGACGTCCAGGTCGGGACCGTCGAGGTCGAGGTCGGGGCCGTCGAGGTCGAGGTCGGGGCCGTCGAGGTCGAGGTCTGGGCCGTCGAGGTCCATGTCGAGGTCTGGGCCGTCCAGGTCGACGTCGAGGTCGGGGCCATCCAGGTCGACGTCGAGGTCGGGTCCGTCGAGGTCCATCTCGAGGTCGGGACCGTCGAGGTCGAGGTCGCCGCCCGCTTCGACCGAGGCATCGGCCGTCTCGAGGTCGAACAGGCCGACGATGGCGAGCATCCAGTAGGCCAGCACGAACAGGAGCGAGACGGAGTAGAGCGCGGTGGGAAGTGCGAAGGCCGCGCTCAGAAACTCGCTCATGAAACCTCTCCCCGAGGGTGAACGGCCCGCAGGACCGGATGGCCGACTATCACAGGCTCCGTGGAACGTCTGCCAGTTGGCGCGGAATACGCGGGGATCTGCGGGGTGTTTCCATCGGCTCGTCAGGGAGTGGTGAGCCAGCGTGGATCAGGGGTCGCCGGCCCCGTAGAAGACGTCGAGGATTTCGTAGCCCACGGTGCCCTTGGGCAGCTTCACCTCGACGCAGTCGCCGGCGACCTTGCCCAGAAAGGCGCGACCGACGGGCGACTGGATGCTGATGCGGCCGCGGGCGGGGTCGGATTCCTCTTTGTCGACGAGGCGGTAGACCTTTTCGTTGCCGTCGTCGTCTTCCACCGTGACGCGGGCTCCGAAGCGGACGTTCTTGTGGGCCGGCATGGCGCCGAGGTCCACCACGGTCACCTCGGCGATTTTCCGGCGCAGGTACCGCAGACGGGAGTCGATGGCGCGCAGGCGCTTCTTTCCGTAGATGTAGGCGGCGTTCTCGGACCGGTCGCCCAGCGAGGCGGCCTCATGGACCGAGTCGACGATTTCCGGACGTTCCACGTGCCAGAGGTGCTTGATCTCGGCTTCGATGGCGTCGAATCCCTCGCGGGTCATGTAGCGCGGCACGGACGGCTCCCACTGCGATGCGGATGGTTCGCAATCTCGGCCTGTAATCGGAACGGTTGGCGTGCGGGAGGGGCGGACTGACAGGCTCGGTGCGGGGCCCCCTCGGAGCCTTCGGTCTTTCTGCGCTTGAAGGGCCCGGATGGGCGAGGTCTCCGAGAGGGCCCCCTCCGACCGCTTCGCGGCCACCTCCCCCTGAAGGGGGAGGACATCGTTGTTCTCACAGTCCTCCCTTTTCGTGCGGAGAGGCGTTCTCGGAGGACGCTGGTGTGGGCCCCCTCCGACCGCTTCGCGGCCACCTCCCCCTGAATGGGGAGGACATCGTCGTTCTCACAGTCCTCCCCCTTCGTGCGGAGGGGGCCCGCGGACCGCTTCGCGGCCACCTCCCCCTGAATGGGGAGGACATCGCCGTTCTCACAGTCCTCCCCCTTCATGGACTCGGGGACCGGTCGGCTCCAGGCTGCAAGACCATGAGACCGATCGAGTCGATGTCACGGAATTTCTGCGGAATTCACGAAACGCAACGACATGTGCGGGTGTGTCGTGGTGCGTGGAGGCTTTGCGTTGTCGTCGGTACCTTCAACCCGCCCTTGAGGAGGTCTTCGATGTCGCGCTCCCCCGCTACCCCATTCGCGTTCGTCTCCCGCCTGGCCGCGCTCGGCGCCGTCCTCGGTCTCGCTGCCGCTCCGGCGCTCGCCGCTCCGCAGGCGCACCAGTTCGCCGACAGCATCGATGGCTTCGGTGTCGCACGGCACGCCGTCCCCGTGGCGAACGCCTCCACCTGGGCCATCTCGATGGACTCCAGGGGTGATGCCCAGATGTTCGTGTCCACCGATGCGAGCTTCCGCCCCCACGATGCCCCCTGCGCCGGCGACTCCACCTGCACCATCGACGTCGAAGGTGCCGACAAGCTCTACGTCTTCGTGCTCGCCGAGTCCGACGTCTCCTACGATGTCATCGCGACTCCCACCAAGGTGTCCGCCGCGCGCTGACACCCCCTGCGGCGGTCTCCTCGGGGCCCGGCCCGGAGGCATGCAGTAAGAAAGAGGCATGCCCGGTCCGGCTCCACAAACCCGCCGCTCCACCGACCTCCTCGTGCGGGTCGCCCCCTACGCCGCCCCCGTGGTCGTGGCGGTGGGTGCCCTGTGGGTGCGCCTGGTTGTGCGCGGTGCGCTGTCGCTCGACGACCTGCCCGGTCCGGGCGGCGTGAAGGTGCTCGCGGCCCTTGGTGTGGGCAACACCGGACGGGACTGGACCACCTGGCTGGTGGCGTCCGCGCTGCCATTGGTCGGTCAAGACATCCTCCAGGCCGCCATCTTCGTGATGGTGATGGCGTCTGTGGCGGCGGTGGTGGGGGCCATGCTGGCCGGTCAGGCGCTGGCCGGCCGACCCGCGGCGTTGGCGGCGGGCTGTGTGGCGGCGATGTGGTCGCAGGCCATCCATCCGGCCGTGGTCATCGGCGCCGACGGTGTAGCCATGGGGGCAGGCTGGCTCGGTGTGGGCCTCGTGTGGTGGGGCGTCTCGCGCACCGCACGCCTTCCCGCGGTCATCCCAGGTGTGGCGCTGCTCCACTTCGCCCTGTTGGTGAAGGTGACCGCCGCGCCGGCTGTGGCCCTGGTCGCGGTGGCGCCGCTGGTGGCGAGGACGCCCGTCCGAGCCATCCTCGGAGCGGGCGTGGCAGCGCTCGTGCTGTCGACGGCCACTCTCGGCGGGCCCGGCGCCACCTCGGTCTCTGCCACCTGGCCCCGCGGCGCTGCCGACACCCTGCTGGCCGCCCATCCCGAGGGCTATGTGTTCGGCATCCTGGGCACGCTGGCGCTGGTGGGCGCGTCCCTACCCGGGCGTCGGTGGCTGGCACGGGTCGCGCTCATTGCGGCCGTCACGCTCACCCTCGACATCGCCGCCCAGTCGGGTGGCTTGAAGGCCCGGCCGCGGCACCTCGCCACCGGCGCGCTCGGGGTGGTGGTGTTGGCGGGCTGGGCGGTGGGTGTGGTCCCGGCCTTCATCACGCGCTTGCTGGCGGCCCGGGGGCCGAAGGCCTGGCGGCTCGGCGCTCGCGTGCTCGCAGTGGTCCCGGCCCTCCTGTTCATGGGCTTCCTGGCGCAGGACACCCTCGGCTTCTTCCACGGGTGGTCCGCTGTGCGCTCCAGCTGGCTCACCCGCAGCGCCTGCGACCTGCCCCGGCCCGACCCCGCCTGGTCCCGTCTCTACGACCGCCTGTCCACCCACACCTTCACCGACCACAGCGACCCCGGCGCCGATGTTCTCGTGGAGCTGGCGCGCACCGCTCCCGCCGGAGGGTCGGCCACCGTGGTGCTCCGCGACAACCGGGAGTTCCACTTGCTGGCAGGCGCGGCCCTGGGAGGTCGACCGGCCACGGTGCTCGACCCTGGCAAGTGCTGTCGGGGCGACGCTGACGCCGCTTGTGCGAAGTCGGTGGTGGCGGCCCTCGACCGCGCCGGGGCCCTCGTGGTGTTGCCCACCGATGTGGGGCTGCAGCGCACCCCGCGGGTCAACCATCCCCACGACCGCTTCCTGGGCTTGCTGCTCCGCGAGCTCCACGACCTCGAGTCCCGCTCCAAGTGGTGGCGGGTGTGGCAGGGATCTGGTTCCGGGGGCGCGCTTCCCTGCACGCGGCGCTGACGTCAAAGCCACGGAAGATCTACCGGTCGTGAGGCGTCCCGAGCGGCGCGGCGGCTGTGGTGGGTGATAGCGTTCGCCGTCCGCGCCGAATGCCCGTGCTCCCGAATCGAAGGACCTGCGCATGCTCTCGACCGCCCTCGCTCTCCTGGCCTCCTCCTCGCTGGCCGTCGCCGCCGATCCGCCCTTCGAAGCCATGGTGGTCGAGATGGCCCCCACGGGCGAGGTCCTGGGCAGTGGTCTCGACCGCTACGACCTCACGGTCATCGTGCTCGCGGCCGACGGCACTCCGGTCGAGGGCATCGTGGCCAAGTTCAAGGCCGCCACGGGTGAAGCGGGCGATGTCGAAGAAGTGGCCCCCGGGCTCTACCGCCTGCCGTGGACACCCGAGCGTGTGGATGCGCCCACCGTGGTCGACCTCCGCTTCAAAGGAAAGACCCTCGACAAGCAGAAGATCGACCGCACCTGGAACATGCCGGTCAAGCCGCCCTATGGCCACCAGGTGTCCATCGCCGTCGACCCCACCCAGCTGGTGCTCGGGCGCGACAGCCAGGCCAGCCTCTCGGTCAACCTGGCCGGCGGTGCGGAGGGGGTGCGCACAGGCGCCGACCTCATGTTCACCGTCAACTCCGGCGAGATCGGCACGCCCGCACCGCTCGGCGAGGGCAAGTACGCCGCGCTCTACACACCGCCCGAAGGCGGGGCACCGCACCTGGCCCTCATCGGGGTGGCCGACCGTCGCGAGCCCAGCCGCACCTACGGTCACCTGGCCATTCCGCTCGCCGTGAAGAGCGATGTGGCCGTGAAGGCCGGCAAGGGCTGCAAGGTGATGCTCACGGTGGCCGGGCGTGAGTTCGGTCCCGAGCCCACCGACAGTCGCGGACGAGCCACCGTCACGGTGGTCACGCCGCCGGGCATCACCGAGGCCACCCAAGCGGTCCTCGAGTGCGACGCCGCGGGCGAGTCCACCCTCGAGCTGCCGGCCTCCGACATCACCCGTGTGCAGCTCATGCCCGTGCACGCCGGCCTTCCCGCCGACGACCGCCTCCAGGTGCCCATCCGCGCCTTCGCCGTCACCGAACAGGGCGAGCCCGACGGCGGCGCCAACCTGGTCTTCGAGGCCAGCCACGGCATCATCAGCGGCATGCGCCACGAAGGCGGTGGGGTCTACGCCGCCATGTACACGCCGCCGGTCCTCCCCGACGTCACCGACGCCACCATCCAGGCTGTCCTCACCGACGGCGCCGAGTCCGTCCCGGTCTCCGAGGTCGCCTTCAAGCTGGTGCCCATCCGGCCCACCGCGCTGGAGCTCACCACCACCCCCGAGCGCCTGTCCAAAGACGACAAGTCCCTCACCGTCAACGTCAAGGTGACCGGCCCCGACGGCTCGGGCCTCGCCGGACGCGAGCTGGGCCTCACGCTCGCCGGCGCCAAGGCCGTGGGCGCACCGAAAGACAACGGCGACGGCACCTACGCCATCGAGCTCACCACCACCGGTCGGGGCCCGGTCGACATCATCGCCGCCGTGAAGGCGCCCGCAGCCGGCAACCCCGTCCGCGACCTCACCGCGGTCCCCACCCGCACGCGGCTGCCGCCCGATGGCCTGTCGTCGTCCACGCTCACCATCCTCACGCTCGACGAATTCGGCTACCCGGTGGCCGACACCGAGCTCACCTTCGACCTCCGCTCTGGCGATGGTCAGCTGCCCAAGACCGCCCAGACCGACGCCACAGGCATCGCCCAGGTCACCTACACCGCGGGTCGCACACCCGGAGTGGTGCACGTCGAGGTCCAGGGCGGTGGGGTCACGCGGGCGCTCGGCCTCGTCCAGCTGCCCTTCGATGCCCCCGAGTTCGACCTCGACCCCAAGGCGCTGGCGTCCACCGAAGCGCGAGCCACCACGTACGAACAGTGGGCGCCGATTGTGACCCGCGTGCTGGTGCCGCGCGACCGCTGACCTTAGCCCGTCGCCTACCCATCAAAGTGATGGGCCGACACCCGCTTGCCGAAGGTGGTGCCAGACCACGCCACACGGCCCGGAGCACCGGAAGCACCGGCCGCCACCATCAGCGGAATCAGGTGTTCTTCGCGGGGATGGCAGAAGCGTCCGAACGGGGCTTCCGCCCACCGGGCCAGCCGCTCGTCGCGGTCGGGTGCGGCCACGGCCTCGGCCAGCCAGGCGTCGAAGTGTTCGCTGGCGGCCGCTGCGCGTGGGTCGGAGCTGAAGAAGGCGCGCATGTTGTGGAAGGAGTTGCCGCTGCCGATGATGTAGACGCCATGGTCGCGGAGGGGGGCCAGCGCACGACCGAGTGCGAGGTGTGCGTCGACGTCGAGGCCACGCTTCAACGACACCTGGACCACCGGCACGTGTGCGGATGGCCAGGCCAGCATCAGGGGGATGAAGGTGCCGTGGTCGTAGCCGCGGTGGGCATCTTCGCGGGAGTCGATGCCGGCGTCTGCCAGCGCATCTCGCACCTCTTCGGCCACTGCAGGGGACCCCGGTGCCGGCCAGTTCAGCTGGTAGGCCTCCGCCGGAAAGCCGGAGTAGTCGTACAGCATCCCGGGCGCGGCACCCGTGTTGACCGTGAACTCAGCGGCTTCCCAGTGCGCGGACACCACCACCAGGGCGCGTGGGGTGGGGACGTGGGAGATGGACCGCATGTAGTCGGCCAGCGCTCGGCGTTCCGAGGGGTCGGCTCCATGGAGGGGCAGGACCGGCCAGGGACCGCCACCGTGGGGCACGAATGCGGTGGGCATGCGGGTGTTCATGAGGACTCCGGGCGGGTGTCCTCGTTCTACGCCCTCCGAGACGCTACTCCCAGCTTCTTGCGCGCAACACTCCGTTGCGGCTCAGTCCACAATCATCTGGCTGGCTGCGGCGTTGAGGCGGTCGGCCAGGCCCAGCACCGCCAGCACCCGTGCACGGTCCACGTAGGTGGGGGCGCCGTCCAAGATGGCCCCCATCGCGGCGTCGTGGTCGGCGGCGAACAGCGGCTTGCCCTTGGGCAGGTCGACCGGCGCGCCCCGGTGCATCAGCATCCCACCCATCAGCAGCACCATGCCGCGTCGGCCGAGGTCGAGGGTGAGCTCCATCTTGCGGGCCACGCCTGGCTCCATCTCGAACGAAAAGGCGATGTCGGCCTCGCCCTTCATGCGGAACACGCCCGTGAGCTCGGTGAGCGAGGCATGGGTGAGCACGAAGCGTCGGGGCTCTCCACCGACGTCGAAGATGCGGTGCAGACGGGCCACATTGGCGTGGGCCACGCTGAACACCTCGGGCCGGACCTTGGAGCGGAAGCGCACCGACCCGGCACAGATCTGGCTGGGGCGGACATGGGCGCGCATCCAGCGGGCCACGGGCGTGAGCAGCTCGATGTGCTCGACGTGCAGCACCTTCTCTTGCTCATCGGCGAGGTTGAAGAGCTTGCGGGCGGCGTGGGAATTGCCGGCCAGAGGAAACTCGCAGACCACGTGCTTGCCCGCTTCGAGCGCGCGCTTGACGAGCCGGGGGTGCGTGTGGTCGGGCGTGCACACCGCGACGGCGTCGACCGCGTCGAGCACGGCGTCTACGCTGTCGACCCGGGCCACGTCGAGGTCGGTGGCGTCGCCCCGGTAGGCGCACGCGAGGGTGGACCGGGGGTCGGCGGCAATCGCCTTCGCGCGTGCCCGACCGGCCCGTCCGAGGCCCAGAACTCCCCAACGAACAGTCATCGGCCTACCACCCCTTCATCGAGTTGTAGCGGCGTCGGTCGCGCTTGGTGGGACGACCGCCGCCACGCTCGACCTGCATGCCGGAGTCGCCGTGCTTGGACGACCGCTCTGGCGGGGGCGGGGAGTGGTCGACGTAGAGCTGTTCGGCCACCGACGCAGGGCCCCGCTTCTCGGCGAGCGCCACCACTTCGAGGATGCGCAGGCGGCGTCCCGGGCACATGGCCCGCACGCTGTCGCCAGCCTTCACCTTGGCGGAGGCCTTCACCTCTTCGCCGTTGACGGACACGAGACCGTCGCTGCACGCCTTGGTGGCCTGCGAGCGGGTCTTGAAGCAGCGAGCCGCCCACAGCCACTTGTCGACGCGGACGGTTCCTTGGGTCTTGAGCTCGGACATGCGGCGAGTCTACCCCGCTCGCTCCCGATGCGTCAGATCCGCAGCTCGGGACGGGCGGTCCGCATGGCGGGGTCGTCGGGGCGCACGCCCATGCGCAGGAGCTCGCGCTGGCGGCTCATCACGAACTTGGCAATCTCGCGGCGGTCCTTTGGGTCGACCCGGATGCCTTCCGCCATGCGCAGGCCCGCGATGGTGCGCCGACCGGCCATGTCGGCCCGCAAGAACCGAATCTGAGAGGGGGCGTGGATGACCTTCCCGCCACCGGGAAAGGTAAAGCGCAGCGAGACGGTCATGCCGGACTTCAGGCGCTCTGCGGCCTCGAACGGCAGCTCCAGGCCGAAGCCCAGCACGGAGATGTCGCGGATGCGGCCCATCAGGCGCACCCGACGGTTCCGGGTGGAGACCTCGGTGATGATGGGGTCGCGGCCCGGCTCCACACGGAAGGCCTCGCGCTCATTGAAGAGCTCGCGGAGGTCGGAGTCGAGCAGTGCGCGGTGCTCTCGCCAGCTCTCGAAGGCCAGACCCACGCGCGGACGGGCCAGGCGCTCATCGAGGTGGCAGATGCGGGCGAACATCGTGACCGGGCCATCGCTCAGCTTGGGCGAGATCAGCCGCAGCTCGATGCGGTCGCGCAGACGCAGCATTCCGTGGGCCGACTTGGGCAGCACCACACCGGCACCGCCCGCGGAGAGGTCCTGCAGCAGGACGTTCTTCGCGTGGACTTTCGGGCCGAGCAGCTCGAGCTGGACCAGCTCATCGAAGCGTGCGGTGACACGGTACTGCTTGCGTCGATTGTTCACAGGACAACCCCTTGCCCACCGGGGTGGGCGGTTCCGTCTTCGGCCTGTGCGGCGTGGTGGGCGCCGCTGTGGCTTTGGTCTCCAATCGGCCCCCCCCGGAGACCTTGAAGTCGATCTCGGGAGAAGGGATAGAAGGAGACCTGTCCTGGAGGGCCCGTGCGCGTTCGCTTCTTCTTTGATGTGGTGTGTCCCTATGCGTGGATGGCGGCCACGCAGGTCGAGGCGGTCGCCGCCCGGCATGGGGCCACGGTCGAGTGGTGTCCCATCCTGTTGGGGGGTGTCTTCCGCCACCACCAGTCGCCCGACGTCCCGGCCGCCACCTGGGCGCCGCAGAAGGCCGTCGTCGGACACACCGATGTCCACCGCATGGCCGCACTGCATGGTCTGCCTCTGCGCTTTCCCGATGCCCACCCCCGGCGCACGGTCGACGCCATGCGGCTGTGCATCGCGGCCCCTCCCAACCAGCGCGCAGCCGTGGCTCTGGCCCTCTACACCGCCATCTGGACCGAAAACCAGGACCCCGACCAGCCCGCTGTCCTCCATGAAGTCGCCCGCCAGCACGGCATCGACCCCGAGCGAATCAAGCACCCCGACACCAAGGCGAAGCTACGAGCCGCCACCGCCGAGGCCGCCGAGCTGGGGGTGTTCGGCGTGCCGTCCACGCAGGTCGTCCACCCGGACGGCACGCTCGGTCCCATCCACTGGGGCGCCGACCGCCTGCACTTCGTCGCCTCCGAGCTGTCCGGAGCGCGGGTTGCGCAGACCGTGCCCGTGCCGCCTCCCGTGGCCGAGGGCAGCCGTCGCCTCGATTTCTTCCACGACTTCGCCAGCCCCTACAGCTACCTGGGCGCCACCCAAGTGGCCCGGCTCGCGGAAGAAGCCGGCGCCCACCTCCACTGGCGACCCATCCTCCTGGGCGCCATCTTCCGACAGATCGGCACGCCCAATGTGCCCTTGTTCACGATGTCTGCAGCCAAGCAGGCCTGGAATGGCCGCGAGCTCGACCAGTGGGCCGCCCACCACGGCGTGCCGTTCCGGTTCCCGTCCACCTTCCCTGTCCGCACCGTGCTTCCGCTGCGGGTGTCGCTCGTGGCGCCCGAGGCCACGTTGCCCTTGTACCGGGCGCTCTGGGCCGACGACCGCGACATCGGACAGCCCGCTGAGGTCGCACGGGTGCTCACCGACCTGGGCCTGGATGCGCCCGCCATCCTCGAAGCGGCCACCGCCCCGACCATCAAGGCCACCCTCCGCGCCAACGGAGACGCGGCCATCGCTGCGGGTGTGTGCGGCGTGCCGTCGTTCTGGGTGGACGACACCCACCTGGTCTGGGGTCAAGACCGCCTCCCGGTCGTGTCGGCCTTGCTCCACGGCTGGTCGCCCGAAGGAGACGCCCGATGATGTGGCTCTGGCTCACCGGTCTGGCCGTTGCCGCCGACAACATCCCCGGACCCGTCCAGGCGTGGTCCGACGGCCTGGCCACTGCCTACGCCCACTACAAGTCGGTCGAGCCCGCCTGGGAGCCCGACAGCGACGTCTTCCCGCCGTGTCCGATGGCCCGAGAGCCCATTCCCACGTCTCCACGGTCGTCCATGACTGAAGCCCACCGCGCCGCCCGCGAGGCCGACCCCTCCAAAGCCACCGCCGCCTGCGCTGCCCTCCGACCCGGTGGCTGGCGCCTCCAGATGCGGCTCACGCCCATCGACCAGCGCATCTTCAGTCCCATCGTCGCGCGGGTCTCCGAGGTGTCCCCGGGCCAGACCGGTGAGGGGGTGGTCACGGAGCTGGTCGAGCGCGGGGTGTGGGCGGCCAAGGGCTACCAGGCGCTCATCCCGGTAGGCGCCTACATCGTGGAGATCAATGCGCCGTGTGGTGCGAGCGGGCTCTTCCCCTACGACCTCGCCGACGCCGTTCTCGCTGCAGAGTCGGCCGCACCGGGCGCTGCGACACCCTCGGGACAGGTCGCGGTGAGTGCATGTGGTCGGCGGTCGTTCGAGCTCCGCACCCGCGCCGAGGTTCTCGAGGATGGTCAGAAGCCGCGCGAGTACTGGGGCTTTGACTTTCCCGAGCGGCGAGACCGTGCCCGAGGCGCGGCTCCAGCCCCCTGAATTCGCAGGTGTGGATCCGCTGAAGACAGCCTCGTGGACGCTGTTGTCGAGGAAAGTGTGCGGCGGGTGCGATTCGGTCGGGTCTCCGCCTCGACGGTCGTTTAGGAGGGGCCGCCATTTGGTGCAGCCCCCCATTTGATCCGGCTCGACGGCAGGCGCCCGAGCTCGGAGGTCTCATGCGCAGCTGGTCCATTCAAGACAGCGAAGACCTGTACGGCATCCCCAACTGGGGCCGCGAATTCCTCCGCATCAACCCGTCGGGCAACCTCGAGGTCGCCCCCACCGGTCCCGAGAAGCGGCACACCGACCTCTACGCGCTGGTCGACGACCTCCACAGCCGCGGCATCCAGCCTCCCATCCTGCTGCGCTTCCCCGACCTCCTCCAGTCGCGCATCCGCACCGTGGCCTACGCCTTCCACGCGGCCATCGAGGAGTACGGCTACAGCGGCAAGTACCGGGGGGTGTTCCCCATCAAGGTCAACCAGCAGCGGCACCTCATCGACGACGTGGTGCGGCTGGGCCGTCCCTTCCACCTGGGCCTCGAGGCCGGCTCCAAGCCCGAGCTGCTCGTGGTGCTGGCCATGATGGACGACCCCGAGGCGGTGGTGGTGTGCAACGGGTACAAAGACGTCGAGTACATCGAGACGGCCCTGCTGGCGCAGAAGATTGGCCGCCGCACCATCATCGTCATCGAGAAGTTCTCCGAGGCGAAGCTGTGTGTGGACCTCGCCCGCAAGCACGGCGTCACGCCGCTCCTGGGTGTGCGCGTGAAGCTCGCGAGCAAGGGCGCCGGTCGGTGGGAGGCCAGCACAGGCGACAGCGCGAAGTTCGGCCTCACCATCCTCGAGATTGTGCAGCTGGTGGACTACCTGCGCAGCGAAGGCATGCTCGATGCCCTCCAGCTGCTGCACTTTCACATCGGCAGCCAGGTGAGCGCCATCCGGTCGTTCAAGTCGGCGCTCACCGAGGCCTCGCGCGTGTTTGTGGAGCTGTACAAGCTCGGTGCACCCATGCGGTACCTCGATGTGGGGGGTGGTCTGGGGGTCGACTACGACGGCAGCTCCACCAATTTCGCCAGCTCGGTGAACTACTCGGTCCAGGAGTACGCCTACGACGTCGTGTCGTTCATCCAGTCGGCCTGTGACGCGGCGGGCGTGCCCCATCCCCACATCATCACCGAGTCGGGTCGGGCCCTCGTCGCGCACCATGCCGTGCTGGTCTTCAACATCCTCGGCGTGGGCGCACACCCCACCACCGATGGTCCCACCGAGGTCTTCCCCGACGACCCCGAGCCGCTTCGCGACCTCCAGAACACCCTATCCGAGGGCATCACCGCCAAGAACTACCAGGTGGCCTGGCACGACGCCCTGGGCGGACGCGAGCAAGCCCTCACCATGTTCAACCTGGGCCTGCTCGACCTCCGGCAGCGGGCGCGGGCCGAGCGGATGTTCTGGCAGATCGCCGGCCGCATCTCGAAGGTCATCTCCGAGCTGTCGTACGTGCCCGACGAATTTGCGCGCCTACACCGGGTTCTCGCCGACACCTACTTCTGCAACTTCAGCGTGTTCCAGTCGATGCCCGACAGCTGGGCCGTCGACCAGCTCTTCCCCATCGTGCCCCTCCATCGGCACACCGAAGAACCCCGCCGGCGGGGCGTGTTGGCCGACATCACCTGCGACTCCGACGGCAAGGTCGACCGCTTCATCGACCTCCACGACGTCAAGAAGATCCTCGAGCTGCACGAAGTGGGCGAGCAGCCCTACTACCTGGGCGCGTTCTTGGTGGGCGCCTACCAGGAAATCCTGGGCGACCTGCACAACCTGTTCGGCGACACCAACTCGGTCATCGTGCAGCTGCACGCCGATGGCTCCTACGACATCGACACCGTGGTCGAAGGCGACACCGTCACCGAAGTGCTCGGCTACGTCCAGTACGACCGCAAGGAGCTGCTCCTCAAGGTGCGTCGGGCGTGCGAGCAGGCCGTGAAGAAGGGCACCATGACCGCCAAGGACACCGCGCGGGTGGTGGCGATGTACCGCGAGGGACTCGACGGCTACACGTACCTCGAGTAGCGCCTACTGCTTGTTTCGGACTTCGAGGCCGAGCATCACCTGCCGCGGAGCGGTGGGACGGGCCCCCATCGGTCGCCACGACGTGATGGCTGTGCTGCCGGTGAGGTTGGTGGCGTTGGCGTAGAGGGTGATGCGCTCGGCGGGCATCACGCGCACGCCGCCGTCGAGCAGAGTGAGCGCGGGGACGTCGAGGTCGGTGGCCGGGTACTGGCCGGCAGCATCGAGCATCTCGCCGCGGTACGACACCCCGAGGCCCACGTCGAAGTGGGGATGGGCCAGGGTGATGCGACCGTAGGCCTGGTGGACCGGCACGTACGGGAGGAAGTCGCCGGCATCCACTTCGCCGAACTGGGGGAACGGGGAGTCGAAGGCGGTGCGGAACTGGCCTTGGGTGTACGTGTACGACGCCTGCATCGGCATTGTGAACGACCCCGGCAGCAGCCAGGTCTGGCCGATGGCCGACTCGACCCCCCACACCCGGGCCTCACCGCCGTTGAACTGGGCGCCGAGGGCGTCGTCGGCACAGCCACTCGACAGGGTGCACTGGCCGGTGAGGTTGCTGTACTCGTTGGCGAAAGCGACCGCTTCGAGGGAGAAGTCGGCGTGGGCCACCCGCGTGCCGGCCTCGTGGTTCCAGGACAGCTCGGGGGCGACGTCTTCGGGCTCGCCCGGGGGCACGGGGGAGAAGCCGCGGTAGGTGCCGGCGAAGACGCTCCAGGCGGGGAAGAGGTCGACCATGCCCCCCGCGCCCGGCAGCACGATGGTGCGGGTGATGGGGTCGAGGGCGGGGGTGCCTTCGTCGATGCGCTCGGTGCGGATGACCTCGACGCGGGCGCCTGGCAGCAGGTGGAAGCGCTTCCAGCGGAAGTCTTCGTGCACGTGGGCGGCGAGGGCTTGTGCGGTGGCCACGCTGTCGAGGTTGGTGAGGGTGTCGGTGTCGTTGCGGACCAGCTGACCGCCGGTCATGTCGTGGCCTTCTTCGGTGTGGATGCGGCGCACGTGGTCGGCGTGGAGGCGCACACCGGCGTCGAGGGTGTGCTCCACCTTGCCCACGCGGCCGGTCCAGCGCAGGGCGGTCTGGGCCCCGTATGCGTGGAAGCGTCGGTCGTTGGTGCCGATGTAGAGCGCCTGCTCGGGGGTGGTGGTGTCTTCGTCGCCGCGGAGGATGCCCAGGTAGACGGCGCCTTGGCCGGTGGTGGGCGCTTCTTGCAGCAGGGTGTGGGCATCGACGGTGGCGCCGAAGCGGTTGAACTTCGTCCACGCTCGCGTGAGCCAGTGGTGGTAGGCGACCGTGCGCATCACCACGGACTCTCCGAGCGACGCACTCCACCAGGCTTCGGCCTGGGTGCGGTGCCACTTCATGAGAGCGAGGTCGGTGGCGGCGTATCGGCGGTAGGGGTTGTCGGCGTAGTCGGACGGCGTGAGGCCCAGGTAGGTCTCGTTCGAGCGCTCGCGGGCGTAGCCGAGCTTGAGCCCCAGCCGGTGGTTGTCTCCGGCAGCCGTGCGCCCCTTGGCCATCACCTCGCTGCGGTCGAAGCCGGTGGGGCCGCCGGTGTCGAGCTCCTTGAAGCCGCCGGTGCGCAGGTGCACGCCTTCGACCAGCCAGCCGCGCGAGCGGGTTCCGTCGCCCACAAAGGCGTGTACACGGCCGGTCTGGCGAAGTCCGCCGGCCATGTCGACCTCCCACTCCTGCCCGATGGGGGCGTCGCGGGTGAGCAGGTTGATGGCACCGGCGACGGTCTGGGGGCCGTAGCGGGTGGCGGCGGCACCCTTGAACACTTCCACGCCGGTGAGGCGGGTGGCCATCGGGAAGTAGTACGCGGCGGGTGCGGCGTAGGGGGCCGGGGCGAGCGGGATGCCGTCTTCGAGGAGGGTGACCTTGGCGCTGCGGTCGCTGTTCACGCCGCGGATGCCGATGTTGGGACGCAGCCCGTAGCCGTCCTCGCCGCGGGTGGAGACGCCGGGAACCTGGGCGAGAACGCGCTCGATGTCGTCGTACTCGAACTGTTCGAGCTGTTCTTCGTCGACCCGCTGGGCGGCGCCTGCGACGCGAGGGGTCTTGTCCTCCCGATACACGATGATCTCGGTACCCAGCGCGTCGTCTGCGGAGTCGTCGTCGGGGTCGTCTTCGGCGTGGGCGGTGGTGCTGCCGAGCGTGCCCATCACGAGTGCGAGGGCAGCGGCTCCGGGGAGCAGGGCCTTCACCGGGCCGAACCAGGCGCTGAGGAGGTGGTCGGCGTGGTTGCGCTCGGAGGACGGGATGCCGAAGGTGAGGGGGGTCATGTCGCTTGGTCGCCAGGTGCGGGCGAGGCGGTCCCACCAGGGGAGCCAGGTGCCCAGGTTGCTGTCGTAGTGGGCCGGATCGATGCTGTGGTGCAGCTGGTGCTGGCGCGGGCTGAGCAGGATCCAGCGCTCGACGATGCGCGGGAGGCGCACGGGTATCGGGCTGTGGCGCAGGTTGCCCAGGGTGGTGTTGAGCAGCACACCCATCGCGGGCACGCCGGCCCAGGTCCAGGTGGTGGCCTGGCTGCGGAACAACCAGTAGAACGCGCCGGCCACCACCCCGGTCACCAGCCCGCCGCGCAGGCGGTAGAGCATCGACTCGAAGGGATGGATGCGGTGAAAGGTGAGGGGGGTGAGCCGCTCGGCGGAGTGGTGGACCTGGTGGAAGGCCCACAACGCGGGCACCTTGTGCATGATGGCGTGGAGCGCGAAGCGGGAGGCATCCCACGCGATGAACAGCACCGCGGTGTAGGTGGCCGTGACGGCGGTGGCCGACCAGTCGGGGGTGTCGGGGCGACCGAAGGTGCGGTCGGCCCAGATGACCCCTCGGGTGGCGATGACGTACGCGAGCGAGAGGCCCGCGCCGCCGAGCAGGGCGCGGACCAGCTGCCGTGCGACGAGCAGCTGCACATCCAGGCGGGTGGACGGATGCCGGAGGTCGTCGACGAGGCGGTGGCGCAGGGGCAGCTTCTGGCGCCAGGCGTAGGCGAGTCCCACCATGGCGGTGAGCACCAGGCCCGGCCACCAGGTGCGCGACAGAGGGTCGGTGAACGGGCCCAGGAGCAGGTCCACCACTTCGAGCGACGAGCGGGTGGCTTCCAGCCAGGTGGGGAGCCCCGCCGGGGTCATCAGTCGTTGTCGCCGGCCGCTTCAGCCGGGACTTCCAGGGCCAGGACCGTGACGAGGTCGCCCTTGAGCAGGTCGGTGACGTCTTTGACCGCCGCGAAGACGGTGTCCACGGCTTCGGGCTTGCTGGTCACGCCTTCGTACACGCTGACGGTGGCGGAGTCAGCGGCGGCGATGGCGGTGTCGGTCTTGGTGAGGATGGCGTCGGAGAGGTCGTTGTGGCCCAGCTCCACCAGGAGGTCGTCGATGCCTGCGCCGTCGCCACCCGTGAAGAGGTTGCGGAAGCCGCGCAGGTTGGCGGCCACGGCGTCCATCGATGCGCCGGACTCGAGGTGCTCGGCGTCGTCGGGGCAGGTGCCCGTGGTGCAGTTGATCTCGCCGAGCGGCTGGCCCAGCTTGCGGTCCTTGGTGACGGTCTCGAGGTAGAACATCGCCCGGAAGACCGCGTTGAGGGCATCTTCTTCGCTCTCGTAGGGCGAGTCTGCGGTGGTGCGTGCGAGCGCGCCCGAGAAGTCGCCGCTGTCGGGGGACCAGGCTTCGGAGAGGGCGCCGACCTGGTCGGCCAGGTGGGCCGTGAGAACCTGCGCGAAGGCGATGCGGTTGGCTTCGACCCCGTCGGCGCCGAGGGCTGCCCAGGTGCCGTCGGCGTTGATGTCGACCTGGGACGGACAGGCGTTGTCTTCATCGCCGTGCACGATGTGTTCGAGGGCGTCGAGGCCATAGCTGTTGACGAGGTTGGCGGTGAACCAGCTGTCGTCGGTCCAGCCCTCTGCCACAACCTCCTGGTCGATGCGGCAGGGGTTGACGGTGGGCCACGAGTACACCTCGTCGCGGATGTCTTCGCCGGCGACCACGGTGAGCGACGACCCGGCCGGACCAACCTGCATGAGCTCGAGCTCTTGCCACACCATCATGGTGGCTTCCCACTGGTCGCGGGCGGCCAGGCGAGCGGCGTCGGCATCCCCACCACCCGACGCCGCAGCGTCCCAGGCGATGAGGGTGTCGTCCAGAGCGTCGAGCTCGATGGCCATGCGGTCGAGGGCGGGCAGCACCACTTCCGGCCCGACCGCGGCGAGAACGTCGGCGAGCACCACGCTGTCGATCCAGGTGTTCCCTTCCTTGTGGGGAATGGGCGCACACCCGACCTTCACGGCCACCACTGTGGTGCCCAGGCCGGCGAGGGCGGCCCAGGACAGCCGGCTACCAGCCGTTTTCGCCATTGTCGTCTCCGAGGTTTGCCGGGTCGAAGCCGTATGCCGTGCCGATGAGCGTGCGGGCCTCGATCAGGGCTGCAGCGTAGTCGTCCTGTACGGACTGGTCGGCATCTTCAAGCACCGGGGCCTGACCCATCAGCGCGTGCATGGCCGCGAAGTCTGCGTCGGACATGGGCGAGCGCCGGTTGAACTGGAACGCGAGCGCGAAGCCCTTCATCTCCGACCAGTGCTTGGCGTGGTTGCCGAAGTCGTAGTCGTCGGTGCCGAACGTGCCCATGTCCTGGAGGGTGTCGTTGATGTAGTGCACCACCGACGCCGCGATGGCGTTCTCCCAGGCGGTCACGGCCTGGTCGCGCCAGCCCTGCAGCTCGGCGAACTCCTCGTCGCTCAGCCCGGCACCGGCGGTGTCGGCCAGCAGGGCCCGGCCCTCGTAGAAGCCCTCCCACGCGTCGCCGGTGTAGTCCACGGCGGCCACCGCGCCGCGGTCGCGCTTGGCGGCGTTGGTGGCGTGGCCCCAGTTCACCTCGGTCTTCAGGTCCACGTAGCCGTCGCCGTCGCGGTCCATGCTCTTGTCGTCGGCGATCTCGTCCTCGGTCCAGTCCGCGTAGTCGCGGGCGGCGCAGAAGTAGCCGAAGCCCTCGTCCCAGGCGTGCTCCAGGGCGGTGTAGGGGTCGCCATCGTCAGAGACGGTGTGGTCGGCCAGCAGCCCCTTGCCGTCGGTGTCGTCGTCCAGGTAGTCGTCGGCGCCCTGGCTGAAGCCCACCGCGCCGCGCAGGAACTTCTCCAGCAGCTGCTGGAGGTCCACGCCGTCGGCGGTCACGTAGACCGCGGGCACCGGGGTGCCGTCGGGGCCCAGGGGGACGTTGCCGTTGGCCCAGCCGATGGCCTGGACCTCCAGCTGCTGGAACCAGTCGCGCACCAGCCCCTCGGGGGTGGTGGTGCCGGTGGGGCCCCAGCCGGCGAACTCGGTGGACCAGTCCTTGTGCTGGCCGGTGGCGTCGTTGCCGGCGAGCTTCTCGGTCAGGTTCTTGCCGCTGGAGACGTCGTCGTAGGTCTGCTGCAGGCACTCGCCGTTGGTCTCGTAGGTGAGGC
>ENA-OWNT01000408-OWNT01000408.1-seawater-metagenome-genome-assembly--contig:-NODE-408-length-104497-cov-5.982341_pt1 | contig 104497 bp, 96 predicted proteins | sample MGYA00238136_ERZ651165 | MGnify/ENA primary metagenome ERZ651165 (study PRJEB26861, sample SAMN08777766) | seawater metagenome | isolation source: coastal seawater | place: USA: Florida | collected...
TCAGCGTATGCGTCCGTTCTAAAATCGGCGGGATACGCTGATCCCGCCCTACAGTATCGGGTTTTTGGGATACATATCTTAATAGAAATTGTCTGAACCTCATTTGAAACTGCTATAAATTACAAAAATTATTGCCAGATTATCTACAACCCGCTCGCTATAAATCCGGTATATGATGAGTGGGAAGTCGGTCAGAAAATGATACAGTCAATGGCGGAAACGGCAACGATACTGCTGTAAACTGCGAAATGTTGTTAGCGCAAACTAAGCACTCATAATCCTGCACACTTTCGCGGGTGGGATACTGTTGATGCAGTATCCCATTTTTTGTGGATTCAAGAAAATGAACTGTTCATCCCCTATTTGACTGCTCCAGATGTTAGACCCCGGATTAGCTGCCGCGAGAATATGATATACAGGATAATGACAGGCACAACTGCAAGGCTTAACGATGCTAATACAGCATTCCAATCGCTCACAAATTGTCCGAGAAAACTTTGTGTACCCAGTGTAATCGTCTTTACATTTTCAGATGGTGCGAGGACAAGCGGAAACCACAGATCATTCCAGATCGGTATCATTGTGAAAATTGCAACAGTGCCAAGTGCCGGGCGCACCAGAGGAAGCACCATCGCATAAATACGATATTCGCTTGCACCATCAACCCGTGCAGCATCCTTCAAATCTCGTGGAACTTGCTGCATAAATGATGTAAGGATAAATACGGAAATCGGCAAACCCTGTGCGATATATACGAAAATCAGCGCCCATAATGTATTGATGAGATTGAGGTCAACGATCAAGCGTACCAGACTCACAGTTCCCAGGCGTATTGGTATCATGATCCCGACAGCAAGGTACAAGCCCATCAGCGTATTGCCGGGGAATTTATACTCCGCCAGTGCAAAGGCAGCCATTGAACCCAGAAAAAGAATGAAAAATAGTGAAATGACCGTCACAAAGATACTGTTGTAAAAATAGAGTGGGAAGCTCCCCCGGCTAAATGCCGTTTCATAACCGATGAGACTCCATGTTTCGGAATTCGGGAGTTGATAAGGTGATCGGAAAATTGCCGCACGACTCTTAAAAGAATTGATTACCACCAGCACAACAGGAAAAAGCGCCAGAATTGTGTAGAAAATCAAGAATGCGTGTGCGCCGATGAGTTGAAATGAAAAACGCTCTCTAAGCCAGGTCATCATCCCCCCTAAAACTCATACTGAGTGATACGTCGTTGATAGCCAAATAGATAAAGCAATACACCTGCCAAGATAATTAAAAACATCACCCCTGCAACAGCAGCACCCATATTCGGATTCCCTGCCTGTAATTGTTGACCGAAAAAGGTTCTGTAAAAGAATGTGCCCAGAATATCAGTAGAGAAGTTGGGTCCCGCGATAGCACCCTGCACGGTAAAAATTAAGTCAAAGGCATTAAAATTACCGACAAAGGTCAATATGCTCACGATACCGACAGTTGGCAGAATGAGCGGAAATTTGACACGCCAGAATATACTCCATGCAGTCGCACCATCGACCCGCGCTGCCTCGACAAGTTCATCGGGAATGGATAGCAGTGCGGCAAGGAATAGCATCATCGGAATACCAACATATTGCCATACAGAAATGAGAGATAGTGTAATCAGGGCAGTGCTCTCTTCACCCAGCCAGGGCTGATACCAATTCCCTAATCCGACTGTTTCAAGTATATCGCGGGAAATTCCCCATAAAGGACTCAGTATCAAACGCCAGATGAAGCCAACCAGGACAACTGAAAGGACTGTCGGAATAAAAATGAGGCTACGGTATATTGTTCGTCCTTTTATCGCCTGTGAACTCAATAATACAGCAAGTAGCAAGCCTATCGGATTCTGAACGAGCATGTGAACTGCAAAAAAAATGAAGTTATTGCGGGTTGCGCCAATTAGACGTGGCGCCCACTGGTCATCGGTCAACAGACGTGTGTAATTGTCAAAACCGACATAAATTTCTTGCCCGGGGACATCAGGGTCTGCTGCATAAAAACCCAGACGCAGCGAGTCAATCAAAGGATAGATCATAAATAGTGTGTATATGATTACCGCAGGTGCAAGGAATACTATTATATGAAATGGGAACTTTTTAGCAGTTGAACTCATATGACAACTCTCAGGGATTTATAAATAACAGGAATGCAGACCGGGCGATCTGCATTCTCATGATACTGTATTTCAGTTGATTCTTATTCAGCCATCATCGGCTCATACCAGGAAGCCAGTCCATCCTGCAAGATTATGCCTGCTTCTTCCGGTGTCAGTTCACCGTTGAGCAAGAGTGCGTTAACACGCCATAATTCATTTTCGAGATTGGGCTCACCGCGTGACAGAATCTGGTAGGAGGAGCGAATGGTTGATTCACATTCACTACGCCAGCTAATGAATTCTTGAGCGAGTGGATCTTCTACAGAAATTTCGTGATCGGATAATGTGAAGAATCCGGGGAGTGCGTTGGTATAGAGTTCCGCGAATTCCGGTGTGGTCATCCATTCTAAGAAAATCAGTCCGGCTTCCATATTTTCGCTAGATGCGTTCAGACCCAGTGCAATATCGGTGTGATCGCTGATGTAGCATGTTTCCTGTCCATCCGGTACAGGTGGCGGGAATGCGCCCATCGCAAAGTCTGCCTGTGCATTGAAGCCCGCAATTTCCCATGAACCGGAGGGGTAGATTGCGCCAAGACCGAGTGTGAAGTAATTCTGTGCATCGGGATAAGCAACTGCCTGATAGCCGTCGATCAAATAGGGTTGCCATTGTTGCATTACTTCTAAGGTTTGCAAGAAGCCACCTTCTGCAAGGCTTGCTTCGCCATTAATCAGAGCCAGACGACCTTCTTCACCTGCCCAATAGTTGGGACCGATATTCTGATAGCCCATAGTAGCAGATTCCCACTGATCGGCTGTGCCCATCACGAGTGGCGCGTAGTTACCATCTGCCTGAATTGCATCCAGTACCGCGAAAAATTCCGATTCGGTAGCTGGTTCTTCGAGACCGAGTTCAGCGAAGATGTCTGCATTGTAGATGAAACCATGAATCACAGACGCCATCGGTACACAGAAAACATCAGAGCCATCATCTGTTACCCAGGCACTCTTAGCAACATCACTGAAATTTTCCATTCCGGCGAGGTCATTGAGTGAGGCAAGATGCCCATCGTTGAATAAACCGAGTGAATTATCGAATGGACGGCAGGTAATCAAATCCCCTGCTGTGCCACTTTCCAGTTTACTGCTCAGGATACCGTTGTAATCTGCGGGAGGGGACGGGGCGAAAATTACTTCAATGTCGGGGTGTTGTGCGTTGAATGCAGGAATGATCGTGTCCTGCCAGATTGTTAAATCGTCGTTTCGCCAGCTTTCAATCACAAGCTGAACCGTGTCATCCTGTGCAACGACTACTGACAAACTCATCAGCAGCATTGTCAGTACCACCAGAGAACTTAAAAGTTTCTTCATCAAACTCTCCTTAAATTGGAATAAATGGTGATGCTTTTTTGCATTATAAATTATATTTGTAATGCATAATCACATTCTAACCAAAAAATCTTTTGTTGTCAAAAAACACACTTTTGACTTTTCTGAACAAAAGTGGCATTATATAGTCATAAGACTATTTTATATATCAATTACTATTTAGAAGAACCTGACATGACACGCCCACCATTACTCACATTTGATGAATTAGATGTCGTAGAAAATGACATCATTCGCTATATCCAGGATAACAAAAATGTAACCCGCAAGGATGTTACTGAATTTCTGAATTTATCGCGGACAAAGATAACAACCCATCTGCAAAATCTCTTCTCATCGGGCATTCTGGAAGAAATCGAAGAACTCGAATCTACAGGCGGAAGACCTGCGCGAATACTGGAGTTAAAATCCGATTTTTGTTATGTTTGCGGGATAGCGCTCGGTGCGACCAGCGCACGGATAAGTATTGCAGATTTCAGAGGCAATATCTTGGAAACTGCCGTTGAATTAATTAGCACCAGTTCCAGACCTGAGTCTGTATTTGCACATATTCTGAGTGTCGTTGAGGATTTGCTCGATAAATTATCGATTCCGGCATGGAAATTGAGTGCATTCGGGGTCGGTGTACCAGCGCCAATCAATAGTGAAACAGGCAAAATTGATAGCCCGGCGATTATCCCTGGCTGGCAAGAATTTTCGATACATGATTTCATACAGGATCGATTCTCTCCCATCCGGGTGCGTGTCGAAAATGATGTAGACATCATGGCTATCGGAGAACAGGCAGCAGGTACGGGCGAAAATTACGATAACTTCATCGTAATCAAAATCGCTACGGGTATCGGTTGTGGCATCATCTGCAATGGTGAACTTTATGCGGGTGTTGCAGGATACTCCGGGCATATCGGGCATATCTCAATCGACCGCAATGGACCGGTTTGTTACTGTGGCAATATTGGTTGTCTCGAAAAAATTGCGGCGGGTCCGGCAATGGTTGAACGTGCCTTAGCTGCAATTGAACGTGGCGAAAGTGCGATACTGGCAGAGATTGCCCGTGAAAATAACGGAAATATCTCTACAGAGGATATTAAGCTGGCAGCATCCCAGGGGGATAGAGTATCCAATGATATTATCGTTGAAAGCGGGAAACACATCGGACAGGTACTGGCAACAGTTGTTAGCTTCTTTAACCCGGGGCTGATTATTATCAACGGGGGCGTCAGTTTGATCGGTCCTCAGCTACTCACCAGTATTCAGCGCACGGTGATTGATTATTCCCTGCCGATTTCGACACGTAATCTAAGACTACAATTATCAGAAATTGGTTTTGAAGCAAATCATATTGGCAGTGTGCAACTTGCCTTACAACAATTGATTCGAGACAAATAGCGAAATAGGAGATGATATGAAAGTCGGGATTATCGGGGCGGGTTCTATGGGACATGCTCATGCAGTCGGCTGGAAGAACACCGATGCAAAAATCGTCGGCGTATTATCAGGCAATGAAGCCAATGCAAAAATATTAGCCGATGCCCTCGATGCAAAGGTCTATTCTTCTTACGACGGCTTACTCAATGATGTTGATATGGTGGATATTTGTGCGCCGACTTTTCTGCATAAGGATTATGTGCTGAGAGCGGCAAAAGCAGGATGCCATATCATCTGTGAAAAGCCAATTGCACTCACTGTTGACGACGGTCTGGAAATGATTCGCGCCTGTGAAGCCGCCGGAGTGCGTTTCTTTGTGGGGATGGTGCTGCACTTTTTCCCTGAATACATGTCGATGAAAAATGCGATTGCATCAAATGCTGTTGGCAACCCGAAAGTCGTTCGGATGACCCGTGCATCATATCGCCCGAAAAAAGCAGATGATAACTGGTTCATGGATGAGAGTAAATCCGGTGGCATGATCCTTGATTTGATGATTCATGATTTTGAGATGTCGCGATGGCTGACAAAAGGCGAGGTGATTCGCGTCTTTGCGAAATCTGTTCGTAGCGAACATCCAGGTGAACTTGCCGATCATTGCCTGTCGATTTTACGTTTTGATAACGGCACAATGGCACATATCGAGGGAAGCTGGGCATATCCCCTGCCGATGTTCAGTGTGCGTGCCGAAGTCGCGGGAGATGATGGTTTGATTGAATGGGAAAGCGACAAAACGTTCCCCTTACAGCAATACATGCACAAAAGCAATGATGATGCCTCCGATGTTGCTTTACCGGGTAGCCCGCTAACAGAAGACCCCTGGGCAGCAGAAGTTAAGCATTTCTACAACGCAGTCGTGAATGACACACCCTTTCGTGTATCGCCGTTAGATGCGCTGCGGGGATTACAAATCGCTTTAGCTGTAAAAGAATCTGCGAAAACAGGTAAACCCGTTTCCATAAAAGCTGTGGAGGTCGAAGCATGAGTAAATTACGTGTTGGAATTATGAGTTTTGCCCATCTACATGCCGAAGGATATATCCAGAATTTACGCTCCATGCCGGATATTGAATACATCGGATTTGCAGATCACGATGCAGAACGCCTGGAAAAATTTGGCAAACAATTCGATTCTAAAACCTATCCTGATTATGCCGCACTTCTCGCAGAAAAACCGGATGCAGTGATTATTTGTAGTGAAAATAATAAACACCGTGAACTGGTTGAGCTGGCAGCATCCGCAGGTTGTCATATTCTCTGTGAGAAACCGATTGCCACAAACGAAGCCGACGGACAGGCGATGATAAAAGCCTGTGCCGATGCCAATGTCAATTTGATGATTGCGCTCCCGATGCGATTCAGTGCAACGGCACAACAAATCAAAGCCTCACTTGCAAAAGAGGGCATGGGCAAAATTTTCTGTGCTAATACGACCAATCAGGGTGAAAACCCTGATTATCATCGTGCCTGGTTCAGTGATAAAACCTTAGCCGGAGGCGGCGCAGTTATGGATCACACGGTGCATGTGGTTGATTTGTTGCGCTGGTACATGAACGCCGAACCTATTGAGGTCTATGCAGAGGTTGATAATCTATTCAATAAAGATAATCGTCTGGATGTTGATACTGCCGGACTGTTGATGATTACCTTCGATAATGGTGTTTTTGTGACGCTCGATACATCCTGGAGTCGTCCATCGTTTTATCCTACCTGGGGCAATGTCAAAATTGATTTGATTGCAGAGCGTGGTGTGTTGCGTACAGACTATTTCAACCAGAAACTGACTGTCTATGAAGATCAGCAACAAAAACCGCTCTGGCATTTCTGGGGTAGTGATCCAAACCAGGGCATGATTGAAGAATTCTTTGCCAGTATCCGTGAAAATCGTCCGCCATTGATTACAGGAGAAGATGGTTTAGCGGCTCTCAAAGTTGTGCTGGCGGCGTATGACAGTGCTAAACAACACGACGTTGTATCAATTGAACATAATAACAAATCATAGAAACAAAGAGAGGTTGTTCCCGAAAATACAGAGAACAACCTCTAACAATCTCACCGGTTGAATAGAAATTTTACCTATTCGTCAGTTGCGTCAACTTCTGCTTGTTGCTCAGCAATACGCTCTTCTGAACAGAACAGACCGTCAAAGAACATCGAATCCATTTCCATCATTTCGTCTTCGCCTACATCCGGCAGTGACAGAACATCACCGATATTTTCACCATCCTGAATGACAAAATCTGCGCTATCCACGAATGCCTGCGGAATTTCAACATCCGCACCTGCGGCAGTATCCAGATTTACACCGATCAGCGTACCTTCCTGTTTGGATAATCCGGTGGTTGCAATATCAATTTCGCCGTTTAGATGTGCAACCAGTACGCGACCTGTATCCACACCTTCCTGATAGTAGCTCACACCTGCACCAACTGTTACACCTGCAAAGACCTGCAAGCTATCTGCCATGAATACCGGAATACCTTCTTCTTCAGCAACTGCGAGAATTGCAGCAAGCGCATTGCCAACGGTTGAGTCAGTAGGAATAAAGAATGCATCAACGCCTTCATTGGCAATTGCTTCGGCAGCAGTCGCAACCTCTGCTGATTCAGTTACAGACTCAATAAGCATTGTGAAGCCAAGTTCTTCCATAATCGGTTCGGCTATTGCGGTACTGGCAACAGCATTGGATTCAGATGTTGAGTAAATCCAGCCAACACGCTGAATATCAGGATTGACATCCCACATCAGAGGGAAGATGTTTGCAAAATCGGGTAGTGCCTGTGAACCCCACACATGAGCAGGTTTCAAGCAGGATGCGTCTGCAATCCCCGAAGCATAAGGGTCGGTCACAGTATTGAAGAGCACATAGGGCGGGTCTTCCATATCCTGTGTGATGTTGACGGCTGCAATCGATACAGGAGTGGTAATCGTGATGATGTAGTCAGCGCCGGAATCAACCGCATCTTCAAGCAACAAATTGGCAGTCGGAACATCCATCGCTGCATCACCAAAAATGAGATTAATATTCTCACCATCGACATAGCCATGTGCTTCTAATACATCCAGAGTACCCTGCTGTGAATATTCAAATGGCGGCAATGGTCCGAGGCGGACAATCGCAACTGTTGGCACATCATCATCCTGCGCCGAAAGTGTTGCAAAAGAAAATACCATTACAAAAATAAGTAGTACGGGAAACAACTTTCTCAACATGTAAAACCTCCTAATTTTGGAACAAAAATATTCAGCTTCAGGTAATTGAAGCTGTGTGTTACCAGTTTTAGCTAAGTACCGCACGATCTGAAAGTTCAGTGCCGGTTCGTAGATTTCTGAAGCGCTCAATCAGTTGATTGTATTGAAGATTTTCGCGTTCTTCGCCTGATATATCAAATAATATTTGCCCTCTATCCATCATCAGAACACGATTACCGACAGCGACTGCCTGTTGCATACTGTGTGTAATCATGACTACTGAAAGCTGATGCTGGCTGGCGAGTGTTACGGTTAGTTCGATGACCTGTGCGGCGGCGTTGGGATCAAGTGCCGCAGTATGTTCATCCAGTAAGAGGATTTGCGGTTTCATCATTGTCGCCATGATGAGTGTGATTGCCTGGCGTTGACCACCACTGAGTAAAGCAACATCCGTATCCAGACGTTCTTCTAAACCCAGATTAACGCTGCCCACCAGTTCATGAAACCAATCCTGTTGATTTCTTTTTACGCCACTTTTCAGACCCAATTGTTTACCGCGCATTGCCGCAAGGGACAAATTCTCGCGGATTGTTAATCCCTTACATGTTCCAAGTGCGGGATTCTGGAATACACGTCCAATTTCCATAGAACGGCGATGCTCTGGATAATTACTAACATCCAGGTTATTGAGCATGATTGCACCGCTATCTATCGGGACAGTTCCGGCGATAACATTGAACAGGGTACTTTTCCCTGCGCCGTTTGCCCCGATGACTGTGATAAATTCACCCTGTTCCACATCGAGATTCAATCCCCGGAGCGCACGCACTTCATTTGCAGTTCCGCCATTAAAGGTGACGGACACATTTCTCAGGCTTAGCATTTAGAAACCCTCCTGATTCTGGATGCCGCGATTACTCCGCTTGCGCCATTCCTGCCAGCGCTGCGACAAATTAGGTGCTGCCAGTGCCAGCAAAACAACAAGCGCACTCACGAAACGAATATCACTTGTGGGTAAGTCCAGTGCGGCGAAAACCCATGCACGGGAGACCTCAAAAATGACCATCCCGGCGGCGGCGGCAACCATATGCTGTCCAACAGTGCGCGGGTTAAGCAAGACTTCTCCGATCATGACCGCAGCAAGCCCTCTGATAATTACCCCGAAACCGAGGGAAACATCGGCAAATCCGAGTTGCTGCACAGCCAGAGACCCGGCTAAACCTGCCAGACCGTTGGAAAGCATCAGTGCCAGGACAACCATAATATTGTGATTGATACCGATAGACCGTACCATCTGACTGTTTTTTCCGGCAGCACGAATGGTCAAACCGATTTCAGTGTGCATAAACCAGTTCAGCAACATCAATACAAGAACCACAATGATGCCAAACACAATGATTTCTAGTAAATTGTTGGATTGACGGCGTGCTCCATCCCCGAAAACATTAACTACGAATGTTCGTATCGACTCCTGATAGGGTTTCAGGATAGTTCGCTCACCCAGGAGAGCAAGGTTACTCCTCATCCCCAGTGTGCGAAGCGTAATGGTATATGCTCCGGTGATAACGATAATACTGGCGAGTAAGCCTTCAATCCTGAGTAAGACTGTAATCAGGGCAGTCACCAGCCCGGTTAATGCCCCTGCGAAGAATGCCGCCAGCAAACTGACTTCAGCACTTGCCCCGGAGACAATCATCATCGCACATACCGCGCCACCAATCGGAAATGCACCGTCCACACTTAAATCAGGAAAATCAAGAATCCGAAAAGTGATGTAAACAGATACGCCGACCAGTGAATATGCCAATCCCTGACCGATAGCGCCGATGTTCACATTTGATATAGACATGATGGTTAGCATCAAGCAAGTGACAAGGAATATACGTAATCCAAAGGAATTCAGGATGGATGTAATCCGATTTTGATCGCTATTTTTGCGCTTTTCCTCACCATTTTCAGTGGAGAAATGACTTCGCGACTCTGCGCTCATAATAATAATTGCCTCAACAAATAATTTTCGAAATAAAATTGAACTGCCAGTGAGTTAAGCTCCGGCAGATAGACCACCATCTACGAACAAGACCTGCCCTGTAACATAAGATGCCTGTTTCGATGCAAGCCAGGCATGTGCCGCTGCGATTTCTGCGGGTTCGGCAAATCGTCTGAATGGAATGCCTTCAACCAGACCGGACATCACTTTTTCCGGGATTGTTTCAGTCATACGTGTTTTGACACCGCCGGGTGCAACACAATTCACGGCAACACCGTATCGTGCCCATTCCAGAGCCAGTGTTTTTGTCAGTCCGATGACACCTGCTTTAGAGGCAGAATAATTTGCCTGTCCAATGTTACCGACGGCTGCAATCGACGATGTATTGACGATTCGACCGTAGCCCTGTTCGATCATCGGGACGGCAGCGATTTGGCTGCAAAGCCATGTTCCCTTGAGATTGACATCCAGCACAGCGTCCCATTTTTCATCGCTCATGAACTTCGGTGCGCCGTCTTTAACACGGGTTGTCAAGCCATCACGGGTAATCCCGGCATTATTGATGAGAATTTGTAAGCCGCCATATGTTGATGTAGCCGCATTCACCATCTTTTGTACATCATCACGCGAGGATACACTGCCTTCGACAACCGTCACCTCACCTCCGGCATCTTTGATGAGTTGTTCGGTTTCATCAAGACTCTCCAGATCAAGGTCTGCGATGACGACTTTCGCGCCTTCTTCGACAAACCGGAGTGCTGTTGCCCTGCCGATGCCATTCCCTGCACCGGTAATTAGTGCTATATTATCTTGAAGTAACATTATTTTCACTCTTTTCCTGTAATTTACTCGCTTTTGCGTTTCATCAAATGAACCCAGACCATATCGACTACAACTTTGCCATCCTGATTGAGCACTTTCGCATCAACCGTCACAATACCTCTATCCGGTTTCGAGGTTTCACTTTTCTCGCTGACAGTCATTTCAAGATGAATGGTATCACCGGGCATTACCGGAGCTTTGTATTTGATATTCTGTTCCAGCAGGGCAATCGTTGTTCCGGCAAAGAGACCCGTCCAGTTTGACATCCCGGTAGACATCGCAACGGTTAACATGCCGTGTGCGATACGCCCACCGAACGGGGTAGTCTTTCCGAATTCGGCATCTGTATGAAGCGGGTTGAAATCACCGGATAAGCCTGCAAATGTGGCAATATCCGCTTCTGTGACTGTACGTGCCTGTGATTCGTACACAGCGCCAAGTTCAAATTCTTCGTAAGTTAAACCGGTCATTTTAAAATTACTCCCCTGATCATTCTATTTAGAGTGTTCTGCTTTTTTTGTCGCAATTCCATCAAAAAACATCCGAATCACATACTCACAGAGCGCTTCTGCATCCCCTATGATACTTCTGCTATACGGACGGATAATCACTTCTACCATCGCAACCAGTTGCCAGGATAATATACGCGGATCAACGTCATCTATTTCCCCGTTCTCAATCCCATCCCGTATGATGCGTTCCACCTGCTCCGGCACTGCCTGTTGATAGGCACGAACCAGTTCGCCACGCATCGGATCGACAAAAATATTGATGTCACGGCGTACCAGTCGTAAAACGGCTAAGAGATCATCTGGAAGTTGGAGAAAATTGAGTGTGGATTCGCTAAGGCGTTCGCGGCATGTACCTGTGCTGTTATCGGCAACCGCCTGTGTTGAGTGTTGAATTTCAGCTAAGAAGTGGTGCATCATTTTCAGGTACAAATCTTCTTTGCCTGAAAAATGATGATAGAGCGCCCCTTTAGATATTTCTGCACTGGCAACAATATCAGCAATCGTGACATCAGCGTAATTCTTCTCGATGAAGAGGCTTCTGGCAGCATCTAAAATTGTCTGTATCGTCTGCTTTGATTTTTCGTACATAATTAAATTTATCTAATTTGTTGAAAAATAGTCTATTCAGGCATATAATAAACCGAACGTCCGGTATGTTTTCAAAATATAACATCAGTATGGAGCGCTTGTCAAGCAATCCGCAACAAATTAAATTTTTATAATAGAGGTTTTAGCTTATGTATATTACTCAGGGATTGAAACGGGCAGTTCAAATCCGTAGCAAACACATAGCAACAATAGATGGCGAACGGCAACGCACCTGGTGGGAATTTATGTCACGGGTCGCCAGACTTGCCGGAGCATTACAGTCACACGATATTCACAAAGGTGATCGTATCGCAATACTGGCGCACAATAGTGACCGTTACCTCGAAATATTTTATGCCTCTGCATGGCTTGGTGCGATCCTTGTACCTCTGAATATTCGCCTCGCCGCACCGGAAATGGTTTACATGCTCAATGATGCAGAAGCAAAATTACTCTTCGTTGATGATGTCTATAAAGCGAAATTGCCGGAGCTTCTAACCGATTCAAAGACCATCCAGCATGTTGTTCTGGCAGGTGATACAGAACCGGAGAACGATGTGCTTTCGTACGAAGGTATCCTGGAAAATGCTGACCCGATTCCAGATAGTGAATCCGGCACAGATGATATTGCCGGAATCTTTTATACGGGCGGCACAACAGGCTTACCCAAAGGCGTCATGCTCACTCATACCAATCTTGTCAGCAATGCAATGACTGCCCTCCTCAACATTTATGAGGGGGATACCTGGGTGTATCTACACTCCGCGCCGATGTTTCATATTGCTGATGCACAGTGGATGGTCGGTGTCACAATGCAGGGTGGAACGCATGTATTTATGCCGCGTTTTATCCCGGAAGAATTTTTCAAAGCTGTGGAGTCATATAGCGTGACCCATTGTGCACTTGTTCCAACTATGGTCAATATGCTTCTCAACGAGAAAAGCCGGGAAAATTATGATCTATCAACTCTGCGCGGCATGAATTACGGTGGTTCTCCGATGCCTGCTGCACTCATTGGCAGAACACGCAAAGCCTTCCCTGATTGCAGACTTTTTCAGGGATATGGTCAGACAGAGACCGCCCCGAATGTGAGTATGTTGCTCGATGAATACCACGACCCCGACGGGCAATATGCCGATAAAATCGAATCCGCCGGACAACCGATGTTTACCGTCGAAATCCGCATTGTAGATTTTGAAGACAAGGAATTGCCGGCAGGTGAGGTCGGTGAAATCACAGTGAGGGGTCCGAATGTGATGCACGGTTATTGGAACAAGCCGGAAGAAACTGCCCGTGCCCTGCGTGGTGGCTGGATGCACACAGGTGATGCCGGATTCATTGATGACGATGGTTTTCTATTTATTGTTGATCGTGTCAAAGACATGATTATTTCAGGCGGTGAAAATATCTATTCAGCCGAAGTTGAAGCAGCGATTTATCAGCATCCCGATGTCGCTGTCTGTGCTGTGATCGGTATCCCCGATGAAAAATGGGGAGAACGTGTTCATGCTGTAGTGATCCCGCAGCAAGGGACAATCATCAAAGCAGATGACATTATGCAACACTGTCGCAAATTGATTGCAGGATATAAGTGTCCCCGTAGTGTTGACATTCGCACAGACCCCCTGCCTATGAGTGGTGCGGGCAAAATTTTAAAACGTGAACTACGTGCTCCCTTCTGGGAAGATAAGACACGTTCAATTAATTGAGATTTATTGACTAATTCAGGAGAATGTTATGAAGGCAATTGATGTTCATGTGCATGTACCAGCGCCACCGGATCATGCTTCAACAAAAGAAAAGGAAAATATGGCTGGCTACTTCGGTGCTGGCGATATGCCCACTACCGCAGAAGATATGTATCAAAAGTATAAGGAACTTGATATTTTTGCTGTCATTTTCGAAATTGATGCGGAAACGACCAGCGGCGAACCTTATGTAGGCAATGATTATATTGCGAGTATTGTGAACAAATACCCGGAACAATTCATGGGTTTTGCGTCGGTTGACCCCTGGAAAGGTCAATGGGCAATTAATGAGCTGGAGCGTTCGGTCACTGAATTGGGGCTGAAGGGGCTGAAATTGCACCCTACAACCCAGGCATTCTTCCCGAATGATCCACATTTTTATCCACTCTGGCAAAAAGCATCGGATTTAGGCATTCCAGTCTTATTTCATTCCGGTCAAACCGGCGTTGGTGCAAGAACTCCCGGGGGCGGTGGATATAAACTCAAATACTCGCATCCGATGTTATTGGATGATGTCGCTGCTGATTTCCCTGATTTAACCATTATTATGGCGCATCCGGCAGTGCCCTGGCAGGAAGAACAATTGGCAGTGGCATTACACAAAGGCAATGTTTATATCGACCTGTCCGGCTGGTCACCCAAATATTTCCGCCCGATATTAGTCCAATATATTCGTTCAATATTGCAGGATAAAGCGTTATTCGGCTCGGATTATCCTGTGATTCAACCGGAACGCTGGCTTAATGACTTTGAACAATTAGAACTAAAAGACGAAGTCCGGCAGAAAATATTGCTGGATAATGCAAAGAAAGTATTGGGTTTGGAGTAGTTTTAGAGGAATCTGTTAATCAAAAATGCCCCTGTTCGATAGGGGCATTTTAAGTAGGATTCGCCCTGAGATTTTGAGACAAAAGATTGTCCGGGAGTCTTTTGTTAAATATTGAACCGGATATTTCCAGCTTGAACTAGCCACATGGATAGCCTGGTGGATGATACACTGACCCCGATGATGATTTATAGTAAGTATATTAAAGCATATATATTCTCTTTGGGGGTGTAGAATGAAAACTATTACATATGAATTGCTAAGCCTGAATCAAAATCAAAGTGCGTCAGAGATACAGTCAGGTATCAGGGCAGAATATATACCATCCCCATTAACCCGGCGTCTTGCAAACTGGAAAGGACGTGCGATGGCGCGGACTCTGATGATGCTAGGGGTTAGCGAAAAGATTTTCAATTACATGGTGATACGTCCATATGCCCTGATGACAGCTCTGCGTCAGGCTATCGAAGCAACGAATCATACTATGCCCGTTGTGATAGACCCTGCGGCGGGCTTCGGTCCGCAATATATCTGGTTGGCAGATGAAATGCCCGATGTACAATTTATAGAGATTGATCATCCCGATGTCATCCGGGAAAAAGAAGCCATGTTAGCAGGTTATCCGTTAGCATCAGGGATTGAACTACGTGGTGTTGATCTGGCATCTGAACCATTAGAAACAGCTCTGGGGGGTATTCGCCCGAATGTGATAACTGCAATGGCTGCATATATGACAAAGCAACAATTTGTTGAGGTGTTGCGATATTTATCGAGCGTAATTGCACCTGATGGTTGGGTTATTGCACCATTTCCTAACAAGCAAGGTATTGATGATCTATCCCGGAACAGTCTGATATTTAAGCGCCTGGCAAAAACAAAACCAATCGGGATGATTGATAGCGATGATGTAATATATACGATTATGGAAGAAGCAGGTTATAGGAACACACAACTCATTAAATTGAGTGATGTAGCACATCAAATGGACAAAGCAATTCCGGCGGACATAGAGACATTCGCACTTGCTCAAGTTCCTGATATATCCCGAATTTGAACCTGGACAGAATCCAGAGTGCAAGTTAAAAGATTCGGTATTTTGTAATAAAAAAGGGGCAGTTTTTAACTGTCCCCTTGTTGGGTGAGTGATGGGACTTGAACCCACAACCACCTGAACCACAATAAGTGTCTGTACCATTCCTCACAATGAAGCAATACCGCAAAGTACAATCAATTACGTATTTTTCAACATTTCTGAGAATAGTTTTCACAATAAATAGGCTATTCTGTAGCGTAGTTGCGACTTATAAGTTATGTTTTACTTTAAGTGGTAATAGACGTTGGACGTAAATATATACAGATGTTAAAAAATATTGAAAGCATTCTCAAAATTGGTGGATTTCCTGCTATTTGTTTTGCAGGAATTTATTATTCTACGGGTGATTTTGTACTAAGCTCATTAGCCGCAATTATAGGATTTATAGTTGCCTACTTTGCTGGCTTTATATGGTTGGTACTTGATGATTATCGAAAAGGTAGAGCAGAGACTTTGCTGAAAGCCCTGGAAGCTCAACGCGGTGAGTTTTTGAGGTTTGGAATTTTTGGCTCATGGAAATTAAGACGCTATCAGACATATGTCCTCTATAAATTCCGGACTTTTGACACTAAAGGATTCACCACTCAAGGAGCTTACACTTTGGACCTGCATAAAGTGTTTGTTCAACTTTCTATTCTTCCTGACGATAAGTCCAGCGAAGATTCTCCCGCCAATCATCACACTATGCGCGATATATGGCACTATATTGCATCAAAAGAACCCCGCTTACGGGATGTCGCAATAATTGGTTCTCCAGGGTCAGGTAAGACAACTCTGTTAAAGTATCTTGCCCTGTATCTTTGCGGGCATACAAACAATAGAAAAAAACATCGTCTATTACCTGTGCTATTGATGCTCCGTGACCACGCTCACACAATCATGGATTCTATAAACGCAGGTCAATCCTTAAGATTGTCCGATATAGTTAACAAGGAACTGGAAAAGAATTTACCAATTACAATACCACCGGATTGGATTGTTGCTCAATTGAATGCCAAGCATTGTCTGGTTATGTTCGATGGGCTGGATGAAGTTGCTGATATAAGTATGCGGGAACACATTGTCAGATGGGTTGAGCAACAAATGCAAATCTATGGCGGTAATCGCTTTGTTGTGAGTTCCCGTCCTCATGGCTACGATACCAACCCCATTCAGGGATTAACACGACTCAAGGTAGAAGATTTCAATCGTATCCAGCAAGAACAATTCGTACATAACTGGTATCTCTCAAATGAAATTATGAGTCAGCAACGGAATGATAAAGGTGTTGAAAATGATGCCGAAAAAGGGGCAAGCGATTTACTAAAACGTATTCGCGGCAATGAGGCACTATCCCGTATGGCAATAAACCCCCTGTTGCTCACCCTGATTGCCACCGTACATCGGTATAGTAGCGAATTACCGGGTAGACGGGTTGACCTGTATGCAGAAATTTGTCTGGTTTTTCTTGGCAAGAGGCGACAGGTCATTACTGAGAAAGCCCGGCTTGCTCCTTTGCAAAAGAAAATAGTCTTGCAACAACTCGCATTTGAGATGATGAAACGCGAAATACGGGAAATTGATGCTGATGAGGCATCTGAAATAATAAGACTTCAAGTAGAACAAGTTTCAAAAGGGCAAATGCAAGTAGCAGCGTTCCTGCAAGAAATAGTGAATGAGACAGGTTTATTGATTGAGCGCGAAGTAGGAGTACTTGGTTTTTCTCATCTCACATTACAAGAGTATCTAGCTGCATGTCATATTAAAGAATGGGAGGCTTTATTAGATTCTTTGACAGCACAAATACATAATAGCTGGTGGCGTGAATGTATTCGCTTATATTGTGCTCAAACCGATGCCACAGGGATTGTACAGGCTTGTATCGAAGCAATTCAGGCAGACTATAGTGATACCGCGCCATTTACGCTCGGCGTAGAGTGTCTGGCTGAAAGCCTGACTATACAACCGGAAATAGCACAGGCTTTTGATGAAATGATTAAGAAAGGGGTTGAGAATGATCAGCCTGAAATTGCAAAGTATTTCCAGCAAGGGAAATTAGATTTGAGAATTAGCCGGATGGTACGGATTGAAGATAATCTATATATTGATAATGGATTCATCAGCAATGCAGAGTATCAACTTTTTTTGGATGCGATGCCTTTTTATCGAGATTTTTGCTTACCACAAGGCTGGGATGATGGGTTTTTCCCAGCAGGTAAAGGAGATGACAAAGTAAATGGGATTCATTTAGAATCCGGTATTTTATTTGCGATGTGGTTATCTCAACGTGATAGGCAATATCAATATCGGATTCCAGGAAGCGACGACAATGTTTACCTGGATAGCATTAATCATGGACTGATGCTTTTCCATAGTGGGTACGGTGGAGGGGGATACTGTGCCCTTGACCGTGCCAGTGACCTTGCTCTTGACCTTACCCGTGACCTTGCCCGTGCCCTTGCAAGTGACCTTGCCCTTGACCTTGTCCATGACCTTGCCCGTGCCCGTGACCGTGCCAGTGACCTTGCCAGTGCCCTTGACCGTGCCAGTGACCGTACCCTTGTCCGTGTCCGTGTCCTTGCCAGTACCCGTGTCCGTGTCCGTGACATCGACCTTACCCTTGCCAGTGCCCGTGACTTTGCCCGTGACCTTGTCCGTGCCAGTGCCCTTGAACTTTTCCGTGCCAGTGACCTTGCCAGTGCCCTTGACCGTGCCCGTGACCTTACCAGTGCCCTTGCCAGTGCCCTTGACCGTGCTCTTGACCGTGCCAGTGCCCTTGACCGTGCCCGTGACCGTGCCCTTGCCAATGCCCTTGCAAGTGACCTTGCCCGTGACCTTACCAGTGCCCTTACCCTTGCCAGTGACCGTGCCAGTACCCTTGCCCTTGCCCTTGACCTTGCCAGTGCCCGTGATCTTGACCAAGCCCGTGATCTTGCTAGGGTCCTTGCCCGTGACAGTGCCCGTGAACTTGACCTTAACCAAGCCCGTGATCTTGCTAGGAACCTTGACCTTGCCAGTGACCGTGCCAGTACTCTTGCCCGTGACCTTGACCTTGCCAGTGCCAGTGACTTTGACCGTGCCCTTGACCTTGCCCTTGATCGTGACTTTGACCGTGAACTTGACCTTATACGGATAACTTATGTTGCTATGCCAGTCCTGATTGAGTTGCTCCAGTCGGAAAAAACCAATGCACTGAAACTGGAGCAAAGTCGTATTGTAGCAATCTATTTCATTGTCCATGTTGCACAGAATCGAGGATGGTTTGATATGTCTCAACCCGAATTTGAGCGCTACACTGCTGCGCTGGAGGCTATGCACAAAGCAAGCTCAGGGGCATTGCCTGTTAGTCCCGAAAACACAGATAAAGGGATCAGGCTTATCAGAGAGTTCCCTTCACATGTAGAATAGAAAAATAAGATGCCTACATTAGTTATAATGCGGGCATCAAGATTCAGATAGCTAATCATCTGCTATCAGCATCGTCAACAAAGGCGAATTTCTTTGTTGGAGCAAAGATAATTCATCATCCGAGAATATTGCATAAGCATCCTTGATAGTTTTCAGGTCACGCCATCCGCCTAAATGTGCCAGGGTAATCACGTCACCACCTGCTTTGAGATATTCCTGTGCGAATTTATGCCGGAAAGCGTGCGGGTTTACCCTCCCTTTAACCCCTGCTTCTTTCTTGAGACGTATTAGAATTTGCCGGATACCACTACCTGTAAGCGCTTCCGGTTTACGCCCTTCCCGTATTGAGACAAATAAAGCATCGGTTTCACAGGTCGGTCGAATTGCTTTCCATTTGAACAACAAACTGTTAGTGTAATGTGTCCAGAAAATCTGACGTGTACCTGTTTTACCATGTACAGTTGCACGCCTACGGATGCAATCAATCTCTGTTGTCAGTGTCACAATTTCGCCACGACGTGCTCCAGTATCAGCAAGTAATGCTATGATTGCCCTGTTTCGCCAGTCAGTGACCGTGTGACCTTTTGCAGCTTCAAACAACTTGATAAAATCCTCTGTCGATATAGACTTTGGCGGTTGTTTCTTCTTTACTGGCTTTTTGATGCGAGACATAACATTCTCTACACCGTATTCCTGTGACCAAAAAGACCATGCTACTTTTAGAGCCGTGATGTATGACCGGATTGTTTCGCGTGCTAAATCACGTTCTCTGAGACTGGCGATATACTCTCGCATGTCGTTTGTGGTGATGCTTTCTAGTGACGCATCGACACCTGCGAAGTTAATCCACCAGGTAATTTTTTCGCTGTAGTCCTGTATTGTTTTAGGACTATTCAACCGCGCCTGTTGTTCTAAAACAAAATCGTCTAATGCTTCAACCAGACTTGTCATTTCATACCCCCCGTGTCCAGTTTGCGCTCATATGCCCGGATATTTTTTGCTGTGGTGTAGCAGCTATCAGAGCAATACTTTTTGTCAGCATTACGGGTGCGAAAACGACTACCACAATGCACACATTTTTTAGAAATTCTCGGGTTGCCTGTGGCTGTAAAATTCATGTGAGACTCCCATTGCTCAGATAGTTTTCGTTTCCTGTTGCGCCCGTCGTCTGCTCTGGCAGCGGGAGCGCTCCGGTAGGGTTTTCAGGACTTGCCCCCTGTTGTAGATGGGATTCTCTAAACCATTGTTCTGCCTGTATTTCCTGTCGGATTAAGCTAATCCATTCATCACGACTGAGATTAGACAGGTATTCCATGCGCTCGGTTCTACCACGTCCTGAATCATTTGCCCGGACAATTTGTTCTCTCAGAGCATTGGCGTAAGCAGATAACCAGAACTCAGAATTTTCAGGCGAATTTGTAGCGTTGTGCCATGTGGTTACAGCGTGACGATACGCCTGTTTTTCGGCTTGCTGTTGCTCCCGTCGTTCACTTTCAATAGCGCGTCTATCCTGTTGATATGCCCGTTCATTGGCATAGCGGCTCTTGATGCTGTGCAGGGTTAGTTGTTCACCTATCATTGCTGTGAAGAGGACTGCAATCGGTGGTACAACTGTTTCTAGCCATGACATCGCATCATGCGGTTGTGTAATTGTCCAGTTGCCCACAAATGCCATTGCGAGACCTAAACCAATTGGCAAAATGAACATTGCCCGTGCAAGTGTCGATTTGAAAAGCACACGCATAGCGACCGTAGATAGGACAATCAAAAATTCTGCTAAGAGGAATGTAGATACACCCACGACCGTAGCTTGCCAGCCGGATTCAATCCCTGCATAAAAGTAGTCATAGCCTACCCGGTATAAACGGAACAAAGAGGGAAGAGCGGCGGCAATGAACACAATCACCATGAAGGTACTAATGACCTTCGTTAACCATGCTGGATATTCGGATACGGTGCGACCTTCATAGTTTTCACGGTCGGGCAACAGGGACAATGGACGCTGGAACTGTTCTAAGGTCGGTTCATCGCCATACTGTGCAATCACAATTTGCCGTGCTTCATTTTTCGCTGTGAGACGTTGCTCATCATTCAATCTGTAAAGTTGTGTCATGGTTTTTGCTCCAATAGCAGATAAGTTGTCTGAATGTCGTTTAAGTCGATAGAATCAGCACGCAACAGGAAGGGCGCAATTTTGCCCCTGTAACGTGTCGGGTGTGTTCTGAGAGATAGCTTGCTGGAATTGCCTAACAGGGGAGTCGGGACAAGATAGCTATAAATCGTGCTGTGTTTGTCCACAATCAGAAACATCACATAATCACTGTCTCTGACATCTGTCCGGGCATTGCGTAAGCAGAATTGAAAGCGGTTATCAGTGCCGCGTGTCGCTGTCTTGACTTCAATGCTGGTCATTTCACCTGTATCAGGGATTGTCACCTGCAAATCACCATTGCCAGCGTCCTGTGAAACATCGGACACGGCATAACCCGACACTTGCAACCAGTTAGCGGCTAGTTGTTCACCATACTTGCCTAACATCTGTGGTGTGGCATATCCGAAACGTAACCACATGGCACAGGATGTTAGTTTTGTGCGGGACTTAACCAGAGCATTGTGTGTGATATTTTTACTTGTTTTGTGCTGTCCAACCTGTCCATGTTGTCCAGAGTCAGTAATGACGGTACTTTGAGTAGTGGACAGGTTGTGTTTAAGCTGTCCTGTACCTGTCCTTATGGACACGTTTTGTACAGGTTGGACAGGTCGGACGGGTTGTTCAGAGGAAATAAATTTTTCAACTACCATTTAAATCCCCCCGGCTATTCAGTTGTACACCGTGATACCATGTGCCATTTGAACGGACACGTTTAAAGCCTAAGCGTTGCCAGTCCCGTGCAACCCGTGTACTGGATTTAGATTGTGCCCCATTGCGCCGACACCATGACGAATAGGCATCATAAAGCGCCTGTCCTGAGATTTTGTAATCCGCACCTGTATCACACCAATCTTCAACAAAAGTTGCTTCATAGTCATTCTCTTTTTTGTATTCAGAGCGTGCTTCATCCGATTGCATCACCTTTGTGAATTTACGGGCATGGCGCAAACGACGTAAGCCAATTAATGCCATATTGAAAATGCCAGCCAGTTCAGCCCGTAGCTTATTGATTAACTGTCTATCGCGCTGGTTTTCAGGCACAACCCGATTCATCGGAATGATAATGATACGGTTGAAAATCGCGTCCGAACGGTCTATCACACGGGGCAATTCATTCATTGCGCCCCAGACCTTGCACATCGGCACAAATCGGAATGGCTTGCCAAAAATTTGACGTGCCATAATCGTGTCCTGAGATACCAGCCGTTTGTAGTGATTGTCTGCTAGAACTGAATTGCTTTTCGGTTCTGTGAAGGTCACTAAACGCTTGCCAGCGATGTCTGCAAGCTGATAGGGATTGTTATTGATTTGATCTAAGTCAATCGACGTGTGACTGTTGCCAGCAAGTTCCTGTAGCACATTCACGAAAACAGATTTACCTGTACCCGATGCGCCAACTAACCAGAACGACACGCGAAAATCTGTATTGCTGGTAAGCGAATAGCCCATTGCTTCCTTCACAAGTAGCTCTAAATCCCAATCGGTCTCATTGGAGTGTGGTTTTAAGAGCGATTCGCGCAGGAATTGTCGGAACGTTGGACAATCCGCGTCCGGGTCGTAATCAAATGACAATTGGCTTGTCATGAAATAGTCCCGGTTGTGTGGCATTAGTTCATCGGTTTTGATGTTATACATGCCATTTTTCAGGTTGATAAAATCGTGCTGACTGTTGATAGTTTCATCTTCAACCATCAGATAGGCTTGCAGGTATTTTTCGATAGATGCGACTTTGTTAGCCGATGGTCTAATGCCGCGATTTTTGACAATTTTCAGTTGTTCCCAAATCGCCTGTTTGAAACCATCCATCGGCAACCAGACACCACTTTCATAGTGATACCATTGCCCGAAAAAGAAACGGGTATTCCCGTCCCATTCTTCAATGAGCATGTCGCCTATTTCATCATCCGTAGGCTTGAAATCGTCACTCATGGCACAACCTTTGGATACTTGCTACCAATGCGGAAAGCACTGGCAATTGTCCGGGTTACTTCCATGCGTTCATCTGCGGAAAATACACGCATTGCCGATTGATAGAGCAATGTCTCACAATCTGACCAATCCAATTCACCACCTGCGGCAAAATTGGCAAGTCGTATCCCTGCATTGAACAGAGAATCATTGCGGTTGCCACGTCCCGACGTTTCAACCCGTGCCAGTTCTTGATTGATGACTGTTTTCAGGTAACTTGCTTTGCGACGGGCTACCTGAACGCTCTGAATACGGGCAGGATGCGATTTTAGACTCTCATTTTGATTGTCCTGATTGTTCAGGCGTAAATTGTCCATCCAATCGCGCACATCATTGATGTGCGGCAGGTGTAGAATCGCTCTATCTCTGTAAACACGGTAAGTATGTCCTGATGGATGCGGGGATGGTGGCGCAATAACATATTGTCCGTTTCCACGTATTTCAAAACCACCGACACCCTGTACACGCACATTGATGTTGTCCGGTATTTCATCCACACGGACATACAAATGAATGCCTTTTTGACTGCCTGTCAGCACGGATTTTGTGCTTTCACATAGCGATGGGAACGCAAATGCAAATTGTTGAATTGCGGGTATACCGTCTAAGTCGATAAACACGACATTGCCCGATACACGACCACCGATTAAACCAATGCTCTGGATGTCTAATTCGCTGTACCATTTTTCGACCTCGTGCAACTTTGCCCGACGTGCTGTATATTCGCGCCAGTTACCTGTAGGACGCTTGTCTGCCTTGCAGGGAATGACTGAAAAACCTTGCCGATGGTATTTCAAAGCCACAGTGCAAATTTCTAGTGTATGAATTTTTGTGAGCATATTGGTATACTCCTTTACAGATAAATGGAACTAGGGACGCTTTTGCAAGCGCCCGACGGGAAATTATCTAGTGGTGTGGGTAAGGTCAGAGTCAGCAAACTTAACCCCTTACCTGCACATTCCATTAGCACTCTTATTGAATTATTTTGTGCATAGTGCTATCCTTTAGTTATCAGTGGCTAGTAATAATTAGGCTGTAGTTCAGGGCTATTTGCAGTAGCCCTTTTTCTTTTATTGTCCGAGGTTTTGAACTACAATATTGACAATATATCACATTTACTTGCATTTATCAACAAACTTTATGTGCAAATTAAAGGTGCAAAAATGACTCAAACCACACACTGGCATCATATGGCTTACCTGTACAAAACAAATGGCTTGGAGCTTGCTGAAATCATCAAAGTTTACGTGATAATTACGTCCATTGGGTTGATTGAAGACAAGGAAGCTGATAGAGGAATTGGTATCAATGTATTCGACAACTCAGAACTTCATATGGCGCTCGTTTACGGTGTGATACGGAATCTGCCCGATGATTCTCCTGTTGCCTACAGCACAATAGGAGATATGTTACTTTTGCATCGAAACACAATAGGACGTGCTATAAATAAACTTGTTGATGATGAAATTCTATCAAAAGAAGATTTCAGACCTGCTGGCTCACTGTATGAGATATTGGAGGTTCTAAAATATCCGAAATGGCTTTTCGAGTTTACCAGAGCATTGGTTGAAATTCAGCTTGATGAGGATATACATAGCGCCGCCGCCGAATATTGCAAAGACGTATCTTTCCAGCGTGGTTGGGATGTTCTAAAGCGCGAATTGAAAGAAAAGCTATTACCATCAAAAAATAAATAGCATCTAAGCTCATTTCTAGTTTATCTCTAGTTAAACACACCATTTTTAGGCTAGAAATTGAGATATTCAGAAATAATCCTGCCCATTTACAAGATTATATTCAGTCATATTCAATTAAGAAACCCTATTTCCAGCCTGCATATTTGAATATTTGAAAATAGACATTCAAAGTACAGATTGAAATGTCACCTGTCAATGTGCTCGATATTCCACTCAGATATGCCGTTATGTTCCAGGGATATACCTCACCTTCCGCCCGAATATAGGAAAACGGAATATCACAGCTTATATCAAGGGCTTATATCATGCCATTGCAATCCATATCACCTGTTTCAAGGGCTTGCTATTTTGATATTTTGTAATAATTCAGTCATCTTGTGCTAGAGATTCATAACGCTCGATAGCATCCTCTAGCGCTACTTCCCATCCATTCCTATCCCAATGGTCACGCTGACGAATTGTCATATCATCAATTCGTCTTAGTACAGGATTGATTTCTTCAAATGTCATTTTATGAAAAGAAATTCCATATCCCTTTAATCCATGCCTGAAAAATTCGTAGTGTCCAGTTTCTGAAATGTGAGAGCTTATAGCATCAGCCAATTCGTGATATTGAATCGCTGGCATATTGAGGAACAGTATTTCTAAGAATAATTGTTTTGTACTGGGGTGAAGAGAAGGTGAGAGATTACGGTCTGCAAAGTGAGTAACTATCGGCATAGCTTCAGATAGTTGTGCGTAAATTATCTCTACAAGTTTCTTATTTAATCCATATTTTTCATAATTTTTGTCCATCTAATACTCCTTCTAATACAATCACACCCTACAATATCATCACACCTGAATATCCCCAAATGTTTTGGCTGGAATTCATATAGCTACCCCTTTCGTGACCCCTCAAATCTTGAATAAAATTATCGGGGTCACAAAAGGGGTACACTTCATGTAAGCAAGGTATACGAAATATCAGCATACAGTGAAACACATTCTGATATTAAATTTGCTTTTAAAGAGATATTATTATATTATTGACTCACTGAGTCCCTCATAGGACACACAGCACAGACACTACGTATCAAAAAGGACGGAAATCCGTCCTTTTTGATTTACATATATTAAGGCTAGATGTATATAAAATACATTCTTGCGGTGTAACCTCGATTTAGTCTGCCTTTATTGTGCCAGCGAGTTTTATTTTCTGCGATTTGTGGTTTAAAACCACCATTTCCCTGTCCATATCTGGAAACCATGCGTACGCTTTTTGTGAGTCTTTTTGTGCGTTTTTCGCTGTGTTACGGGTAGTCTGTTTCCCGTCTATAATGTGAATTTCATCCTGCATTGTCTATCCTCTAAATTTACAACTCACAACAGGATAGCACAGGTTTTCTAATACACACGTTTAGATTCTCTAATGCTATGAGATAAGCCCCTATTATCTGACTCTGACTAATAAACATCATAATAGATTAAGTCAAATATAGTGGTTTCAACTAGTACAGTGTATATACCACAGTATTATAAATAATCAAATTTCCTGATTTTCAAATAATTGAGGCACTGTAGATGCAACTGATTTGTCCACAATGATATGTAATAGAAATCTAGCGCGGGAAAGCCCCACATATAGAATAGATTCTAATTCCTTCCGATCACTTAATGTATTTGCTGGGATCACCAAAACAACATTATCAGCTTCCAAGCCTTTGAATGAATCTACACTCTTGAGAGGAATGTGATTTTCTGATGCTGCCTCAGTACTTATGATCTTCTTAGGAACAGGGGGAATACCTTCTGCCCAGTCCTCTAATAAAAAGAAACCTCTCCCGCGCTTTTTATCATCCTTTTTGAATGGGTTGGAAAGAACTATATGATTATCCGTAGCTTTCCAATTCATTTTACGTATCTGGCTGGAGTTTCTAAAAAGTGCAGGAATAACTTTCTTAGCATGTTCCATTACGGCTTTAATATCTTCTTTTGTAGGTACTGGTTGATTACTTAGCTCTGTGTGTCCCAGATACTCATAGACCACATCTTGCCACTTCCATTTCGGTCTAATCGAAACTTCCACTCCATCAAGAATTTGATTTAATTCACCTTCCTGTTGAGTTGTCAAAACAATTATATTTTGCAGACCTGCATGATAGCATTCTTCTATTGCATCATTTACTAAAGTAAACATTTCTGATTCTGTCTGAAAGATACTGCTATTCACAATTCCTTTGTTCTGTAATTCAGTATTTAAGTATGGAGACTGAGGGTGAAATATCTTAACCAATTCAAAGATATTACCTGTATTCCTGCAATTTGTATCTAAGGTGATAATTGATGTGTGCAATGGATATTTGATATTTCGAGGAATTATAGCCTGATTATCATCATGAAAAATCCAAAATTTACCATTCTGTTTATCTACTAATGCTTCCTCAACCAAATCCCACCATTGCTCCCTAAAATCTTGACCTTCATCAACAATAATTGCATCGTATTTCTCAGACTTATCAGTGATAAGACTTAGAAAAGCTTGTTCAATTTGATCTGAAGTTGGCTCATGATACTTAGTCCATTTGTCTTTACTAGATTTTTCGACATTAATTATGTCATAAACCCATGATGTAAAATCCACAACTTTAGCACCGGTACCTGTCAACAAAGTTTCGACATATCGTGCCAAGAATGGATTATGACAGAGAAAAAGTGTTTTGGTAAATCTGTTTTTTTGGGACAAGCGTCTAATTGTTTCAGCAGCAATAATTGTTTTTCCAGAACCCGCACATCCTGAAATAGCAGCACGGTTGTTTAGCCAAAATAGCTTCAACACTTTAGTTTGTTCTTGTGTCAATTTTTCAATCGTTGTATTTGCCCGTTTTAACCTCTGAATAATGTGCAGGGACAAATCTCCACTTTTTTGTTCAAACAATTGCGAGTTATTGAGAATTGAAGTAATGACCTCAGCTTGTTCATCATGATCTAATGTTGATACCAAACCAATATAATTTATTATATTTTGGACAATTGTGCGGTTATCTGTAGTAACAGGAAATTCTTTTTCGATCCCACTCGATTTGATTATTTCAAGTATCTCATCTTCATTGACTTTTTCGCCTTGTATAACTCTATCTAACAGAGTAGACATTCCTCCTAAGATAATTCCTTGTGGGATAACTAATAGTGCAGGGTCAATTCCGTAGGATATTCCAATACTCATTGCCCCCAAAGCCAATGTGTAAAATGACCCCTTTGCCACTTTTACCAGCAAACCTAATGCTCTATTTTGAATTTGTAATTTCGAATTGTCAGTCATTTCTATTCCTGCCGTATTAATTCTACAAATGACAAATAAATCAATTGTAAATACCCGTTAATCAAAGAAGAACAACCTGATTAAGTTCTTTACGTAACTCATTCCACTCAGGCATCATGAGAGAGAGCAATTCATAAAACTTGTTAGAGTGATTATGTTCCACAAGATGACACAATTCATGTACGATTACATAGTCAATTAGTTTTTTCGATACCTTTATCAACTTGAGATTGAGAATCAGTTTTCCCGCAACTGTGCAACTTCCCCATCGGGATTTCATCGTTCTGATTTGTAATTCTGGATATTGAATATCAAAGCCTTTAAATCGTTCGAAACAATATTCAAGATGTTGTTCAAATATAAATTTTGCCCGTGTTCGATACCATTTCTGCATGAGATTGTGTTTAAGTTGCCAATCCCTAGTATCTGTTGTATACAGGAAAATTCGTCCACGAATGAATTTAACTCTATCAAAATCTGATGGGATCACTTTCAGGCGATAACGTTTGCCCAAATAGAAGTGTGTTTCGCCACTCACATACATCCTGTTAATTTCTGTAGTCGAATACTCTGAAAATGTACGTTGTTGTTTCAGTATCCATTTTGCCCGTCGGTAAACTTTTGTTTCAATTGCATCCAACTGACTATCAATAGGGGCTTCCACAACAACAGAGCAATCAGGGTAAACATGAATCGCTAAATCATCCCGTTCAACATGAATTAACTCATATACAATCTCGCGTGTGCCGTATTCTATCCGGTGTGTACCACCCAAATATTGAGTCATGCTTAGAGGCTATCTCTCTGACTGGCTATATCAATTATCTTATCAATTATGATGTCCAGTGTACCATTATCTATAGAAACACCGTATTGATCCTCAAAATCAAAGAGGCAATCTTCAATACTATTCTTCATTCCGTCACGAATATCAGCGTTGGTAATCCAATCACGCACTTTTTTGGGTTCAATGGCTTGCTCAACTGCAATTGCAAGATTTACCAATTCAACTTCACCTGTCTCTACATTGGCATTTTCAAAAATATCCCTCAGTTTCCCGAAGTACGCTGAAGCATCGCGATACTTGAATAAACGAGGTGGCAGACTTGTGTCTTTACCCTCGCGCATTTGCGCCATGATGTCACTCGCTTGCTGTAGTTTTTCAGCTTCATTGATGCGTCCATCCCGATAAGCCTGTAAAGTTTCTTCAATCATCTGAGAGAATTTTCGATACAGTGCAGGATCTTCATCCATTTTTTCTATTGCTGTCTTCTTGAGACGGTGCAGTATAGTATCAGCTTTCGCATTTTCGCCCGTAATTCGTGTAACCTCAGCATCAAAGGCTTCTACATCAAAAATATTCACCAGATTAGTGATTTGTGTTATGCCCTCTGCACTGATATGAGTATCCATTAGTTTTCGGACTTTATCTTCGTATTCACGATAGTCGATAGTTTCAGCGTAAATCTGCTTGACTGACTGTCTTAAACTATGGAAGAATTTCAAATCATGTTTGTATGTCTGGATACGATTTTCAGGTGTTTCTTCAAAGAATATCTCAGAGCCTAAAGCCACTTTTAGACTACCTGCAAATGTGTTGAGTAAATCATAGAACTCATCACGACGATCCTCCGGTTCAAGATAACGCCACATGGCTTCTGTGTCCTGTTGATTTTCTACGGGATTAAAGAATGTCCACAGATGAGCATGATGTTGTGGCAAGTCCTTAAGAACATGACTAACATCTGTTACCGTACCCGCAATATCCTCAGTATCGAATACTTCTTCCAGAGCATTATAGGTTTCCATAGCATCGTTTAAATCACCCAAAACGCCACGATAATCAATGATATATCCGAAGGGCTTACCTTCATAAAGACGATTCACACGGGCGATTGCCTGTAACAGATTGTGTTCACGCAGTTGCTTATCAATATAGAGAACCGTATTGCGTGGTTCATCGAAACCGACTAGCAATTTATCGACAACAATCAGAATTTCGATACCATCCGGGTCAGCAAAACTATTCTTGATATTGTCATTGTAGCGGTCTTCACTCCCATGCTTTGACATCATATCACGCCAGAATATTTGAGCTTCCGGGGTGGCACTTTCACTGACTTCTGTATTACCTTCACGGGTATCCGGTGGAGAGATAACCACCTCACAATTGATGCCTTCGTCTTTGAGGTATTTCCAGTATTTCAGCGCAACAGCTTTGCTGGAGGTTGCCAACTGTGCTTTGAAGCCTGTTCCTCGCCAATTATCTTCATAGTGCTGTGCAATATCCCATGCAATTGTCATTAGACGCTGGTCGATACGTCCAACTTCATCTGCACGGCTCATTTTGCGCTTTAAATCCAGTTTTTGCTCTTCTGTGAGGCGATTTGTGCGACGTTCAAACCATGTATCCAGAGCATTGCGGTTAATGTTCAGTTCAACGATACGACCTTCATAGAGCAATGGCACAACAGCCCCATCTTCAACAGCCTGTCTCATGGTGTATTTGTGGATAAAACCCCCGAATCTATCGGCTGTGCCTTTATCTTTTTTGAGCAGAGGCGTTCCTGTGAAGCCAATATAACAGGCATTCTTGAAGACCTGTTTCATTTTGGCGTGACTTGTGCCATATTGACTGCGATGGCTTTCATCCACCAGGACAAAAATATCTGAACTGGCATCACGGACACCATCACGGGCGGCTGTCTCAAACTTGTCGATAACACTTGTGATTATGTCAGCTTTGGCATCCTGAATCAGTTCACCGAGATTCTTACCTGATGTTGCCTTCACTGCGCTTTTCCCACATGCTTTGAAGGTATCTGAAATCTGTTTATCCAGATTTACCCGGTCAGTGACAAGAATGATACGCGGATTTGAAATAGATGGATGTAAGGCGAGTGCTTTGCTCAACATGACCATTGTGAGAGATTTACCACTGCCTGTTGTGTGCCAGATAACACCTCCATCACGCTGTTGATTTCCATGCAAATGGGCAACACGGTCAATTGTTGCTTTGATAGCAAAATATTGCTGATAGCGACAGATTTTTTTCACACCAGCATCAAAGACAATGAATTGATAAATAAGTTCTAGCAATCGTTCTGGATGTAACAGAGCATATAGTGTTTTATCCTGCATGGTCGGAAGGCGACCAGCTTGCTCCTGCTCATCAAAATAATAACGGACATATTTTGCCCTATCGCGATGATTATACAGGCGATGTTTATCTTCATTACTCAGAGGTGTGTTGATGATTTCCTGTACAACAGGTTCAATATCTGTTTCTTCTTTCCAGACCTGCCAGAACTTTTCTGCTGTATGTGTGGTGGCGTATCGGGCATCATTTGTTGCAATGGCTAATACGAGTTGCGAATAAGCAAATAACTGAGGGATATGATCGCTTTTCTGATTGCGAATCATCTGCTGAATCCCTGATTGAGATGGATAGGCGCTTACTGCATCGGGACGCTTACACTCGACAACTATGAGAGGAATACCATTCACAAACACTACAATGTCAGGACGGGCATTTTTTGGGCTACCATGAACAGCGTATTCATCAGTGACATGATAAACATTGTTCTCAGGGTGTTTCCAGTCAATGTATTGAATGGTATAGCTTCGTTTGTTGCCTTCGATGGTTTGCTCAAGGCTTTTGCCACCACTCAACAAATCATAAAGGCGATGATTTTCAGGTAGCAAACCCATACTGAGATTGAGAGTTGTTAGTTCATCTATTGCAGTCTGGATGTTGCGTTCAGAAAAATCGTGTAATGTACCACGATAGTCAATTTTGTTATTCTCATGAAGCCATTCCGCTAGAATATCTGTCAGGATGACACTACTTAGTCGATTATGCCGTTTTTCTTTTGCTTCAATCGGTGTCAAATAGTGATAATCTAATCCCATCAACAATTGAAGTGCGGGAATTTGCGAGATATATTCTTCTTTGAAGTCTACTTGCATATGTTTACTCCATACGATTAAGAATAAGTCGAATTCTTTCAATGAGAGTATTCTTTAGTTCTTCTGCACCACCTACCGTGTTCTTGTAGAAGATAATTCGGCGACTAGCAATATCGAATGGTGCTTTGTCATCTTGAGTAATCACTAATACAGGCTTACCTAATGTGTGAGCAATGCCCAATTCATAGAACACATTGGGGTTTTTTCCGGTACAATCAGCAATCACAAGTTTTGTGTTATACAAGAGATACCAGATTTCATCCATAATATGATGATTTGACGCAAGTCCTTCATCATCTCCTCTTTTGATGGTTATCTCTAAGTCTTCCTCAATTGGTAAAATGATCTTGGTAAAAACTTCTGTGTATTCTTTAGCAAATGGCATAATAACAAACACATCTGATTGGAACTCGGGACTTCGTGAGACGCGGCTAAAAACGGGTTTTACAGTAATTGCATCTGGGTCATCCTCATTCACACGAGTAGTATCTGTGGCTCTTCTTGCGTCGTACAGATCAATTGCTCGCAATATAACATTTTGAATGCTCTTTTCATCTAACTGATTTATGTATAGATCTCCACCAATTTCTGCATTCTTTAAAAGAACCTCATTCTTCGGTTGATAGCGTGATAAAGCCAATAGTAACTTCGATTTAAAATCTTGAGCAGAATCATAGAATCCAACGATATAGTTGCTCAACACTTTTTGACGAAAGTATTGTAAGCGGTCATACCGTGCTTCATATTGCTCAATATCTCCTCTTGATACTGGATGTTTATCACTCATCCAAAACATCAAACATGGTATATTTTTTTCTCTTGCCACTTCATACTGTAACTCATCGATCGAGAAGCCTTCAGGGTTACGTATATCATCTGGAATCCATCCATAGCGAACCCCCATAATACCGACATAAATATCGGATTGTCTGACATACTCAAAGATAGTCTCTAGTACTTCACCTCCTGCGGGTAATTCTTCTAACATAATAGGTTTCATACCCATTTCCTCAATCACTTGTTTCGCAAGAGAGTGATGTTCTTCTAAACCACGTATACTGCCACCAACAACTACTTTCTTCATTATTTCTCCACTTTCATCTGCATCTGACCCATAACTGTAGTATCAGGCTTATAAATTTAGCTCACTTTTGATTGTATTTGTTAGTGTTTCACGGAATTTCGCTAAGCCTGCTTCGCTATCTTCATAAATGATGTAGCGCATGTGTCGTATATCGAAGGGAATATCATCCTCTGATTGTGCAATCAATATGGTTTTACGCCCGACAGTATGCGCCATTCCAATCTCATAAAAGACATTCGGATTCCGTCCGGTGCAATCGGCAATACAGAGTTCACAGTGCATTATTGATGACCAGACATCTTGCATGACAGCATTGGTGTTAAAAAAGTCATCGCCACGCGAACAAGTAACCCGTAATGTTTCAGCGACAAGCCGTATATTTTCGGAATAGATATGCCCGAGATTATCCTGAAAGGGCATTGCAACAAATAAACGTTTATAGCGTTTTTTATTCTCCGCTGGTCTATCGAAAATAGGTGCAAGCAGGGTTCTATATTTTTTCGGATTATAGGCAAACTCGGTTAAGCTGACATCAAAGATAGATAGGGTTTCCAGCGCGACAGGTTCAACAATAAGCACTGAATTATTCGGAATGTCCATCGGGCTTAGTTGAGATATATTCGATATTCTAGGGGTGACACGCACGATACCCTTCTGTATGAGTGAAGTCAGTGCAGAAAATACCTCAAAACCTCTGGTTGAGGTTACGAATCCCGTTTGCAGACGCTCTGTTTTGACGTTTTCGTATTCCGATGTTCCTGCAACTGTTTCAAAGAGTTCATGAAACCACAGAGGATAAGCACGCCCGCTATCATTACGTAATCTGGAATAGATTTTTTGCCAGAAGTCACCATAAGTCAGGGGTTGAAATTTACGGACAACCCATAGCATACGGATTTCTACATCGCTAACCAAATCAATCCTCCACCTTCACCCGCACCTGACCTGTGAGCAACTGTTGCATCAAGCCTTTTTTCTGTTGTTGTAGTTGTTCGACATATGGAACAAAAGTTGCAATAGTTTGTTCAACACTATCTAGTGCATCCGCGACTTTTGATTGTTCCTCTTTTGTAGGCGGCATTCTCACTGTTCGCTTCATGTAGGCATCAAGGACAAAGAATAGCTTTTCGATGTGAACTCCATGACTCGCAACATAAGACAGGTGATATAGATATGGTGTTTTTGCCAACCAATCAAAAAAACGAATATCATAATCTTTCTTAGCACGTAAAGTGTGATATGCGTTGGAAACAAGATAGCCCTCAAAGCTTTCTGGTACTAACGCAGTTGCCCCATGTACCACCTGTCTTTTTGAAATCAGAAAATCATCTTCCTTAACCTCATACATTGTTTCATTTAGTTGCTCCCCTGTCCGTATCTCGCGGTGAAATACACCCTCTGACCTACGCCTAACGCTTAGCAATGAATATTCAGTTTCATCATCAACTGATACCTTGCGACGAACCTCTTTAAGTATTTCCCTGATTGATATTGTAGTCCACTCGCTATCAAACTCAGGGAAGCGCACTTCACCCGTGAGCAGTTTTTGCATGAGACCCTTTTTGCGCTGTTGGAGTGCATCAATCAGGGCTCCGGTGAGGGTAATGGCTTCGTCCCATGTGCTGAGGATGTCGGCAATGGCACGTTGTTCATCAAGGGGTGGCAATGGTATATCCATGCTATAGAAATCACCATGATTTAGGTCAGGTATCGTACTCGTTCCAGCACGTATTAGAATTTCATGTTGAGTTCTGTCAAGATTTAGGTAGTAATACAGAAACCCATGTTCAATCCGATTACGATTATAGTCAATTATAAAAAAATTGTTGTGAAAGACCCCGTGTACACCTGTTACAACGATGCCCGTGTTACCGGTACGAGTCATCAAAATATCGTCTTCGTAACAAATCACTGTTTTTTTCGGATTTTCGATATATTCAGGGTTATTATCTGGGTTATTTAAGTGCTGAATAGTGATATATGGTAGGCGATTGTCAGACGGTTTTTTAAATCTTTCACTAATTTTTATTTGCAAACCCTGTCTCAGCGAACATATATCGTGCATTTTTAGTAATTGCCAATCTTGTGGATACTCCTCAATATTACCCATCCAGCCCCAACTCCTTAAGATAGTTCGTCAAACGTGTTTTGACATCCGCAAGCTGAATTTCGAGTTGCTCAATTTCGCGCTGTACAGCAGGAATGTCTACAGGGTCTTCTTCTTCAAAGGTATCAACATAGCGCGGAATGTTCAGGTTGTAGTCATTTTCGGCAATTCCAGTATGGTCAGCAACATAGGCATATTTGTCTACAAATTGACGGGCGTTATAGGTGTCTACAATGCGCTCAATATCCTGCTCACGGAGTTTGTTCTGATTCGTGTTTTCTTCGTAATCACGACTGGCATCAATGAAAATGACTGAGTCATCTGTTTTGTTGCGCTTGAAAATCAAAATAGCGACGGGAATACCAGTCCCGAAGAAAACATTTGCAGGTAAGCCAATCACCGCATCCAGTAGATTCTCTTCAATCAATTGCTGGCGAATGCGTCCTTCACTGCTCCCTCTGAATAAAACGCCATGTGGCGCAACGACTAACACACGCCCGTTTCGGGATGGGTCTTTACTATACGTTGTCTCAATCATGTGGGAGATAAAAGCATAATCGCCTTTGCTCTTCGGTGGCACGCCTCTATGAAAACGTTTGTGTTCGTCATTATCGGCTATATCTGCACCCCATTTATCCAGTGAAAAAGGAGGATTGGCAACAACCAGATCATTCATCATGAGTTTGTCGGATTCCAGCAATTGCGGATTGCGAATCGTATCACCCCATTTGATATGTCGCTGGTCTACTTTGATGCCATGCAGGAACATATTCATCATGCAGAGTGCCCACGTACTCCCGTTGAGTTCCTGCCCGTAAATTGCATAATCATCACTCCCGACTTCGTTGGCACATTTAATCAGCAATGAGCCACTACCACAGGTCGGGTCACAAATGCGTTCACCCGGTTGCGGGTCTGCCAGTTTTGCAATCAGTGTGGATACTTCGGGTGGTGTGTAGAATTCCCCTGCTTTTTTACCTGCATCGGATGCGAATTTGCCAATCAGGTATTCATAGGCATTGCCGATTACATCCAGATTGCCTACCCGTGAAGGACTTAAATCCAGTTTGGGCGTATTGAAATCCTGTAATAGGTTTTTCAAGCGTTCATTGCGTTGTTGTGTTTTGCCGAGGTTGGCTTCGCTATTGAAGTCGATATTGCGGAAAACGTTTTCCAGTTTGTCACGATTTGCTTCTTCAATCGCGTCCAGTGCTTTGTTGATTTCTTCCCCGATGTTCGGAGCATTGCGTTTTTCTAAGAGGGTGTAGTAATCCGAGTCTTTTGGCAGAACAAAACTTTCACGGCTCATGCGTCGCTGGATGCGTTCTACATCACCATTGAATTGTTCGCTGTATTGTTCATATTTATCGCGCCAGACGTCACTGATGTATTTCACGAATAGCATACTCAAGATGTAGTCTTTGTAAAATGCAGGGTCAATTGTGCCCCGGAAAGTATCACAGGCACGCCACAGGATGCTATTAATTTCATCCTGATTGATTTGTTCGGTCATACTAAGTCTTTCTAAGTTTGAGTGCTGTTAAATAGCAATTAAATGTTCAGAGCTATTATAACGCAAACTTAGAGCCTATGCGGGAGATATTTAACGATGTCATGCGTATTATCAGGGGAATTCATCATTGCATAAACAAAAAACTCCCCTGTTTGACAGGGGAGTTTTTTTATGCTATTTTTTTGAAATAGCCTCATGTTGGGTGAGTGATGGGACTTGAACCCACAACCACCTGAACCACAATCAGGTGCTCTGCCATTGAGCTACACCCACCATATAGATTTAAAGTATAGCACGTAGGAAGAACAGAATCCAGTCCTAATTTTAGGAAAATTATCCTATTAAGGGGTTACTATCACTCACTAGAGGTCATTTTTCTCAAAATTACAAGTTGCGCTTTGCTTCCCTTACATTCGACTTCTACCGCTTCTACGTCAAAGCCATAGCCACCAAAAAAGTCCGATGCTGAAAGGTCACCACTATCGCGCTGTCCGGTAATAGCATAAAGCCACTCAATAAACGATTTGACGATACCTCCCCCTGTTAGTGTGCCATTGAGAACGGCTATCAAACATCCACCTGATTTGAGTACACGATAGGTCTCATGCAATGTTTCCGGTTGCACTATGAAATTAGTCGGAAAGGTAGTCACGATTGCTGAAAAACTCTCATCAGCAAAGGGGAGTTCCTGTGCTTTTCCGCGTGCAAAATCAGTTTGAAAACCATTGCGGGCTAATTTTGCACCCGCGATTTTTCCCATCTGTGGAGAATAGTCGTAAGCGACAGTTGTATAGCCTGCTTCGTGAAAATCCAGTTGGAGATTACCCGTGCCATGTGCAATTTCAAGGATTGTTCCGGTTGCAGGGTCAGGCAAAAATTGAAGCGATGCCTGTTGCCAGCATCGCCAGTGACCGAGGGAAACGACATAGCTCACTGTATCGTAAGTAAATGCCATCTCATGATAGAGCAATCGAAAGCCGAAACGGACTAACTCCCACCATGCCCCTTCTGATTGCTGACTCATGACAGTGCCTTTATTATGATGTCCGGGTAATCCGACATAATGCAATGAACTCCGATTGATTTCATTTTAAGAGCAATGTCTGTTTTGTTGACTGTCCATGTATTAATGACGAGATTGTTTTCTTTCGCAAATGCCAGATAATCGTCATCAATCATCTCATAAAGAGGGTGAAGTGCTTCATATTCATCGGGTTGCAGCACGAGTTCTGAAATATCACTCACAGTCGCCGGATGAATCAGGTAGCCTAATGGAATTTCAGGAGCAATAGCGCGGAATCGTTTTAGAGCCATCGGATTGAATGACGACACAATCACCCGTTCTGACATATTATGTTTCTTGATGCAGGTAGCGACTGCTTGCTCTGTACCATCACTAACGCGGGAAAGCGTTTTAATCTCGACATTGATATAGAGTTTGTCCCCCACCGCTTCAAAGACTTCCCCCAATGTTGGGAGTCGTGTTCCAGTAAATTTTTTATCAAACCAGGACCCTGCATCCAGTGATTTGAGTACTTCCAATGTTTTCTCTGTGACAAGACCTTCACTGTTGGTTGTATGGTCAACCGTAAAATCATGTACGATGATGAGTTCACCATCTTTTGTGAGATGCACATCCAGTTCGATGCCATCTGCGCCCTGTTCATAGGCGAGTTCAAATGCAGGAATGGTATTCATCGGGGCATAAGCTGATGCCCCGCGATGACCGAATATTAAAACATCTTTTCCCGTGTACCATGATGCTAAAATATCGCGTGCAGACATGTTAATCCCCTATGTTGAGCATAACTTGAACATCATCCCCTTCGACCCGTGCGGCAAAAATCTTTATCGGACGGTCAGCCGGAGGAGAGAGCGCTTCACCGGAACGCACATCAAACCATGCGCCGTGCTTCGGACATTCGATTTTACAGCCGCTCATCTCGCCATCTGCCAGTTCAAATTCAGCATGGCTACACATATTTTCGACTGCATAGAATGTACCATCAATGTTCATCAGCAAAATGCTACCGTAGTCTGTATCAAAAACCTCGCGTTTGCCAGGCTGAATTTCATCTTTGCCCAGAAATGTTACCCATTGTAATGCCATGTTACTCCCCGTCTTCGATGTCTTCCCATTTGCGTGCCCCGAGTGTACCGATTATCAGGGTTTTCAGGGGAAGGGTAGCACATTTAACACGATTAATTGTTAAATCTAAGCCGATGTTATCCAGGACGACCTGTTTATCGAGTTTCATCGCTTCATCGAGTGTCATGCCAACAAGTTGCTCCCCGAACATGGATGCGGATGCCTGACTGATTGCACAACCATCGCCATCCCAGCCGACTTCTTTGATCACATCATCTTCAACTTTGAGGGTTAAATGTAATCTATCCCCACAGAGTGGATTGTGTTCTTCGTGGTCAAAGTCTGCGCTATCAAGCAGTCCCCAATTTCGACCATTTCGTGCATGGTCGAGAATCATCTGACGATACATATCTTCCATAATGTTTCCCTCCTTAGAGGATAAACGTATCTTTCACTTTTTCGAGTGCTTCTGCGAGTTTATCAACTTCTTCAAAGGTATTGTAGATGTAGAAACTCGCCCGTGCGGTCGCTGTCACACAGAGAATATCGTGCAATGGCATGGCGCAATGGTGTCCGGCACGTACCGCAATCCCGTAGCTATCCAGTACCTGGGCAACATCATGAGCGTGGGCATTTTCCAGTGTGAATGATGCAACAGCCCCTTTTTTCTCTGCTTCGGGTCCATAGAGTGTTAAGCCAGAAACTTCTTCCAGACGTTCCAGCGCATATGCTGTAATCATCTGCTCGTATTGATGAATTTTATCCATACCGATTGCACTCAGGTAATCAACTGCGACTCCAAGACCTATCGCTTCCGCAATAGACGGTGTTCCCGCTTCAAATTTATAGGGAAGATCATTCCATGTGCTGCCTTCGAGTGTCACGCGGGAAATCATATCCCCCCCACCCTGGTATGGCGGCATTGAATCCAGCACGTCACGATTGCCGTATAAAATCCCGATGCCTGTAGGACCCGCCATTTTGTGGCTACTGAATGCAAGAAAATCACAATCTAAGTCCTGAACATCAACCGGCATATGGGGGACACTCTGAGCGCCATCCACCAAAATCAGTGCGCCATGTTCATGTGCGATTTTTGCCATCTCTTTAACCGGATTGACTGTACCGAGAACATTGGAGGAATGCACCACTGTTACCAGTTTCACCGGATTAGAATCTAAGATTTGCTGATATGCCTCTAAATCAAGCGTTCCATCTGCATGAATCGGGATGAATTTGACAACGATGCCCTTTTCTTCTGCGAGAATTTGCCAGGGAACAATGTTGCTATGATGTTCCATCTGTGTTGAGAGAACAACATCACCTTCATTGAGGAATTTACGTCCCCAGGTATAAGCAACCAGATTGATACTTTCGGTTGTGCCGCGTGTGAAAATCATCTGACGATGATTGGGAGCATTGATAAAATCGCGAACTTTTTTGCGTGAATTTTCATAGGCTTCGGTGGCGGCTTCACTGAGTTTATGGATACCACGATGCACATTAGCATGATAGTTCAGGTAATAGTTACTAATCGCATCAATCACCTGAATCGGTTTCTGGCTAGATGCCGCATTATCCAGAAAAACGAGCGGCACACCTTCATGATGTTCCTGCTGTAGAATCGGAAAATCTGCGCGGATTTTCTCGACATCGAATGGTAGCGTCTTATTAGTTATCATGTTATTCAACCCTGTTGTTTTCTTTTGCCAGATAACGGTTCTATTGTCCGGGAAATAAGCATCTGGAAGATGAGAAGCATATAATTCGCGAAAGCTTGTTTCAGATAAATATACATCATTTGCCAGATGATTCAGCCAGTGATGTGACACGCGAAAGCGAAAAACACGCCATGCAACGGAAATCCCTAAGCGTGCAATGTTCGGGAATAATTCTTGAACTGCCCCGACCAGATAGACCCATCTTGCGGGTGTCGGTGTATCAGAGATAACATCACGGATAATGAGTTTGCCTTCCGGCTTTAGCAAAGATTTAAGCTTTTCAAGCAAACTTCCGACATCATCAATATGATGAAGAGTGTTTTCGCTCACAATCAAATCAAATTTTTGATCAAGCGTGATTTGTTCAGCATTCATACAAAGATAAGTGATATTCGCGACGAACTGTTTCGCATTCGCAATTGCCAGTAATGACTCAGAAATATCAATTCCGATGACATGCTCATAATGTGATGATAAGGCTTTTACAAGATGTCCTGATCCGCAGCCAATATCCAGCGCAAGTTGCCGATTCTTTGAGAGATTATCAAGGAAAAAATCCGGCTTATGAAATAAGCTCGCCATGAAATCATAGTCAAGGGCAACACTATCAAATTGCTCTGCAACAGCATCTGACATACAAAACCTTCTTGCAGTAGATTTGATTAAAAAAGGCGCACCCGAAAATGGCACGCCTTCTGTTTAAGCAAGTTCAGCCATTAGCCGACAATCTTTGCTTCGATTTCTTCGGTCAGGCGATTAACAACCTTTTCGAAAGGAATACGCTGGAGTAATTCATCGAAGAAGCCGGAAATGAGCATCAATTCTGCCTGTGGACGTTCAATACCACGACTCATCAGGTAGAAAATCGGTTGCTCTTCAAGTGAACCGAATGTTGCAGCATGTGAACAGGCAACATCATCGGCTTCGATTTCCAGCCCCGGGATACCATCCATACGGGCATCATCGCTGAGAACAAGATTACGGCATACCTGATAACCGTCGATTTTCTGCATTTGAGGCAGTGATTTAATCATCCCCTGCCACAGTGTACGGGCATTATCTTTTGCCGCACCTTTGAAAAGCAGGTCACTGTTGGTCAATGGGGCATTGTGATTCTGCTGGGTATCGAGGTCGAAAAACTGGTTTTGATCTGCAAAGAAGAAACCGGATACACGGGCATTGCTGCCTTTACCAACCTGGTCAACTTCGATGAAAGCTTTGGTCAGGCGACTACCCATTGTGCCAATTATCCAATCAAGGTTGCCATCACGTCCGACAACACCACGCTGGTGACTGAATTCATAGGTTGAACGATTCCATTCTTGCAGGGACACATAACGCAAATTAGCGGCATCACCAACAAGCAATTCTGTTCCGCCGAAGTATGCGCTATGGGTATCAGCATCCTGGCTGGCATATTCTACCTGAACTGTTCCCTGTGCATTTTCTTCGACTACAACGAGATTATGCAACAGGCTCGCACCGGGCTGCGTGTTATAGACAATCACATGCAGAGGTAATTCGGCAACTTTGTTACGGGGTACGTAAACAAAGACACCGTTGCGCCAGAGTGCCGCATGAAGTGCCGCGAATTTACCCATTTCAGGCTGTACTGCTTTGCCGAGATTGGCTTCTACCAGGTCACTGTGTTCCTGAACGGCTGTATTTAAATCTGTGAAAATGATGCCCTGTGAGGTCAGTTCCTCAGCGACTTCGTGATGAACAACTTTACCATCGACAAAAATCAGCAAGCCACCCTGTTTATCGCCAACAAGCGGTTCACGGTTTTTCGCTGGAACAACTTCCTGTGTCGCACCGTTCGCATTGATGACAACATCAGCATCATCCCATTTAATGCTACGGTAATCTGTACGACGCCATTCTTCTTCAAGATGTGGCATCGGGGTATTTTCATATACTTCCCATGCATGTTGACGTGCATCACGTAACCATGCGGGTTCATTGTTTGTGTCGCTCAGTGCCGCTACATCATCACCAGTGTAACGCGGCGCAGCAGGAGCATCGGAGCGTCTTCTGACAACTACCACCGTTTATCTTCTCCTTAAATTTTTATCCTGTGATATGTACGTTGTAGGGGAGGGTTTCAAACCCTCCCTTACGATTTTACGCACATGAAATTTATATTCCGGTTTAGCCGATTGAGCCTTCAAGCTGAATCTGAATGAGGCGATTCATTTCGAGAGCATATTCCATCGGTAATTCTTTAACGAGTGGTTCAAGGAAACCGTTGACAATCATCGCGTTTGCTTCGTCTTCGCTAAGACCACGACTCATCAGATAGAAAAGCTGGTCTTCGCCAATTTTACTGACGGAAGCCTCATGTCCCATTGTGACATTTTTGGCGTCAATTTCGATTGTCGGGTAGGTATCCGAACGGCTGATGTCATCCAAGAGAAGCGCATCACAAACCACGTTGCTCTTGCAATTATCAGCACCTTCAGCAATTTTCAGCAGACCGCGATAGCTACCACGTCCGCCATCTTTACCGATGGATTTACTGATAATCTGACTGGTAGTGTTGGGTGCGTTGTGTGTGATTTTTGCACCGGCATCCTGGTGTTGTCCTTTACCTGCGAAAGCGATGGAAAGAACTTCACCATGAGCGCCTTCACCATTGAGGATAACAGCCGGGTATTTCATTGTCAGGCGACTACCGAGGTTGCCATCAACCCATTCCATTGTCGCGTTCTTTTCACAGACAGCGCGTTTGGTCACGAGGTTATAGACGTTGTTTGACCAGTTCTGAATGGTCGTGTAACGGCAACGTCCGCCTTCTTTGACGATAATTTCTACTACCGCGCTGTGGAGACTGTCGCTGGAGTAGGTTGGTGCTGTACAGCCTTCAACGTAATGCACGTAAGCATCTTTATCAACGATAATCAATGTGCGCTCAAACTGACCCATGTTCTGAGTGTTGATGCGGAAATATGCTTGCAAAGGCATTTCAACATGTACTCCAGGTGGAACATAGATGAAGCTACCACCTGACCATACCGATGTGTTGAGTGCTGAGAATTTGTTATCGTTTGATGGAATGACCGTACCGAAATGCTCTTTTACGAGTTCGGGATGTTCACGTAAGCCGCTATCCATATCAAGGAAGATAACACCTTTAGCTTCAAGGTCTGCCTGAATATTGTGGTAGACACTTTCGCTATCGTATTGAGCGCTAACACCTTGCAGATACTTTGCTTCTGCTTCGGGGATACCGAGACGGTCAAAGGTATCTTTAATTTCGGGCGGGACTTCATCCCAATCGCGCTCAGCTTTATCACTGGCACGCATATAATAGTAGATGCTATCGTAGTCGATTTCATTGAGTTCCCCACCCCATTGCGGCGTCGGTTTCTCAAGGAATTCGTGATAAGCCTTCACACGGAGGTCAGTCATCCATTCCGGCTCATTTTTCATTTTGCTGATTTCACGAACCTTCTTCTCATCTAAGCCAGGTTCGCTGACGTATTTATATTGCACGTCATCATCATGAAAGCCGTAAAGCTCATCATAATCACCGCGCACATCTCTTAACGCGGATTCTTCTTGCGTTAGTTCCTTCTCGCTTTGTACAAAATCCATTTCGGACATCACATACTCCCTGGATTGTTAGTTTGATTGATTAGCGATTAGTCTGCTGCGGGTTCAGGAGCGCCATATTTTTCGCGCAACCAGTCGTAGCCATTTTCTTCAAGCTGGAGTGCGAGTTCAGGACCACCGCTTTCCACGATTTGACCGTTAAGCATTACGTGAACAAAATGCGGTTTAACATGATTCAGCATCCGTTGATAGTGGGTGATAATCAGTGAACCCATTTCAGGACCGGTCAATTTTTCAACACCTTCTGCCACGATACGCAGGGCATCAATATCAAGACCCGAATCTGTTTCATCGAGAACGGCAAATTTCGGTTCGAGGGTTGCCATCTGGAGAACTTCAGCACGTTTTTTCTCGCCACCACTGAAGCCTTCATTGAGGTAACGACCTGCAAAGCTATTGTCGATGCCCAGCATATTCATTTTTTCGCGAAGCATACGAACGAATTGCGGGATTGCGATGCCTTTACTTTCGGGGTCTTCTGCTTTAAGACGGGCATTGACAGCGTGGCGCAGGAAATTTGCCAGTGTAACACCCGGGATAGTTACAGGATACTGGAATGCAAGGAATACACCTGCGCGGCTACGTTCATCTGCTCCCATATCGAGGATGTTTTCGCCGTCCAGTAAAATTTCACCATCGGTAACTTCATAGAGTGGATTACCCGCAATGACGTTAGCCAGGGTACTTTTGCCCGAGCCGTTAGGACCCATCATAGCGTGGATTTCACCCTGTTTGATTGTGAGGTTAACGCCACGCAAAATTGGCATTTCTGTTTCTTCTACCTGTGCGTGGAGGTTACGAATTTCAAGGGTCGCGCCCATTCAGTAGACCTTTCTCTTATCTATTTTTAATGTCAGTTAAATTTGAACTGTACCTTATGATTAACATTTGCTAGTATAGCAACCGCAAATTGAGGTGTCAATATTTAAGACGTTCATCTTTAAAATTCATCTCGATGGGTCTATAATGATGTCACAATAAACGCGATTTATCATTGAAACCGGAAGGTGATAGCATGGACAACCAGCAAAAAATGGATGGCGCGATGGAAGCGCTCCGCAGCGTAATTGACCCCGAAATTGGTATGAACGTGATTGAACTCGGTCTCGTTCGTGATATTCAAATTACAGAAGAAAACGCGCATGTTATGATGATCATGACCACGCCATTCTGCCCTTACGCGCCACAGTTATTAGAACAGACGCGCCGTACGGCACAGGACTTTCTCGGTGTTCCGACCACTATCGAGATGGGTATGGAAATGTGGGATCCGTCCATGATGGAAGAGGGTGCTGCTGCGGACTGGGGACTTTTTTAACCTCTGTTAAATCTCACAGCTAACTGATAAAGACGCAAAACGGGTTACTATGACCCGTTTTTTTGTTGATTTTGTTCATCCAGAAATTTTTCTAAATCATTTGCTGTATCGAGAAATGTTGTTTCGAGGTCAACATCATACATTCGCGCCAGCACCAGAATCGACCAGAGACAATCAGCGAGTTCATGTTCGAGTTTTGCCTGTTTATCCGGGATATTGCGGATATTCTGATGTGCCATGACCAGTTTCGCTAAATCTCCTACATCGCCAACGAAACCCATCATGACATCTTCGCGAGTCCATTTGCGTTCGCCATTCGCAAGTTCATACTCGCCGAATTTCTCGCGGATTTGCATGGCACGTTTCATCAAATCATTTAATTCCATGTTTCCCTCCCCCAAAAATCAGGTAGATTTATTGCCAGCCTGTCCTCACAGCAACCCATTCGCGTGTAACCTCAGCCATTGCCGTTTGAAATTCGCGTAATGTTGGTAATCCCGGTGGCGGTGGCTGCAATGCCCTGAGACTCAGCATCCCTGCAATTGAAACAACTGCGGCGGTTATCTCATCGGGGTCTGCTTGCTGACATGCTGAATGCAATTGAATCAGGTCTTCCGGTGACAATCCGCCCTGCATCGCTACACTCGGCGCAAATGCAACCACATCAAGCCATTCAGCACCGAGGCAGGCATGAGGCCAATCCACAAAGTAGACAGCGTCATCTGTGATGACAATGTTGTCCGCACGAATATCGAAATGAACTAATGTGTTCCCTGATACTGCTTGCAGGGCTTTGCTCTCTAACTCACATAGCGTATCTAAATGCCGTTTTGACCAATCATCGAGTTTTTCAGCATATGTTGCATCTGATTTAATTTTCTGCCAGCCATTGATGCGCGTCGCAAAATAATCGTTTGCAGAGGGAATCAGGTCAGATGGTACAGGCGAGGGTGTTAATGTTGTGGTGAGTTGACCAATTGCCTCTATAACACGCTGTAAATCGTTTTCATCCCAGGGATTCGGGGGATTTATACCGTCAATGTTTTCAAATAGCAGGGCGACCCACTCTGTATCATCGGCGTCATCATGTGACCATAACATTTTCGGGGCGAACGAATTTTCAGGCAAGCGGGCATTAATCTGGATTTCTTTGCGATGAAAGTACACTGATGTCGTGTTAATATCTGTGCCGAGTGCTTTTAAGAAGAAGGTTTGATTATCTTCGGTATAGAGGCGAGCAGCAACACCGGGAGAAAAACCACCGGATTGTGTTTCGGCAGTCACAACCTTTGCGCCAATATAGTCCTCAATTAAATCACGAATTTTTTGCGGGATGTCTGTCCATTCCTGACGTACACCACTCGCGGGAGGTGGTTTCTTGCTCTTATCCTGCGTCATGATTTTCTTTTCTGTATTTCTCTACTTGTACCATTCGACAATTTTTTGGAGATTGAAAATTGATTTTCCAGGATTTGACACGCCAACCCCTTACCTGGTATCCGATACTATTTACAAATAAAAAGGGAGCGTGCGGTGGCATCTCCCCTTCATTATGGAGTAAATTCGTCCGCTTATCAGGGGCGACTTTTCTTAATCCAGGCAAGCGGGTCGATGTAGTTCCGCAGGAGTGAGGATCGATTCGTGCCGGGCCAATCACTGGGACGGGTTTCTAAAACAGTTGTTGGACTGAGGTCAAAATGGAGATGCGGGACAAAGCGTCCGAAGGCATCACCAATTTCAGCAATCTGATCACCACGTTTAACTCTCGTTCCTGCGCTGACTGTCATATTTTGAACATGTCCGTAGCGGCTGTAGAGTACCTGACCATCCGGTTGATACAGCGGGTCGTGCCGGATAACAATCACATTGCCCCATACACTTAGTCTACCCGCAAAGGTCACAACACCATTGGCACAGGAATAAGTTGGTAAGCCTTTATCTGCGTAAGGTGAGCCCCAGTTGAGGTCTGCACCTGTGTGATAAGCCTCATTCGGTGTTCCAATAAAATATAGCACACCAAAAGGACTGGCATCCAACCAACCGGAAGGCCAGAGCGTATTTCCTGCACGTTGAGCTGCCGTTCCAACCGGAGAATCATAGCCATCAGCGACCGGAACACCGTTAACTTCAGATGGTCTTTCACCGGAACTACCATTATTTGTATTTCCACCATTTGAGTTGCCATTGCCATTATTTGAACCATTTCCACCGGGAGTGGTCGTTACAATCCGGCGGAAACGGACTGCATCAAAAGCAATTTCTTTGTCGGATTCGCCTGTAACATCGTTCATGAAAACGCGCCCCGCATTCTGTTGTTCTTTCACCAGGTCAAAAATCCCTAGAGATACCCAGCGATTACGATTGGCGGATTGATTGATGTCAATCACAACTTCAGTCGTTGTACCTTTGATGCCGTGTACTTTGTATCGTGCCTTCGTCGTTGTTGCATGTCGGGCGGGGACAAAGACAGCAATTTCATACCGTCCTGATGCAGGAAGTTGCGTTTTCCATTCTGCCCAGACTTCACTGGTTGTTGGTTCAGTTGATGTATAGAGGACAGGCCAATTCCATGTACCATCAAATTCACTAAATTGTTTCGAACCATATGTGCCACTGCGGAAATCTGAACTTTTCGGTTCGATGATGACTTCATCCGCAAAATTATCTGTGCCCCCGTTGGTGGGTTCACCGGGGTCTTCAATTTCGATGGGGAGATTGATAGCACTGTATTGGGAAATTACACCGTAGCGCCACCAGCTAACCCCTGTTGCGCCATGACGTTCTGTTGCAAGGGTATGAGCAGTTGTCTGGTCTACCAGGGGCGCATCGCCCTGTAAAGCAGGAATAATGGGGCGTCCGTAACCTGCCCAGGTTGAATAGGTCTGTTGCAATGTATCAGATGGGGTTGCCCGAAACGTTGCCCAATAACTTTGGGTGTGGACACTTCCCACAAATGGATACCATTCGTCAGGGAAAATACTATCATAATGCCAGGGACGCGGGTCTACTGTGATACCGATATGGAAATCACCTGGAATGCCACGCCGGATTTTTATCATATAAGGACGGATACCACTCTGACCACCCTGCCAGAACCCGGCATAAGGTTCAACATCCAGAATCATTGATTTCACACCGGGGCGATTGCAAACCGCATTGATCAGGGCTGTTTCACGGTCAGGGTCTAAACCTTTTGGCACACACCAGGCATGAAATTCAAGATTATACTGGCTAAGAATACTGACCCATCTATCGACAGCATCAGTTCCGGTGATTGCCAGGTTACTGCGGTCAAAATCCCCCATCCAGCTATCACCATCACTCGTTTTTACCCAGATAGCATTTACATTCGGGGCACGATTTTTGAGATTTTGTACAAAGGATTCAATAGATGTTTCTGCGATGGCATCGCCTTTCCAGTGCCAGACAGCGACTTTTCCATCATAGGGGGTAGCTGCCTGTTCGACCGTGCCACCAATTGTTGCTTCAAAGCTAACGACACTCCCGGAGACCCATCCAACTAACCCGCGATATTCCACGTAATACCAGTTATCGCTTGTTTTTGACCCCGGATAATAAATAACGAGGGAACTATCCCGCAAATCACCAATGTCTGCATAATTTGTACCGGGACCGGAGCGCACATTTGCAAACGCTAATTTTGTATCGGCAATTGCTGTTTGTCCGTTACCTGCATCAGAAGGCTTTGGTACAGTTGTAATACTGCTCACTTGCCATACTCCTTTAACCTGATTCTAACCATCACTGAATTATGGTTCATGAAGTGAAATCACGCAAAAGATTCAACCCTACGATTTCCTGATGGCAGGTTTAAAGAATATGGATTGTGCCATTTCCTTCTGTCACTGTACCGATTTTTACTGCTTTTTCCCCGCCATCTACCAGGTCTCGAAGCAAATTATCGGCTTGACCCGAATCGACAGCTATCAACAAGCCACCGGATGTCTGTGGATCATAGAGCAAATATTCCTGCCAATCGTTCAAATCAGCATTTAAAACGACCCATGACATGAAATAGTCACGATTGCGGTGCATTCCTCCGGGGAAAATATCGGCTTGAGCATAATCAATCGCACCTGAATACCAGTGCAGGTTATCAAATTGAATCTCAAAATTGACATGACTCAGATGTGCCATCTCATGTCCGTGCCCGATAAGGCTATATCCTGTGATGTCAGTCATCGCATGAACAGGTTTTGTATCGCTATCATTGTATTTTTGAACAATTTCGGAGGCTGTCCGGTTGAGGTATGCCATCCCTGTAATTGCTTCATCAATATGATTTTGCTGTGCTTTTCCCTGTTTGATGGCAGTGGTGATTGTTCCGATGCCAAGCGGTTTGGTCAGGATGAGCGTATCGCCTACTTTAGCGCCTTCTTTCCTCAGAATGCGGTCGGGATGCACTTCACCTGTTACGGCAAGTCCATATTTAGGTTCTTTGTCGGTGACTGTATGCCCGCCAGCAATCACTGCACCGGATTCTTTTACTTTGTCTGCTCCGCCGCGTAAAATTTCGGTGAGGATGGATAAATCAAGTCCGTCAGGGTAGGCAGCAAGATTAATCGCCATCAGAGGTTTGCCCCCCATTGCATAGACATCACTGAGCGCATTTGCGGCAGCGATTGATCCAAAATGGTAGGGGTCATCGACAACCGGAGGGAAAAAATCCGTTGTTGAAATGATGGCACGGTTATCATCCAATTTATAAACAGCCGAATCATCGGGAGCCGACAAGCCAATTAAGAGTTGCGGGTAATCCCCGGCAGGGAATGTATTTTTGAGTGGCTGCAAAACTTGCGCCAGGTCACGGGGACCGAGTTTAGACGCTCAGCCAGCGCAGGCGACCATTGCGGTCAGGCGCATTTCCTTACTCATTCACAGTCTCGAATTCTGTAACGGTCAGTCAAAAAAGAGTATAGCGAAGACCCGTAAATCTGACAATGTCACCTTGAATGTGAGGGTAGAGTTGTGTATACTTCAAGCACATCGGGGTATGGCGCAGCCCGGAAGCGCGCTTGCATGGGGTGTAAGAGGTCGTGGGTTCAAATCCCGCTACCCCGACAGAGAGGCTCTCATTAATATGAGAGCTTTTTTGTTTTTTCAGAATCCTTCACCACTTTCTCATTAAGTTATTAGCCCAATAAAGAGCTAAATTGTTAAAGCATGTATGCTACCACAATCACAGTCTTAACCTGCTTTTCACCTTATGAATACAATCTTCAAAAGAACTTCATAAGTTTTGGGTAAGGTAGTCAGTAGTCGTGTTAAACACTTTGTGGTATAACATGATCTGCGCTTGGCAAAGCGTTAAAATATCTTTTAAACGTTGTTCGTTAAGGAGCAATAAAATATGAACAAAATGTTCAAGTTTCTTGCACTTGGCACATTGATTGCGTTATTTGCTGCAATCGTTATGCCTCTCGCTGCACAGGACGATGTTGTTGAACCATCCGGTCCTGGTGAAGGTGGTGTAATTATCCAGACAAACCTGGGTAGTGATCCGTCCACATTCAACCCCGTCATCGGTAATGACACCGCATCCAGCGCTGTCTACAACCTGATGTACCCCTCCATCATCGCAGCAGACGACCAGACCTATGAATTGTTACCAAATACCGCAGATGGTATGGCAGCAGGCTGGGAATATGATGAATCCGGTACAGTCCTGACCCTTCGCCTCCGCGAAGATATGTTCTGGTCAGATGGTGAACAAATTACTGCTGACGACTGGATCTGGGCAGTTGAAGCAACCCGTTCCGGTGTAACAACATCACCACGTACCAATGTTTTCTATCAATTAGATGATGGTACAGTTATCGGTGGTTCAATCCACGAAGTTACAAAAATTGATGATTTCACAATTGAAGTTCGTCTTGGTACTGTAGAAACCGACGAAAATGGTGAAGTCGTACTGGATGAAAATGGTAATCCAGCACTTCTGCCAGCATGTGACGCTCTCGGCGACCTCAACGACATCGCTGTTGTTCCAGAACATGTATTTGCAGCACAGTTCGGTGAAGATTACGCAGCTATGGATTCCGATCCTTACTTCTACCCCGGCGCAACCTTCGGTCCATTCAATGATCCGTTCATTGACTTCGGTGTTCAGGTTAGCTTGCTTGCAAGCCAGGAATACACCGACACCAAAGCACTTCCTTATGTTGCTTCCGGTGAATGGGTATACGAAGTAATCGCTGACAGCAATGTTGGCTACGAACGCTTCCTCGCTGGCGATTTCAGCACCTACGGCATCAACGCTGAAAACCAGAATGCATTCCGTGATCTGGCTGATGAAACTGGCGACTTCCAATACCGTGAAGCCGGTCAAAATGGTTACCAGTGGGTTGGTTTGAACCTTGCTGATCCATCAAATCCGCAACCGGGTCGTGACAACGAAGGTAACTACATCGACCAGGGTCTCCACCCGATTTTCGGTGATGTCCGTGTTCGTCTCGCATTTGCACATGGTATCGACGTTCTTGAAATGATTGGTACACGTCCTGATGGCGACAATCCTGCAACCGGTATTCTCGAAGGTAACGGTTTCCCGATTGCTGTACACGATCATCCTGTATTCTCTGAAACCCGTGAACAATATACCGACCTCGGTGTAACCGTTCGTGAATATGATCCAGAACTGGCTATGAGCTTGCTTGAAGAAGCTGGCTGGGTAGACAATGATGGCGACGGTGTTCGTGAATGTACAGGCTGTCTGTATGCTACAGAAGTTGATGAATCATTCGAAGGTAGCCCGCTGACATTCGTTCTCGAAACAAATGCCGGTAACACTGCCCGTGAATCCATCGGTGAAACAATCAAATCACAGCTTGATGAAATTGGCTTCAATGTTGACTTCCAGGCAGTAGAATTTGGTTCACTGGTTGATAAACTCACAGGTCAAACCTTTGATGCTATCATCCTCGGCTGGAACCTCGGTCTGCCATTCCAACCGGGTCCAAGCTTGACCAACCTCTTCGGCGCAGGTGTTGATGTTCCTGGTTCAGGCTTCAACTTCACCTCATATCAATCTCCTGAATTCAATGACATTCTCGTTGAAATGTCAGCACTTCCAGGCTGTGACGCAGCAGTCCGCAACGCAGCTTACGCAGAAGCACAATACATGCTCTGGGAAGATGCTGTTTATGTATGGCTGTATTCCGCTAACGTGATGGCTGCTGCACAAGCAGATCTCGCGAACTGGGATCCGGTACTGCCAGGTAACGCATCATGGAATATTGATGACTGGGTAACAATCGATCCAAGTAACTAAAAATAGTCACCGCACCCTGTGCGAGTGAACCGATAGCTGCTGGAGTGTAATACTCCGGCAGCCCTCAACACGAAGCAAGTACTTCCCTGAATGTTTAAAGGTGTATCTCAATGACCAGGCATATTATTCGTCGGCTGATTCAGTCGATACCTACAATCGTTGGTGTAACGATCCTTTCATATCTACTTTTAGCCGCATCTCCAGGTGATCCGGTTCGCCAGATGACTTTTGGTGATCCCAATATGACCCCGCAACAACGTGAAGCACTATCAGCCCGTTATGGACTCGATGAGCCCTGGCATGTGCAGTATCTTGTCTGGGTATCAGGTAATGATTGGATGTGGTGGAAATATGATGAAAATGGCGAATTCTCAGAAGCCGTAACCCGTTATGGCATTATTCGTGGCGATTTCGGCACATCAATTCCGAAACGCTCCCCTGTATCGGAACTTATTGCTCAACGCCTACCAGCAACAATTGAACTGGGGATGGCGGTGTTCATGGTGTCATTGCTTGTCGGTATCCCGGTCGGGATTGGTTCAGCAGTGTGGCATGGTAAATTTTTTGATAGTTCCTCTCGAATATTGGCAGTTATGGGACAGGCGATCCCGAATTTCTGGCTCGGTTTATTGTTTATTCTAATCATCGGTGTTTCTTTAGATGTTGATTGGGCTCGCGGCGGACGGTGTGACTTACGTGCGAATCGACGCACCCCCTGCGGACAGATTCCAATTACGCAGCGTCTCGAATACCTTATTTTACCGACACTGGTACTTTCCTTCGGTCCGATTGCAGGGTATTCACGTTTCATGCGTACCTCCATGCTGGATACCATTAATAGTGATTACATCCGTACTGCACGGTCAAAAGGTCTCCCCGGTCGTACAGTCTGGATAAAACACGCGGCACGTAATGCGCTTATCCCGATTGCGACATTCCTGGGTCCGGCAGTAGTCGGCATACTTAGCGGGGCGGTGGTGACAGAGCAGGTATTTAGTTGGCCGGGTCTCGGGCAGTTATTTATTGCAGCCATCGGGCAACGCGATTACCCGATTATCATGGCATCAGTGGTTATCAGTGCTGTCCTGACGGTCATCGCCTATATTATTTCTGACATCCTGTATGCCCTGTTTGATCCGCGCATACGATTCTGATAGGAGGAGACGACTATGGCAACAGCAACTAATGACAACGTCGCTATTTTAAATGTAGGTGACGACGAATTTCGTAGATTAAATCATATTCAACGTGCTGTGATGCGTCTCAGGAAAGATTACATTACCCTGATAGCATTGACCGTAATCGGTCTACTGGTATTGATGGCAGTTACAGCACCGATTACAACGCAAATTGTGGGTATTGATCCATTCTCGGAAAATCTGCAAAAAACTTATGCAGCGCCTGATGGTGAAAATTGGCTGGGTACAGATGATAAGGGACGTGACCATCTGGCACGCCTGATTTACGGGGCTCAGATTTCACTCTCGGTTGCTTTCACCGCAGCATTCCTTGCGCTGTCAATTGGTCTGACACTCGGTATTATCACCGGATATTATGGTGGCATTGTTGATGACATCATGATCTGGTTCATCACAACGCTGAATTCCATTCCCGGGTTGTTCCTGCTCTTGATGGTGGCAGCCCTGTTTAGACCGGGACCGCTTACGTTCATCCTGATTCTTGGATTATTAGGTTGGACAGGTACAATGCGTCTGGTACGGGGTGAAACACTGGCATTGAGAGAGCGTGAATACATCATTGCAGCCCGTGCGATGGGGGCATCTGATGCACGTATCATGTTCCAGCATATCATGCCGAATCTGATTTCGATTGTGATTGTGTCGCTGGCTATTCAAATCGGTGGTTTGATTTTGACAGAATCCGCGCTTAGCTATCTTGGATTCGGTATTAATCCACCAATTGCTACATGGGGCAACATGCTCTCAGAATCACAGGCGTACTGGCGTAAATCGCAGTTACTGGTGATTGGACCGGGCTTATTAATCGCGGTTACTGTATTATGCTTATACGTGATCGGTGATGGTTTGCGTGATGCATTCGACCCGACTGCAACAGATTAGTATTTTCAATTATGTGCCTGATACAAACAATATCAGGCACATTCTCTTCCATAACAGCCTCCTTTTCATAACAAATAATATTAATAACTGTTTCTAAACCCCATCCTTATCAAATTGACGTTATCCTATTAGTAGTTTTACGTAAAACAAAAGAAAGATTATGTACTATGCCGGAATTTCGTAGCCGCATAGATAGTTATAGGTGGCAAACACCTGCGTTCCGCGAAGTTTTCTCGCTTGATGACCTCTCGACCTTTGATGAGCAGGAATTAGATGCGACACGTCAAAAGCTGGAAGACCGATTTCGTGAATCCGGGTTGTCCATCACATTATCATCGCAGCGATTGATGCCTTCATATACCTGTTATGATGCAGAATTGGAGCATGATGCTGATTGGCAACATGTCCAGGACTGTATTTTTGAAATTGAAGGGCAGGAAGGTTGGGTTATTGGAATTAATCCAAAAGATGATAAAACCGCTCATTTGTTATTGAGAACCGATGTGCATAAACCACTCAACTGGAAACATGTCGTCACACGAATTACATTTCGTAAGGCGGATGCTCCCACAAGCTTTGTTGCAGGGGTAGACATTGAACAACAGACCCTACTGCGCGATTGGGAAACGCTCAAACACTTTCTTATTATCGGAAGTGGCGGCTCAAAGCAAAGTGTTGTCCGAAACATCCTGGTAACGGCTATGATGCTTGCAACTCCGGCAGAATTCCGGTTTGCTTTAATCGGACATGGTAGTGAATCTTATCGTTCTTTACGGGAAGCTCCTCATGCTCTGGGAAGTTCAGCCCACAATAACCCTGAAAAAGGCTCACGTTTAATACGGGGAATGGCACGGGAATTAAGACGCCGTCAAAGTGTTTTCGAGAAACTCGATGCGATGAATCTGGATGATTGCAATTTCATCTTAGAAGACGAGGATGAAGCCCCCCTGCCCAGGATTATCTTGATTCTAGATACGCTTAATCATGTAGGGTGGATAAAGATACAGGATGATTGGATGCCTGCGCTGAATGAGTTGCTGGACAATGGCGCTCATTATGGCATTCACATTTTACTGACAGCCAACGGGTTACATTTACCGCACCCATTTAATGAATTGGACTACAAAATACCGGCTAAGCTCGTCACACGCACAGCAGCAGTTGATACACCACTGATTGAAGATTTAAAAGGATTCCATCCGTCGCTCTTACGCTTCGTTGATAGCTTCCTTGTGAGCAAACTTCATGTTGACCCGATAGAATTACCTGCCATCACAGCATCTGATATTCGTGCTGTGACCAATTACTGGAAAAAGAACACAAAAAATCGACATGATACGATTAATATTTTGAATATTAGTGGCAACGGTGAAGAAACAGTACGGCAACTGGTACAAGAATTAGTCAATGAAAAAATGCTTGCCTCGCCACCGATTCCTGACAAGCCATCACCGGAAGCCCTCGCAAGAGCAGCAGAAGTGTTATCGGAAGAGGAACGGCAAACTGACGTGTTCCCGATGACCGAACGTATTTCCGCTAATGGATCACATCATCTGGAACAAACTGACCACCTCAATGTCACGGTTGAGACCATTCACCGGGCACAGGCGCTGGCGACTTATCTGGGCTGGTTGGGTAAAGGGCCTTTGATGGATGTACTGGGGTTGAATATGGAAGAAGCAAAAGCTGTTATTGCCATTTTACAGGCACGACAAATCCTCGAACGGGGGTCAAATCCGACGCCCCATTTACACCTGAATCGACGAAAGTAAGACAGGGGACAGACAGTCGTCCCCCTTTTTTCTGTTTATTCTTCGATGGGCAGTACCCCTGCTGTACAGGAATTATAGGTCTCACCCACCACGACCACATAATCAAATTCACGATTCGGATCGGGAGATGTGGTGACATTTTCCTGATTGATGTTCAATTCGCTGGCGATGAGCGGGGCTGCACTTCCGCGTGCCTGAGCCGCATAATCTGTCATGACAGTATTAATCAGACCGATTTCATCTGCCTGACCATATGCAACAGCGTTCAAACCCGCATTGCGTAAACGCTCGGATGCAACTATATCAAGGTCAGGGCGTTCTGTACCGTTATAAACGGCGATAGTTGCTCCTGCCAGTGACAAACGACTGCTAGTCGGTGGTGTATAAAAATCGACCATCAAATCATAGACTCTGTCCGCGTTGAGTAATTGAACATTTTGCCCGGCGTATGCCCCTTCGGAGGGTGTCCAGGGAGAGGTGTGATCCCAGCGAACCAGATTGAAACGTTCAATACGGCTGCTATCAAGCGTAACAGCTATCGGCAATAATCCCACAACGACATCAAGCGAAATATCGGTCTCAACAATATCAGTCAGGTCAGACCATAGGTCAGGGATTTGTGAGATTTGCCCGTTATCGCGTGCTGCTCTGAAAATTGATTCCAGCAATTGAATGTGACGGCGTCCTCTATCGAAAGCATCAGAATTACCGCGTGAACGTGCATACCACATGGCTTCGCGTCCGGTGAAATGATAGTAACCAACAGGCAAAATATAGACATTTTCCTCATCGGGTCCAATCGCATCTGCTGGAACATCGGCATCTATCAATGGTGGGTCTTGATAGGCACAATCGACCGCAACATCGACACCACCAACAGTATCAATGATTTCAACCAGACCGGAAATTTCAACAAAGGCATGATAATGTACCTGAATGCCAAAATTATAGAAGATTGTCTCACGCAGCAGACCGAATCCACCACCTTCCCAGCCCCACGATTCACCGATGCCATAGACGGTGTTAATGCGTGCCATCGTTGGGGTCGGGACATAGACAAAAACATCACGCGGAATACTCAACATGGAAACAGTTTGAGTGCGCGTGTTGATTGAGACAATCACAATCGTATCGGTGCGAATAGAATTATCTTCGACAATATCGCCATCGCTACCGAGCAAAACGATATTTACTAACTCATCTTCACGGGGAACGAGTTGTGCACGGGGTGGTACAGCAGTGCCAGAGATTGTTTGTTCAACAGCATCCTGAACATTGTAAAACGTCGGCAACGCAATCGGTGTGGATTGTGCAGGTGCTTCTGTTGGTGCAACCGTTGCTGACGGTGGAATCAGGGTTGCTTCCTGTGCGGGTGTATTGGTCGGGAAAAGCGAGTTATCGGTGTTGTTTTCCTCTCCAATTGGCGTATTGGTCGCAAATTGAACGAAGCGGAAATATCCCGAATTGGCATCCCCTTCAGGTGCGATAGCTGTAGCTGTGCCCTGATAATCTGCCTGACGGGAAGCGGTGACATTATCCTGATTACGATTTTGCAGGAATACATTAATCACCTGCACCGAGCCAAGCAAAATGGCAATGATGAAGAGCGCGACAATTAAACGAAAAAGCAGTGTAAAAACAGTCCGCCCCAATGAACGGGACTGTGCCTGCCGGGTATCTGACATGATAGATTTTACCTTTGAGTTCAGGTCAAAACGAAACAGGCACAAGTTTAATGGATGGACTGATTTTTGACGACACTTATTCAAATATCATAGGGATTTCGCAGAATGCGTCATTTGCAATACCGCCGCGTAAATCCACAACCGAAAGACGTACCCAGTGTAAACCGGGTCCGAACAGGTCAGCGTTTACCTGCCCCAGAACACCGTTCACCACCTGTGTCTGTGAATTGGAATAGAAATTGTAGATGTCAGCAAAATCAGGGCGGACTTCGATTTTGTAATACTGAAAATCAGGGCGTGTCGCTGTGCCATAAACAGTAAATGTACCGCTAACCCGTTGTGCCGTAATCGGGCTGGTAATTTGAGTTGATGGGCTGGCGCAACCAACTGCCGCTAAGCCCTCGCGAATATCTGATGGTACGGTGGTGGATACCGGACGTACAGGCGCAACCGGTACAAAAACCTGTTCGCCAGCCGTGATGTTATCAATATCATCTATGCAGTTAGCAAAACGCAATTCATCGACTGTACTATTGGTCGCCAGGGCAATCGCAAAGAGTGTATCACCGGATTGAACAGTGTACGTTGTCCATCCGGGAGGCAATTCACAGGAAGCCGGTGTCCGGGTCGGGTCATCCAGAGGTGCAACAGTAGGGGATGGAGGCAAGGTCGGAATAATTCCCACATATCCACTCACGGTAGTTGCAGTTGGCGGATTTGCTTCATCCACAGTCGGTGTTGGTGTTAACGATGGTGTTTCAGTTGGCTCAGGCGTTTCCGATGGTTCATCGGTATCGGTCTCTGTTGGCTCAGGTGTATCCGATGACTCTTCGGTTTCTGTCGCAGTTGGTTCGGGTGTTTCTGACGGTTCTGGTGTCTTCGTCGGTTCATCAGTTTCCGTCGCTGTTGGCTCAGGCGTTTCTGATGGTTCATCAGTCTCTGTTGCGGTTGGTTCGGGTGTTTCTGTCGGTTCATCAGTCTGTGTTGCGGTTGGTTCAGGAGTTTCTGATGGCTCTTCGGTTTCTGTTTCCGTCGGCTCGGGTGTTTCTGACGGTTCTTCGGTATCGGTCGCTGTTGGTTCAGGTGTTGCCGATGGTTCGTCAGTCTCATCCTCAACAGGTGTAGGCTTAGATGCGTTTTCTGTCACCTCTGCCTCTGTATCGGTAGGCGAAATGTCTCCGGTATTAGATTGTACAATCGTTGTCACTGCACTCGATGGGAATGGTGTTGGTTCTGATTCACCGGATGTTGTTGATAACAATAAGGCAAAGAACAGTCCGCAGATGATTGTGCTGACTGCTCCGATAGCAATTAAGACTTCTGTACCTAAATTTCTCCGCATGGATGTTTAGTCTCTTTTCTTCTGTGATACGAGGTCAAGTGGAATAGCGAAAGCGAAGGTGCTACCAACACCCCGGTCACTTTCTACCCACAGACGACCTTCATGTGCTTCGATGAGTGCCCGTGCAATCGACATACCGACACCTGTATCGCCCAATCCCTGTATGAGAGGATTCTCGGCTTTGTACTTGCGGGCGAATACACGTGGTACGTTATCCGGGCTGATGCCACCGCCACTATCTTTAATAGCAACATAAACACTATTACGCGCAGAATCCCCTTCCTTGAAAGTCATTTCACGCCGTAATACTGTCACATGAATATCGCTATCCGGCGGAGATACGAGATAGGCATTTGTCAATAATTGCCCGATGACCTGCTTCATTGCATCTTCATCAGCAGGGAGACGGGGTAAGCCTTCGTCTAAATCAAGGGTTACTGCCAGACCTTTTTCACGGAATTGAATCGAGGCATCTGTAATTGCAGTTTCAATCAGGTGAATCAGGTCAACCGGGTGCGGTTCAAGTTCATAGTTGCCTGTATCCAGTTGTGTTACATGGACAAGGCTATCAATCATCGTATCAAGCCGTGAGATATTCGCGCCAACCCGTTGCAAGAATTTACGCTGCATTTCACCTAAAATACCTGCTGATTCAGAGAGCAGTAGTTCAATATAACCGGAAATTGAAGTCATCGGTGTACGGAGTTCCTGCACCATGCCAACCAGTAATTCCGGCGATTCCGGCTCATATTTCAAATCGACTCCATTTGTAGATGCTGTAGTGGCTGCATCTTTTAGCTGATTCTCGACTTCCACAAGCTGAGTCCTGGTTTGATTCAGTTCGCGTTCGAGTGTGTCGCGTTGTTGTGAGAGGTCTTCAATCATTTCTTTGAGAGAGCCGACGCCTTCTTCATTGATTTTCTTCATGCGGGACGGGTCGCCTTCAACACGGGAAAGTACCTGCTCTAATTCCGTGCTGATGCTGGTATTCGCGGCAATCAATCGATCGCGGTCATGCATCAATTGACTGCGAATATTTGCCAGTTCCTGAACCTGTGCCCGGAGTTTTGCCTGTTCTTCAATTGCCTCTGTCAATTCAAGTTCATGCCCTGCTGATTCTGCCAGCAATCGTGCGCGATGTTCTTTTACATTATTGAGATTTGACATAATTTCGCTCTGTTCCGCACGTAATTTATCGCGTTGTTTGAGCGCAATTTCGCGGTCAGAAGCCAATTTTTCGATTTTGTCCTGCAATGACTCGATATGCGTATCGCGGTCTTTTTCCTGGTCAATTTTGGATGCAAAGGATTCGCGTTCTTTGAGCAGCATATCGCGTTCCTGTTGCAACATATCATTTTGTTTTTTCAGCGTGGCACGTTCACCGGATAACCGCGAAATCCATTCTGATAAGCCTGTCACACTATCCTGAATGCCGAGGGCTTCCAGTTCAGATTGCATATTTCCCAGACGGTCATTAAGCTGGTTGCGTTCCTGCTTTAACTGCTCTTTTTCCTGCATCATACGATTGATGAGGTGTTGCATATCACCCGGAACAACTGATTTATCCTGAGCGCGAACCTCGTCTAATTGAGACTGTAGACGGATTTTCTCGACTTCCAGAATTTCTTTTTCGCGACGGAGTGTTTCCACCAGATGATTGATGACTGCTTCATCATCAGAGGCAGATGCACCCTGTAATGCGGCTTCGGCTTCGTGTAAACGTTTCGAGAGTTGTTCACGTTCATCACGCAATTGAAGTTGCTCATCTGTAATTGCCGTGATGCGCTGTGAGATACTTAAATCATCAACACTATCCCCCAACAATGAGGCAATTCGATTGTGTTCGTGCATCAGTTGATGATTCAAGTCAGATACCTGTTTTGTCAGGGATTGGATTTCGTCGCGTGCATCCACCAGCTTTTGTTGCATATCTTCACGGGCTTGCAAGACATCATTTTCCTGCAAAGCACCGGGAGAAACACCCTCAACCATCGCTTGAATGATACGATCTTCTGCATATTTTGCGGCTTCAATCGAGGCATAGCTGACTGCCAGCAAACTGCCTGAAATTGTGCCGATACCTTTGAGTAATTCGACTTCATCGGCGCGGAGTTCCCGTTTGGTATAGGGCATCGCGACTAATATAACAGCAAATACTTCACGATTGTGCGTTAATGGCTGGAAATAAGCGGGTCCCCGTTGTTCGATATACATGCGCTCATAGAGGTCATCCAACTCTTCAATATTTCTATCGGTGTATAAGCCTCTCTGAGAGCGTCTTTCAATCGAATTGACCAGCGTGGGTTGATTATCCATATTGAGGGACATACTGGCGATTTTGCGTCCCATCATTCTATCCTGCGCGACAGAAATATCCGCGTAGTTAATATCCTGCAAGCGCAATAACGCTCCGACATCTGCCCGGAGAATATCAAGCAGTGTATTGACTATCTGCTGCGGGATGTCGTGCGGGTCGCCTGTTTCGAGCATCATCCCCATTGCTTTGAGCAATTGTGCATTCAACCCATCGCTGTGGGAAATGCGTTGTGGCTCGGGTGCAGGAGGCGGTGTCGGTGCAACAGTCGCAATCTGTGGCGGTGGAATCGGTGTTCGCCCATGAATTGAGCGTTCTTCCAGTGCCATTTCATATTGGACAACTACAATACGATAAACAATCAGAGGAACCATCACCTGCGACAGGGTAAATGTCAGACGATAAAGTCCCATGTAATTACCAATGAGACCATTTTGCACCATCTGGAAAATGGTGACTCCACCACCGAGTGCAATCAGGAAGAAATAGACCAGCTTAAGCGGCGCATCAAATATATCGCGAAATTGTAAAACCGTTAGCAGCAAGCCCATAATCGGCACTGCGAATAGTACGTATGTCCAGATTAAGCCATAAATGCTCAGATTGAAGTCAATACCTTCGCTGATTTCAATCCAGGCAACACCTGTTACAGCATAGCCAATGGCAACAATGAGCAACAACATCAACAAAACTGTATTTGAAGAGCGACGCCAGCGTGGATGGTCAGCAGTCAAAAATGCCCATCCCGGTAAAAGAATACTCGCGGCTGTCACGGCACGTTCCAGAGGTGGTAAAATTGCAGTAGCCGATTGATTGGTGAAGCGGATAAAGACCACACCAGCAAACATCAAGCTCCATGCAAAGACAACACCTAGCAATGCCAGTGTATAGCGTTGGAGGGCTTTATCGTCATCGGTCTTGAGTGTTAGAGACATCAAGAGACTGATGAGATTCAGCACCATCACCACCAGGAAAAACAGAAAATCACCCGGTGATTGGACAAATATATCATTGAGTAAGGTAAGTGTTGACTGCGTCAAATTACTACCACCTGACTAGAGGTTTCTGATAATTAGCTTTAATGATTAGTATATCATAACCGGGATAACTGTTTCGCAATCTTGCAGTTGGATAGCCGTTAAAAACGTGTAAATTTCAGGTTGATCGTCAGGTAGTCGCGGGTTGACGATGCTATGGGGCTTCATTAGACTCACAGCTTAATCAGAATCGAAAGCAGTATTGATGACCTTACGCTTACAACTCGCCCGTCTCATTCGTCGCATCCCGTTGTTGATGAAAATCCCCTACTATATGTATCGCTTTATTCAGCCGAAGTATTCAATCGGTGTAGTGGGCGTTGTAGTTAATGATGCTGATGAATTTTTACTGGTCGAACATGTCTTTCATCCCCGTTTACCCTGGGGATTGCCCGGTGGTTGGATTGGATTTAATGAAGACCCTGTCAGAACAGTGCAACGTGAAATTCAAGAAGAGTTGGGTCTGAATGTGAGAGTTGATGAACTGCTCGTATCAGGGAAAACACAGTACAATCACTTAGATTTTGCTTATCTCTGTAGACCACAGGGCGAAATTAGTAGTTTGAGTTATGAATTATTAGGATATGCCTGGTATAAACAACACGAATTACCGACTTTGCCGCCTTTTCATCACCGTGCCATTGAAGCCGCTATTACACTGCTGAACAATAAGGAGTAAGTATCTTATGGCTCGTTCGCGACTGATTCGCCCACCCCGTAAAGGCTTACCTGTTTTACTCATTCTCTCAATATTGATGGTTGTTGCTGCCTTTGCTTTGTTTGTGTATGAATTATTGCAATTCACACAACAGGAAGACCGCTTGCCAATCGGTGTTATCGCAGGAGGTGTATCTGTCGGGAATATGACAGACCTTGAAGCGCAAACAGCTATTGAAGACGCTTACTCATCCCCTGTAACGCTTTACTATGACCCTGATTCACCGATTAATCTGATTCCCGATGAAATTGGTTTTACAGTCAACACAGATGTGATGATTGCGAATGCGAGAGCCGCAGGAGAATCCGGTACTGGTTTCTGGGGTCGATTTTTCAATTATATGATTGGCGTAGAAAGCACCGGACAGGAAGAAATTCCTCTGGTGGCGGATTATCAGACAAACGCACTGCGAACACGCTTGACCGAAATCGGCGCAGTCTATGATAGGGAAGGCTCAACATTTACCACAAGTTTAGAGACCTTGACCATTTCGACAGATGGTGCTGGCTACGAATTAGATGTTGAAGCTGCAATTCCAGCAATTGAAAGTGCTTTATTGCGCCCGAATAATCGTGCTGTTGCTCTGCCTATCATCGGTGGTGATACAGGTCGCCCGTCTATGCAAGCGCTGGAAAACCTTATTCTGGATTATATGGATTCCGAGGGTTTCATTTATGATGGACAATCCAGTACAGCGTCAATTTTCATTTTAGATTTGTTGACAGGCGAAGAAATTAACATCCAGGGCGATATTGCCTATACCGCCGCCAGTACGATTAAAGTCGGGATTATGCTGGATTTGTACCGCGTGCAGGAACAGGAAATGGATCGCGACCAGGCATATTTGATGGCAAATTCGATGCTGTGTAGTAACAATTCTTCGTCCAATACACTCATGACAACATATCTCGGGAACGGAGATCAATATACAGGTCTCGCCAGTGTCACGAATAATTATCAGTTCATCGGTGCAGGGAATACCTATATAACAGCGCCTTTTGTAGATGGTTCTGTTCAGGAATTTGGAAGCATCGCAGCACCGGAGAACACATCTCCAAACCCTAATTTTGACACCGACGCTGACCCCTTCAATCAAACAACCGCCGAGGATATGGGGTCGTTATATAGCCTGATTTATGATTGTGCCCAATATGGCTCGGGATTGATGACCATTTATCCTGAAGGACAGTATACACAGTATGAATGTCAGCAAATGATTGAATTGATGAGTGCCAATGACTTGCAACGACTGTTACAGGCAGGTGTTCCTGAAGGCACACGGATTTCGCACAAAAATGGCTGGTTGCCTGCTGATTTCTCGCAAGGGATTACAGGTGCGACAACAGGGGATGCGGGAATCGTTTTCTCCCCCAACGGACGCGATTATGTGATTTCGGTCTATTTATGGGAAGCTGGAGAAACAACCGGGTTCAATCGCTGGGAATTGATTGAGGAAATTTCGCGGGCAACCTGGAATTATTTCAATCCAGAAGAGCCGCTACTATCCCGTAGAAGCGATTTACCACCGACTGCCAATGAATGTCTGACGCAAGCAGCGGATGGCACAGTCAGTAGTTATAACTATCTCCCGCCCTATGACGTGATTGACTTAAACAATATCAATGGTTGGCGTGATGGCACAGCTACCACGCCTCAGCCCTTTGCCGGAGAGCAAAATTAACTATTAGACGGGCGTTTCTTCTCTAAAATAAGGCGATTGCGGTTGTTATCTAATTTGTAGCTCACTTTGTCCATGTATTGACGCACAAAATGAACACCCCAACCGCCGCCTTCACGTTCCCAGAGAGATGCTTCCCTGTTCGGTGAGTCGAGGGTTAGCGGATTAAAATGAGGCGCTTCATCAAAAATTGAAATAATTAGCAATTCGTCTGTGATTTCTGCCATAAGTTCAATGGTCTTGCTACCACCATCATGACCATAACCATGCTCAACGATATTGGTGAAAATTTCTTCCACAGCAAGCTGACTCTGGAAAACACCATCATCGCCCAGCCCGGCATCTTCGGCAGCCTTCACCACGAAATCACAGGCTGCTCTAACCTGTTCGATTTTACCGGGTAACCGCAGCCTGCGTTCGCGTTCAGCCATACAACACTCCAAATACTCTTCTGAATATTAATAGCTGTTGATAGCATCGTCCTGCGTTGTGTAGATACGAAAAATCGTATCCAGACCAGCCATTTCAAGCACTTCACGTACACGTTGTGAAGGCTGTGCGAGGCGCAAATCGCCGGATGCTTTTTTGGCATTCTTCAGTGTGGTGACGATTTCACGCAAGCCAGCGCTCGACATGTACTCGACACTACTCAAATCCAGTACCAGTTGGACTTTCCCGTTTGTAATGCGGGCATTGAGTTCCGAGCCAAATTCGCTGGCATTCATGCTATCGACCCGACCACTGACTTCTACCAGTGTCACCGCATCTTTAGGGTCGGTGACATTGATTTCAATCATAGCTTTACTCCTAATTTCGATATGAAATGAATTATAGCATAATCTCAATATTGTGCTTGAGCTTAATACTTCATATTATAGCGCTTTAGTCCTGGATTAAACGTAAGAAGTCTCAAAGATGCACAGGGTTTTAAGCTAATTCCAGGTGAGAGTGTATACACTGGAATCAAATGCCGTTATATCAGATGTCCGGTTATCAAGGAAAAATCCCATGTTCGATTGGAGTCAGTTCTTCGCAGTTTTCATCATATTTTCCGTTTTGTGGATTATCGCGCAACGCATCTCAAAGCGTCATCAGCGCCTGTTCCGCATCTTTATCATCGTTTGTGCAATCGCCTGGATGTCGATGCGAATTCAACTTTTCATGTGGGAGATGATTCTCGGAATTGTGGCATCACTTGTCATGAGTTTTCTGTTCTGGTTGCTCATCGGGCGCTATAATCCGGTGGGGGATGCTGACCAGGACGCTATTAAAGTATACGGATTGGATGATTAATTATGCCGCGTCCAATTATGCCGACAGTTGAACAGGTTCGACAATTGCCTTTGTTGCTTCGTAAAGTGATTCCATCTGAATATGAAGATATGAACGGACATATGAATATTCAGCATTATCTCGGTTTATATGATGAAGCCGGAATGCCATTTTTCGCTCAATTCGGGATGGATGAACGCTACTTCTCTGTTGATAGACAGGGTATCTTTGATTTAGAACATCATCTATTTTATCTGGCAGAAATTCATATCGGGGATACGGTGACTGTCCACAGCCGATTATTAGCCAGAACTGCAAAACGCTTGCATGGTATCTGGTTTATCGTCAACGAAACGCGGAATCAGCTATCAAACACCTTTGAATATGTAACGTCTCATGCGGATTTGAATTTACGCCGGACAGCACCCTTCCCTGATGAACTGGCAGAGCAATTTGATGTCGTTATTGCTGAACAATCACAATTAGATTGGGATGCTCCGGTATGTGGAATAATGGGCGCATAAACATACGCCCATCAAAATTTGTTTTAGTTAATGATGTTAATCGGAATGACATCCGAATTTTGCATCATGAGGACACTGGTACGGGCGGCTGCATTTTTCGCAATTTGCATGAAGGCTTGCCCGGCTGCTGAATCGGGGTTATGCGCGACAATCGGGCGACCAAAATCACCACCTTCGCGCACATCTGCCTGAAGTGGAACACGTCCGAGGAAAGTCAACTCACGTTCCTCAGCCAATTTTTCGCCACCACCCGAGCCAAAGAAATCCCCTGCCATATTTTCAACCAGTCCGATAATCGGAACTTTAAGTTGATCGAACATCGCAACTGAGCGCAAAGCATCCGCAGTCGCAACGCCCTGTGGCTGTGTAACAACAATCGCTCCGGCTAATGGAAATTGCTGTGCTAACGAAAGTGGTGCATCCCCTGTTCCCGGTGGTAAATCGACAATCATATAATCGAGTTTTGACCAGTTAACATCGGTGAAGAATTGGCGAATCGCACTATGCAGCATCGGTCCACGCATAATCATCGGTTTATCCGGTGTGGTCAGGAAACCTGTGCTGATGATTTCCACCCCATATGATTCAATCGGTTGCATTTTTTCATTGACTACTTTTGGACGACCGGACTGTAAGCCCATCATCTGAGGCAAATTCGGATTCAGAATATCGGCATCAATCAGACCGACTTTTGCGCCTGCTTCTGCGAGGGCAACGGCAAGATTGACTGACACTGTGCTTTTCCCGACGCCACCTTTACCCGACCCGACAGCGATGATACTCCGCATAGGCGCGTTGAACTGCCCCATGATACGGGAATCAGTCGGAACTTTTGCATCCCAGCTAATATTTAACTGTGTGATGCCATCAACTTTGCCAACAACAGCATCATTGCAACGTTCGACAAATACATCTTTTAAAGGACAGGCAGGAGTGGTTAAAACGATAGTAAAATGGGCTGTATTCCCCTCAATTTTGAGGTTCTGCACCATATTCAATGTAACAATATCCTGATGCAACTCCGGTTCAATCACCGTTTTGAGCGCATCCATCACGAGTTGTTCTTTGCTCATATCTCCCCCGTTACGGTTAGAGAAAATTTAATAGATTATGAGTTATTATAGCGGATGTCTTATAAATTATTGAGCGTTAGTCGACTCACTTCACAGGCTTCTCATTTTTGCGATGATTATAGATGCGAAGCAAAAAAGCCTGACTATCTGCCAGGCTTTCTGTTAACACATGTTGATGCTCAATTCTGTTCGGTGCGGCGTTGAGCGCGAATTGCTTTACGACGTTTCGCAGCAGCAGCACGTGCTTCACGCATTTCTTCGGATTCTTCCCAGGGGGCTTTACCCGGTTGACCAATTTTCAGTGGTCCATCGCCAATATCTGATTTAGCTTCTTCTTTACGCGATTGTACTTCTTCACGTTTGTCCGCCTGAGCACCCCGCGCGGCTTCGGCTTCCGCTTTGGTTGTTACCCAGCTTTTCTCGAAATTCTTGTGATTCCAGCTACCGCGCACTTCCATTTCTTCTTCTGCACGGGTTGGTGCAATATGATTCCAGTAACGGACTTCTTTGGAAAGCTTCGGTTTATCAAAGATGTGATTGGTCGTGCGATCATAGCTTGCCAGTTCGTAATCGTGATCCATTTTAATGGCGTCAAACGGGCAGAATTCCGCACAGAAACCACAGTTCATGCAAATATCAATGTCAATGAAGAATGCTTCCGGTTCGGGTACAGGTTTACCTGTTACGGGGTCATCGCTCCGTACAATCCAGATACATTGCGGCGGGCAAACTTTCGCGCAGATACCACAACTTGTACACCAATCTTTGCCCGGATTGAGTTCATCGTCATGATCCTGTACCACGAGAAACGGCACGAAGCGGAAACGCTCCGGCATCGCGAGTTTTTCGTCCGGGTACATGACAGTTTTTACACCCTCAGCTTCAACACCCTGGCGCACCTGAAAATTATCGACATCGGGTGCGTAACGTCGTAAGCCATAACGAAAATCTTCGACGTAAGAATCCACAAAGTGACGTAAGGTGAGCATCAATCCCTTTAAGAGACCTTGTCCAGCCATAAATGTCCTCTCGTCTAAACGGGGTAGAGGCTATCCACCCCGATACTAACATTACTAACGGTCAGTTTCACCCAACACAATATCAATACTACCGAGAATACCAACAACATCAGCGACCTTTGCGCCTTCGCTCATTTTACCGAGCGGGGTCAGGTTGATGAAACTTGGTGCGCGAACGTGATAACGCCAGGGATTGCCTGTTGTGCGTTTGTTTCCTGCTGATACGACATAGAAACCGAGTTCGCCCTTGCCGTTTTCAACACGTCCATATGCCTCACCGAGCGGTGCTTTGTCTGCATATGCCGAATTATTGTCGGTTACAGACTCACCGGCAGTATATTCAAGGCGAGGTAAAATTTGTTTCAGAATACGGACGCTCTCGTACATTTCCTGCACACGAACCATGTAACGGGCGTACATATCGCCTTCTTGCTGTACAGCAACATCAAAATCAAGTTCAGGATAGATGCTATAAGGGTCAGCACGGCGAATATCATAGGGGACACCACTGCCACGCAATACAGGTCCCGCAGCGCTATAGTCAATCGCATCTTCACGGCTGAGATAGCCGAAGCCTTTACCACGAATCTTTACGATTTCATTTTCTGTCAGCAATTCTTCGAGTTCATCAATTGTGCGGGGAATACGCTCATTAATCATCTCGGTCAGGAATTGCATCGTATTGTAATCGCGAACGCGGTCATTCAGCAGCGTGCTAACACTGCGGAGACGTTCCGGCAAATCAGCAAAAACACCACCGAAGCGCATGTAGTTACACATCATGCGGCTACCTGCAACGGCTTCAAAGAAGTCAAGAATACGTTCACGTTCTTGAATGAAGTAGAGAACAGGGGTGAAGAATGCGCCAATATCATTGAGCCAGAAACCGATTGCCCACAGATGGTTCACAATACGGCTTAACTCAACCATCAACACACGGATCACTTCTACGCGATATGATGGAGGGGTATAGCGCTTGCCACGTTCCAGTAATTGTTCAACAGCTAAAACATAGCCGTGATTGTTCCCCATGCTGGAAATATAATCGAGACGGTCGGTGAAGGGGATATTGTGTAACCAGGTGTTGCGTTCACCAATTTTTTCATGGTTACGGTGCAAATAACCCATCACAGGTTCGAGATGGGTAATTTCTTCCCCGTCGAGGGTCATAACCATACGGAATACACCGTGTGTACTGGGGTGATGAGGACCCATGTTAACAACAAGCTGGTCTGTTTCAACACCACCGTGCTCGGCATGAAGTTGTTCGGTATTTACCCCGAGACCAAAGCCTTTGTAGAGCTCATCATCAATTGAACCACTCAAGCGGGCAAGGTCAATGTCATCGGGATAAGCAACATTTTTACCGAAGATATTTTTCTCTTCTGCGCGATGAACATGTCCGGCAGGCCAGCGGCTACCGAATGGTTTTGCATCTTCTTCGTAATATGCTTCCTGCCAATCTTTCCGCATCGGATGACCATGAAAGCCTTCCCAGAGCAGGATGCGTTGCAGGTTCGGATGATCGGTGAATTTTACGCCATACAAATCCCAGACTTCGCGTTCCTGGAAGTCAGCGCCTTTCCAGACAGGAGTCAGAGATGGAACAACTGAATTATCACGATCTGTCTGTGATTTGAAAACGAGTGCCCCGCCGCCTGTTGTGCGGTAAGCGTGATAGACCATTTCAATGCAATCTTCGGTGTGGATACCTTCATTGAGGTAATCCACTGCTGTTGCACTGGAGAGGTAATCGAAACCGAGTGTGTCTTTTGCGTATTGTGCGACATCACGCAGTTTATCTTTATCAATCATCACACCGGAATAGCCATCCCGGTTGTCATCTGTGACGACATTCGGGAATTTCTCTTTGAGGTGATCGATTGATTCTTCGATTGTTAAATTCTTCAAATTAATATCAGGGGTTGCGACCATAGTGCTTAACCTTCCTGTACGCGGCGTGAGGCACGGATAGCTTTACGTTTGAGCGCATTAGCAACACGGGCTTCACGAATTTCTTCGGTTTCTTCCCAGGGGGCTTTACCACCGGGAATACGCTGCAATTCGCCAATTTCTCCTGCACCCGCAGCCGTTGAGCCACCGTCAGCATCACTACCTGCTACAAGTGATGGTGAACGCCATACAGGAAGATCGCGGCTTGCATCGAGGCTTGCAGAATCAGCTTTTGTTGCCCCGGCTTCAGCTTTACGGCGAATCATATCCATCTGACGCGGATCGATAATGTCGGGACCGAGAATTGGCACAGGTGTCGGGTCACTGGGTCCGATTCCGTACCAGGGAACATCATCACCCAGGCTGAGTGATTGTCCATCGACTTTACGTTGCAGTGCAATCATTCCGTAGAGAATCGCCTGTGGAGTCGGCGGGCATCCCGGAACATAGACATCAACGGGCAAATATTTATCAATACCGGAAACCACGTTGTAGCCTTCTTTGAAAGGACCACCACCGCTTGCACATGCGCCCATTGCAAGGACGTATTTGGGTTCTGGCATCTGATTATAGAGGCGCACGATGGGTACTACCATCTTCTTGGTGACTGTCCCTGAGACAATCATTAAGTCCGACTGGCGTGGTGTTGCACGCATCACTTCCATACCAAAGCGCGAAAAATCGAAACGTGATGATGCCATAGCAATCATCTCAATCGCGCAGCAAGCAAGCCCGAACAACATGGGCCACATTGAATTGCGGCGACCCCAATTGTAAAGCTTACTCAGGCTGGTAATGGCGACCGTGTTCTGCAAGTCGGCTGGAACTGGATATTGGGTTGTGTTCAGTTCTTGCAGGTTGAGATCCATTATTGAGTATTCTCCTCGTACCATTCCCGCAAAATATCATTCAAAATACCATCATTTACCAGTGCAGGGTCGTCGTCAAAATCCGGTAATTCAATAATCATACGATTAAGTTCTTCGAGTCCCACACTGTCTAAATCTATATCCGGGTAAACTTCCATTAACGTTAAAACAATTTCATAGGAAGCGTCCCAGTATAACGGGTTTTTACTCACGGGTATCCACTTAATCTTACCAGACTTTCTTTGCTTTGGGGGTGATTAATCTGCATGATAATCACCCGTTAAGCTAACTACATTAATCCTGCTCGTTCAGAACTGCTTCGGTGTCAATTTGAGCACGTTGTAAACGTCCACTGTAATCGACGTAAACCGATTTCCACTCTGTAAATGATGTGAGTGCTGCCTGTCCGGCTTCACGCATACCGTTACCTGTACCGCGTGTACCACCGAACGGAAATTGAATTTCAGCACCGGTTGTTCCGTGATTAATGTAAACAATACCTGTTGTTAAATCACGAATTGCTTTAAAAGCAGCATTCACATTTTCTGTGAAGATACTACTCGAAAGACCATAACGTGTATTGTTATTGACCTGTATCGCTTCTTCAAATGAAGCAACTTCAACAACTGAAAGCACAGGTCCGAAAATTTCTTCCTGCTCGACACGCATTCCGGCTTTTACACCATCAAAGAGTGTGGGTTCAAAGAAGAAACCTTTGTCTTTATCAGCGCGTTTACCACCCAGGACAATATCAACACCATCTTCACGGGCGACATCCATATAACTTGAGACTTTATCAAGCGCTTTCTGGTTGACAAGTGGCCCCATATCTACGCCGGATTCGATACCGTAGCCAACATTGATTGTTTTCGCTTTTTCAATGAGACGTTCCATCAATTTGGGTTTGATACCATTCTGAACAATCAGACGGCTTGTGGCTGTACAGCGTTGTCCGGTTGTACCATAAGCACTCCAGGTAATCGCATCGACAGCGAGGTCAAGATTGGCGTCATCTAAGACGATGATGGCATTTTTACCACCCATTTCGAGGGTGACTTTTTTACCGAGAGCAGCAGCTTTTGTATAAACTTTGAGACCTGTATCGGTAGAACCTGTGAAGGAAATAATGCGGACATCGGGGTGTTCAACCAGCGCGTTGCCTGTTTCACCTGCCCCCTGAACGACATTAAGGACACCTTCGGGTAAGCCAGCATCAGCAAAAACCTGTGCGAACATGGCAGAGGATGCCGGAATATCTTCACCCGGTTTCCAGACAACTGTGTTTCCCGCAATCAGAGCAGGTAACATTTTCCAGCTTGGCACAGCAACAGGGAAATTCCAGGGTGTAATCAAACCGACAACACCAACTGAATCACGCAGTGCCATACCAAATTTGTTTGGCATTTCTACAGGTGCGGTGTATCCCATCATGCGACGACCTTCGCCACCCATGTAATACGCCATATCAATAGCTTCTTGAACATCACCTGCTGTTTCAGCGACGATTTTACCCATCTCTTTTGTCATGAGTTGAGCAAGTTCGTCTTTACGTTCTTTGAGAATTTCAGCTACACGGAATAAGATTTCTCCGCGACGTGGCGCAGGTGTTAAACGCCATTTATCGTAGGCTGATTTTGCGGCTTCAACGGCGGCTTTAACGTCATCAGCATTCCCCAGGACAGAAGTCGCAAGGACTTCTTCTGTGGCTGGATTGATACTATCGAATGTCGCACCGGACTTCGATTCGACCCAGCTACCACCAATGAAATTTTTGACAAGTTCTGTCATAGAAAGAGTACTCTTTTACTTGATTCTAATATTTGAGTGGGTCTAGTATAAGGTTCGCATCTGGCATTGTCAAGAATTTCACAAAGTCCAGAAAAGGCGCTTACCGGGCTGTTTTTGTTAAGATATTTTTTCTCGTATCATATCCTGGCACTCTGCGTTGCTATTCGGACTGTTTCACGCTATAATAAAGAGTACAAATCTATATTGACCAGGGGAGCTGACGCATGTCGGCTGAGAGGATGTGTAACGCCACATCGACCCTAAAACCTGAACCGGGTAATACTGGCGTAGGAAGTGTTGGCAGCTTTTTTTGCTGCATATCAAGTCACCCCTGCAGCACCCCGTCAGGGGTGATTTGCTTTCTACAGGCAGTCTCTCCCGGTGATAATGAACATATCCCATGAGGAGAAAGCAGTACTATGCGTTTCCGCAATCTTATTTCCGTTCTCGTTTTCCTATTTATTCTTGTCTTTGCTGTGAAGGCACAGGACGATGGTGTCACAATTACTATCGTTGCTCATGATAGCTTCAATGTGAGCGAAGAAACCCTCAACATTTTTCAGGAAGAATCCGGTATCACAATCGAAATCTTACGCGCTGGCGATGCCGGACAGGTCGTGAATCAGTCTGTATTGAGTGCAGGGAATCCATTGGGTGATGTGCTTTTCGGTGTTGATAACACATTCCTGAGTCGTGCATTGAACGCAGAAATTTTCATCCCTTATGAATCACCATTGCTTGAAAATGTTGATGAGCAATTCATCTTAGATGAAGACTATAATGTCACGCCGATTGATTATGGTGATGTTTGCATCAATTATGACATCCCCTACTTTGAAGAAAATGAACTCGCTGTACCAGAAAGTCTGGCTGAATTGACCGCCCCGGAATATGCTGGTTTACTGGTCGTTGAAAATCCGGCGACATCGTCGCCCGGTCTGGCATTCCTGATGGCAACTGTCGCTGAATTTGGCGAACCTTCCGATGATAATGACTATAGCTATCTCGATTTCTGGTCTGATTTAGTCGCGAATGATGTGCTGATTGCGGAAGATTGGAGTACGGCATATTTCGGTAATTTCACACAGGGTAGTGAAGATGGCACGTATCCGCTTGTTGTGAGTTATGCCAGTAGCCCGCCATTCACTTATAATGAAGAACTGGATAGTGCTACCACTGCAAGCATCGTCGCAGATGGTACATGTTTCCGACAGATTGAGTTTGCCGGAATTCTCGATGGCACAGAACATGAAGCAGAAGCTCAGCAAGTTATTGACTGGATGTTAAGTGTCGAATTCCAGCAGGAAGTTCCTGACCAGATGTATGTTTTCCCTGTCAATAATGAAGCAGAATTGCCGGAATTATTCGCTGAATATGCACAGATTCCTGACGTTCCTGCCGATTTAGCTTATGAAGCCATCGAAGAAAATCGTGATACATGGATTCAGAGCTGGCTTGAAACGGTTGTCGATTAATGCGTTTGCATAAACTTTTGTGGTACGGGCTGATGTCCGTGCCACTTCTCTTCTTAGCTATATTTTTCTTTTACCCGCTGATTTCGATATTTTCATTCAGTTTGATTGATAATGGCGCAATTGATTTGAGTGGTTTTGTCACGCTGGTAACACGCCCTCTCTATAGAGAAACACTCCTCAGAACGACCTGGCAGGCAACATTATCTACCCTGTTGACCATTGGTCTGGCACTTCCGGCAGCATATGTTTTCACACGCTATCAATTTAGAGGAAAATCCCTTTTACTGTCGCTAACGACTCTCCCCTTTGTTCTACCAACAGTAGTAGTTGCAACAGCGTTTATGGCAATCGTGGGTCCTCGTGGATTTTTGAATGAATGGTTGATGCAATTATTCGCGCTGGATGAAGCGCCGATTCAATTACGTGGCACGCTGGCAATTATTCTGATTGTGCATGTTTTCTATAATTATGCGATTGCGCTACGCATGATTACGGGTTACTGGTCGAATCAATCTACCAATATAGAGGAAGCAGCACAGGTACTCGGTGCAAAAGGCTTTAATTTGTGGTGGTCGATTCGATTGCCGATTTTACGTCCGGCGATTTTAGCAGCATCGGTGCTGGTGTTTATTTTCACATTTACCAGTTTTGGTGTGATTCTCATTTTAGGTGATTTGCAATTCATGACGCTCGAAGTGCAAATCTATTATCAGGCACGCAACCTCTTTAATTTGCCTCTGGCGGCGGCATTATCACTGGTTCAAATTATGACGATGTTGCTGATGATGATTTTCTATACCTGGCTACAAAAAAATATTGCGACAAGCAATTTGCAAAGTGCTAAACAGGTCGCACGTCCGGTAAAGACAACGGGAGAGCGGATTTTTCTGGCAGCGAATTTGCTGTTTATCGTGATTTTACTATTTACTCCGTTACTCGCCTTGATTGCGCGATCATTCATTCAAGATGGGACATTCACCCTCGATTATTATCGAGCATTAGGCGAATTAGATGACGGCTCTGTCTTAGCGATTACCCCCTTAGCGGCGACGATTAACTCATTTCGGATTGCTAGCATCACTACAATTGCTGCGGTCATTCTCGGGTTAATCAGTGCCTATTTAATCGGGGGACATAATCGTCCGAAGTGGATTTCACAGATATTTGACCCGGTTTTTATGCTCCCGCTGGCGACAAGTGCCGTTACTTTAGGTTTTGGATTTACAATTGCACTGGATGAGCCGCCACTTGATTTACGGGCTTCATGGTGGATTATCCCGATTGCTCACACTCTTGTCGCGATTCCCTTTGTAGTGCGGAGTGTGCTGCCTGCCATTCGTGCAATTCCAGAAAATTTATATGAAGCGGGTGCTGTTCTCGGGGCAAATCCGTTTACGACATGGCGACTGATTGAATTGCCACTCATCAGCAGGGGATTGATTGTCGGGGCGACCTTTGCATTTACGATTAGCATGGGCGAATTCGGTGCATCCTTATTTGTTGTGCGGTCAAATTCAAGCACGATGCCACTTGTGATTTATCGTTTACTCGGTCAACCGGGTCTCAATAATTATGGACAGGCGCTGGCAATGAGTTCGCTATTGATGCTGGTTTGTATGGTGAGTTTCATTGCAATTGAGCGGATTCGTACATCAGGAATTGGAGAATTTTAATGCTCAGCGTAAACGATGTCTCGTATGGATATGATGCTCACACTGTACTGGATACGATTAACCTTGAAGTCATAGAAGGTGAGATTATTTGCCTATTGGGAGAAAGTGGTAGCGGAAAAACGACGCTGTTACGGGTTATTGCCGGGCTGGAAACAGGCTATTCCGGGGAAGTCATTGTTGATGGACAAACAATGGAAAATGTGCCAATTCATCAACGTGGATTTGGTTTGATGTTTCAAGATTTTGCCCTGTTCCCGCATATGACCGTTGCTCAAAATGTCGCATTTGGTTTGAGAATGCAAGGACTGCCCAAAAATGAACAAAACAGAATCGTCAGTGAAATGCTTGAACTGGTTGGATTGGATGGCTACGGTAATCGAAGTATAGATGCTCTATCCGGCGGACAAAAGCAGCGAGTTGCTCTGGCACGCAGTCTTGCACCCCGTCCAAAATTATTGATGCTGGATGAACCACTTGGCTCATTAGATGCCGGATTGAGAGAGCGACTGGTTATCGAATTGCGGGATATTATCAAGCAAATTGGATTAACTGCGATTTACGTCACCCATGACCAGCAGGAAGCCTATGCTATCGCTGACCGGATTGCGGTTATGAATCACGGCAAAATTGAGCAATTTGATAGTCCACAGGCACTTTACCAACGTCCTGAAACAGCATTTGTCGCTCGATTCCTCGGATTGAACAACATTGTCCCTGCGGAATTTATGAGGGATTATGTCCAATTAGAACCATCCACAGACCATTACCTGATTCATCCTCAAAGTTTAGTATTTGATGATAATGGCAACCTGGCAGGCAAAATTACCGGAATTCTCTTTCAAGGAGACCGTTATCGCATTGAAATCAGTGCTGGCAAGGGTATTGACCTGACAACATATCTCTCAACCACAAAGAATGTGCCACAAATCGGAGATTCAGTCACCCTTCGAATAGAAAAAGATGATCTTCATCCCTTAATCCGTTGATAAATGGTTATAACCATAGCACAGGTAAGAGATTTATAATGTAGAGTGTCCATCCATTGCAGTTGTACTCATGGAGTTTCAAATTGGAAGAAAAGTCAAAACGTGGGGTGATTGATAAACGCCTCATTGTTATTTTATTGATTGTGTTCGTGCAAATTGTCGGGGCTTCGATGGTATTGCCGATATTGCCCCTCTATGCAAAACGCGAATTCGGTATGCCGGATGCAATCATCACACTGTTAAACACATCCTTCTTTGCCGCGCAGTTCATTGCGGGTCCTTTTTTAGGACGCCTGTCTGATAAATACGGGCGTATCCCTATTTTACTGGTGAGTCAGGTCGGGACGGTGATTGCATTCCTGATGCTCGGGTTCGGACAAACTGTGGGAGTGTTGTTTGCCGCCCGTATCTTAGATGGGATTACAGGTGGCAATATTATTGTCGCTCAAGCCTATATTGCTGACATTACCCCCCAGAAGCAACGAACCACTGCACTTGGTTATGTGTTTGCAGCTTTCGGTGTTGGATTTATCATCGGTCCTGCTGTCGGTGGTATTCTATCGAGTCAGTTCAGTTATCATACACCTTATATTGTCGCCGCAATAGCAGCCGCGATAGTCGTAGTGATGACCTATTTCATTCTTGAGGAAACAGTCACCGACGAACAAAAAGCAGAAAACAAAAGTGGTAGTCAACCTAAATTAGGTTTTTCTGAGGTTGTCAGCAATATGCCGTTGATGAGCATCCTGTTAATTACATTCGGTGCACAGATGGCATTTTCGATGTTGCAATCAACCTTCTCGCTCTTCGGGGATGCCGTCATCTTCGCCGATAATCCTGAAAATGCAGAACTTGGCATCGGGCTCTTATTTGCGATGGTCGGTGTCGGACAGATTGTGACGCAGGGTTATGTTCTCAGGAAAATTTCAAGTCAATTCGGTGATGGTGCAGTTGTCGTTGCCGGAGCGATTATCCGCAGTATTTCTATGTTCGTGCTGGTGATTCTTGCCGTACCAATTTCTGCTGGACTGGCATTGTTCCTCTTTGCAATGGGAACAGGTTTACAGATGCCAGCTCTGCAATCCATCATCACCAATACTGTCCCGGCGAATCTACGGGGTAGTGTGATGGGTATGTATCAATCATCGGTGAGTTTGTCGATTATTGTCGGTAGTGCGATAGCCGGTCTCATGTTCGAGTTCGCGCCGATTCTGCCCTATGTATTCGGCGGGGTGTTGTTCGCAATTATGGTGATTCCATCGTACTTCTTGATGCAATGGAATCGCAAACAAAATTGGGATGATGATGTTATCCCGGAAGTCGCAGTTGGCGCTCCTGCCGGAGATTAAGAAATTTAAGCGGGCACATCGACGATGTGCCTCTACACCACCTCACTCCAGAAAGCATCCAGCGCAGATACAATCATATCCAACCGTTCGAAGTGCGGTAATCCCCGTGTGTTGAGGATACGCCGGGCACGCCAATTTGTGTTGCTATTCAAAATGTCCGGCAAACGGTCAAAATTGACATTAGGGTCAGTGTCATACAGTACCATTGTTGGAACGGATAGTTGCTTATATGTCGCTTCGAAGATGTTTGCTGTGAATAATGCCCCGCTCACAAATTTTAGAGGCGCATATCTCGCGCCCGGTTGATGGGAACTTCGATGATGATAATCCAGCAAATGCTCATCAACATTGCCATCAAAACTCATATTCAGGAAATAACGCAAACCCGGTTTTGACACCAGTAAATCATAAACTGCCTGACTCCAGATCGGATTAGACAGCAGTTGATAGAGATTTTCATTTTCTTGAATTTGTGTCTGTGTAGATGACAGTCCTGTCGGAGAAATCAGAGTCAAAGAATGAAATAAGTCCGGTGATTGCTGTGCCGCGATTGCCGCAAATTCTGATGATAGAGACATCGCAATCACATCCGCAGGTTCACCAACAATATCCTTCAAGAAATCCGTAATTGCCGCAACATAGAGTTCCACAGAATATTCTCGATTGCTGCGTTCTGAAAAACCGAAACCCGGTAAATCAAGGGCGTAAACAGGTCGCTGATTCTGATAATGCAAAAAGAGTGGTCGGACTTCATAGGCATTCGCGGCAGCATTGATACTATGCAGGAGGACGAGTGGTCTGCCCTCTGCCTTTGTATTTGCGTAGTAACTCAGCAGTGCCGAATTTTTCCCGTGAAATTCATCGCGCTCTGCATCAATTGCAGACCCTATTGGCATATCATGGTCTGTAAGCATGGCACTATAAATTGCCCATGCCCCTATGAGCGTGCCTCCGGCTATCATCCATGCTGGAATACGACGTTTTGCCATAACTGCTTAATACTCCATTGGAAGGGTTATTGAGAAGGTGCTGCCCTTGCCTTCTTCACTTTCGACTGTTATATCGCCACCGTGCTCATCAACAATGACAGCGACCATCGACAAACCTAAGCCTGTTCCATTCTCTCTTTTGTGCGTTTCCTTTTTGACACGGTAAAAAGCATCAAACAGATTCGGAATAGCATCTTCTGGAATGCCTATGCCAGTATCCGAGACAGACAGCATATAACAGTCCTCACATATCTTGAGCTCGACAGCAATTTCGCCACCGTCAGGCGTATATTTGATTGCATTCGAAATGAGATTATCCAGCATACGTTCGAAGTAATTTTGCGCTACCGGATAAACGACTTTTTCATCGGGCATCGTCAGGTAGAGGCTAATATTTTTTTCTTTAGCCAGAATTTCCGCATTTTCAACAGATCGCTGAATAAAGGGTTGAATCGTAAACTCGATGAAACGCATCTTATTTTCGACCTGCATTTCAGCTAAATCTAAAATATCCGTTACGAGACGTTCCATTTTACGGGCTGATTGTTCGATACCATTTGCAATATTCACCAGCTCTTCTTTATCTTCCGGCGGAGTAGAACGCAACACCTGTATATATAGAAGAACACCTGTTAGCGGGTTTTTGAAATCATGTGCCGCGCCATATAGAAAATCATTTTTCATCTCATCAAGCACTTCGAATTGCCGTTTGTCCCGTACACGAAGTGCTTCGATTTCTTTGCGCTGCCGCGAGACAGCCAGTTGACTTTCAACACGTGCCATGACTTCCCGATATTTGAAGGGTTTGCTCACATAGTCAACCCCGCCCGCATCAAAACCTTTGACAATATCTTCAGTTTCACTCAAAGCACTCAAAAATATGACCGGAATATCTGCTGTTGCAGGATTTGCCTTGATACGCCGGCAGACTTCATAGCCATCCATACCGGGCATTTGAATATCCAGCAAAACAAGATCAGGGGGATGTGATCCTATTTTATCGAGGGCTTCCTGTCCATCCAGCGCAATTTGAACTTCGTAGCCTTTATTATCGAGCATATCGGTCAACATCTCTAAATTGTCGATGATGTCGTCTACCAGCAAAATATATCCAGCGTACATATTTGTGAGTGCCATATGATTTTCTTCCAACTCAAATTTCGTTACGGACTATTGCCTCACAACAAGAATAATGACAGGCAATATTATGACAAATATAATGTGATTGTATCATGATTTTTGACTTTGAGTCTGTCTGCAGCACTACCTTGATTGATAGCAATTTCAAGATAACCATTACTATCGACTTGTAACAGGAGTTCGCCGATGTTGACCTCATGATACGCGGTGCGAATCGACTGTAATTTTGTATCCCCGATTGTGAGATGCGCTGAACTGGCGTCAATAGTCATCGTCTGCGATTTTGTGTGTAATTCAAGTGTATTATTCTCCTGCCAGTGGAGTGTTCCGATACTGGTTATCACATTGCCGAAATGGTCAATATGCGTGATTTCCCCTTTAATGACATCCTCTGTGACAGTTAGCGCAGGTGTCGGTAAGGTGATCAGGTCATCTATCTGTTTTCCAAAATCGGTCAATGCAACATCTCCCCTTGCGGCATAAGCAGCGCCCGGTGAAAAAATATCCCGTCCGTGAAAGGTAAAGCTACCGTCTGTCAGGTGATAATCTGTATTCGCGAGTTCAAAAGCCTGATACTCACCAATTTCATCCAATGTCGGTGTCATGATGCCGTTATCGGGGGCAATGAAACGATAATGCTCTGTCTCAACTATAATCGGACGACGATCACTTCCGACTGTGGGGTCAATCACCACCAGAAAAACAGTGCCTTCCGGGAAATAGCGATACGCATTACGTAGCATAAGCGCACCATCATGAATTGACTGGCGCTGGACATCGTGCGATATATCAATGAATTCCGCATCAGGATAGATTTTTTTCATCACGCCTTTCATCACGCCGACGTAAATATCTTCTGTACCAAAATCAGTTAAGAGGGCAATGAGTTTTCCCATTTTTGTTGACAACTCCCTGTGTCGATTGCTATACTCACGCACATGATAAACGATTTCTTGCACACATCACATCATCATTCATCAATAAAATCCTATCCGGTGTCGGGTGTCTGAGACTGCTGTGTAAGTATTGCTATAGTGAATCCATGACCTCGCACTCTGCGGGGTTTTTTGTTTTATAGTAGAAAGGGTCGTCTATGCTGGCAGTCATTGACTATGGTGCGGGCAATTTGCGGAGCGTGTTACATGCGCTGAAGTATCTTAAAGCTGAAAATGTTCAACTGGTTCAAGAGCCGTCTCAAATGGAAGGGGCAGAGAAAATCATTTTGCCAGGTGTCGGGGCATTCGGTGCAGGAATGGAAAAACTGCATGAGCAAAATCTGGTTGAGCCTATCCGGGAAGCTGTTGCAGAAGGGATTCCTTATTTAGGTATCTGCCTCGGAATGCAATTTCTATTTGATTACAGTGACGAAATGGGACATCACGACGGTCTCGGGATTTTACAGGGTAAAGTGACACGCTTTCCTGAATTTGAAGACTTAAAAGTGCCTCATATGGGCTGGAATACACTTAATGCGACAAAAGAGTCTGATCTCTTAGGGCAATTGCCGGACAATCCTTATGCTTATTTCGTGCATAGCTATTATTGCGTGCCGGATAACGCTGATGATGTCTTGATAACGGTGGATTATGGATTACCCTTCACAGCAGCAGTCGAACGTGACAATGTTTATGGTGTACAATTCCATCCCGAGAAAAGCCAGCAGGTGGGCATACAAATACTGAAAAATTTCCTGACACTGTAGGAGTATAAAATGATTGTTTATCCAGCGATAGATTTACGTGGTGGCAAGGTCGTGCGTCTGATGGAAGGCGACCCTGATCGACAGACTATTTTCAGCGACAATCCGGTCGATACAGCAAAAACATGGATTGACCAGGGTGCGAAGTGGATTCATATGGTGAATCTTGATGGGGCATTCGGAAATGCAAATGACAATATAACGATACTGGAAGCAGTTGCTAAACTCGATGTAAATGTGCAATTCGGCGGTGGGGTACGTTCATTAGAAGATATTGAAAAAACACTCGAATTAGGGGCAAGCCGTGTTGTTATCGGGACACTGGCAGCCAATGATCCCGATGCAGTAGAGGAAGCAGTTGAAAAATTCGGTGCTGATGCAATCTGTGTGGCAATGGACGCGAAAAACGGCTTCGTGACCACACAGGGCTGGACTCAAAATACGACGCTGTCTCCGGTTGAATTTGGTCGATTGATGAAAGAGCGCGGTGTTGAACATGCTCTCTATACCGATGTCAGCCGTGATGGAAGTATGCTGGGTGTCAACATTCATGACACAATTGCCCTCGCACGGAATACAAATCTCAAAGTAATCGCATCCGGTGGTGTGAGCAAAATGATTGAAATCGCACAACTCGCCCGGAGCGGTGCTGTTGCAGGTGTGATTATCGGAATGGCACTCTATAAAGATGAAATCGGACTCAATGAAGCTCTCGTAGCAGCAAAGGAACGTGATTGATGTTAGCAAAACGCATTATCCCCTGCCTTGATGTCAAAGACGGACGGGTAGTTAAAGGAGTCAATTTTGTAAATCTGGTAGATGCTGGCGACCCTGTTGAACAGGCAATTGTTTATGACCGTGAAGGCGCGGACGAACTTGTTTTCCTCGATATTACGGCATCTCACGAAAACCGGGAAACCACGCTCGATATGGTTCGCCGTGTTGCCGATAGTATTTTTATTCCATTTGCTGTTGGCGGGGGCATTCGCACAGTCGAAAATATCCGTGAAACCTTATTAGCAGGAGCGGATAAAGTTAGCATCAACAGTGCAGCAGTCAGAAACCCACAACTGATTAACGATGGTGCATGGGCATTTGGTAGCCAGTGTATTGTCGTTGCCATTGACCCCAAATATATTGATGGGCGATGGGTGGTTCATATCAACGGCGGACGTGTCCCGACAGAATTGGAAGCAGTTGAATGGGCAAAAGAGGTTGAAAGCCGGGGCGCAGGTGAAATTATGCTCACCAGTATGGATAGGGATGGCACAAAAAGCGGTTACGACCTCGAAATGACCGAAACGATTGCTGATGCCGTATCGATTCCGGTGATTGCATCTGGCGGAGCTGGCTCAAAAGAACATTTCTATGATGCACTGACTGTGGGGAAAGCTTCGGCGGCATTAGCGGCAAGCCTGTTTCACTTCAATGAATTGCGTATGGCTGATTTAAAAGAGTACCTGACTGAAAAAGGTGTCAATGTCCGCATGAATGGCTGGGAAGTCGCTGATGCTGGGTGAAAAAGCGATTGAAGCCATCAAGTGGGATGAAAAAGGATTAATTCCGGCAATTGTGCAGGATGCCAATACGAAAGATGTGTTGATGATGGCATATATGAATATTGATGCCCTGCACAAAACAATGGAAATGGGCGAAACTATATTCTGGTCACGGAGTCGTCAATCGTACTGGCATAAGGGCGAAACCAGCGGCAATATTCAGAAAGTAGTCGATATTCGTATAGATTGCGATGCTGATACCCTGCTCGTTTTAGTTGAGCCTGCCGGAGCAGCTTGCCACACAGGGGAAACACATTGTTTTTACCGCAATATCAACGAATTTAACGGAAATCCAAAACGGGACTAACGATGGCTATCAAGCATCTGCTCAAAATGGATACAGCATATTCAGATGTGTGGGTTTACGATGAACTGAGAAATCTGAAAATTTTTCAGGCTCATCAAGAAACATCATATCCAGAACAGCTATTTATAGAGTATCCATTTATGCAGATTCAAGTGTATAAGCCAAATAATCACCCGGTCGCACAGGCACGTGATGAGAAACGTTTTGGATTTATTCCTACTGTGTCAGTTTACTTTCGAATTGAATCTGCTAATGTAGCCTATGTTGCGGATCATGGTATCCTTGAGGGCTTGCTTACAGAATGGGTCAACCTGTTTGATGATTCGCTGGCTTTTGTGCATAACAGACAGTGCATCTGTTTCTGTCAACACAGGAATGAACTGATTATTAGTCCGAAAATCTGGCACACACAATATTTCTCAGGTTTGAAAAGAACAGCAACAATCAAAAAATTGGAATGCTAATGTCAAATATGCTCAATGAATTAGAAAAAATCATCTTAGACCGCAAAGAAAATCCAACAGAAGAGAGCTATACGGCAAAACTCTTTGCAAAGGGGCGTCATAAGATTGCACAAAAGGTTGGCGAAGAAGCCACTGAAGTAATTGTTGCAGCACTGGCAGAAGGACGTGAAGAACAGATCGGAGAACTCGCCGACCTGTTCTATCATACGCTGGTGTTAATGGCAGATATGGACATCACACTTGATGATGTCAGTGCGGAACTGGAAAAACGGCATCGCTAACTACTGTGAATATTCTTCAATCAGTGCTGACAATTGATCGGCAGTCGGTTGACGAGGAATCACATCTAGTCGCAATTCGCCGCCATTCAAGCGCCATGCAACAGACGGTGTTCCTGTAATTTCTGAATATTCTCCGGCAAGTGCCTGATCTGTCTGATATTGTGTGGCATCGTTGTCGATACAGTCAAGCAACTCACCATATGGAATGTCCATTGCGCTGGCAAAATCTGATCCATTAAAACTCGCACCCTGCTCTGTTGTCAGACTAAACATCGTATCATGAGCATACCAGAATGAACCCGGAGATTCGATTTCGGCGCATTCGACCAGCGAGAAAACAAAACCGGATTGAGTTGAAATTGGTAACATTCGGAATTCAAAACGGGCTTCGCCTGTTACAACATGTTCAGCGATAAATTCTTGGATGGTCGGTTGATAATTCTGGCAGTGCGGGCAGAGGAAATCTTCAAATGCAACAACCGTTACTGCCGCATCCGGGTTGCCGAGGATGAATGCCCCATCGTCGGTGCGGTTCTGTGGAATTGAATCATAGTCGAATATAGATACACTTGCCGGTGGCGCGACTTCAACCGGTGTTGCAAAGCCTAATAATCCGGCAAACAGCCCGAAAATGAATAATGAAACGAATCCTAAACAGCCTAACGAGTTCATATAGTTTGTACCCCTTTTATTATATTTATATTTGTCACCGTAGACATTATAGTGGAGACATAGCATGAGCGAAACACCATTCGTAGCAGAAGCAACTTTCCATGTACGCTATGCAGAAACCGATGCCCAGCAGATTGTGCATCACGCATCTTATATCGTATATTTTGAAGAAGGTCGTAGTGAATATTTGCGTCAGCAAGGGACAAGTTACGCTGATTTCGAGAAAAGTGGTTTTTTCCTGGCAGTGACGGATGTAACTGCAAAATATATCAAAGCATGTCGTTATGATGATAAATTAACGGTGCGTTGTCATGTTTCAAATGCACGAAGCCGTACAATTGAATTTAAGTATGAGATCATCCATGCCGATACAGGGGAGTTACGTGTAACAGGGTTAACAAAGCATATTTGCCTCAATCGCGACGGAAATATCGCCAGAATGCCGGAAGAATGGACAAAATGGGTGTAAAATAGGTTCAAGAACAGTTATACTTTTACGAATTAATCAAATATAGATTAGATTATTTACGGAGACGTTATGACAATTACATATGCTGATAAGCCCTGGGTCAATACTTACGATCCGGGCATCCCTGAAAGTATTGATTACCCTCAGGTTCCCTTACATCAATTCTTAATTGATACGGCAAAGAAATTCCCCGACAAAAGCGCATTGGTCACAAGCGTAAAATTGCCCGTAGTCGGACGTGTGTCGTCTCACATGACCAACGCAGAATTGAATCGGGCAAGCGATGCTCTCGCAACCGGGCTGGCAGAAATCGGGCTCAAAAAAGGAGATCGTGTTGCGATTGTCATGCCAAATAGTGTGGCGTTTGCAGTGAGCTTCTTCGCAACATTGAAAGCCGGTGGTGTGGTCGCCGCAACGAATCCGACCTATCCTGCTGAAAAAATGGCACATCAGATTGATGATTGTGACGCTGAGATTGTTATCACACTCACTCTTTTCTATGATCTGATAAAACAGATTCAACCGAAAACAAAAGTCAAAACAGTTATCGTCGCTAATATCAAGGAATATCTCCCAGGACTCGCAAAATTCCTGTTTACTTTGACACGCGAGAAAAAAGACGGGCACTATCTGGAAGCTGTGAAATCAGGTGATTACTGGTTTCAGGATTTACTCAAACGCTATGATGGACGTAATGTCCAGGTAGACCTTGCACCGGATGACCTCGCACTCTTCCAGTATACAGGCGGAACAACAGGGGTCAGTAAAGCGGCAATGGCGAAACATAGCGCACTCGTTGCAAATATGCTACAGATGCAAAAACTCATCGAATCCCTCCCTCTCAAACCGGAGGATAATATCTTTGTCGGCGGTATTCCGATGTTTCATGTGTACGGGCTCGTTGCGATGCTCAGTTTGAGTGTCAGTATGGGGTCTCAGATTATTCTGATCCCGAATGCCCGTGAAATAGATGAGGTAGTAGATATAATTGACCACTTCAAATGTACGTTATTCCCCGGTGTACCTGCACTCTACAACGCAGTGAATAACCATCCCAGGATAAAATCCGGTGATGCCAGCTTGAAATCACTGGTCTATTGCATTAGCGGTTCTGCTCCGTTACCACGCGCAACCAAAGAAGAATTTGAGCGTTTGAGTGGTGCTGCTGTCCGTGAAGGCTTTGGCATGAGTGAAGCACCAACGGCAACCCATACCAATCCCATTAAAGGGGAAAATCGTACCGGTTCAATTGGTTTACCACTCCCTGATATGGAAATGAGAATTGTAAGTCTCGATGACGGCACAACAGATGTCAATGTAGGGGATGTTGGCGAGTTGGCTATGGCTGGACCCAATATTATGGTAGGGTATCATAAGATGCCAACAGAGACCAAAAACGTCCTTAGAGAGCAAGATGGCAAAATCTGGTTGTTCACAGGAGACATCGCCAGGATGGATGAAGACGGCTATTTTTACATTGTAGATCGCAAAAAAGATATGGCGCTTATCGGTGGTTTCAATGTATATCCTGCCGAAGTTGAAGACGCGCTTAAATCACATCCAGCAGTGCTCGAAGTTGGTGTTGCAGCAATTCCTCATCCTGAAAAAGAAGGTCAGGAGGCACTCAAAGCATGGGTTGTCTTAAAACCGGGTATGTCTACTACTGATAAAGAGTTAATAGAGTTCTGTGGAGAAAAATTAGCCCAATATTCTATCCCCCGTCGTATCAGTTTCATCGACGAATTGCCAAAGAGTACCGTCGGCAAAACCCTGCGTCGCGAACTGGTTCGTCTTGAGATGGAAGGCAAATAATGTAAATTATTTTTACATAGCCAGCCTGATTTGCAGATAATTCTTAAAAATTTGTAAATTATTCTTGCGAATCAGGCTCATCCTATTTACAAATATTTCATACTGTGATAACTAGTGTAATAGGTCTAGTTCGGAGTTTGAGATAAGAACAAATGTTTCATTTGTAAATTCATTACAGACACCTCGCAAACGAACTCGCCTATTATGTATATCAGTTATCAAATCTACGAATCCGCATCATCTGAGCCTCACTAATTAGTAGGTTGTGTTTGAGACGATTCAACTCTTGAGAGGATGTATTGTATGAAATTAAATGAATCTATGCACAAGGCATACGAGGCTTTGATCAGCCAGGCAGCACGATCCCCCGTACTGTTACTGCACCCTAATAGCCGATATCGTTCGATTCTCATAGCCATGCTTATTAACGATGAAAATGTAAATTCTTTTTACTATGCTCTGGGTCCCGACGATATTAACCTGCGAGCATTCATCGAGAGCTTGACTCATGAAATGGTCAATCAGCATCCGACATTTGGTCGCCATATTAATATGCTGTCACCATCTGTCTATGAAAATTTAAGCGGAAACATGGCTGTTCTCATCGAAAAATTCACACAGGAACTTGCTGAATTAGGCGACGGTCCGGTAATGTTTATTTTAGATGAGTATGATCGCAGTGACGATGCAGACGACATTCATACTTTTGTAGAGCAACTGGCTGATGTATTGCCGCCAAATTGTCATCTCGTTCTCAATAGCCGTACATTGCCCCGCTTACCCTGGGTAGCTATGGTTGCCAAGAAACGCGCAGCCCTTCTGCTGGATGACCATTTGATTGAAGATGATTTCTACAACAATAAACGGGATGCCGCCTTTGACTTAGAAGTATTTGCGCTCGGTCCCGGCGTTGTTGATTTCAAAGGAGACCGCATCGAAAATTGGGAAGGTCACTTACCCCGGTTACTCTTCTTCTTTGCGCTCGATAAACCGATTGTAACCCGCTCCGAAATTTGTTCGGCATTCTGGCCCGACCTCGCAATTGATCAAGCGGTAAATGTATTCCATGTGACAAAGAGACGTTTACATAAAGCGCTTGGCATAGACGTTCTGGTGCATCAGGATAGCCACTATCAAGTCAATCCAGACTTAAACGTATATTATGATGTTCTCGATTTTGTTGAAACCCTGATGAAGGGGCGCAACCCTGATAATCCGAAACCATTTGAAGCATGGCAACACGCTGCGAAATTGTATCGTGGTCCATTCTTACAGGGGCACAATGACGGGTGGATTCAAGAACGTCGTGCCGCATTCCGTATCGGCTATCTGGAAGCATTGACCAACATGGCAAATGCCTGGATTGGCAAAGACCGCAAGGAACTGGCACTCAAGCTCTATCGTCAGGCACTGGATGAAGATTTCAAACGTGAAGATATTCACCGCGACATCATGAAACTCTATACTGATCTGGGTCGCCGCAGCGAAGCAGTCGCCCATTATCAAGAATTAGAGAAATCCTTCGAAGATGCCGGATCAGAAATTTCAGAAGAGACAACCAGCGTTTACAAAGACATTGTCGGCTAGAACAAACTCACATTAAATAGAAAATGCCCGCGTAAAAACGGGCATTTTTTGTTGCGCCCCCGGTAGGACTCGAACCTACGACCTTAGCTTTAGAAGAGCTCTGCTCTAATCCACTGAGCTACGGAGGCTAATTGCTTAAAATATCCGATTAACACCAATGAAATCTTTTGCCATCCAAACCCCTTTTTTCTGATTGTTTTTTGGGGGAACAATTCTTAATGTTAGGGTAGATGTCATTGTTTCTGGAATTTCACTACAATTTATGTAGTATGTTTCACTGGTGTCAGGACAATATATAGCATACGCATCGATACTACTTCTGTCAACGGTATTGATGTGTAGTCCATTACTATCCGAATAAGAACTCCGAAAGTTGACATATACTACACCGTTTTTTAAAGAAGAATACTTGACCTGAAGTTTCTTTGTTCGATAAGTGCCACCGAGTTCTATAGCAATTAAATCGAAAGGCAGATGTTCACTGATGAGAGGAGCATATGTGTAGCCATTGATGAGTAAATTTGCGATAACCATACCAACTGCAATATCACCTTTATCTTTTGTATGATGTGTCATTTTAATCTCCTTGAGTCATATTTTATTAACGATGTTATTTGTATAGTATTATACTATAAATCGAACAAATTTTCACCGAATTGCATTGTGTGGATTCGCACAGTGGTGTATAATTAAAGAAGAGAGAAATCATTTTCCTCTCTGCTTGAATCGGGGATAGATTTGCCACCTGTGTGCGAACCCATTACCTGATTTTTATTTTGTTCAATCCCGTAAACAAAACCGAAATATGAGGAACGCGCATGGCATCAAACACCAAAAACGCATCCCAATCAAATGACAACTATACCGCTAAAAATATCACCAAATTAACGCCCCGTGAGCATATCCGGCGACGCCCGGGTATGTATGTTGGTGGTACGGATAGCCGGGCTTTGCATCACCTGATTTATGAGGTGGTTGATAATTCGATTGATGAGGCACTTGCAGGACGTTGTGACCGTATCATGGTTGCATTACATGACGATGGGTCAGCATCCATTTCCGATAACGGTGCAGGTATCCCGGTCGATATGCACGAATCCGGTAGCTCAGCGCTTGAAATCGTAATGACCGAAGTTGGTGCAGGTGGTAAATTCGATAACGATGCTTATAAGGTCAGTGGTGGCTTGCACGGTGTGGGTGTTTCCGCCGTGAATGCCCTTGCAGGAGAACTGACTGCCACTGTCTTCCGCGACGGTCATGTCTGGGAACAGAATTATCGCGCAGGTGAAGCAGTCTCGTCTGTTGAAAAAATCCGCAAATTAGAAGATGGTGAACCGACCGGGACAACAATTCGTTTCATTCCTGATTTCACTATCATGGATGAAAATAAATTCAGCTATACAACCCTTTCAAATCGTTTCCGTGAGATGGCATTCGTCACAGGCGGCGTAACACTCACCCTCCGCGATGAACGTGTTAAACCATTCGCAAAAGAAGTTACCTACTACTTTGACGGTGGTATTGCATCTTTCGTGAAATACCTGAATCGTAATCGGCGTCCCATTCACGATGTGGTTTTCGCGCAAAAAGATGTCGATTTTGAAGATAAAGAAGGTCGTCCTTATTCTATTGGTGTAGAGATAGCCTTCCAGTACAGCGATGCTTCGACCACAGCCGAACTTGCTTTCACCAATACAATCAACACTCCTGATGGTGGTACACATATCACAGGTATGCGTTCAGCAATTACCAGTGTGATTAACCGTCATGCAAAGAAAATCGGTGTTCTCAAAGAACGTGATTCCAATTTTAGCGGTAATGACACCTTAGAGGGCTTAACTGCGGTTGTGAGTATCAAACACCCCGACCCGCAATTTGAAAGCCAGACAAAGGTGAAATTGCTCAATCCAGAGGTACAGGGTGCAGTTTCCCAGGTGGTTAGTGAAGCATTGCAAGAATTCATGGAATTGAATTCACGCGAAGCCCGTAAAATCATCGACAAATGTATGACCAGTAAACGCGCCCGTGAAGCAGCGAAAAAAGCGCGTGACCTCGTGCGGGGTGGTCCGAGTTTGCTCGAAAGTAGTACCCTTCCCGGTAAACTGGCTGATTGCAGTCAACATGGCGAAAACGCAGAAATCTACATCGTGGAAGGTGACTCCGCAGGCGGCTGTTTCTCAGGAGATACTCTAGTTGCACTGGCTGATGGACGCAATCTCAGTTTTGCAGATATGGTCAAAGAACAGGCAGAAGGCAAAGAGCATTTTGTCTATACTATTCGCAAAGATAGCACAATTGGCATTGAACAGGCTATCAACGCTCGAATCACAAAACGGAATACAGATGTTATTCGTCTGACTCTTGATAATGGCGAAACAATAACCTGTACACCGGATCATCGTTTTATGCTGCGTGATGGTAGTTATAAACAGGCAAAAGATTTGACAGCAGATGATTCGATTATGCCTCTATACCGTAAATTGTCTGATATTAATGAAAAAGGTATCACAATTGATGGTTATGAGATGGTCTGGAGTCCTCGCTCTGATTCATGGTTGTTTACACACCTTGTTGCTGATTGGTACAACCGATGGAAAGGTGTTTATTCGCTAGAAGATGGTGATCATTGCCACCATGTTGATTTCAATAAACATAATAACAATCCAACTAACCTTCAGCGCTTGCCAGCAGAAAAACATTTAGAGATACATAGACAACATGCTCACAAGACTTTGCATCGTCCTGATGTGATTGAAAAAGTCAACAAAATCAAACGTAGCATAGAATTCCGCAAACGCATGAGTGAGAGAATGCAAGAACCGGAAACCCGTGAAATTCTTTCTCAACAGGCGAAAGAGCAATGGAATAATGACGAATACAAAGAATTCATGACACAGGCATGGCGTGAATTTTACGAATCAAATCCTGAGTATCGCGAACAAAATCGCCAACAACTGAATAAGGCACAACGCGAATACTGGTCTGTTGAATCTAACCGTAAAAAGCAATCTGATCGGGTGCATCAGTATTATCAGGAAAACCCGCAAGCACTTGAAGAACTTTCACAGCAAGCTATTCAACAATGGGAGGATGAAGAACTCCTTGAATGGCGTAGACAGAAAACAAAAGAACAATGGACTGATGAATTCCGTTCAAAGCGTAAGGCATCATTGCATCAAACGTACTACAACAAAACAATCTCTGCGCTTAAACAGATAGAGGTTGAATGTGGTGAATTGGATGTTCCAAGCTATAGAGAATATCGCGTAGCAACAAAAGATAAATCTTTGCTACGTTTTGATACTTTTGTCACACGCTATTTTGAGGGGGATGAAACATCAGCACGGGAAGCTGTCGCAAATTACAATCATCGGGTCGTCAATATTGAACATTTATCGCAAAAGATAGATGTCTATGATATTGAAGTCCCTATCACACACAATTTTGCACTGGCAAGCGGCGTGTTTGTCCACAATAGTGCAAAGCAGGGTCGTGACCGTCATTTCCAGGCGATTTTGCCGCTCAGAGGTAAAATTCTGAATACAGAGCGTGCCCGTTTAGACCGTATTCTGGATAACAACGAAATTAAGGCACTGATTTCTGCCCTGGGAACAGGAATTCACGATGATTTCACGGTTGAGAAATTGCGCTATGACCGCGTGATTATCATGACAGATGCTGATGTTGACGGTAGTCATATCCGCACATTACTGCTGACTTTCTTCTTCCGTCATATGATGCCATTGATTCAAGAGGGTCATCTATATATTGCCCAGCCACCGATTTACCTGCTGAAACAGGGTAAAGATGCACGTTACATCTATCCCCGTGCAGGAATGAACGATCAGGAAATTTTGGAGGTGTCTTTGAAAGACTTCAAGAATCCGTCCCGGGTTGGCGTGCAGCGTTATAAAGGTCTCGGTGAAATGAATCCTGAACAACTCTGGGAAACAACAATGGATCCTGAAACACGGACACTGTTACAGGTGACTATCGAAGATGCTGCCGAAGCTGATCGTGTGTTTGATATGTTGATGGGTGCAAGTGTGCCACCACGTAAGCGCTTCATTCAGACCAATGCGAAACAGGTCAAGAATCTCGATATTTAAGTAGCTCTGTAAATCAGAACCTATTGCCCCCGTCTCAAAGCGGGGGTTTTTATTTACCGGAATAATCGCCTGGAAAATAGCTCAGTTGGATTTATTTTCCTCATCTCCAGTTTGAATAGCCCGGTAAATCCAGGCGATTAGTACGAATTGAAGCGGCAATCGAAGGTACAAAGCAATTGCTGGAATGGTGTCAAACTCATCGGGATTGAGTGCCATGTGAATGTTCGCGGGAAAAACTGCAATCAATAGGAGAATCAGTCCCCAACCTGCCCATTTTTGTAAACGTGGAATCAGGATGCCAATGCCTCCTAAAATTTCAAACACGCCACTGATGTATACCAGTTCAAGATGATATGGCAAATAAGGGGGCATAATCGCTGTGTAGAAGTCAGGATTCAGGAAGTGGTTGATACCTGCGATGATAAATATAATGCCAATCAGCCAGATAGAAATTTGTTTTACCTTGCTCATTTAGTCGATTTCCCGTTCTTCACAACGACACTGCCAGCTACCATCCCCACCGGGGTAATCTGCGGGAATACAACTGATTCTTAATCCAGGCGAGAAATTACTATCAGAATACACATTCATTGATGAAGAATCAAAATAACCCCGTGCTTCGTAGTCAGGAATATCACATTGTTCGATAACTGCCTGCTGAATTTTTAGTAAGTTACTCCACACAAAAAATGAATCCATGACATGCAATGTCCCAATACAGATAAAAGGTGAAAAGATCAATAATGCAATTATCGCGAATAAAAACATCAAAATGTTGCCAATATATTTGCGAACAGGCGTTTTTATAGTCGATACTTCTCTATTTTTGCGTTTTGCTTTATCAGGCATTAATTATTTTCCTGTTCTTCACAGGTACAAATCCAATCGCCATCGGGATAGGAATCTAGTTCACATCGAACATTATTCTCAAAATCGCTATAACTAAAATCAATCCCTGAATGATCTATATATGCTACTGTTTCATAATCAGGAAAGTTGCATTCCTCACGGACAACCGCTTCTACTATCGGAATATTTCTCCAGGCAAATAGATGAATTTTGATGATAGGAGCAAAAATATACAATCCACAGAGAAAGAGAAAGAATCCAACCAAAAATATAGAAGATAGGCAACTTAAACCGGATGTTTTGCTGAGCGGAGTTTCATCATTTTTTTGTTTTTTCATTTTACCTTGCTCATTCAGTCGCTTTCCCGTTCTTCACAAGTGCAATTCCACGCTTCATCATCCATATCACATGTTATGTACAAATCCGGTGAATAATTCCTATCATAGTAATCATCTAAGGTTGAATCATCTATGTAGCCTGAAGCTTCATAGTCCACGATATGACATTGCCTGGTAACGGATTCTTGAATAATGGGCGTATTATGTTGAACGAACACATACTCTTGATACTCAATCCAAATAACAGCACTGAGAAAAAATAAGAGTAAGCCACAAACTATAGATATAGTGCCGCTGATGAACAGATTGACGAGACAACTCCCAACAGGTGTTTTATGAAATGGGATATCACTGTTTTTACGTTTTGATTTTTGACGATGTACCATTGCTAAGGGCTTTCGATATTTTCGCAGGTGCATTCCCATGAGTTTGTGTTAGATATACGGGAACAACTGATTGCAGTGTGTCCTAAGTAATCTGAATCATAGTAAAAATCAAAAGTGGACTCATCAAGATAGCCGCTTGCTCTGTAATCGGGGATATTGCATTGTTCAACAACAGCATTTCTGATGAGCGGTCTTTGTGTGTATGTTTTGATGGCCGATGGCGCTGCGACAAAGGTGATAACCAGACAAAATCCTATAATACCGATGACCGTTCCCAGGAAAAAACATCCAATAATAGGTGTCGGGACTGAGAACGGGTCACTGTTCTTACGCTTTGCTTTCATAAATGCTGTATACCTTTTCGATGTGTCATCCTAATCATACACGATTTCAGTATACAGCACTCATATTCATGAAATTTTCTAAACTGTGGCTTTTTCGTTGCCTTGAGTCAGTAAGCCGATAATTTCATCTATATCGTCTCCGGCGGTCAGCAATTCATTGGGATACTGTGGTTCAATATCTTCCAGGTTATCGCTGTGATAGCCAATGGTTGCGTCAGGGTCTTTGAGAACATGCCCTGTCAGGATGCCCATGACGGTTTCATCCGGTTTGATGACGCCTGTATCGACTAATTTTTTCGTTCCGGCTAAGGAACAGGCAGACGCAGGTTCACAACCGATGCCCGCACGATCAATCAGGGCTTTTGCATCCAGAATTTCTTGATCGGTGACACTTTCGACCCAGCCATTTGTCCAGTTGACTGCACGGACAGCTTTCGCATAATTCACTGGATTGCCAATTTTAATCGCTGTCGCCAGGGTATCGGCTTTCATGGGTTCAAAATCTTCGAATTCTTTAGTGAATGCTTCATAAAGCGGGCTTGCACCTTTCGCCTGAATAATCGCCAGGCGCGGCATTTTTTCGATCAAGCCGAGATCGTACATTTCTTTGAGTGCTTTGCCGAATGCCGAACAATTTCCAAGATTGCCACCCGGAACAACAATCCAATCCGGCACATTCCACTGTAATTGCTGAATCGCCTCAATGACGATGCTCTTTTGCCCTTCCAGACGGAAAGGATTCACCGAGTTCATCACATAAATGCCTAATTTTTCACTGACTTCGCGCACCAGTTCGAGATTGCGGTCAAAATCAGCATCAATGCGGAGACAGGTTGCGCCGTAAGCCAATCCCTGTGCCAGTTTGCCGAGTGCAATCGCTTTGTTTTGCAGGAAGATAATGCCTTCCATGTCGGCTAAAGCAGCATAAGATGCCAGTGATGCCGATGTATTCCCTGTCGAAGCACAGGCGACACGTTCCATCCCGAGAACCTTTGCCTGCGTTGTGCCACCCGTCATCCCTCGATCTTTGAATGAACCGGTTGGATTTTCGCCTTCATGTTTCAGGTAGAGTTTGCTGACACCTGCCCATTCTGCTAATTTTGGCAATGGATAGAGGTTGGTGTTGCCTTCCGGCTTTGTCACAATCATGTCATTGTTGATGCCCGGATATACCAGTTCTTTATAGCGCCACACACCACTCAAGTATGGATATTCGAAAGTTCCGAGGCGCTTATCAAATAATTCACGGGTAATGGTCATCTCAGACCAATCGTGAATCACGTCTAATAAGCCACCACAGGTAGGGCATGTGTAAATTAGCTCACTAATCGGGTATTCTTCCTGACAGTCCATACATTGTAGGATGCTTTGCATTGGTGTATCCTCAGCGATGTAATGATTGATTTTATAATGAAACGTAGGATAGCGAGTTTTCATGGCAAATACCAGAGCAGAGGCTTTTGCTCCCGCGACTGTCGCTAATTTAGGTGTTGGATTTGATATTCTGGGTCTCGCCGTTGAAGGTGTCGGTGATACCATCGTTGCTGAATGGTGTGATGATATTCAGGGTGCGATTATTCTCAGTGTTGAGGGAGACAACGGTAAACTCCCGACTGAGGCTGATAAAAATGTCGCGACTATTGCAGCGAATGCTTTATTACAGGATTTGGGCGGGGAACGGGGCATCGGTCTGCATCTTAAAAAAGGATTACCCCTCTCCAGCGGACTCGGAAGCAGTGCGGCAAGTTCTGTAGCAGCAGTCGTTGCCGTGAATGCTTTGCTGGGTTATCCCTATCCCCATCGTGAATTATTGCCATTTAGCCTCGAAGGTGAAGCAGCCGTTAGTGGTTATCATGCGGATAATGCTGCACCCTGTCTCTTTGGCGGAATCACACTCTCGAACGGTATTGAACTTAAGCAGATTCGTAATTTGCCTGTACCAGAAAATTTGCATATCGCGCTGATTTCACCGGATGTTGAAGTACCGACTGCTGAAGCACGTGCTGTTTTGCCGGAAAATGTGCCACTCACACAAATGATTCGTCATACCGGAGCAGTCGCAGCATTGGTCGATGCGCTTTATCGGGGTGATGTTAAGGCGATGGCAGAAGCAATGGAATTTGACCTGGTAATTGAACCTGCGCGTAAGCATCTGATGCCCTACCTCGAAGAAGTGCGATTCTCTGCAAAACGTGCCGGAGCATTAGCCCTGGTGATTAGCGGTGCGGGTCCAACATTAATGGCTGTCTGTGATAATGCTGAAACATCGGTCAAAGTTACAGAAGCAATGCAAGCCATTTATGATGATGCAGGTATTGCGTCGATCACACGGGCAACACAGGTTCTAAAAGAAGGCGCACATATCGTTTCCTGTGAATAGCAGAATTTAGAGATGCTCTTGCAACCATTTCTGGCGATTAGCATCTCTGGCAATTTTTCCACTCGATGTTTTGATGAGCCATTTGCCATCCACCAGGGTTACAAACGAAGCAGCTACTGTTGTCTGTGTGGCGATAGTCTGACGAATTGTCTTTTTGAGGTCTTTTTCGTCAATTTCGGGGCTGTCAATTTCAGCCACTACAGCAATGAGTTCTGTGCCTTCGCGCTCATCCGGTACACCGAATACAACACAACGTCCTTTATGAATACCATCAATGGTATTGACGATGGCTTCTATATCCTGCGGATAGACATTTTTCCCGGCATTAATAATCAAATCTTTTTTGCGCCCGATGACATAGACTTCGCCATCTGCCAGGTAGCCCATATCACCTGTACGATACCATCCATCAACAAACGGCTGTAAATCCAGTCGATGGTGGTATTCTGTCAGCATACAATCACTCTTAACCAGAATTTCCCCTATTTGACGCGCTTGCAAGGTGTTGTCACTATCATCAACCACTTTGACCTGTGTTTTATCAATTGTTTTGCCACAGGAGACAACAGTCATCCCATCTGCGACAGGTGTAGCATGTCGATTTTCTTCCAATTGAATCCGATCAACGATCTCTAATTTTGGATATTGCCCGATAGGTGTTTGTGTGACTGCAAATGTATTTTCTGCCATCGCATAACTGACAGCGAATTGACTATCAGAAACACCGTTATCCGCAAAGCGTTCCAAAAATTTCTGATGACTATCATGCCGGACAGGTTCAGAACAATTGATAAACGCCCGCATCGTTGCTAATGATAGATTTTCGGTATCGCGTTTTCTGACCCTTCGCGCCATGTGGTTATATGCAAAATTCGGCAACCAGCAGAGTGTTCCGTTGTATGTATCAATCGCATTGAGCAACATCGCTGGATGAGCAATCCAATCAAAAGGCGACATCAAAACGAGTGGAATTCCTTGAATGAGGGGTAATAAAAATCCGGCAATCAAACCCATGTCATGATAAAGCGGCAACCAGCTAACAATCACATCATCCTGCGATAATTCAAGGGAATCACTATAGGATGCCAGTTGATTCAAAATCGCATGATGTGAGAGGGCAACGCCTTTTTGTAGACCCGTCGTTCCACTGGAATGTTGAAGCAGAGCTATTGAATTCGTATCCGTGTTTACAGGCTCAAATTGAGCATTTTCCTGTATTTTGAGCGCTGATGACGCTATGACAGCACAATCAACAGCCTCAACTAATTGCGGCGCAAAATCATCTGTTGTCAGAATGGCTTTCACATCGGAAAAACTCACCAGTTCCGATAGATTGCTCATATAAACGTGAGGGTCAAGTTTTTCGGTGAGTGTCGGGAACATCGACGGAATGCCGCCTGCCAGCATCACACCCCAGAAGCAATAAATGCTGTCTAGCGATTGTGTGTGAGCAATAATTACCAGATCAGATTTTTGGATATTATGTGCTTGAAGTGCTGCCGCATAGTCAATGATATTTTGGCGAAATTCATTGCGCGTAATTTCTATAGGAGGCTGCCCTGTTTCCAGGTAAATCAGTGCAGGGCTTTCACTCTGATTCTGTAAAATCGGTTCGAGCAGGGAGTTATAGGTATGCCTTGTTTCCAGCGTAAGCATATTACTGTAAATCACGCATCACACGGGCGACAATTAAATCCAGTGTATCCATTTTTTCGACGGTTAAATCAGGATCGGGAATATAAACATCAAATTCTTCTTCAACAAAAACGCCGAGTTCAGCCAGCGCAAAGCTATCCATCAACGAGCCTGTGATAATGCCTTCATCGTCCATCAAATCATAGCCGGAATCATGGATTAATTCGCGAACAATATAGCTACGGATACGCTCTCTGACTGTCGATTCGTCCAATGTTTATTCCTCGTTTTCAAAAATAGTGTTAATTAATCGGTTGGCAAGTTCTTCTGTGCCATGAGCTGTTAAATGCACAGGACTATCGGTAAATTCCTGCGGGGCTATGCTATCCCATAGGTCAAGATATTGCCATCCGTTGTCTATGCTGGTTTGTGATAGCAGGTCACGATATTGCTCATATGCCCATATTGGATAAAAACTGTTGAAGCGAATATCACTATTTTGACCATCACTGATAAACATTGGTTCATTGACAATGATAATTGGTGTATCTCCAGCAATCTGAATACCTGCACTTAATACATCAAAGGCAAGCTCATTTTCTGATAATTCTACAGATTCGGGATAGATACTCCAGGAATAATCTGTTTCAAAATCGGATTGTCTCAGTGGAATATTTTCAGGGATGAATTGATCAATTCCAGTTGCTGACCATCCAATACCATATGTTTGCAAGCGCAATAAATCAGCCAGTTCCCGACGTTGCCCGACAATCGTCCTTTGCCAGAAGTCAGGCTGAACAAAGGCTTCGTCCTCTGGATTGATGTTCAAATTATATTGTTCAATTAGCGGGGATAATCTCGCCTGATTATTACGTACCAGTGGCGGAACAAGTTGTTCTTCCGGCGGGAATGATGCCAGGGACACCAGCCAGATAATCATATCGGGATCGTATTGCATAGCATAATCTAAAATCAGCAGGTCTTTTGTGAGGGACATCACCGGATAGCCGAGGTTGTAGAATACAACATCGCGACCATTCACAGTTAAATCAGCATGATTGAGTTGTGCAGATAATGTTTCATCATTGTCCAGATACCAGCCCCAGGTGTTGCTATCCCCGATGAGCAATACACGAAATTCATCACCCGGCTTAGACTGTGAAACGTCATGTGATGCAAATAATGCAGGTAAATTATTCAGGGATATAGAATTTGACTGAGAGGGGTCATTACCATCATAAAATGGCAGACGGTCTCTAGCAGGAAAAAGTGTACCATAGAGCGATAGATTGCCTAAAAATTGCATCGGATATAGCCAGGCAAAAATTAAATTGCACAGTCCGAATAATAGCAATGCTTTTACAACCACACGCAGTAAAAATGCCCATGATTTCGGAAGGTTATCTATCCATTTCCAATCGCGCATTAGCTTAATCCGAATAATTTAGCGAACATAATCAGGGCAGTGTCTAAATCGGGTAAAGCGAACCATACCCACCCGAGAACAACAAAGTGAAATGTGATAAACCAGGCAACACCGTCTGCTAGCAATTGTTGACGGGGTTTATCTTTTAGCTGACGATAAAAAGCGCGGGTGCGGTCTGTCCATTGCTTGTGGATAAACAATCCCAATCCATGCCAGATACCCCATATCAGGAAATTGATTGTCCCCCCATGCCATAAACCGATTGCAATCATGGTGGCTGATTGCGTGATCAGCACAATCAAAATTGATGGTGGTTTCGGTTTGCGTTTGAGTAAATAGCGCGATAGGGGCGAAAATACGTAAAATCGCACCCAATTACTCAGGGTGATATGCCAGCTTTGCCAGAATTTTGTGATGCTTGCCCGCATATAAGGCTGGTCAAAGTTTTCCGGTAGCTTAATCCCGAATAAAACGCCGATACCAATCGCAATATCACTGTAACCGCTAAAATCGAAGAAAAGACGTAAAGCATAACCATAAAGCAGTATCCATGCACCGCCTGAATTTTCAATTTGTGCCGCATTAATTGCATTGAGCGACATTCCCTGCGCGAGGGTATCGGCAATTACAAATTTCTTGAAAATTCCGACAGAAATGCGTGTAAAGCCTTCAACAAAACGCTCTGAAAAAATAATTTTCTCTGATAATGCCTGGAAATCTTGAAGGAAACGTTCGGCGCGGTCGATGGGTCCCGAGATAAACGCCGGGAAAAAGAGAACATAAGTGACATATTCCTGTAATGAGAGTTCAGGCAGTAGACCGGATTGCCTATCGCGAACGGTGTGCATCAAACGAAAGGCGAGATAAGAAAAGCCTATCCAGTTGAGGTCAATTGCCGATGCTTGAGATACATCTTGCCCCGTCCATGTGCGTAACCATTGAGCAGTTTGAACAGCAAAGGCATCTGTTTTGAGAATGGCAAAAATCGCTAATATAAAAATCAGAAACAGACTATATCGCCACTTGAATTTGCCAGTTAACCATGCAAAAACAGCAAAAATAGCGAGTAATCCTATAACAAATTGAATCGGGGGAGGTCGTGAGGCAATCAGAATACGATAGTCCGCCGGGACAAAACGCAACAGTGCTAGCGAAACAATGAAACCGGAAATAATCAGGAGCGCAATTTTATCCTGTGGACTTATTCTTTGTTCTGATGAACGGGTTAAATACCAGCTTGTGACTGTTATTATCAGACTGAGAGTCGGGAGGAAAAAATCGAGCCAGCGCACAAAAATATCAGCTTGAAGCCAGTAAACAAAGAGAATACTGGCTATAAACAAAAACCAGCCACGCCATTTTGCCGGAATTATTGCCGCGTAAACAATCGCAATCACAACAAAGACGGCGATTGTGGATAAGCTCAAGCCCAATTTAGAAGCCTTGATAGATAAATTGTGGGGCGTTATCGCTGGTAACAATCACCAGCAAAATCAGGATGATGCAGAGTGCGACCGCAAGTAAATTCTCCCGATTAAACAGGTGACGCATTATTCACCCTCTCCACACCAGCGCCATTCGCCATCTTCCTGAACGACCTGATAGCTACTGAGCGGGAATTCTCGATTCTCTGTGCCATAGAGTGCGACAATCTGCCCGGTACAGGTGACGGTGTTTCTATCTGCGCTGCAAGACATATCCTCCAACGTTGCCTCAACACTGGCGAAAGACGCCGCTTCCCGTTCAATCGTGGATTCTAAGTCACTGCAAATCAGATCGCGGATACCATCTGCATCGCCATTAATTTTCGCCTCTAAATACGATTCAACGACCTGTACCTGCGGATCAACATTTGATGTTGTACAGGCACTCAAAATTAAAATTGTCAATAACAGCAATGCAAATCTCATAGATTTCCTCAAAGTTCAACAGATAGTCGATTATGGACAAAGTTTATCTGATAGCAGGATGATTTTGTAGTTGCATTACTGCTTATAACGGCGAATTGTAAAATTCTAGTTACAACCTGTAAAAAACTTAAAAGCTTAATTCTTTTATTTTAAAAATTAACTTATTCTAAATTAAGATTATTCGGAAACATCACAGGAAATAACTGTAAATGCAAATCATTCGTCATCAAGTATCCTACTTTATCACCTTCGCCCTCATTAGCTTAATTTTCAGCATAGGACAAAGCAACGCGCAGGAAGGCACAAGCATCTCAATCCCATCAATTGGCGTAGAAGCACAGATTGTAACCGCCCCGCTCACACCTGACCTTACGACATGGGATGTATCTCATTTGTACATGAATGTCGGGCATTTAATCGGTACTGGCTGGTTTGGCACAGGGAGCAACATCGTTCTTGGTGGACACTCTGAAACATCATCCCTTGCACCGGATATTTTCTACAATCTGGATGGTGTACAGGTTGATGACATCATCACGGTTAATGCAAACGGGACACAATATCAGTACATAGTCACACAGGTTTATTCCGTGAGTCAGTTTGATGTGAGCATCGC
>ENA-OWNT01000411-OWNT01000411.1-seawater-metagenome-genome-assembly--contig:-NODE-411-length-103790-cov-13.499475_pt1 | contig 103790 bp, 79 predicted proteins | sample MGYA00238136_ERZ651165 | MGnify/ENA primary metagenome ERZ651165 (study PRJEB26861, sample SAMN08777766) | seawater metagenome | isolation source: coastal seawater | place: USA: Florida | collected...
AGTCGGTCAGGTCGGCTGTGCTCGGCCAGGTACAGGTGTTTGGGCTCCCGTCGCAGTTGTTGTCCACACCGTCGTTGCATTGCTCGATGGCCGCGGGGTGAACCGAGTCGTCGGTGTCGTCGCAGTCGCCGCCTTGTTCGATGAGGCCAGGAGCCCGGTCACAGGTGGTCTCGGCGCTGTGTTCGTCGCCGTAGCCATCCCCGTCCTCGTCTACGTACCAGGCGCCATCCCCGGTGGTCGGTGGGTCGTCGGGGACTGTGTCGCAGTCGTCGTCGATGCCGTTGCAGAGCTCGGGTGCGTTGGGGTGACGGTTGGGGTCGGCGTCGTCGCAGTCTCCGCCTTCCAGGACATATGGACCGGATGGGCGGCGGCACTGGGTGATGGCGGTGTCGTCTGCTCCGTAGCCGTCGCTGTCGATGTCGAGGGTCCAGGTGCGTGGGTCGACGGTGGGCTCTTCGTCGTCCGAGCCGTCGCAGTCGTCGTCGTAGCCGTTGCAGAGCTCGTCTGCGGACGGGGAGACGGAGGCATCGGCATCGTCGCAGTCGTCGCCAAGGAGGACGTAGCCCTCTCCCGGGGCCAGGCACTGGGCCATGGCGGCATCCGGGTTGCCGTGCCCGTCGCGGTCGGCGTCGGGGTACCAGGTGCGGTCGGCGGGGGCGTCTTCGTCTGCGGTGCCGTCACAGTCGTCGTCTTTGTCGTTGCAGCGCTCCGAAGCTCCAGGGAAGACGGATGCGTCTGCGTCGTCGCAGTCGTCTGCCGCTCGCACGAACCCGTCTGGTGCCTCACAGGCTGCAACGGGCGCTGCTTGTTCCCCGTGACCGTCTCCATCCACATCGGCGTACCACACGCTGTCGGGTGGGTCTTCGTCCACCAGGCCGTCGCAGTCGTTGTCCTGGCCGTCGCAGAGTTCCGTCGCCCCCGGGAAGCGGGAGGGGTCTTCGGGGCCGCAGTCTCCGTCGGCCTCCGTCCAGCCGTCCTGGTCGGCGTCCTGGAAGCGTTCTCGGGCGGCTTCGAAGGCCTCGGGGGTGAACAGGCAGCCCGGCAGGAGCGATGCGATGGCCAGTGCGGTGGTTCTCACAGCTTGATCTCGAGTGGATGGGAGCGCGTTCCTCCAGCTGCGTTTGTCGGGGGGGATGGCCGGTGCCACAGCCCCGCTGGCCCGGGAGAACGGTGGAGTGGGGGCGCGCAACTGGATGCGTCGCGGGTGGTCTGACCCTAGCGGATTGACGTATGCTGGCTGCCGGTGAATGTACGGAGCCCGATCAGGAACCGCAAGGACGCGTGTAGGGGCAGCGGCGGAATTGCCGAGCGCAGGTCATGTCAACCAGGAGACCTTGGCCAAGTCGGGGCGCTTGCCCGAGCCCTACACCCGCCGCAACCGCTTCAAGTCCCGCGGATGCCACGCCCCCGTCGCCAGCCCACCCACCACATACACCAGCCCACCCACCGTCACCGTCACCAGCACGTGCCACTGCGGCAGCCACCAGAGCACCGCCGCCATCGCCACCGCTGGAAGGCTCGTGCGCAGGATGCTCTCGGGCAGACCCACCCCGGTCACCAGCGGCCGCACATGCCACCGGAACCACGCCATCAGCAGCACTTCCGTGCCCAACGTGGTCGCCGCCGCACCCACCGCGCCCCATCGCGGAATCACCAGAAAGTTGGCCACAAGGTTCACGCACGCGGCCACCGCGACGCCTCGGGTGCGGTCGTCCTGGCGGTTGAGCGTCGAGAGCGTCATGCCCAGGCTGTTGTTCAGGAACCGCAGCGGCAACAGGGGCGCCATCACCATGAAGGGGAGCGCACTCACGGCAAAGGCGTCGCCGCCGAAGAACACCATCAGCGGCTCGGCGGTCATCAGCCCCCCCACCGCAGCGGGAATGCTGACAGCCAGGAGCACCCTGGAGGCGAAGCGCAGCTCACCACCCGCCGCTTCCCGGTCGCCCAGGTGGCGGGCCATGCGAGGGAAGAGGCCGCGGTTCAGCGTGTTGGCGATGACCGGGAACAGCGCGATGAGCATCACGGCGCCGCGGTAGATGCCCACCTCGGTGTCGTCTTTGAGCTCGGCCAGCAGCAGGACGTCGACGCTCAGGTAGATGGAGCCGAACAGCAGGTTGAGGCCGAAGGGGATGGAGCGACGGGTGAGGCTGCGGATGGCCGACCACTTGGGGCGCAGGGCGTAGGACGACAGGTGGCGCCGATACATCTGCCAGATGACGACGAGCGTGATGAGTGCGTCGAGCACCTGGGCGGCGAAGACCGCTGCGACGCCGAGGTCGAGGTAGAGCAGGGAGGCGGTGCCGATGACCAGGGTGAGGCGGCCCGCAATCTGTCCGGCCACGCTGAGGGCCATGCGCTGATGGGCGTGGCAGGCGGCCTCGGGGATGCTGGCGAGCGACTGGAGGCCCAGGGCGATGGCGGCGAGGGCTGCGGCGCCGATGACCTCGGGGCGACCGTCCATGACGCCGGCCCAGCCCACCACGAGGAAGCCGGTGAGGATGGACAGGCCCGTGACGGCGGCGAGCCCGGTGGCGACGAGCTCGCCGGTGCGCTCGGGGTCGCGTGACAGCTCGCGGTTGATGAGGTTGAACATGCCCAGTGTGGCGCCGAACGCCCCGAGGCCCACGAGCGTGAGGATGTAGCCGTAGACGCCGTAGCCATCGACGCCCAGCATGCGCATGAGCAGCACGTTGACGGCGAGGCCGGAGCCCAGACGGAGCACCTGCGCCGCCGCGAGGGCGATGAGGTTGCCGCCGCGGCGCTGTCTGGGCTTGGGTGGGGTGCTCGGAGGGTCGTTGGACACGGACCGGCCTGACGTGGGACTGCCATCCACTCGGTCAGAGGATGTCGACCTGAAGAGTGGGGGGCTGGATGATACGTCGGCGGGCGGTCGGCGCCCGGTCGGCGCGACCCAAGAGGTGAGCCATGCCAGGAAACGGACCCGCGACGACGATTGGCATCGTGGGCTTGAGCTTGGTGGTGTACGCCTTCTTGGTGGCGCCGCCCGATCCGATTGCGATGGGGATGTTGTTGTTCCTCACCGTGCCGCCGGCGTGGGCGCTGACGGCGCTCGGGCGGAAGCTTGGAGGCACACGGCCCCTGTCGTCGATTCCGCAGGGGGCTCTGGCGGCCGCCGGGTTCGGGATGATGTGGGGGGCGCCCTGGTTGTCGCAGGCGCAGCTGGAGCGGCACCTGGATGCGGGTGGGGTGGGGTCGCCGGGGGGGCTCACGATGGCCCTGCCCATCCTGGGGCCGTTGCTGTGGTGTCTGGCGATTGGGTGGGTGATGGCGTCGCGGGAGTCGGCCGCGGCAAAGTAGGCGGCGTCAGGACAGCAGGCTGGGCCAGTGTTGGCTGAGCCACTCGGGCTGGGCGGTGTGGTCGCGCCAGGCGGGACGTCCGTCGACGGAGTCGTGGAAGGCCCGGGCGAGCGGTTCGCGGTCGGTCAGCCAGCTGCGGAGCCGGTGGGCTTCTTCAGGAGCATCGAGCACCAGGACAACTTCGGACTCCCAGTAGGCGGAGGCGATGTCGATGTTGTGGCTGCCGGCGACCACCCAGCGGTCGTCGACGATGAGCAGCTTGCTGTGGACGTGGGGCAGCACGGTGCGGAGGTCGGGGTGCCACCGGTCGGACCGCACACCGAGGGCGAAGGCGCGGGCACCGGCTGCGACGAGGGTCTCGAAGCGGCCGTGGATGACGCCGGTGGCGAGGTCGCGCTCCCGAGAGCCGACGAATGGCGTGGTGCCGTCGGCGAACCGGGGCCGCACGTGGCCGGTGTAGATGTCGACGGCCACGCCGCGCTCGAGGCACTGGTGGAGGGCGTGCTGGAGCTCGTGCTGGATGGCGAAGGTGTTGACGACCACGACCCGTGAGCGGGCGCGGGAGAGCAGTTCTCGGAAGGTGTCGAGGCCGTGGGCGTCTTGGAGGCTGTGGTGGGCGACCCACCAGGCGTTGGGGGTGGGGGAGACGGGGGGAGGCGGGGGTGGGGTGCTGCCGCGGGCCTCGGACCAGGCGCAGGCGAAGCTCCAGGCGGCCTCTCTGACGATGGGTCCGGTGACCACGGTGGTCAGGTCGAACCAGGGGACGGCCCGTTGGTCGGTGTCGGGGGCGAGCGCCACCTCGTCGAAGCCGGTGTAGTAGTGGGCGCCCACGTTGCGGCCGGGCAGCACGGCCAGCCGGTCGTCCACCACCACGAGCTTGCGGTGGTCGCGGGCCTTCAGGTCGACCATGGTGCCCACGGGGCGGCTGGAGGCGACGGTGGTGTTGGGGGTGCGGGCGAGGTCGGCGAGCAGGGGGTTTTCGCGGGAGAAGGCGCCGTGGCCGCTCCACACGGCGTCGACCAGGACGCGGACGGTGACCCCCCGCCTGGCGGCGCGTACCAAGGCATCGCGGACGGTGGAGCCGATGGGGTCGACCTCGAAGATGTAGACCTGGAAGTCGATCTGGGAGACGGCGTGGTCGAGGGCGTGGAGGAGCTGGAGGCGGGCGGCCTGGCCGTCGAGGAGCCAGTCCACATGGTCGAAGCGGGTGGGCCGGGCGTTGCAGCGGGCCACGAGACGCTCGGGTAGTGGGACGTTCTCGGGGAGGGGGGCGGGGCCGACGGTGGGGTGGACGGCGCCGGTGTCGACCTCGAGGTGCCCCACGACGGGGTACCCGGCCATCCGAAGCACGCGGACCATGCGCCGGAGGGTGACCTCGCGGGCGGAGTCGGGGAGGTCGGTGGGGGTGCCTCGGTCGAGCACGGCATCTGGGTGGAGCACGGCGTCGACCAGGCCCTCATCGCGCAGTGCTTCGGGGTTCTGGGGGGTGAACAGGCAGGCCCAGACCCGCATGCCCTGCTCGCGGAGGGTGGACTGGTAGGGGCCGGGCCAGCCCACGAGCACGATGGGGGGACCGGCGCGTGGGAGGACGTGGACGGCGGCGACGAGGCTGCCGGCGGGGTCGGTGGGGTCGGTGCAGAGACCGTGGACGCCGGGCTCGGGGTCGTTCCAGCGGACCTGGCCCCGGGAGAGGGTGACGGGACCGACGGTGGCCCCCTGGAACACGCGGTGGAGGGCGGTGTCGTCGGGCGTCCAGACGAGGGGGCCGATGCAGCGAAGGATGGTGGCGCGGCACTCGGTGCCGATGGCGATGGCGTCGGAGGCTTCGAGGGTGCCGCTGCCGGGGCTCGGGGAGGGCTCGGACACCACCCAGAGGTCGACCTCGAGGGTGTGGAGGACGGCGAGGAGCGGGGTGCGCAAGCCTTCGGCGGCCAGGCCCACGCACAGCCACGAGACCCCAGCCTGCGCGACGGCGGTGCGCACGGCGGGCACCAGCTCCGGGCCGCGTCCGTCCACGGCGTGGAGCTCCCACGGTGTGTCGATGGCGAGGATGTCGCGTGCTTCGATGATGTCGTCGATGTTGGTGCGGGGGGCGAACACGTGCAGGGTGTGGTCGGAGACCTGCTCGGAGATGGTGGCGGCGGTCTGGGGGATGCGTCGGGGGTCGTCGGGAACCCACACGCCGAGGGGGTGGAGGGGGGAGCCGCCGTCCGACCACAGCACGGAGTCGGCCCGGTGCAGCAACGCGCCGACGACGACGGCAGACCGCGACCGGAGCACCCAGAGCGGCACGCCGGGAGCCACGGGGGTGGAGAAGTCCACGGAGTGGGCCGAGAAGCCCCTGGCACGCAGCGCTTTGACGAGGTTGTCGGCGGTGTCGGGTTGGGCGGCGGCGTGGAGGAACCGGAGGGCCTGACGGAATGGGGCCGGTGGACGCTCGACGACCACGGTTCCTCCGGGCCGCACCACGCGCGCCACGCGGGCTGCCCAGGCGTCGAGACCGTCGCGTGCGCCGATGATCAGGTGGACGGCCTCAAGCACTGGAGCCCCCTGGCTGGTCGAGAGGAAGCAGGTCGTCCATCACCACGCTCACCCCCCGTCCGAGCAGCTCAGGGGCGAGGGGCGGCACCACCCCCCACGTCACGATGCGGAGGTTGTGGTGCTGCCAGCGCTCCAGGCGGATGGGATGCAGCAAAGAAACGTGGGGCTCCACCACCAGCGCGCCCAGCCAGAGGATCCAGGGGGTCCAGAGGAGGGGGCGGGCGACTCGGTCGGGCATCATCGCCCAGCCCACCACCAGCGAGGGGTCGGTCCAGCGCAGGCGCCACGCAGTGTAGGGGTGGAAGGTGCTCACCCAGAAGCGGTCGAAGCCGGCCACGGTGTCGACCAGAGCGTGCACGGCGCCGTCGCGGCCGGCAGACTTGAGGTCGAGCTCCACCCACAGGTCGAGGGAGCGGGCGAGGGCCATGGCGTCGGCGAGGTCGGGGCCAGCCTGGCCGGGGTCGTGGGCGCACACCAGGCGGCCGCCGCGCATGCGGACGTCGAGCTCGACACCATCTGCCCCCAGTCTCGCGGCCTGTTCGATGGCTTCGAGGCTGTTTTCAGGGGCGTGTGCCAGGCCGCCCCGGTGTCCGAGGACCAACCCGGCAGGCGGAGGCGCGCCGGTGCACGCGGGGGGACGCATCCCCAGCCGTGGTCGTCGCCACCGTTGCTGCTGTCGTCCCATCATCGCGGTGCCGGGGTCAGCCGCGCGGGCGGCCGGAGAGCAGGTTGAGCACCACATCACCCTCGTGGAGGCTGGTCTGGCGAATTCGGCCGAAGCCCGCTGCGGACAGTTCATCGCGCACACGGCCGTTGGACCAGCCGGCCATGTCGTACACATCTTCGTCGGTGCCCACCCAGACCACTCCGCCCGGACGCAGCACACGCGCGGCTTCGGTGAGCGCCGCTTCGGTGTCTCCGACGTGGTGGAGGGTGTTGAGGAAGACCACCACGTCGACCGAGTCGGCCTCGAGGGGGAGCGCGCGGGCGTCGGCCACGTGCAGGGCGATGGGGGTGTCCTTGCACTGGGTGCGGGCGATGCCGACCATGGCCCCGGTGCCGTCGACGCCGATGGGGCGCACACCGGGAGAGCGGTGGGTCAGTGCGCGCAGGAAGGCGCCTGTGCCGCAGCCCACGTCGACCACCACGGTGCCGGCCTCGAGGGCGAGGTGGTCGGCCAACAGGCGCTGAGATGGCCAGTCACCGAACTTCTCGGCGTACCAGTGTGCGGTGTCGTCGGTCCATTCGCCCGACGGCCCGTGGTGGTGGTCGTGGGTGTGTTCGAGGCCGTGGTGCTGGTGGCTGTGCGTGTGCGAGTGAGACACGGGGGGCTCCGCGGAGGGGGTGGGGTCAGCTGCCGTAGCGCTGGGTGGCTTCTGCGAGAACCGCTTCGACATGGCCCTTGACGCGGACCTTCGGCCACACGTGGGCCAGCGTACCGTCGGCGTTGAAGAGGAAGGTGGAGCGCACGATGCCCATGTAGGTGCGGCCGTAGTTCTTCTTTTCCTGCCACACGCCCCAGCCCTCGATGACCTGGCGCTCGGGGTCGGACAGCAGCGGCATGCGCAGGCCGTACTTGGTGGCGAAGTTGGACTGGCGCTTCACGGAGTCGGCGGAGATGCCGTAGACCTTCACCCCGAGCGCCTCGAATCGGGCCTCCATGTCGTTGAAAGCGCAGGCTTCCTTGGTGCAGCCGGGCGTGCTGGCCTTGGGGTAGAAGAAGAACACGGCGGGGGTGCCGCGGGTGTCGGAGAGGCGGATGGGTGCGCCGCTCTGGTCGTTCAGCTCGACGTCTTCCGGGAGGGTGCCGACGGTCAACATTATGGGGGCTCCGCGTGCAGGTGCACCGCCCCGTAGTCCATTCTGGTTCGGGTGTCGGCCGTGGATGGACGCCCCAATCTTCTTCCGGAGGCCAACGTGTCCACACCTCTCGACGACCTGGCCGAGCAGACTCAATGGGACGGCTTCTGGCTGCCGCCTTGGGCCACCGTGGTGGACCGACCCGAGCTTCGGTACACGTTTTCGGCGGTCGACCAGCCCGGCCTCAACCAGGTGGTGCGGGTGCGGCCGGATGATGCGGATGGCCGACCGGTCGACCTGGAGGCGCTGGTGGCGGAGGTGGACGCGGCCCACCGTGGCGTGATGAGTCGCTGGATCCTGGCCCCGCGGAGCCAGCTCGATGGGCTGCCGGACTTGTTGGAGGCTGCGGGATGGCGCCGTGGAAAGCTCCACCACTTGCGGGCTCTGGATGTGTCGCAGCAGCTGGCTCCGCCGCGCGATGGCGTGGTGGCTCGACCGGTCGACGACGCAATGGCGCTCCGGGACTGCATCGATGTCGCGGTGCAAGCCTTCGGAGTCCCGTCGGGGCCGGTGCCTTCGGAGCGCATCGACAACGAGCTGGCGGCCATCGCGGGCGGCCGGGTGCACCGCTTCGTGGCCTATGACGTGCATACCGATGAACCGCTGTCTTCGGGGGGGCTCAACACCTTCCCGGAGCTGGGGGTGGGCTTCTTGTGGGGTGGCGGGACGGTCCCGGGCCAGCGGGGGCGGGGTGCCTACCGAGCGGTGCTGGGCGCGCGGGTGGACCGAGCTCGGCGTGAGGGGTGTGGGCATGTGGTGGTCTATGCGCAGCACGACACCAGCGACCCGATCCTCGCTGCCCTCGGCTTCGTTCGGCATGGCTCGATGTGGACCTGGACCCGCTCCGCTAACTGACCTCCGACACCCTTCTGTTGCATTGGGTGCGACACACAAGTCCAACACAAGTCACGCAGCTGACACGGTGTGGCGCAGCTGTTTGGCAGGGGCACCGGGACGCGACCGCACGAGCTTGCCCTGCAGGCGCCGAAATGACCCATTCCAGGCACGCTTTGGCTGTGTCGGTCTGGATCGGGCCGCCATCGTTTTGTGCGAATTCTGACCACGAAACTCCTCGGTCCTGCCCTCGCGGTGCCTTCCACCCTTCATCGAGGCGCCACGGACGAACCATAGGTCGCGCTCCACTCCAAACGGAGCGTTGGACCCATGAACTCTCGCCTCCTCCTCTGTGTTCTCGCGGCATCTGCCGCCTCCACTGGCTGCGTCGACAAGGGCGACTCCGGCGCGTCCGGCTCGACCGGGGCCACGACTGGAGAGACTGCTCTCATCGAGTGTGTGGATGGCCTCGCGGTGCTGTCGGGCACCTACACCCAAGACATCACCGTCGGACCGTCCGTGTGCGACGCCTTCCTCCTGCAAGGCGGTGTGTTCATCGGTGAAAAGGGCGGCAACAACGGCGTCACGCTCACCATCGAGCCGGGTGCGCTCATCTACGGGGACCCCGAGACCGCGGGCTTCCTGGCCATCCAGCAGGGCAGCTTCATCCAAGCCAACGGCACAGCCGACGCCCCCATCGTCTTCACGTCGGCCCAGGCCGAGGGCAACCGGGCTCGCTCCGACTGGGGCGGCATCATCGTGAACGGCAAGGCGCCCATCAACAACTGCTCCGATGGCACGTCCGAGTCCCCGGGCTGCACCGCTCAGGCGGAAGGCGACGCCGGCACCTACGGCGGCGACGACCCGGCCGACTCCAGCGGCAGCATCCAGTACGTGCGCATCGAGTTCGGCGGCACCGAGATCAGCCCCGAGAACGAGGTCAACGGCCTCGCACTCCAGGGCGTGGGCAGCGGCACCACCCTGTCCCACATCCAGGTCCACATGAACAAGGACGACGGCATCGAGTTCTTCGGTGGCACGGTGTCCGCCGACCACCTCGTCATCACCGGTGCCGGCGACGACAGCCTCGACTGGACCGACGGCTGGACCGGCGGCGCCTCGTACGTCTGCATCCAGCACTTCGACGACGACGGTGACCGCGGCATCGAAGCCGACAACAACGGCGACGAGAACAACGCACTTCCCCGCTCGGCCCCCACGCTGTCCTACGTGTCCGTCATCGGCGCGGGCACCGACCGCACCGGCATGACCATCCGCGAAGGCACCGCGGTCTCCATGACCAACGTGGCGGTGGGTGGCTTCGACAAGGGCTGCCTCGACATCGACGGCGACGCCACCTACGAACAGCTCGACAGCGGTGCACTCAGCATCACGGGCTCGGTGCTCGGCTGTGGCGACCGGAACTTCAAGGTCGACACCGACGACTCCGGCGCCGTGGAAGAGCCCGCCGACGAAAGCCTGGGCACCTGGTGGTCCGAGCAGGGCAACGACACGCTCTCCTCGCTGTCCTTCTCGGGCTTCGAAGCCAGCGTGGGTGGTGTGGGCTGCATTCCGGACGGCGACGACTGGACCGCTGGCTGGACCATCTCGGCCGCTTCCCGCTGACCCGTTCCTCTCGGAGGTCTCATGCGCACCGTCGTGCCCCTCGGCGGCTTGATGCTCGCCGGACTCCTCGCCACCTTCGCGCACGCGTCGGACCTGGAGGCTCGGGCTGCCCGGGTCGCCCAGCTCCGCGCCGACGTGGAGGCGCTCAACACCAGCGTGGGCTTGGAGAAAGAAGAGCTGACCGCAGACCTCCGGGCCGCCGCTGGACAGGAGGCCGAGCTTGAGGCCTCGGTCCGGCGGCAGGAGCTCCGCCTCGAACGCCTGCTCGGAGATGAGCAAGCGGCCCTCCGCGAGGTGGAGCGGCAGTCTGAAGGGGCCGGAGACGACCTGGAGCAGGTTGTCTTGGAGGGAATCGCCCGCTTCCGGGACAATGTCCACGCGGGGCTGCCCTTCCAGGTCGAGGCCCGCTTGAAGGCCCTCGACGAGCTGAAGGCGCACCTCGACGGGGACACCTTGCCCACGGAGCAGGTGGCTGCACGGGTCTGGGCGTTTGCCGAGGACGAGCGGCGGCTCACCCGCGAGAACGCCATCGGCCGGCAGGTGGCCCCCATCGGCGGTGGCGAGGTGCTGGTGGACGTGGCCCGCCTCGGCATGGTGGCCATGTACTTCCGCACCCCCGACGGCCAGGTGGGGCAGGTGGCCCGCGACGGCAACGGCTGGGCCTGGACCGTGCTGACGTCCGAGTCCGAGGTGGTGCAGGTCAACGGCCTGTTCGATGCGCTGGAGAAAGGCATCCGCACCGGCTGGTTCGAGCTCCCCCGACCCCTCGCCGCAGTGGGAGGTGCCCCGTGACCGCGCTCTTTGGACCCGTGCTGGCTGCCGCGCTGTCGGTGGGGCAGGCACAAGATGACGCTGCCCGTGCCCGAGCAGAGGCTGCCCTGGAGGCGGCCTACCAGAAGGAAGTGGCCTACCTGGTGGCCGAGAAGCGTGCCTTGGACGGACGCCTCACGGAGCTGCAAGGACGGCGGCGCAGTGAAGCGGCCAAGGCGGACGGTCGCATCGCTGCGCTCCAAGGCCGGGTGCTGGGGCTGGAGCGGCGGGCCGACTCGGTCGAGCTGCGGCTGGATGAGCTGTCGGATGCCACGGTGGCGGCGAGCGAGCGTGCTGCCCTGCTGGAGAGCACGGTCCAGCAGTCCAGAGATGCCCTGGGCATCGAAGTTCCTGAAGACGCCACCGACGCCGAACAGCTCCGCGCCATCTACGGTGCGGCCCTGGACGGTCTGCAGGCGGGGGCTGCGGTCCAGAGCCGCTCCCAGCCCTTCTTCCTGCCGGATGGCACGCAGGTGGACGGCACGGTGATTCAGGTGGGCCAGGTGGCCGCCTACGGGGTGTCGGAGGCCCGCTCTGGACCGCTCCTGCCGCTGGGTGGCGGGCGGATGATGCTGCGGACGGACAGTGCAGGTGCGTCTGTGGCGACCGAGCTGTCCGAAGGTCGGCGCCCCGACCGGGTGGGGATGTTCCTCATCGAGTCGGTGGACAAGGCCGTCTCGGAGCGCACCGAGCGCACGGTGGTGGAGACCATCGAGGCGGGTGGGCTCGTGGCATGGGTCATCGTGGGTCTGGGCGTGCTGGCCATCGTGCTGTCGGGCATCCGGGCCGTGTTGCTGGGCCGTGCGGGCCGTGGTGGAGCGGTGGTGGAGGCGGTGTTGGCTGCACTTCGGGCCAATGACCTCCACGCTGCCCGGGGCCTGGTTGCGTCGGGCGCAACCACCACGGCGCGTGTGCTCTCGGCGGTGCTGGAAGCGCCGGAACCGGCCGTCGAGGACGCTCGGGAAGGGCTCCAGGATGTGGCTGCGGCGGCCATCCTCGAAGAACAGCCCACCATCGAGCGCTTCGGTGCGCTCATCCTCGTCATCGCCGCGGTGGCGCCCCTGCTCGGCCTTCTCGGCACGGTCACCGGCATGATTGCCACCTTCGAGATCATCACCGAGTTCGGCACCGGCGACCCCGCCATGTTGTCCGGTGGCATCGGCGAGGCGCTCATCACCACCCAGCTGGGCCTGGTGGTGGCCATTCCCGCGGTGCTGCTCGGCAACGTGCTCAAGGGACGGCAGGCCGAGGTGCTGCGTCGGCTGGACCACGCAGCTCTGTCGGTGGTGAACCTCCGGTGCGACGCCCCCTCTGACGCCGTCGCGGAGTCCTCTGTGGCTGCCGTTGCTTCGGACGCCGCATGACCGCCGCATGGGCCGCGCTGGTGTCCTTGCTCGACGCGGGCGGGTTCGTCATGCCCTGGCTGCTGGGCGGCGCCTTCGTGTTGTGGACCGCGCTGGGCTGGCGCGCCTTCGTGCTGCTCGAGCCGGGGCGACGTGGCTCCATCCCCGCACTCGTGGTCGCTGCACGGGATGCGTCCGAGCCCTGGTCGGGTGGCAACCTTCGGGACGCCGCCGTCGCACGGGTCGTGGAGCTGGCCCGTGGAGCCTGCTGTCCTCCCCATGCTGTGGTGGACGAAGCGCTGCTCGACTTTCGGGGTGTGCTCGGCAGTGGTCGCACGCTGGTCCGAACCCTGGTGGTCCTGGCCCCGCTGGCCGGCCTCCTGGGCACGGTCACGGGGATGATCGAGACCTTCCGCTCGCTGGCCGACATGGCGCTGTTTGCGCAAGGCGGTGGCATTGCAGGAGGCATCGCGGAAGCGTTGCTCACCACCCAGATGGGGCTGGCGGTGTCGGTGCCGGGGCTGGTGGTCGGTCGGGCGCTCGACCGTCGGGAAGCCCTGCTCCACGCCGATCTCGACCTGTTGGCCGAGCTTGTCTGCGCCCGTCCCCTCGCCGAGGTCGGACGGGCTGCCATCGGGAGGGCCGCATGAGTCGCCTGCGCCGGTCGCGCGCCGAAGAAGAAACCGCGGTCGACATCTCGCCGCTGATCGACGTGGTCTTCATCCTCCTCATCTTCTTCATGGTGTCCACCACATTTGTGAAGGACAACAAGCTGGACATCGAGCGTCCCGGTGCGGCGAGTGCATCGAGCGCGCCGTCGAAGGCCGTGCGCATCTCCATCGACCGCACCGGCTCCATCACGATGGACAACGTGCCGGTGCGCCCGTGGATGGTGCAGAGCCGCGTGCGGGAAGCCCTGTCGGGTGGAGATGCCGAAGCCGTGCTGGTCATCACCGACCGTCGGGTGGCGGCCGAGCGGCTCATCGAGGTGGTCGACCAGGCGCGGCTGGCTGGCGCGACCGATGTGGGCGTCGTGACCGATGCCGAGTCGGGAAGCTGACCGATGCGCCTGTTCCTCCGACCGCTGGCTGCCATCGGCTCCGGGTTCGTGGGGACCGTTGGTGTGGTGGGCCTTGTGGTGGCCATGAACCAGAGCTCCCTGTCCGACGACAGCGCGGGAGCCAAGGAGGCGGTGGCCTTCGAGCTTGCCCCGCCACCGCCGAAGAAGAAGCCCAAGCGCCGACCCAAGCCCAAGCCCAAGCCACGGAAGCGCGCGTCGAAGCCGCCTCCGCCGTCGCTGTCCCCCGTCGCGGGGCTCACGGGCCTCGACTTTGGACTGGATGCGTTCGGAGGCGGGATGGGCGACGACCTGGACCAGCTGCTGGGCGACGTGTCCAACGTGGTCATGACCACCGATGCGGTGGACGACCCGCCGCGACCCCAGAGGACCGTGGCGCCCGAGTACCCCGCGCGTGCGCGGAAGAAGGGCACCACCGGTGAAGTCCGCCTGAGCCTGCTGGTGGGGGTGGACGGTCGGGTCCGCGATGTCCGCGTGCTGTCGGCCGACCCACCCGGTGTCTTCGACGCGGCAGCCATCGCGGCGGTGCGCCAGTGGACCTACACACCGGCCACCTACGAAGGCCAGCCCGTCGCCACACGCGTGACCCAACCTGTCGTCTTCGACCTGGGGAGCTGAGATGCGGATGCGCCGAGCGGTCCTGTCTGCGGTGCTCTGTGTGGGCCTCGGTGTCCTGCCAGGCGTCGCCGTCGCGCAGGACGACCACACTGAAGATCCCGTAGCACTCGCCGCTCTGCTCATCGCGGATGGCAACGTGGACCGCGCCCGGGCCGTGCTCGGTGACGTCGACCCCACAGCCAAGGGCGTGGATGTGGTGCGGTACTGGACCCTCCAAGGGCTGCTGCACCTCGACGCGGGGCATCCCGCCGATGCTGCCAATGCCCTGGAAAAGGCCCGCCTCGCCGCCGGTGACCTCCCCGACCCCCTCCTGCTGCTCACCCTCGCGCGTGCACGGGTGCTGGCGGGAGACCCGACAGGTGCCCTGGAAGCGCTCGATGCCGGTGGGCCGGACGTGGCGGCGCTGGCGAGTGCCTGGACGCTGCGTGCGCGGGCCCATCGCGACCGTGGAGACCTGGTGGGCGCCCTGTCGGCCATGGACGAGGGGCTGGCGCGGTTCCCCGAGCAGAAGGCCCTGCGCCGCCAGCAGATCATGCTGCTCATCGAGCAGGGCCTGACCCGAGAAGCGGGCGTGCTGGCCAATTCTCTGCTCGAACGACCCGACACCACCGAAGAAGATGTGCTGGTCATCGCCGAGGCTCTGCGCCTGGCGGGTGTGCACGACCGGGCCACCGAGCTGCTCGAAGCGGCCCTGCTGTCCGACCCCACCTCCCTGGAGGTTCGGGTGCGGCTGGCGGTGGTGCACCTCGACGCCGACCGCCCATTCGCTGCAGCCCGCCTCTTCGAGACCGCCATCGCCATGGACCCCGAGTACGCCGCCAACGCCGCGACGCTCTATCTGGCCGCCGGCCGACCGGGGCTGGCGCTGCAGGCCAATGCGCAGGTGCAAGACGCCGAAGCCAAGGTCACCCAGCGCTTCACCATCCTCGCGCAGACCGGGGCGTGGGAACAGGCTGCGGCGCTGGCCCCCCGTCTCGCACGGCTGGGTGCTCTGGACGACGAGAGCCTCCGCTACGGACTCGCCTACGCCCACTTCGAGACCGGCGACTACCCCGCCGCCGAGGCCCTGCTCCTCGGCATCGAAGACGCCCGGCTCTTTCGCCAGTCCACCGCCTTGCGGCAGGCCATCCAGAAGTGCCGCAGCGCACCGGAGCAATGCGGATGATCGCGCGTGCTGGCTGCTTGTGGCTCCTTGGTGTGGGCGGGTCGTCGGTGGCTCTGGCCGACGGCACCGTGCAGGGCCTGGTGTTCGAGCAAGGCTCGGGCGCACCGCTGGCGAGCGTGCGCGTGGACGTGGATGGGCACGTGGCGTCGGGCTCGGTCGATCGAGACGGTGCCTTCGCGCTCACTCTTCCAGCCGGAACGTGGACCCTCCAGCTCTCGGGCGATGTGTCGGGTGCGGCTCCGGGTGTGGTGGTGGTGGACGACCAGGACACCGAGCTCATCGTTACTGTGGCGAACGGAGCGGTGGTGTCGGTGGACGTGGAGGCACCGGAGACGGCTGAAGTGGTGGACACGCCCACCGAAGCCGCGACGGCCACGATTGTGGGGCGGGTGGTCGACGACGCAGGTGAGCCGGTGTCCGGCGCACAGGTGTTCGTGCGTGGGGCTGCGGTCGAAGCCCGAACCGACGCCGACGGCCGCTTTTCGATTCCTGTGGCGGCCGGGGTCCACACCCTGAGCGTGCTCCACGCCCGCTTCGCCACCCAGACCGTGGCCGATGTGGCGGTGGAGGCCGGCGACACCACCGAGGTGTCCGTCGAGCTGGTGCCTGCGGGGGTGGAGCTCGAGGCCTTCGTGGTGCTCGCTCCCGCCATCGACGGCGGCACGGCCACCCTGCTCGCCGAGCGCCAGGACACCAGCGACGTGGTGGACACCGTGAGCGCCGAGGAGATGAGCCGGCGTGGAGATTCGTCCGCGGCCAGCGCCCTCAAGCGCGTCACCGGCCTCACGGTCGTGGGCGGCAAGTACATCTACGTGCGCGGCATGGGGGAGCGCTACTCGGCCACACTCCTCAACGGCAGCAGCCTGCCCAGTCCCGAGCCCACACGCAGGGTTGTGCCCCTCGACCTGTTCCCCACCGCCATGCTGGAGAGCGTGGTGGTCCAGAAGACCTTCTCGGCGTCGATGCCCGCCGACTTCGGTGGGGGCGTGCTCCAGCTGCGCACGCGCGGCATTCCAGACGAGCCTGTGGTGAAGGTGGGGGGCTCCGTTCGGCACTCGGTGGGCACGACGGGTGAGCAGGCCCCCTTCGGACCCCGGATGATCGGTGACTTCTGGGGTGGGGCGTTTGGCAACGGAGGTGCCGCAGCACGCGCGCTTCCGGGCGACTTCGTGCAGAGGACGCAGGACACACCGCTGGTCATCAAGTCGGCGCTCCCCGGGGCCGAGGGCTTCTCGGTCGAGGAGATGGAGGAGCTGTCCAGGACGGTCCCCAACCGCTGGGGCCTGTCGACGATGACCGTGCCCTACGACGTGGGGCTCAACGCCTCGCTGGGCAACGGCTGGGACATCGGAGACCGAGGCCGGGTGGGGGCCCTGGTGGGCGCCACCTTCGGCAATTCGTGGGAGCGGCGCACGTACCACGAGGTGTACCCGAACCTGAACAGCGGCGAGCTGCAGGTCCAGAACGAGTACGACTTCGAAGACCTCTCCAACCTCGTGCAGATGGGCGTGATGGGTGTGCTCGAGGGTCGGGTGGGCGACCACCACAACGTGCGCAGCACCACGTTTCTCGTGCAGGACACCGAGTACCTGGGGCGTCGGTACGTGGGGGAGCACGCCGACATCGGGGACACCATCCGCGTGGAGCGCACCCAGTTCATCTCACGGTCCATGCTCGTGCAGCAGCTCGTGGGCGAGCACGCCTTCCCCGAGCTGGCCCATGCGTTTGTGGACTGGCGGTTCACGTGGTCGGGAGCGGGACGCGTGGAGCCCGACCGGCGCGACATCATCCTCCAGCCGTCGACCAACGGGGGCTGGCGGCTGCGGACTCAGGGCGGTGGGAATGGCCTGCTCTACGGTTCTCTCGAAGATGAGAACCTGGATGCTGGCCTGGACTTCGGCTTCGACATCGGCGACCGGACCGACACGGACCGGTTCAGCTTCACGGTGCAGAGCGGAGGGGCGGCGATGCGGCGCACCCGCAAGGTAGACGTCCGCCGCTTCACCTACGACCTCCGCACCACCCCGGGCGAGTCCGACACCTCGTTCCTGAACGCCGAGCCGGGCGACATCTTCGCCTCGGAGAACATGAGCGCGTCGGAAGGGCTGCTGTTGGCCGAGAGCACCGCAGCGACCGACAACTCCACCGGCTCCCACGACATCGCCGCCCAGTACGTGCAGCTGGAGACGCGCACGCCGTGGGGCACCACCCTGCAGACCGGCGTGCGTCGCGAGACATCGCTGCAGGTTGTGCGGACCTTCACCCTCCACCAGGAGCCGCCGGAAGTGGTGGTGGGCGAGGTGCGGTCCACCGACATGCTTCCTGCCGCCACCCTCACACAGCGCCTGCCACTCGATGTTCCGGGCACGATGCAGGTGCGCCTGGGCTACGGCCGCACGCTGAACCGGCCCAGCCTCCGAGAGCTGTCTCCGGCGGTGTACTTCGGTGTGGTGGGTGGACGTGAGGTGTCGGGCGACCCCGACCTGGACCGGGCCCTCATCGACAACTTCGACGCCCGCTGGGAGTGGTACCCGAGCGGTGATGAGTCCATCTCGGTGGGCGCCTTCTCCAAGCAGTTCCAGGACCCGATCGAGACCAACATCCTCCGCGGTGCCGCAGCACGCGAGGTTCCCGTCAACGCACGGGGGGCCACGAACGTGGGGCTGGAGCTCGACCTGCGCAAGCGGTTGGGCTTTGGCTCGGGCTCCGGCTGGGACGACCTGGTGCTGTCGGGCAACGCGAGCTTCATCCGGTCGTCGGTCGATCTGGCGGGGGCCGATGGGGCGCAGACCAGCACCGAGCGCGCCTTGCAGGGCCAGTCCCCCTACGTGGGCAATGTCCAGCTGAGCTACGAGCCCCTGGACTTCCCGCTCTGGGGCACGCTGCTCTACAACGTGTCGGGCCCGCGCATCGTCGAGGTGGGCACCAATGGCCTCCCCGACACCCTGGAGCAGCCGCCCGAGATGCTGGACGCGGTGCTTGGCTGGAGCATCACCGAGCGGTGGTCGGCGAAGGTGAAGGCCGGCAACATCCTCGACAGCGCCACCACGGCCAAGGTGGGCCCGATGCTCGTGCGGAGTGTGTCTCCGGGCCGCAGCTTCGGGCTTGGCGTGAGCTGGGCCCACGCCGCTCGGGAGACGCGCGAGTAGAGGGGCTATGCTCTCCAGAGTCGTGGGGAGGTCCCGCGCGGCGGAGGGCAGGACGTGCCACGGTTCTTCAAGAAGTTCGCAGCACTCATGCTTGTCGCTGGATGTGCCACGGAACCGTCTGAGGCTCCACCGGCACCCGCTGCCGCACCGCCCGCCACCGCTCCGCCTGTGCACGCCAAGAACGTGCTGTTGATCATTGTGGACACCTTGCGGGCCGACCGGGTGGGTGTGTATGGCAGCGCGCGGCCCACCACTCCCCACCTGGATGCGTTGGCGGCACGCGGGGTCCGCTACGACCGCGCCTATGCCACCTCTCCCTGGACCATGCCCACCGTCGCGAGTGTGCTCACCGGTCTGCTGCCCGGCAGCCATGGGGTCACCCACGTCCGCCGCAAGATTCCGGAGGCCGCCGACACCCTCGCCGAGCTGTTGAAGGCGCGGGGCTATGACACCACCGGCATCGTGGGCAATGTGCTGCTCACGCACGAGCATGGCTTCCACCAGGGCTTCGACCACTACGACTCCCACGCGGCCAACGGCCACCGGTTCGTGAGCACCCCGCTCGTCACCCGGAGTGCAGTGGCGGCTTTGGAGCGGCACGCGTCTTCTGCTGCGCCGTTCTTCCTGATGGCCCACTACTTCGACCCCCACTACGACTACCTGCCCAACGACGGCGTGGACTGGGCGCCCGAGAAGGCCGGCCGGCTCGATGCTTCTGTAGAAATCGTCCAGATCCGCGACGACCGGGCATCGCTCACCGAAGAAGAGGTGCGCTTCCTGGGCGACCTCTACGACGAAGAGGTGTGGGCCACCGACCGTGGCATCGGCGAGGTTCTCGCAGCACTCGACCGTCTCGGCCTCACAGAAGACACCCTGGTCATCGCGCTCGCCGACCACGGTGAAGAGCTGATGGAGCACGGCTGGTTGGGACACACCCGCTCGATGTACGAGGAGGTGGTGCGGGTACCGCTCGTCATGGCCGGCCCCGGAGTGCCGCGTGACACGGTGGTTTCGTCGCCTGTCGGTCTCACGGCCATCACGCCCACCATCCTCGAGCGCATCGGCAAGCCGGCCTCGTGGGACCGCTTCCAGGCCGGGCCCCTGCCCGTCTCCGAGCCCGACAAGCCGGAGCCCGTGTTCATCGAGGTGGACTTCGTTCCGGTCAACGAGGTCTCCGAGATCAAGCGCGCCCACCTCACCGCCATCGTGGGCGAGCGCACCAAGGCCATCCGCGACGAAAACACCCGCGTGGTGGAGCTGTACGACCTCCAGACCGACCCCGCAGAACAGCACGACCTCGCTTCCGTGCGGGCCGAGCAGGCGGTCGTCTTTCAGAAGGTGCTCGACGCCGCCAAGGCCAATGCCCGCGCCCGTCCCATGCCACCGGCCGAGACCGAGCTCGACGATGCGCGCAAGGCCCAGCTCCACGCCCTCGGCTACATTGAAGACGAGCCGCCCCGGCAGTAGGAGGGTCACGATGTGGCGTGTGCTTGTGTTGGCAGTGCTGGTGGGGTGTGGGGACGCATCGCCCAAAGACTCGCCCGCCACCGCCGCCCCGGACACCGTGGTGGTGGACAGCGATGGCGATGGGTTCGATGCGTCGGAGGACTGCGACGACACCGATGCTGCCGTGCATCCCGGGGCCACGGAAGCCTGCAATGGTCGGGACGACGACTGTGACGGTACTGTCGACGGGGACACCGCCAGCTGCGGAACGGGCCTGGTGTGTCGGGACGGTGTGTGCGGGTGTGTGGACGGCTTCGTAGACTGTGATGGAGACGACGCCAACGGCTGCGAGACCGCATTGGAAGACCGCCCCGCCGAGGCCATCGAAGCGGGCTGTTGTCACCCCTATGACCACGCGGGCAATCGCCTCGATGACTGCGACGGCGACGGCTATTGCGAGTGCTATGGCGCGTGTCTCGACGGGGAATGTGAGGGAGAGTAGCGTCTACGAAGTGAGTTGGGAACATCGCTGGTGTTTGTGTTGGGTGGGTTCGTTCTGCTTGGTCTCCGGTGCGCCTGCGACCGCTCGGGTCGGTGCAATGCGTGCGGGAGCGGGGCTCAGGGCCAGCTTGTGGTGAGTGCTCGTCCGGATGGTGACCAGCCACCAGAGCGCGCCCATGGCCACCACGAGGGCGTCGGTCTGGGAGGTGGGGACTGGCGCAGCGAGGCCGCAGACCGTAGCGATGGTGGCCATGGGAACGCCCAGCTGTCGGGTGGTCTCGATGCCCACCCGTCGAATGGAGGCCGGGACGGTCAGGTGGCGGAGCGTCCCCATGGCCATGTGCGCGCGGTGAGCATCGGTTCTCGACTCTGGTGAGAGCTCTGCCCGAACCTCCAAGACGACCCGCAGGAGGGCATCCGGAGGAACGTCCGCTGCCACCAGGACGCCGTCTCCCAGGTACAGCATCGGCCCTGTGGCGTCGTGGGTCACGAGGGGGTTGAGGGCCAGGCTATCGACCGCTTGGGTGTGTTGGAACAGCGCCAGCCGCCGAGTGACCATGGCGCGTGTGGGGGTGAGGGTGACTTCGGTGCGCGAGACGGCGGCCACCGCCCAGGTTGCGGCCTCCAGGGCCATCCACAGCAGGCCGAAGTACGCCAGCGGTACGCCGACGGTGTCCAGGTTGGCCAAGACGAGCCCATACCCGAGCGCAGCCAGGAGCAGGGCCCGGCTCACTTGTTGGCTGGTGAAGGCATCGCGCGATGGTCCGGCCGCGGGCAGCACCATGCGGACGCGTTCTCGGGAATGTTCCACCAGCCAGCTTCGGAATTGGCTGGGTTGTCTGCTACCTGGTCCCAACACACGGATGGCGAGGAGGGCATGGGCCCAACCCAACACGGCCCCTATTCCCCACCAAACGGGAGGAGACGCAGAGAACAGGAGCTGTTGAGACGCGAGCCAGGTTCCGCCGATGGCGGCCGCCAGAGCACCCAGCCAGGCGATGGGGCGGAGGAGGTTGGGGCGGCTACCGAACAGGTGCGCCAGGCCCACGATGAACAGTCCCGACCGGATGCTCCCCTCGACCACGGCTCCGAGTGCCAGGCGTGGGTCGCCATGTAGGAGGTGCTGGCTGCGGTAGGTGAGTGTGACACCGAGCACCATCGCCACGTACAGCAGGCCCACCGAGGGGGTGAGCAGGCGCGCCATTCGACGCAGGCCACCCCAGTGGTGGGGGTTGTCGCGACGAACGGTCCGATACGCCACCAGCGAGATCAACACGAGGCTCGGGACCAGCACCCACACGGGATGAGCGCCTGCCTTGTACAGGCCGAGGCGGATTGTGTCCCACGCAGGCCCCACCCACAGCAAGCCAAGGGCGAGGTCCAGCCACGGAGGCCGTCGGGTGGTGAAGGAGTCCGTCCGCACGCCGACACCCTAAACGCAAAAGGGTGGGTTGTGTGCGTTGTGGGCTACGACTGCACGTTCGCCGGCGCCCTGTGGGTGGGCGGGACGACCTTGGTGCTGCCTTTCGACGGCATCTCCACGTGGGCGACAGACGGCGGGACGTCGGCTTGCTCGGGCTCGAGCCACGGGCGACGGCTCGGGGATGGTCTGAGCGCGGGGATTCGGTTCAGCAGCTCCCGCTGGGCGACGTGCCAGAGCAGGTGGATGCCCGCAATGCCTCCGGCGAGCGCGATGGGGGTGGCGGCCTCGGGGTGGGGGGTAGCGGCCGCCCAGTACAGGACCCCCACGACCGCGAAGCCGGCGAGGATGTCGCCGATGAGGCGGGTGCGTTCTCGACCGGTGCTGCGGCCCGGGACCGGATGGTGCGCGGAAGCCAGGGCGTGTTGGGCGGTGTGGGCATCGGTGTCGGTGTCGTGGGCGAGGTGGACGCGGATGCGGTTCATCGTCTCGACCAGGGTCGCCGCAGGGACGTCGGCCGCCACGATGGTGCCGTTTCCCAAGACCAACATGGGGCCCTCGGCGTCGAGCTCCACCCGTGGGGCGAGCCGGCGGGCCTCGATGGTGCGGGTGCGGCGAAAGAACAGGAACCGGCGGGTGACCGTTGCATAGGTGGGGGTGATGGTGACCACCGCGCTGGAGAGGGTTGCCGCACACCAGCGGAGGATGGAGGTCAGGAGGAGGACCATGCCCACAATGGCCAGGCTGGTCCCGACCACGTCGGTTTCCCCCAGGGACAGCGTGAGCCCGACCAGCACGAGCATCACCGACCGGCCGAGCCGGGTGATGGTGTGCCGGTCGCGGTGGGCGCCGGCGGCGGGAAGCTCCAGGCGCTTCTGGAGGGGGGAGTCTTCGGCCAGCCAGCGGTGGAACCGGGGCCGGGTGGGGGGCCGGGGGCCCATGAGGAGGGCTGCGCCGACGCTGTGCACGTACCCGACCGCGACCGCCACGAGCCAGATGTGGGCGGGGGCGGCTGTGAAGTACCAGCGGTGGCCTGCCAACAGGAACCCGGCCCCTGCCGCGAACACGCTCCCCACCAGGGCGACGGGGCGGTGAAGGTCGGGGCGTTGGCGAAGCAGGTGCAGGACCCCCGCGAGGGCGAGACCACCCCGGAGCGCGCCTTCCACCACCCCGCCGGTCACCAGCCGTGGGTCGCCGTACTCCAGCCCGAAGGTGGACAGGGTGAGCACGGCCGTGAGCACGGTGAACAGGTACACGAGGCCGAGGGGGCGTGCGAGCGGACGGAGGCTCCGGACCGCCCCGCCCCAGGCCTGTGGGTCGTCGCGGGACAGGGTGCGGTAGACCACCACATTGAAGAGCACGAGGCCGATGATGGCGACCGAGACGGGGCTCGCCTCCACCCGAACGAACAGCTGGCCCACCATCTCCCACGCCGGCCCCACCCACAGCAAGCCAAGGGCGAGGTCGAGCCACGGGGGCCGTTCTGTGTTGGAGGCGTCCGTCCGCACGCCTCCAGCCTACCCGGTCCCTACTCGACGCGGGTGACGTCGTTGGCGGGGTACAGGCCGTCCACCGACAGGTATCGCTCGCCGCTGTCGCAGATGATGCAGCAGATGGTCTTTCCGGCGTACTCGGGTCGGCGCCCCAGCTGTTCGGCCACCCACAGCGATGCACCGGAGGTCACGCCGGCGAGGATGCCTTCGGTCCGGGCCAGCCGGCGGGTCATGTCGAAGGCGGCGTCGTCGGGCACCGTGATGAGCTCGTCGAGGCGGTCGCGGCCCCGCTTGAAGTTGTCGGTGACGAAGCCCGGGCCGATGCCCACCAGCTTGTGCTTGCCCATCTTTCCGCCGCCGTAGACCGGGCTGGCCGCCGGCTCGAAGGCCACCACCTGGACAGTGGGGTCGGTCTCTTTGAAGAATCGCGACAGGCCCTCGAAGGTGCCCGACGTCCCCAGCCCGATGACCATGGCGTCCAGCTGTCCTTCCGTCTGTTCCCAGATCTCGGGGCCGGTGGTGTGGTAGTGGGCGTCGCCATTGTTCGGGTTGCTGTGTTGGTTCACAAACCAGGACGTGCCGCCGCTCTGTTCACACCAGGCGATGGCCCGGGCACGTGCTCCCCGTGTGTGCTCGGCCCCGGGCGTGAGCATCACCTTGGCGCCGAATGCGTTGAGGATCTGGAAGCGCTCGACGCTGCACAGCTCGCTCATGAAGATGCGGACCGGAAAGCCGCGGGCCGCGCCGAACATGGCGATGGCGATGGCGGTGTTGCCACTGCTGGCTTCCACCAGCTCCATCCCGGGGGTCAGCTCGCCGGATGCCAGTGCACGCTCGATGATGTGCCGCACGGGGCGGTCTTTCACCGACATGGGGTTGGACAGCTCGAGCTTTGCGACCACCGTGGCGGGGAGGTCGGGGAACAGGCGGTTGAGTCGGAGCAGCGGCGTGCGGCCGATCAGCTCGGAGTAGTCGTCGATGACCCTCATGAGGCCTCCGGAGTCTCGATGATCTCGAAGCTGTGGGCGACGGTGACCCCGCCACGCTGCAGCATGATGGATGCGGAGCAGTACTTGTCTGCAGACAGGTGCACGGCGCGTTCCACCTTCGATGTGGACAAGCCGCGTCCTTCGACCACGAAGTGCAACCGCAGAGTGGTGAAGACCTTGGGCGGTTCCCCGGCGCGGTCCGCCTCGAGGCGCGCGACACATCCGGTCACATCCTGGCGAGACTTCTTCAGGATAGTGACGACGTCGTAGCTCGAGCACGCGCCCACACCCAACAGCATGAGCTCCATGGGCCGTGGGCCCGCGTTCTGTCCGCCCGAGGCCGGTGGGCCGTCGAGCATGAGGGTGTGGCCTGAGCCGGTGCGTGCTTCGAACCGCACATCGCCGTCCCAGCGAATCTCGCCGTTCATCGGGTTGTCTCCGGGGGACACGGACGGCCCTGCAGAATGAAGGACCATTCATCGCATCCCTGGCCCTACCGCAGTCTGGCGCCGGCGCGAGCGTTCCCCTGTTCCCCAGACGGCCGGCGTTGGTGTAGACGCGGCGCTGGCCAGTCGAATGGGACGCCGACAAAAAGGTGTGGGAGGGTGGCCCGTTCCACGTGGAACGGGCCTCCACGGAAGCGTTCAGCCGTCCTGGCGACGTCGGCGGGCCGATGCCAACAGGCCGATGAGCGCCAGGCCCGCGGCGTCCACACCCCCCACCGCGCTGCAGCCGGAGCCCTTGCCGCCCTCGGGCTCACCGTCGAGGTCGTCGTCGGACACGCCGTTGTCGTCGTCGGTGTCGCCACCCATGCCGTCGTCGCCGGAGCCGCTGCCGCCGCCGTCGTCCCCACCATCTTCGGTGGCGTCGGAGCCGTCGCAGTTCTGGTCGATGCCGTCGTCGGGCAGGTCGGTGGCGTCGGGGGAGATGGCGGGGTCGGCGTCATCGCAGTCGGTGCCGCCGTGGGCGTCGGCGTCGTGACCGTCGGCGTCTGCGTCGTAGTCGCTCGTGCCGCTGCAGTCGGCGTCGAGGCCGTCGTACCAGGTCTCGGTGGCGCCCGTGTTCACGGTGGCGTCTTCGTCGTTGCAGTCGGTGCCGCCGTGGGCATCGCTCTGTTCGCCGTCGGCGTCTGCGTCGAAGTCGTCGTCGCCGGCACAGTCGGAGTCGATGCCGTCGTACCAGGTCTCGGGCACGAACGGGCTCACGGCCGGGTCGCCGTCGTCGCAGTCTTCTCCCCCGAAGGCGTCGGAGTCGGAGCCGTCGCCGTCGGCGTCGAAGTCGGACTCCCCATCGCAGTTGGCGTCGATGCCGTCGTAGTAGAGCTCGGTCTGACCGGGGTAGACGTCGGCGTTTTCGTCGTCGCAGTCGTCGCCGCCGTAGAGGTCGGAGGTGTGGCCGTCGGCGTCGGCGTCGAAGTCGTCGTCGCCGGCACAGTCGGAGTCGATGCCGTCGTACCAGGTGTCTGTGGCGGTGCTGGAGATGGCGGCGTCGGTGTCGTCGCAGTCGCCGCCGCCGTGGGCGTCGGAGTCGTCGCCATCGCCGTCGGCGTCGTAGTCGCTGTTTCCGAGGCAGTCGGAGTCGATGCCGTCGTACCAGGTGTCTGTGGCGGTGCTGGAGATGGTGGCGTCGGTGTCGTCGCAGTCGCCGCCGCCGTATGTGTCGGCGTCGTCTCCATCGAGGTCGGCGTCGTAGTCGCTGTTTCCGAGGCAGTCGGAGTCGACGCCGTCGTACCAGGTGTCGGAGGCGCCGGGGTGGGTGGCGGCCTCGGTGTCGTCGCAGTCGGTGGCGTCGGTGCCGTAGCCGGTGGGGGCATCGCAGGCGTCGAGGGAGGTGCCGGCGTCGCCGTAGCCATCGCCGTCGGCATCGGCGTACCAGGTGGTCTCGCCAGTGGCGCCCGACTCGTCGATGTCGTCGTCGCAGTCGTCGTCGATGCCGTTGCAGGACTCGGTGGCGCCCGGGAACACCGCGGCGTCGGAGTCATCGCAGTCGTCGATGTTGTCGAAGCCATCGCCGTCGGCGTCGAACACGCTCGACCCCACACCACCGTAGGCGCCGATGTCGGAGGTGGTGCCGTCGGCGTCGATGAGGGCGGGGTCGCCCGCGTCGATCAGCGCGGACGTGGACGCCAGCCGGAGGTCGTCGTTGTCGCAGTTGCCGTCGTTGGTGTAGTTGGCGAAGTCGGGGGCGTCGAAGAGGTTGCCGGAGCCGAGGGACGATGTAGAGAGGTAGTTTGCGAGGTTGGAGCTCGAGTTGTTGTACCAGTCGTTGTAGTCCCAGCTCGAGTAGTAGTCGGTGTAGTAGTCGCCGTAGATGCCGTCGCCGAGGGCGGTGTAGGCCACAATGTTGTTCGCGAACTCGGTGTACCAGTAGTACCCATAGACCGCGCCACCGTAGTAGCCGGCCACGTTGCCGATGATGGTGTTGTTGATGAACTCGTTGTAGTAGTGGTTCGCGAAGTGGAGGGCGCCGCCGGAGTAGTTGGCGGTGTTCTCTTGGAAGATGTTGTTGGTCCAGTCGTCGTCGCCCCGTCCGCCGTACACGTAGTATGAATAGACGCCACCGCCCGAGTAGGCCGTGTTCCCACACAACGTGTTGTTGGTGAAGGACAGGGTGTCGGTGCTGTAGAGGTAGGCGCCACCACCCGAGTACGAGCTGCTCACCGAGTTGGCTTCGTTCTCGATGAAGCGGGTGTCGGAGATGACCATGTCGTCGGTGGCGTAGGCGTAGAGACCACCGCCGTGGTAGTACGCGGAGTTGCCGTCGATGGAGGTGCTGGCCAACGTAAGGTCGTCGTAGCCGCCGCCATAGGGGTAGAAGTAGATGGCTCCACCATGGCCGTACGTGCTTGTGTTGTCGTGCAGCTCGGCTTCGGCCACATCGAGGGCGGAGTAGTAGTAGCTGTAGATGGCGCCGCCGTTGGAGTAGGCGGTGGCGTTGGTGATGCTGGCGTCGGTGAGCGAGAGGTCTGTGTTGTGGTAGGCGTAGATGGCCCCGCCGTGGCCACGCGACGACTCTGCACCATCAATCTCCACATCGACCAGCTCGACCGTGCTGTAGAGCTGCTGCAGATACATGGAGCCACCGCTGCTGTATGCGGTGGCGCTGCTGGACTCCAGGCCGTCGATAGCGAGGTTGCCGTAGTAGTAGTGGTAGAGGTCGCCGCCGTACCCGCTCCGGGTGGAGTTGTTGGTGAAGGTGGCGTCGTTGAGCTCCAGGTCGACGCTGTCGTAGGCGTAGATGGCCCCGCCGTTGTAGTACGCCACGGCGCTGGACACGGTGTAGTCGGTGACTTCGGCAGTGGCGGAGGACCGCAGGCCCATGGAGCCGCCGTAGTAGGCGTAGGCGTTGGAGGAGGTGATGTCGTCGACCACCAGGCTGCCACCCACCATCGAGATGTCGGCGCCGTAGTAGCCCTCGCCATCGGAGAAGGTGGAGGTGGAGACGGTGATGGTTCCTGCAGAGTCGCCCGCGATGGCGCCGGAGTAGCCAGACGTCCAATAGTAGGCCGCGTTGCCCGAGAACACGGCGTCGTCGATGGTGAGGTCGGCGTCGCTCTCGGCGAACAGGGCGGTGCCGCTGGTGTAGTAGCCGGTGTTGTCGGTGTAGTCGTCGTTGGCACTGGCGACATCGGAGCCGGTTCCCGACGCCGAGATGGTGCCGCCGCTGGAGTAGCAGAGGTTGGCGTCGTAGGTGTTGCCAGACGAGGTGAGGGTGGAGGCGCCGGTCAGGTAGACCGCACCGCCGCGGTAGCGCGCGTAGTTGTCGGAGAAGGTGCTGTCTTCGACCGTGATGGTGGATGCACTCTCGGCGTAGATGGCGCCGCCGTAGCTGCCGTCGTTGTTCGAGAAGGTGGCCTCGTCGATGGTGACGACCGCCGCGGAAGCGTAGATGGCCGCGCCGCTTACGTAGGTGGAGTAGCCCAGGTTGCTGAAGTCCACGCGGGTGACGGTGAGGGCTCCGCCCACCACATAGGCTGCGCCGTAGTAGGTGTTGGTGACGGCGAGGTCTTCGAGAACGACCGTCTCGCCGCTATCGAGGGTGATGGCTCGGGTGCAGGACCCGTTGCCGTCGATGGTGGTGGCGGTGGCCCCGGCACCCTGAACGGTGAGGCTCTTGCCGGAGAAGTCGATGCACTCGGTGAAGGTGCCGGCCACCACGGACACGGTGTCGCCGGTGGTGGCGGCGTCGATGGCGGACTGGATGGTGGCGTGGGCGGTGGAGTCTGCGGGATCGACGGTGAGGGTGGCGGCGTGGCCGGTCGTCGCGAGGAGCAGCAGGATGGACATGGGGGACCTCGGAAACAGTGCAGGGCCCCGACGATACCGCTCGCGGCCCGGTCGCTGACATCATCTTGATGACGCCATCGAGGCCCGACTGGAGCCCGCAGCGCATAGACTCGGGCCATGCGCCAACCCCACCGCTTCCTGTCGTCGGCCGCCGGTCGCATCGCTGCCGTGTTCCTGCTTGGCGTGGGCTGCACCACGCAAGTGCCATCGACGGCGTCGTGGCCAGCGGTCCAGCGAGAGGCCCCGGCTCCACCGCCCGACGTCGACACCGCTGCGCCCGTTGCCGAGACGCACCGGCCCATCGAGGTTCGGGTCACGCTCGACGGTGCGCCCATCGAAGGAGCCATGGTCACCCAGGGGGGCACCCGCGCCCACGTCTTCACCGACACCCACGGTGTTGCGGTGGTCGACCTCGATCTGCGGCTGGAGGTGCGGGGCATCGTGGCCAGCCACCCAGAGGCCCGCACGTTGGGCGAGGAGTTCTGGGGAGAACCGCCCTTCGACGCCGGGCTCGACATCGCGTTGACCCGGTTCGATGTGTCCGACAACCTCGACTACGTCTTCCAAGACCCCGGCACCCCGGACCGCGACGGCACCACCGACTACTGCGCGCACTGCCATGTCACGATGGTGGCCGACTGGGTGCAGTCGGCCCATGAGCAGGCAGCCCGAAATCCCGTGGTGCACGACCTGTACGCCGGAGCGGCGGCAGCCTGGTCCGATGCGGCTGCCTGCGAGGCGGCGGGCGGAACGTGGCTCACGGGCATTGCGCCCGGCACCGCGGCACCCGGAGACCGCTGCTACGTGGGGGACGGTGCACTTCCGTCGCTGAATCCCGACTGTGCAGACACGCCTTGCGATGATGTGGCCACCAACACAGCGGGATGCGCGGACTGCCATGCCCCCGGCATCGATGGGCAGCTGGGCGGACGCGACCTCCTGGAGGCCACGGGCATCGCCTACGAACACGGCGTGCACTGCGATGTGTGCCACAAGATTGCGGCGGTCGACACCGACGACCCCGAGCCCGGCGTGGGCGGGCGCATCGAGATCATCCGCCCCACAGAAGACAGCCCCAGTCCTGCGTTGGGTGACTGGCTGCCGCTCACCTTCGGTCCGTATGGCGATGTGGCCAACCCCCGCATGGGTGCGGTGCACAACCCGCTCTTTGGCACCGCCGACCTCTGTGCCGGATGCCACGAACACACCCAAGAAGCCGTGGTGCCGGGCACAACGATCGACACCTCCCGCTGGCCCGATGGGCGCATTCCCGTGCAGACCACCTGGTCGGAGCTGCGCGATGGTCCGCTGGGGCTGTCGGTGCCGTGTCAGTCCTGCCACATGCCGCCGGATGCCGATGTGGGCAATGCAGCCGACCTGGGCAACGCAGTCGACATCAACGAAGGCATCTCGGGCGGGTGGTATCGAGAGGCGGGCTCGGTGCGTCGACACGCTTGGTTTGGACCCCGCTCCGCCGAGCAGAGGATGCTTGACCTCGCTGCCTCCTTGGTTGTGGAGAAAAGCGTCGATGGCGGTGTTCTCGATGTGTCGGTCACGGCGCGCAACACCGGACCGGGGCACGCCATCCCCACCGGGGAGCCCATGCGCCACATGGTGCTGCTGGTCGACGCCACCTGCGGCTCCACCCGACTCGTCGCGACCGGTGGCGATGCGGTCCCGGACTTTGGCGGGGCGCTGGCCGGGAAAGACACCACCGGGGACTGGACCTGGTGGCCCGGCGCACGTGTGGGCGAGCGCATCCGGGTGGTGGCGCGCTCGGGCGACTGGCACGACCCCCCGGGCACGGGCCCCTTCGGCGACGGCACGTTCTCCCCAGAAGACAAGGGCATGCCGGTCGAGGTGGTGGTGGGAACGGTCACCATCACGTCGGTCACGGGCGCGGGGCGGGTCACCACCGATGCGCCGCTGCCGTCGGGGGATGTGGCCTACCGGGTCGATGCCGATGATGCGCTCCCGGCAGACGGCGACTCTGCAGGAACGTGGGCGGGGGCTGCGGGCTTCGGATTTGCACGCGTGATGGTCGACGCCGACGGGCAACGCAATGTGCCGCACTTCAAAGCGGTCGATGTGGTGAGCGACAACCGGCTGCCGCCGCAGGAACAGTGGACGTCCCACCACACCTTCGCGTCTTCGTGCGACGACCCCACCGTGCGGGCCCAGCTGGTCTACCGACGCTTCCCGGTGGAGCTGGCGCGGGAACGCGGCTGGGACGCGGTGGAGCAGGTGATGGCGGAGGTGGTGCAATGACCCGCTATGCACTGCTGCTGGTCGTTGTGGGCTGCTCGGGCGACCCCGACCCCGCCGGAAAGAAGCCCCCCGGCGCCGACTCGGGCGACCCACCCACCACCACCACCCAACCCTCCGACACGGCCGACACCCACGAACCCACCATCACGTGGGAACAGCCCGCGTTCGCCGAGCCACCGGTCGCTGCCGACCTCGACGCCGATGATGGCGTGCTGCACGTGTCCCTCACCCCCGCACCCAACACCTTCGACATCGTGGACTGGCAGACCCGCCTGATCATCCCGGTCGAGGGGCACAGCTACGAGGGCAGCCACCCGGCGCCCACGCTACGGGCCAACGTGGGGGACGTGGTGCGTGTCGACGTGCAGAACGACCTCGACGACCCCACCACCATCCACTGGCACGGGCTGGCGGTGCCGTTCGAGATGGACGGCGTGACTTGGATGCGCGACCCCATCTACCCGGGCGACCGCTTCACCTACGAGTTCGCCGTCCAGAAGCCGGGTACGTACTGGTACCACCCCCACTTCGACACGGCCGCCCAGGTGGACCGCGGACTCTACGGTGCCCTGGTGGTGGCCGATCCCGACGACCCACCGGTCGACCGCGAGCTGGTGCTGCTCCTCGACGACTGGCGCGAAGACCAATCCATCCCGGTCGATGCCGACCACGTCCACGGGGCCCACGGTGCCGAAGGGGTGTGGACGGTGAACGGCCTCGTCCGACCCGTCCTGAACGTCACGGCGGGTGAGCGCATCCGGCTGCGCCTCATCAACACCAGCAATCAAGGGTACCTGTGGCTGGGAGGCGGCGCGGCACCGCTGACCGTGGTGGGCCGCGACCAGGGCCTCTTGCCCAGCATCGAGTCGGTGGACCGGGAGCTGCTGGCCCCCGGAGACCGCGTGGACCTGTTGTGGACGCCCGGCACCGATGCGGCCGCCCCGGCCCTCGAGGACTGGCCCTACTCACTGCATGGTGGCGCAGCGATGGGCGACGCCGTGCCCCTGCTCGACGTGGTGGTGGACGGTGACGACCCCGCGGCCACCACGACCGACTGGCCCGAGACCGTCCGCCCACCCACCCCCGACACCGTGGCGCCCGCGTTCACCTACACCTTCCAGGGCAGCGCCCACACCGACGACTGGATGATCAACGGCGAGCGCTTCCCCGACATCACCGTGCAGCAGCTCGCCGAGGGCGAGACCGTGGTGTTCGAGGTGCGAAACCTGTCGGCCACCGAGCATCCGTTCCACCTGCACGGCCTGCACATGGAGCTCCTGGCCCGAGATGGGGTGGCCCCGGCGCAGTACAGCGACGTGGACACCGTGAACCTGGGCCTGTACGAGACGCTCCGCCTACGCACCACCGCCGACAACCTTGGCGCGTGGATGGCCCACTGCCACATCCTGCCCCACGGCGACGGAGGCATGATGACCGTGTTGGAAGTGGTCGAGTAGGCGCCTCCCCTGCGCTTCAGATGGAGATGGAGCCCTCGCGGAAGTCGCTGTCTTTCAGGATGACGTTGATGCAGACGGGGGTGCCCTCGGCGGCGAGACGCTTGGCTTCGTCGAGCACTTCGTCCACCTTCGAGGGGTCGTCCAGGAGCAGGCCCTTGCCGCCGTAGCCCTCGGCCACCGTGTGGTAGGGCGTGCGGAGGAGCTCGGTGCCCACGAGGTCGCCCAGGATGGTCTTCTGGTCGCGTGCGATCTGGTGCCAGGAGGCGTCGGTGCCGATGACGGCGATGGGCGCGTACCCGTGGCGGACGTAGGTGTCGAACTCGGCCAGGGAGTAGGCGCTGGAGCCGTCGCCGTAGAGGAGCCAGATCTCGGCGTCGGGGCGCACGCTGGCTGCACCGACTGCGAAGCCACCGCCCACACCGAGAGTGCCGAACACGCCGGGGTCGAGCCAGGACAGAGGCTTGCGCGGCCGCAGGATGTACGCGCCGGTGGCCACGAAGTCGCCGCCGTCGACGATGAGGATGGCGTCATCGGACAGCTTCTCTTCCATGCGCAGGAAGAGGTGCACGGGGTCGACCCGCTCGCCTTCGGTGCGGCACTTGGCGGCAATCTCGGCATCGCGGGCGTCTTCTCGTTCCTGGATGACGGCGTGCCAGGCGTCCCACTCGGGCTTGCGCTGGATGCGGTCGGCGAGCTCCATCAGGAAGCGACCGGGGTGGGCCTGGACGGCGTGTGTGGGCCGTCGGTTCTTCCGCAGCGCGACGGAGTCGAGGTTGACCGACACGAGATGGGCGCTTCGGTTGATCTTCTGGCCGTACCCCATGCGGAAGTCGAAGGGGAAGCCTGCGACGACCACGACGTCGGCTTCGCGCAGGGCTTTGGTGCGCTTGTGGCGGTACTGGACGGCGCTTTCGTGTCCGAGCAGGCCGCGGGCCGAGCCACCGAGGAAGGCGGGCACACCCATGCGCTCGACGGCCTCGGCGAGACGGTCGGCCTCACCGGGTGTGAGGTTGACCATGGCCTGGTTGCCGATGACGAACACGGGCTTCTTGCTGCCCCGGACGGCGGTGGCCACCTTGTCGAGCTCCTGGTCGCGCTCGGGGGCGAGGGGGTTGCCGATCTTCGGGGCGTCGGGGAGCGGGATGTGCGGCATGTGGAACTGGCGCCGCAGGTAGGTCTTCATGGCGGCCTGGGCGACGGTGCCGAGGGCGCCCTTCATCGACTCGACGCCCGACTCCTTCATGTACCACTCGCCCACGGTCTCCTCGGGATAGAGCAGGTCGACGGGAACCTCGATGAACACGGGACCCGGGACGCCCTCGGAGGCCACCCGGAACGCCTTCTCCACCACCGGGGCGAGGTCTTGCACCTTGGTGATGCGGGTACACCACTTGGTGACGGGCTTCATGAGCGACATCTGGTCGATGTCTTGCAGCGAGCCCCGGCCGCGCAGGATGGTGGCGGTGGCGCCGCCGAAGACGAGCAGGGGCTGCTGGGCCATCTGGGCGTTCTTCACGGCGGTCATGGTGTTGGTGACGCCCGGGCCGGCCGTGACTGCACACACGCCGGGGATGCCGGTGAGGCGCGAGGCGGCGTCGGCGGCGAATGCGGCGCTGGCTTCGTCGCGGACGTCGACAACCGCGAGGCCGTGGGCCTTGGCACCGATGAGGATGGGCGAGATGTGCCCACCACACAGGGTGTAGACGCACCGCACACCCTTGTCGGCGAGGACGCGGCCGATGATGTCGCCGCCGTGGCGGGGCTCGGCGGGGGGAGACAGCGTGGCTTTGGGCTCAGCGGACATGGTGGGCTCCTGCGTCGGGGGCTGCCGCGACGTCGGGCGAGGGGACGGTAGGCTTGGCGGACCGGGCCGAGTGGATGTCGGCGGTCCAGCCATGGGACAGCGCGGCGTCGACCATGGGGTCGGCCAGCTGGTGGAGGAGGGTGCGCAGGACCGCGGGGGAGGGGTCCGGGAGGCGACCGAACCACACCTCGACGCCGAGGCCATGGGCCAGGATGCTGGACCGGCCCACCAGGCCGAAGCGGGCCGGGGCATCGAGGTGGGCGTAGCGGGGATGGGAGGCCATGCGGGCGGCGAGCCGACGGCGCAGAGCACCCCACTTGTGGGTCCAGGCGTGGGGCCGCAGGAACAGGGCTTCGTACAGCCGGGGCTCGCGGGCGGCGAAGAGCACCATGCCGAGGCCCGCTGCGAGGAGGGGGTCGGGGTCGTGCGGGGCTTCGGTGGCTTCGGTGAAGCGATGCAGGATGCGGTCGAGGATGGCCTCGTGGAGGGCATCCATGCTGTCGAAGCCACGGAAGATGGGGGCGGTGGAGCAGCCCAGCTCCCGGGCCACGGCGCGGGCGCTCACGGCATCGATGCCCTCGGTGCGCACGAGCCCGAAGGCGGCGTCGAGGATGCGGTCGGCGGTGAAGCGGCGGCGCGGTGGAATCGGGGCCTCTCGTTCGGTGACGCCTGTTTGGTAACAGGTGGTATCGAACGGCGCATCCGGGAATGCATGTCTGTTCTGACTGGTCCGCAGATTCCCTCATTGGTGCTCAAGTGGGATCGTCACCCCGCCGAATCGGTTGTGGGAACACCATGGACTCACGACTCGCCACACATCACGCAGCCCGAGAGCGCCCCCAGCTCACCCGAACGTTCGGGCTGATCGCACTGGTCATGGCTGCTTTCTTCGTTCCGTTCGCGCTGTGGAACGGGCGACACGCCAACGCGGTGTTCTTCGCGACAGGGGCGGTCATTCTGTTGGGAATGCAGTGGCTCGGTCGTCGGAACCCGAACAGCACCTGGCCGGCTCTGGGCACCACGATTGTGTGCGTGGCCGTGCTGCTGCTGGGGCCATGGCAGTCCGGAGGCGTGGAGTCGGCCGCAGTGGCGTGGATTCCGGCCTGTTTCGCTCTGGCGGTCCTCCTCCTCCCGAGGAAGCAGGCGCTGTGTGTGGGAGCGGGTGTGTTGGCGACGGTGGGTGGGATGGTGGCCTGTGCCGACCTTGCTCCGGTCGTTCCCCGGTCGAGTGTCGACACGGCGGTCGACCTCTTCGGGGCGTCGATCACCACCGCCATCCTGTCGTACGTGTTCCTGCAGTCCCAGCGCACGTATGAGCGCGACCTCGCCCGCACGGTCGTCGAGCTCGAGAATGAGGTGGCTGCGCGGGGGCAGGCAGAGCTCCATGCACTGGCGGCGGCCCAGACGAAGGCCCGCTTCCTGGCGACGGTGGGCCACGAGCTGCGCACGCCCCTCAACGGGGTGATGGGCATGACGCAGCTGCTCGGCACCACGCAGCTGACCCCCGACCAACGGAAGATGCTGGAGGCGCTGTCACACTCGGGCGACCTGTTGGTCCGGCTCATCGAGGACACCCTCACGTTCACCGCGCTGGAGGCCGGCCAGACCCGTCTTCGCTGTCAGCCCTTCTCCATCCACGACACGGTGGTGGAGGTGGTGACCCTGCTCGATGCGTCGGCGGGGGACCGGGTGCACGTGGAGGCTGTCTGCTCTCCCCGGGTGCCGGCGGTGGTGGAAGGAGACCCGGACCGTGTGCGTCAGGTGCTGCTCAACCTGGGCGACAACGCCATCAAATTCACAGGCGAGGGCACGGTCACCATCTCCCTCGACCGCGCCGATGACGGGGTGCGGCTGACCGTGCGCGACCGCGGCCCTGGCATCCAGGTGGACCAACATGAGCGGATCTTCGAGGCGTTCGTGCAGCTCGACGACTCCGACCGCCGCCAGCATGGGGGAGCCGGGCTGGGGCTCGCGGTGGTGAAGGGGCTCGTGACGGCGATGGGGGGCGGGCTCGAGGTGGAGTCGGCGCCGGGAGACGGGACCACGGTGCATGTGTACCTGCCTCTGGGAACGCCCGTGTCGACGACCGACGGCTGTCCCGCAGCCTGTTGTGGCGAGCTCCCTCGGCTGCGGGTGCTGTTGGTGGAGGACAACCCGGTCTCTGCCGCCATCCTGGGTCGGATGTTCGATGCACTGGGTGTGTCGTGGACCCACTGCTCCGACAGCGCCCATGCCCTCACCACGGCGTTCACCCAGCCCTTCGACCTCGTCCTCATGGACCTTCAGATGCCCAAGCTGGACGGCCTGGCCACCGCACGCGAGCTCCGGTTCCGAGGGCTCACGGCGCCGATTGTCGCGCTGACCGCAGATGCGTCTCCCGGAGACCGCACGCGGTGCTTTGCGGCGGGGATGCAGGACTACCTGCCAAAGCCCGTGCGGTTCGCCACACTCGAAGCGCTGCTGCATCGGTGGGCCGGGGGCGGAGACCAGCAAGGTGCGTCGGCGTTTCCGCCGCGGTCATCTAGCGACGGGCGGCGAGGGCGTCCATGACGGTGTCTCGGTGGGCCAGCCAGTCCGAGCGCGTGAGGGTGGCGGTGATGTAGGGGCCCTCGTCGTCTTCGAAGGGCCCTTGGATGGTCATGCCGAGGCGCTCCATCACCCGGATGGATGCGGGATTGCGGGCGTCGGCCTCAGCGCGGACGGTGTGGATGTCGGGGACGCTGAAGCCGTGGTCGAGCACGGCCACGCTGGCTTCGGTGGCGTACCCCTTGCCCCACGCGGACCGGAGGAAGCGGTAGCCGAGGTCGGGCGTCTCTTCGAGGGACAGGCGCCGCAGCCCGCACCAGCCGATGGGGTGTCCGTCCCGGAGCACGAGGAGGCGGGCCATGCCGAAGGGGTGCTGCTTTTCGTGCAGATAGCGGACCACGCCTCGGGCCCCCGGGAGGTCGAGGGGGCCGTCGCCGGTGTACCGGACCACCTCGGGGTCGCTGTTGAGGCGAACCATGAAGGCGGCATCGGACAGCGCATGGGGGCGCAGCTGCAAGCGGGGGGTGTGGAGGGTCACCGGCATGGATGCGGTGTAGCCCGGCGTGCGGTGGGGGTCCCGGGCTACACTGGCGAAGGAGGTCTCCATGCCCGCCACCGCCCGACGCACCACCTACACCTACGACCAGTACATCGAGCGCGAGCGCGAGGAAGGCGTGCGCTACGAGTGGTTGCGGGGCGAGATGTGGGCCATGGCGGGCGGCACCCAGCGTCATTCCGCCGTAGCGACCAACCTGACCATCGAGCTCGGTGTCGCCCTTCGCGGTCGTCCGTGCCGGGTCTACAACAGCGATGCCAAGACCCGCATCGACGAGACCGACCTCTCCACGTACCCCGACCTCTCCGTCATCTGCGGTCCGCTCCAGCGCTCCCCTGTCGATCGCCATGCCGCGGTGAACCCCGTCGTGCTCATCGAGGTCCTGTCGCCGGGCACCGAGCGCTGGGACCGGGGCGGGAAATTCCGGCACTACCGCTTCCTCGAGTCGCTCCAGCACTACGTCCTGGTCGACCCGAACGAACCGCGCATCGAAGTGTTCACGCGCGGCGACGACGGCACATGGGTGCTGCGGGTGTACGAGGCCGGGGATGTGGTGGCGCTGCCGGCCATCGACGTGACCTTCGACGTGGACGCCATCTACGCCGACCTTCCAGACGAACCCGGCGACGACGACCCCGAGACCTGACTCAGGACCGGTCGTCGAGCTGGTCGGAGGGGCGCAGCAGCAGGTGGAAGTGCCCGGCGCCATCGGCCGAGATGAGGTCGGTGCGCAGTCCTGCCTGGCGCAGCTTGCGGCGGGTGCGGGCGAGCATGGAGTCGAAGCGCTTCCGCAGGGGGTCGCGGTCGGAGAGGTCGGGCCACAGCGCGCTGGCGAGGTCGGACCAGGGGATGGAGGTGCCTGTGGTGCCCAGCTCGGTGACCACCCGGGCGGCGTGACCGTGCAGGGAGACCGTGGGGAGGCCTTCGCGGTGGACGTGCACGCTGTCGAAGTGCAGCTCGATGCGGAGCGGACGGTCGACCTTGCCCTGCGCACGTGTGGGGTGCTGGCCGGCGTGTCGCAGCGCGATCTCGGTGGCCCAGACTGCGTGTTCGGCGGTTCCGTGTCGCCAGTCGGACGTGAGGCGGGCGATGCCGGAGTCGGTCTGGACCATCCACCGGTCGTCGACCATGAAGAACACGGCGGCGGCCCCCTGCTGTCGGCCGGGGACCAGGCGTGGGCGGGGCGCGGTCATCAAGCTGCACACCCCCGCGAGCGGCTGGCGGAGGAGGCTCTGGCCCTCGAGGCCCAGGGTGGTGTCGGGCAAGATGACGTCGACCACGGTGACTTCGACGTCTCGTGCAAAGGCGATGCGCTGGCCCACCTGCAGGACGAGGTCTTTGCTCGGGCGTCCGCGGAGGGCGAAGAGGCCTCGCAGCGCGAGCAGGTGGAGCTGGCCGCCGCGGAGGCTCACCAGGGCGTGGGCCTCGGAGACGTCGGGGCTGGCCAGCTGCAGCCGGGCGGACCAGAGTCGACCGATGAGGTCGCCGTGGCCGAGCTCGTGGTCTCGTCCGTCGGCGGTGCGGAGGGTGACGGAAGCGCGCATGTCTCCGTCGTACCGCATGGATGGTGGATCTGCAGCCACAGTCCGCCACCCGGGCTACCGCGGGTCGAGGAGGTCTTCGAGCCCGCGCCGGATCCGGCCTTCGATGGCTGCCTGGAGGTGGGGGGGCGGGGTGTCGAGGGTGGAGAGGTCCCAGAGGCGCACGGTGTGGTCCCAGCTGGCAGAACCGAGGGTGCGGCTGTCGTCGTCGAAGGCCACCCCCGAGACGCGCTCGGTATGGCCGGAGAGGATGGCCGCCAGGTTCAGGTTGCTGGTGCGCCACACGCGGATGTCGCCCGAGACCAGCCCTGCCGCCAGCCACCGACCATCGGGGGAGACGGCGAGGTCGAGAACGCGGTCAGGCACGGTGATGCGGGTGGTGGGCTGTCGGTCGTCGGGGAAGACGCGCTCGATGTGGTCGCGCCGGCCGATGAACACCGGACCGTCCAGGGTGTGCATCGCGACCGCCCCGACTTCGCTGGTCTGGACGGCGTGCGTGAGGATGGGCGGCCGGCCACCCTCGATGGTCCAGATGCCCCCTTCGTCGTCGATGAGCACAGCAGCCTTTCGGTCGGCGAGGGGCTCGGTGTCGAGGAAGACGCCGGTGGTGCGCTCGGCTTCGGGCCAGGTGCGGCCGTCGTGGTCGAGGACGACGGGGCCACCTTCGCGGGTGGGCTGGCAGACGGCCTGGTCGGGCTGGATGAAGGCCGTGCGCCGACACTGTTCGCTGAACGCGGCGGTGGAGTCGGTCCAGAGAAAGCCGCTGCGGGTGCGGGAGAGGGTGGCGCCCACCGCGGAACCGGAAGGGCCGAGGGTGACGTCCTTGGCGACGTTTTCGCTGTTGATTCGCACGGAGTCTGTGGCGCCCGTGGTGCGGTGCCGGCGGATGATGGTGCCGTCGCCTGTGGCCACCGCCAGGTACCCGTCGTGGAGGTCGAGGCCGGACAGCCCGGAGCCGAAGTCGAGCAAGCCGGCGTCGGTGGTGGGGGCGAGGTCCCAGACCTCTCGGTCGCGGTCGAGCACCACCAGGGTGTGGTCGTCGACGAACCCGAGCTTGCTGCCGATGGTGGGGAGCTGACGGCGGGCTTCGGGCTGGGTGCGGGGCCAGATCCACACCCCGCCCCGTTCGTCGGTGGCGGCCACCCGGGTGCCATCGGGGGACATCGCGACGTCGTGCACCATGCCGCGGGGCAGAGTCACTTCGGTCACGGTGCCCTCGATGGTGTGCACGAGGCGCACCCGGCCGTCGAGCGAGCCCTCGAGCACCCACGGCTGTCCAGAGATGCCGCGCAGGATGGTGGGGCCGTCTCCTGCACTGTGCGCGACGCGAGGCCACTCGCGGAGGACCGCGTGGGAGTCGCCGTCGAGGACCCGGTAGCGGTCGTGTTCGACGATGAGGTCGGTGCCGTCGGGCAGAGGGGTGGCGAGGCCTGCTGCAGCGACCCACCAGCTCCGAGGTTCCGGGGTCAGGTCGACCCGCAGCTGCCCATCGCTGCCCGAGCGGGCAAAGCAGCGGCTCGCCACGGGGGACGTGCTCACGCCCTGTCCGCGCGCGACCTCCACCCGGTAGTCCACCGACTCGCCGGTCTCGCGGTCGAAGGCCCGTGGATGGAGCTCGCCGTCGCGCCAGACCAGGATGAGGTCGGGCATCATGCAGCCGCCGTGGATGGCGACGGGGTGGCGCCAGAGGGTGGCGCCGGTGGCGAGGTCGACCAGGGAGATGGCGTTGGGTTCGCGGCAGAGGAGGACCCGGCTGTCGTCGGAGACGGTGGTGCGCTCGCACGGGGGCAGCGGTGTGGTGGAGCGTCGGGTGACCGGCAGGCTCTTGGCGGCCACGATGCCGCGTAGGACGGGGTCTTCGCGCTCGAGAAGCCCGGTTGCGGCCAGCAGGGCGGCGGTGTCGGGGCGGCGCTCGCGGATGGCGGTGCGGGCGTGGGCGCGCAGGATGGCGTGGGTGGGGGTGGGGTGGATGGACGGGGGGGCGGTTGGCCCGGGTCGGAGCTGCCAGCCGCCGAGGAGGCCCACCGTGAGGGCGACTCCGGCGGCGATGAGCGCCATGGCAGGGGACCGGCGGGCGGGGGGAACGGGGGGGGCGGGCTGAAGGGCAGCTTCGAGGGCGTCGGCGAGCGCACCGGCGTGGGGGTAGCGGGCCTCGGGGTCGCGCTGCAGGCTGCGGGCGAGCACGGGCGCTACGGGGCCGTCGACGGTGGGTATCGGTGCGTGAACGACCGCGCGGAGGGTGTCGGCGGTGGTGTCGGCGGGGAAGGGCGGGTGTCCGCGGAGGACGGTGAACAGGCAAGCGCCCAGAGCCCAGACGTCGGAGGGGGTGTCGACGGGGGCGCCGATGACCTGCTCGGGGCTCATGTAGGCGGGGGTGCCCAGCACGATGCCCTGGCCTGTGTGGTCGGCGACGCTGAGAACGGTGTCCCACTCGGACGATGCGCTGGCCGGACGCGCGATGCCCCAGTCGAGCACGTGGACCCGGCCGTCGGGGGCGATGAGGATGTGCTCGGGCTTGAGGTCGCGGTGCACGATGCCCAGGGTGTGGGCGTGGGCGACGATGCGGGCGGCCTGGAGCACGGGAGCGACGAGGTGGGGGCCGGGACCCTCGCGCTCGAGCCGCTTGGCGAGGGTGTCGCCGTGGAGCACCGGCAGGACGAACCAGGGGCGGCCGTCGGGGTCGGTGCCGGCGTCGAGCACCCGCGGCACGCCGGGAACGTCGAGGGCAGCGGTGATGCGGGCTTCGCGGAGCAGGCGTCGGGCGATGGGGCCATCGGGCTGGCCGGGGGCGGTCTTGACGATGACGGAGCGCCGGAGGAGGGGGTCTTCGGCCACTCGGACGGCGGACATGGTGCCGTCGTGCAGGGTGGCGCCGCGGATGTAGCGGTCGGCGGCGGACGGGCCTTCGGGGAGGCGGTCCAGGTCGTCGGCGTCGGACCACGACCACTCGCCGGTGGATGGCCACCGGTCGGCTCCGGGCTGGGTGGGGTCGTCGCTCACAGGGCGGGCATATCCGGCGACTCTGCGGCTGTCTCTCGTGCACAGGGCGTTCGCGGGAGGTCGAGCTGGAGCACCCGGCCGTCTGCAAGACCGACCAGCACCCCGCTTCCGTCGGGCATCCAGGCGGTGGTGGTCACCCGACCGAGGGCGCTTGGGATCTGCCACAACAGCGTGCCGGTCTCGATGTCCGCGATGTGGAGGCCGTCGTTGGTTCCGGCGACCGCCACTCGCCTGCCGTCGGGCGACACGGCGAAGTCGTAGGGCCGTGAGTCGGCGGGAACGATGATGGTGTCGGTCGTCTCGGGCTCGGGGACCAGCCAGTCTCGACGCACCATGCCCTGTCGTCCGTTGAGGAGGACGGCGCCTCCGTCGCTCGCCAGTGCGATGCGGGTGAGCCATGGAGCGCGGGTCTGGGCGTCGAGGCCTTTGGGCGTGAGGTCGTAGATGGTGGCATCCCAGTCCACCACCGCGACCCGGCCGTCTCGAGCGGCGATGTCCACCCAGCGGTGGTCGCCCAGAGCCTTGGAGCGGTCGACTGTTCCGGTCTGGAGGTCGAGCAGCTCGGGGCCACTGCGGCTGCCCACACACGCGAGGGTCTGGTCGTCCACCCATGCCACGTGTCGGCAGGCGGGTCGGTCGAACTCCGTGGCCTGGCCGTCGGCCGAGAGGACCGCGACGCCGGCGCTGCCCCGTGCGATGGCGAGTCGGCTGTAGTCGGGCGATGCGGCGGCATCTTTGACGGGGCCAGGGTCCACCGCGGCAGCGCCTCCAGGCGGCCACCACGATGCTTCGCTGGCGGTCCAGCCGATGTGTCCGCCGGACCAGGCCACGAGCCCCCGGGGAGCCGAGGGCAGGGACCGGTCGGGGTCGTGCATCGACGGTGGGATGTCCCACAACGACAGCTGGTCGCCGTCCTGGACCACGATGGTGCGGTCGTCGAAGAAGCGGGGATGCAGCCAGCGGCCATCGATCTGGGTGAGGCGAGCGGGGTTGGCGGTGGACCAGATGGTGGTCTTGCCGAGCGCAGATGCGGCGAGCAGGCGCCCGTTCGGAGAGATGGAAATCTGCTTCCACCACACCGAGGGAAGGGAGAACCAAGGGGTCCAGGTGCGACGGGTGCGGTCGAGCACCGACAGCTTGTCGTCGGTGGTGAGGGCGCCCACGAAGCGCTCGTTCAGGCCGAGGATGAGGTGTGCGATGCTGCCTTGTCCGGGGGGGACGGCCCAGGTGTCGAGGGCGTCGGCATCGGGGCCGGGGCGCAGCTCGATGCGGTCGGCGTAGGCCACCAGCCAGCTGCCGTCTTCGAGCACGAACAGGTCGGTGAGGTCGTCGGGGGGGAGGCGGCGGCTCGAGAGTCGGGCCCCGCGGGGGGAGCCGATGGGCGGTGCGGAGACCTGGATGAGGCCTTCGGCGTCTCGGCCGACGAATTGGTCGGGGGCGCGGGTCTCGAAGATGCGGGCGTCGGCGAGGTGTCGCAGGTCGATGACGTCGCGGTCGCCTGTCCGGGCATCGAGGCGCAGCGAGTAGTCGAGTCCGGCGGGCCACACGATGAGCTGGTCGGTCCCCGCGAACTGCAGCAGGTGGACCTCGTCGGGGCGCTCCCAGATGGGCTGGACCCCCGAGGCGTCGATGGCGAAGGTGCGGAGCTTGTCGCTGCTCGCACACGCCAACATCCGGCCGTCCTGGCGGAGCTCTTCGCCGATGTCGCACGCGGAGGTTCGGGCGGACCAGCGCATCCGGGGCCAGGAGTCGGCGTCGAGCAGGACCCCGCGGGCGAGTGGGTGGTCGGGCTGATGGGCGAGCGTGCTGCAGGCGGCTGCACGGAGCTGTTCGTGTCGGGCCTCGGAGAGCCAATAGGAGGCGAGGTCGGGGTCGAGCTCGGGCGGGGTGGACGGTGGGGTGGGCTGCAGGCTCCAGCCGATGAGACCACCGAGGATGAGGCCCATCCCGGCGAGGGGCCAGCGCCTCGGAGGACGGGGAGCGGGGGTGGACCGGGCTGCATCGAGGCGGGTGAGGAGCGTGCCGGCGTCGGGAATCCGTTGTGCGCGTGGGGCCAGAGCGGCGTCGACCACAGCGACGAGGGCCGCCGGGAGGGTGGGGCGGATGGTGCGGAGCGAGGGCGGGGGACCGTTGAGCACGCCGGCGAGGACTTCGGTGGCCGCCCGACCGGTGTAGGCGCGCTTGCCCGAGAGCACCTCCCACATGAGGATTCCCATCGACCAGACATCGGCTTCGGGACCGACCACCTCGCCTGCGGCCTGTTCGGGGCTCATGTAGGCGGGGGTGCCGACGCGGGCGCCCTGGCGGGTGAGGCCGTCGGGGGTGGAGCTGCCCTCCTGCGGGGTGAGCTCGCGGGCGAGCCCCCAGTCGAGGATGGTGACCGTGCCGTCTGCGTCGACCCGGATGTTGGCGGGCTTCAGGTCGCGGTGCACCACCCCCCGTCGATGGGCGTGGGCGACAGCGGCCACGACGCCTCGGAGGACGGCGAGCTGTTCGTGGTGGGCGGGATGTGCTGCTGCCCAGGTGCGGAGGTCGGGACCGGGGGCGAGCCGCAATGCGATGAACGGACGGCCGCAGGCCAGGTCGCCGCGAAAGAGCAGAGGCACGATGCCGGGGTGGTCGAGGCGGCCGAGGAGCTGCCCTTCGCGACGGAGGCGGGCGGCGGCGGCACTGCGGGGCCCACCACGCGGTTCCTTGAGCGCGACCACTCGGTCGAGGAGCTGGTCGCGGGCCCGCCACACCCGGCCCATCGCCCCCTCGCCGAGCAGGTCGAGGCGCACGAAGCGCTCACTGGCGGTGGGGTCAGGCATGTGGGCGGTCCGGGGGCGGGGCGTCACCTGTATGCAGGCGCTGGGAGGTCTGGAGTTTCAGAATTGTGTTTCGAGGAAACGGATTGATGAAATGCCTGTTGCGTGAAATGAGACATTGTGAAGCTGAGGTGAATCGGCTCCGACCGGCTTCCGGCTGGCACGCGGCTTGCTCCCTGGACCGGTCCGACGAGGAGTGGCCGATGCGGACGATGCGCCTTGCTGTTGTGACCGGACTGATGGCTGGTTGTGCCCCGAGTGTGGTGGCGGACCAGTCGGCCGACCCGGGGACGGTGTCGGTGGACAGCACCCTCGACCAGGGCGACCTGGCGTCGGCAGACGACACAGACGACGGCGCGGCATCCGAAGGATCTGGGGAGTCTGGTCTTCCGGACGACGCCCCCGACCTTGGCCCGGTCCCCACCCTCGAGCGCATGGCCCCGCTCGATGGCACCACCGCAGGCGGCCAATTTGTCGTGCTGCACGGCACCGACCTGGCTGCGGTCACGGCGGTCCGCATCTGTGGTGCCCCGGCCACGCTCGACTCGGTCGACGACACGCGCATCACCGCCTGGACGCCCGAGGGGGTGTCCGGTGCCTGTGATGTTGTCGTCGAAAACGACGCAGGCGAGGCTGTCCTCGATGAAGACTGGATGTACTGGGACGACGCATCGGGACGCACCGTTGCGGCCGCCTCATGGACCACCGCCGTGTTCGCGAATCCTGCCCACTGGGGTGGTCCGGTCGTCGACGAGATCCGCGCCCACATGGCGGTCGTGCCGGCGCAGGAGCTCGTGCTGAGCGACCTGTACGCGGTGGGTACCGACACCTGTGTGCGCACCGATGGCGAGAGCCGCGAGGATGGCTGGTCGGCCTTCTCGGGCATCGACAGCGGCGCGGCGGGCATCTTGCTCGACGGCGAGGAGACCGAGCTGGGCTTTGTTCACGACATGGGCATCTACCACGAGACCTTCGGCATCGAGCTGCTGCCCGGTGGTGCAGTCGAGCTGGGCATCATCGCCGATGCCAACGCCTTGTCGCCTGCGTTGCTGGTGGAGACGGAGGCGGCCCTGCCTGCCGAGCTCCAGGTCACGGTCCCCGATGTGCACGGAGCAGCACCTCCAGCGGTGTCCAGTCGGGCGTATGATGTGGCGTGGACAGGCTCGGGCAGTGGCTATGTGGGCATCGACCTGTGGGACCTCCAGTCGGAGCGTCGCCTGCGGTGTGTGGCGGCAGACGATGGTGCCTTCACCGTTCCCGCCGAGCTGCTCGCCGACTTTGGCTCCACATGGACCCAGCTGTTGGTCACCCGGTACGCCGTCGATGCGGTGGAGGTGCCGCACAACCGCGGGCTGGTGCAGGTTCAGGTGGGGCGGGGCGTGGTGGGTGCCGTGTGGATGTCGCGGTAGTGCGCGGGCGAGTCGGCGGCATCGCGCAGCACACCCAGGAGCTGAGCCACCGACACCGGCTTGGTCAGGACGTCGTCCATGCCAGCAGCCCGGCATGACCGTGCGTCGTCGGCCAGGGCGTGGGCGGTGAGGGCCACGATGCGACCCGAGTAGCCGCGTCCGCGGAGGATGCGGGTGGCCTCGATGCCCGTCATGGAGGGCATCTCCACGTCCATCAGCACGAGGTCGAAGGTGCGGTGCGCACACCGGTTGAGGGCCGACGCAGCATCGGACACGACCTGTACGGCGTGTCCTGCGCGGGTCACGAGCTGCTCGGCCACCAGCCGGTTGACGGGGTGGTCGTCGACGACCAGTACCTCCAGGCGCCGGTAGGACGCGCCGTCGCACTCGGGGGTGTCCGCGCGGTGGTGCCAGATGTCGAGCAGGTCGTCGGCCAGCAGGGGGGCGTGGATGCGGGGGGTGCCGGGCGGGGCGTCGACATCGGGACCGACCGCTGTGACGCCGGGGCCATGGATGTAGGTGCCGGCCGCCACGTAGAGAACGTCGGGCGCGAAGGCTTCGACGATGGCGCGTGCATCGGGGCCGTCGGCGAGGGCCATGGCGACCGCACCGCGGGACTCGAGGATGCGCACCAGGTGGTCGCGCCGGTCGAAGTCGGGGTCCAGCAGGAGGATGCGGGGCCGGCGGTTCGGGTCGAGGGCGTGGGGCGTGGGGTGGGAGGTGAGCTGGAAGGAGAAGGTGGTGCCGGTTCCCAGCTCGCTGGTGACGCCGAGCTGGCCACCCATGAGCTGGACGAGGTCGGCGCTGATGGACAAGCCCAGGCCGCTGCGACCACGGCCGGTGCGCGCCCCCGTGCCGGCGAAGCGCTCGAACAGCCGCTCACGGGTGTCGGCGGTCATGCCCTCGCCGGTGTCGGTGACCCACATCCGCAGCCCGCGGGGGTCTTCGGCAACGCCCACCTCGACGTGCCCCTCCCGGGTGTGTCGCACGGCGTTGCCCAGGAGGTTGACCAGGACCTGGCGGAGTCGCAGGGGGTCGAGGTGCCAGCGCCCGGGGATGTCGGGGGACATCTGGATGCGGAGCTGGAGGGCCCGCTCCTCGGCGGCCGCGCGAACGGTGTCGACGGTGCTCTGGAGGAGCGGCTTGAGGTGGACGGGCTCGGGGCGCAGCTCGAGGCGGCCCTCCTCCACCTGGGACACATCGAGGATGTCGTTGAGGAGGTCCATCAGGTGGCCGCTGGACGACCGGATGACCTCTGCCCGCTTGCGTTGGTCGGGGGACAGCGGACCGGAGAGCAGGAGGTCGACCATGCCCAGCACCCCGTTCATCGGTGTGCGGAGCTCGTGGCTCATGTTGGCCAGGAAGCGGGTCTTGGTGCGGGATGCCTCTTCGGCGGCTTCGCGCGCGGCCACCAGCTCGGCTTCCACCTTCTTTCGCTCCCGTAGATCGCGAAAGGCAGCGGCGCGCACCGGCCGTCCGTTCCACATGGCCGCCTTGCCCCGGGCTTCGAGCGGTACGCGGTGTCCGCTGCGCGTGAGGGCGACGGTCTCGTAGGCGCCGGAGTACCCCGACTGCACGATGCGTTGGATGCGCGGGAGCACCTCGGGCGCCGCGAGGGTGGACACGTGCATGCCCATCATCTCGTCGCGGCGGTAGCCGTACAGCTGGGCCAGGGCGTGGTTCACCTCGATGATGCGCCCGGCTTCGTGCAGGCAGAGGCCCTCGAAGCTCGCTTCCAGCAGGGCGTGGTTTCGGGCCTCGGCCTCGGCCAGGTCGAATGCCAGAGTGGCCACCATTGCTGCAGCCGACAGGTGGTCAGCGGGCCGCCGGGGGTTCAGCCACCACAGGCCGTCGCCGTGCATCGCGCCGGCCGGAGGCGTCCCCCGACCCACGCGCTCGGCCCCCGCCCAGTCCGCCAGAGCGACCGACACGGCGTCGACTCCGTCTGGTGCCACCTGCCGCAGCCGTTCGTGCAGGCCCCGCAGTGCCGCCGACAACTCCGACCCCGACGCGTCCATGCTCGGGGCGTGGTCGGGGGGAGGGGGGGCCATCGCAGGTCTCCTCTGTCGCGCGGGTGCCAGCCGGTGTGGCGACTGCCCTTCTGGTATCGTCTCACCGGTTGGGGTGGTCCGGGCGGCTGCCCTCATCGGCGACTGGCCAGCCCTACTACACACGAATTCGGGGCCTGGAGGCTACGGACATGGACTGCGTGGTCAACGTAGACGCGGACTGGAAGGCGGTTCGCGTGCACGCTCGCCGGATGGGGGAGGAGGGCCCCACCACCGTGTTCGTCCATGGCTGGGCCACCACCAGCCAGGTGTGGGCACCGGTGCTCGAGCGGTGGCACACATTCACCGGAACCGCCCTCGCCATCGACCTTCCTGGAGTGGGCTGGAGCAGCAAGCCACCCACGGGCTACACCATCGAGCGCTGGGCCACCGCGCTCGCACAGTTCATCGAGTCGCTCGACGGCCCCGTGGTGTTGGTGGGGCACTCGATGGGTGGGCTCATCTCTCAACGAGCGGCGCTGCTGCTGGGCGGCCGACTCCAGCGCCTCATCCTCGTGAGTCCCGTGCCAGCCAGCGGTGTGCCCCTTCCGCAAGCGGCTGTCCAGGGCTTCGAGGCCCTCGCCGGCACCCGGGCTGGAATGGCGCAGGTGCTGTCCAGCATGATGGTCACGCCGCCTTCAGGTGGTGGGTTCGACCGGCTGGTGGATGCCTCGGCGAGTGTGTCCGACGCCGCCTACGTGGAAGGCTTGCGGGCCTGGACTTCCGCGAGCTTTGCCGAAGAGCTGGCCGCGCTCACGGTCCCCACCCGCGTGTTGTGTGGTGCGCAGGAACAGCCACTGTCGCCCGATCTGCTGCGCAACACCGTGCTGCGACACATCCCCGGCTCCACCCTCGCCACCATCCCCGGCGTGGGCCACTATCCGCAGCTCGAAGACACCGATGCCTTCTGCGATGCACTGGATCTGGCCCTGCGCGCGTGAGGCTTCCGTCTAGGACCGTTTCGCGCACTTGGTCGAGGCTTGCGCTTCGGCGTCGAGCCGTCCATTGTAGGGGCACCCCCCGCAACCAGGATAGGTCTATGTCCCCACGTCTTCTGCTCGCTGTTGGCGCATTCTTCTTTTCCGTGGGCTGTGCCCCCACCATCGCGGATGTTGGCGCGAAGTCCGGGTCGGTGGACGCCTCGAGTGACGGCCTGGATGGCGGCGACGGTGGCTCGGGCGACGGTGGCTCGGGCGACGACGGCGGCTCGGGCGACGACGGTGGCTCGGGTGACGACGGTGGCTCGGGCGACGACGGTGGCTCGGGCGACGATGGCGACCCTGGCTTCGAGTTCGCCGGTGAGTACCGCGGTGAGATGCTCGTCGAGATGGGCTGGGAAGACTGGGGCGGCGACGTCGAGTGGGAAGAGGTCTGCGAGAATGGCGGTGAGTGGACCGTCTCCGAAGAGGGCGACCTCGAAGGCTCGGTGGAGTGTGAGGTGTTCTTCGGTGGCGGCGGTGGCGGCTGGTCCGAGACGCTCTTCGTGGACCTGTCTGGGGCCGTCGACGACTCCGGCGATGTGTCCGGCATCCTGTTCTACGAGATGGGAGACTGGGTCAGCGGTGATGCCGAGATCACCGGCGGCACCGAAGGCTCCGAGATGGTCATCGAAGGCGAAGGGGTGTTCGACTTTGGCCGCGACGAGGCCGAGGTGCTGTTCATCTTCGACGGCGGCCGCTGACCGGTCGGCTCAGGGAGCTGCTTCGGCGGCCTCGATGACCAGCTCGGCGGTGGCCACGCTTCCATCGCCGAGCCGCCAGGCGATGCGGTAGTCCGACCCGATGACCACGTAGCTGCGTTGGGCGGCGCGACCGAACGCGCCCCAGTTGTCGTCCCACCAGCGGTCGGGGTCGGCCAACACCTCGAAGCCGAGGCCATGGCGGTCTTTCCACGCGGCGGCATCGTCGGGTGTGGTGGCCGAGCCATCGGATGTCTGGACGTGCACGTTCAAGATGACGTGGTCGTTGGCTGCTTCGTCTTCCCACCAGGGCTGGAGTCCTTGGACCAAGGACGAGCAGCCCGGTCACCAGTCGGACGTGCCGACCACGATGATGCGCTGCCCCTCGAAGTCCGACAGCGACACCGACCGCCCATCGACGTCGGGCAGGGTGAAGTCGAGCGGCTCGTCGCCCACCTCGAAGCCCTGCGCGTGGCCACCGGGTTCGACGGAGGGGGCGTCGGAGTCGGCCTTGTCTGCGGCACAGGCCGAGAGGGTGGTGGCCAGGAGCAGCGTGGTGCGGGTATCCATTGGACCTCGTGGTGCTGGGGGCGTCCGCTGGATGCCTGCCCGCTGAAGAGGTGACACATGCGCTTCCGTCCCTTCGGAAAGATCCGCACCAAAGCCACGCGGCTGCCCCCGGGTGGGCCGTGGGTGGCCCTGGAAAAGGTGCACGGTGCCCAGCTTGTGGTGGGCATCGACCGCACGTCTGGCTGGGCTCGGGTGGGCAAGCGCAAGGCCTGGCTCGACGATGATGCCGCCTTCTTCGGCTGGCAGCTGCTGTCCACGGAGCTCCTCGCAGCTGCACGCGGCTGGGCGCGCACACTCGGCGTGAACCAGCTGGTGGCCTACGGTGAGCTGTACGGTGGCGCCTACCCGCACCCGGACGTGCCGGCGGTGGGCGGTCTCCAGGCCGTCCAGACCGGGGTGTGGTACGCGCCGGGTCTGCACTGGTCTCCGTTCGATGTGTTGGTGGCCGAAGACGACGACGACGAGGGTGTCTTCCTGAGCTATTCGGAGCTGGCGGAGCTGCTGGAGGGGGGACCGTTCATCCCGCCGCCGTGTGTGGCGCGTGGTCCGCGCGGAGACCTGTTGGCCCTTCCGGTGGCTGCGCCCACGCGGGTACCTGCGCGACACAGCCTGCCGACGATTGCCGACAACATCGCCGAGGGGCTGGTCTTGCGTCCCGACCGACGCGCTGCCCCGGGGGAGCGGGGGCTGCTCAAGCGAAAGATCGACACCTTCGACGATGCCCGCTTCGGCGAGGCTGAGGCGTGGGACCCCGGCGATGTGGGCATCGACGCCCTGTTGACGTGGGCCGACCGCCTGGTGAACCCCGCCCGGCTGGCGAGCGCGCGCTCAAAGGTGGGCACCGACCTCTCCCTCGTGCGCGAAGAGGTGGTGCTCGACGTGTGTGTCGACCTCGAAGAGGCCTTCCCCCATGCCATGGCGATGCGCACGGAAGGCGAGCAGGCTCAGCTGGAAGCCACGATGCAGGCGGCATTCTCGCGGCTTGTGGACGCTCAGGCCGGGTAGCGCAAGAAGGGCTGGCGCTGGGCGGTCCAGGTGGCTTCGTCGGCCCGCATCACGGCTTCGCGGTCGGCGACCGTGGCGCTCGGGTCGTCCACCCACTCTCGCAAGAGCGGCCCACCGTCGATGTAGTCGACCGGCAGGGCCCCCGATGTGTACTCGTAGGGGAAGTCGCGCCAGAGGTCGTAGGTGGGGTGCACCAGGCGCGTGGCCTTGAGGAAGAGCGAGACCAGGCGGTAGGGCTGGAAGACGGTGTGCTGGTAGCCGGGAAAGTCGGTGTGGACCTGGATGCCGCGGCAGGTGTGGCCCACGTGCTTGTGGAAGGTGGGCTCGAAGAACACGGAGCGCACCCAGGCGCCTTGCAGCCACTCGGGGGCGAGCTCGGCCATCGTGGCCCGAATCGCGGTGAGGTGGAGGTCGGGGGCGCCCATGACCTCGAGGGGGACGGTGGTGCCGCGGCCTTCGGACAGGGTGCAGCCTTCGAGGACCACGGTGCCCGGGTAGGCGCGCACCATGTTGAGTCCGGGTGCGTTGGGGCTCGGGTTCACCCAGGGCAGCACGCCGCTGGGCCAGCCGAAGCCGGGGGCTGCGGTGGGGTCGTAGCCTTCCATCTCGATGACGTCGTAGTCGACCTTCAGGCCGAAGTGCGCCACGAACCAGTGGGCGGCTTCTCCGAGGGTGAGGCCGTGCCGCATGGCGAGGGGACCGGCGCCCACGAAGCTCTCGAAGCCCGGCCGCAGCAGGGTGCCTTCGACGGGGCGACCGGCGGGGTTGGGGCGGTCGAGCACCCACAGGGTCTTGCCGTGCTCGGCGCAGGCTTCGAGCATGTAGAGGAGGGTGGTGAGGAAGGTGTAGATCCGCGTGCCGACGTCTTGGAGGTCGAACAGCACCACATCCACGTGCGCCATCATCTCGGGGGTGGGGCGCCGGACCTCGCCGTACAGGCTGAAGATGGGGACGCCGCGGGAGGGGTCGGTGGCGTGGTCGGTCTCGACCATGTTGTCTTGCTTGTCGCCCATGAAGCCGTGCTGCGGACCCCAGATGGCCGCGAGCTCCAGGTCGTCGAGGGCATCGAAGACGTCGAGCGTGTGGCGTTGGTCGCTCGTGACGGATGCGGGGTGGCAGACGAGGCCGATGCGCTTGCCGCGGAGGCGGGCGCGGAGGGTGGGGTCGGTGGCGAGACGGTCGATGCCGAGGCGCATGGGAGGGTCCGGGGCGGGAGAGGAGGCGGGACCCCGGCCTATCACTGCGCTTGAAGTGGCGCAGATCAGGAGCGGGCGCGGGAGGCGTGGAGGGCGAGAGAGTCGCGGGGCATTGTCTGTCCAGGAGGTGGACATGTGGACGATGTTGCTTGGACTGTTGGCCATGCCGTCGGCGGATGCGTGTGTGGCGCTCGTGACCCGGGACGGCGGGGCGCTGGCCACATCGGAGGCCCAGCAGGTCATCCTGGAGGCCACGGCCACCGGCTCGGTTGTGGAGTACGCCAACGAGTACACCGGTGCAGCCGAGGACTTTGGCTGGATCATCGTGGTGCCGGCGCCGTTCGTGTCGATGGAAGACGGCGACATCGCCCGCTTCGAGGCCTTGGCCGAGCTGTCGCAGCCGCGTGTGCAGATCACATCGGTGGGTGGTGACGACGGGTCTGCGGGCTGTGGCTGCGGTGGCGCGATGAAGGGCGACGGCGCGGCTTTGGGAGGGCTCGACTCGGGCGCCAACATGGTGGACATCGTGGCCGAGGGCTTCACCGGTTCCTACGGCTACACGGTGGTGGAGTCCGATGATGCCGACGGCCTGTCCGCGTGGCTGGGCGACAACGGCTGGGTGCTCGGACCGAACGAAGCGGCGCTCACGGAGTACGTGAACGAAGGGGGCTTCGCGTTCGTGCTGGTGGACCTCGCGCCCACGGCCGCCCTCGGCTCGGGCGAGGCTCGGATGCTCCCGCCCGTGCGCATTGCATCGGGCAGCACCGACCTCATGTTCCCCGCACGCATGGCCCGCGATGCCGCGCCCGAGTTCCAGAACACCCGCATCTACGTGCTGGGCAACGAAGAAGCCAACGTGACCGGCTGGAGTGCCGTGGAGCTGGGGTGGATCGAGGTCAACGGCGGTGAGTCGCCCGAGAACGCCTACGAGAACGCCCTCTGGGACGCCACAAGCGACAGCTCTACCTACGTGCGCGTGTTCTCCGATGCCACCGCGCACGGCTGGCTCACGCGCTTCGAGACCCGCGCCGACCGCGACGTGCACACCGCCGACCCCTACTTCACCCTCGACGGTGGCCACGAGCCGCTGGAGACCGTGGTGGATCAGTGGGCCCGCTCGACGCCCACGGTCTCGGCGAGCTGGTTGATGGTGGGGCTGGGGCTGCCGCTTGTGGTGGTGGTGCGAGGAAGGCGGCGTCGAGCCGGCCAGGGGTGACCTCGCGCACGTCGTGTTGACCCCCGAGTCATCGCGGGCTGGCTATTGTGCGCCTGTCCCACGGTCGGGTGTCCGGGACCTGGAGGAACGCATGTCTCGATGGTTCATGCTCTTGGGTTGTGTGGTCGCCCTGTCTGCATGCGGCGACAAGGACACCGGCAGCGACGATGGTGCCTGCGAGCTCGCTGAAGAAAACATGGCCTGCCCGGAGTGCTACAGCGGCGAGGTCACGTGCACCTACGGCGAGTACTCCGCCACCGAGGGCAGCTGCGGCGACTGCCAGGCCCGCTCGGCGCTGTACCAGGACCTCTGCGATGCCGGCGTGCCCGACTCGGCGGACGACATCGAAGCCGGGACCGAGTGCTCCGACCCCGAGTAGTGTGCTTGGAAAGCGCTTTCTGACGAGACGCCCGAGTCGTCGGTGACACAGGTTGGCTGGGTTGGTGTTGGGAGACCTCCCCCCCCGGAGGTCCCATGCCGACCAGGCCAACCCCGTCCCGTGTTGCGCGGGCGTCCATCGTGCTCTGCGGTGTGGCGCTCACTGGATGCATCTCGCGCCTGTTTCCCATCCGCGATGACTTCTCCGACGAGACGCCCCGCAAGGCGCTGAACCTCACCATCGACCGCATGGAAGAGGCCTACTCCTTCACCCGCTGGAAGCGGCTGGACTGGGACGACATCCGCGCGCGCCTGGACGCCGAGATGGCCGCTGCAGAGACGGCGGACGATGAAGACCGTGTGTTCGGCATGTTGGTGGCTGAGCTGCCTGATGGGCACGTGTACATCGAGAACGACCAACAGTCGCGTGAGCTGTGTCCGGAGGCCACCCACTCGCTGGGGATGCAGGTGGGGTGGACCGACGAAGACGAGCTGGTGGTGGTCGCTGTCGACGCGGGCGGTCCGGCTGCGCAAGCGGGGCTCGAGGTGCGGGACGTGCTGGACTCCATCGATGGCCTGGACCCTGCGGACGCACTGCTGGATGCGCCGATGCACTGTTCGCCCCTCGGGTTGGCCACACCGGAGCGCCGTCGACACGTGGCTCTGCGCCTGATGTCGCGGGTGGGGGCTGGTGAGGCCCGGGCTTTGACCGTGGCGGGCTCCGAGGCGACCATCGAGCTGACTGGAGTGTCCGACATTCGCGACCCACACGCCGTTCTCGGTCTGTCGGCCGCCGAGGAGCGGGTGTCGGCGCGGATGTGGTCGCCGGGTGTGGGGTACGTGGCGCTGGGCTGGGAAGATACGGTGCTGTCCGAGCGGGCCTTTCGTCGAGAGGTGCGTCGGCTGTGGGAGGACGGTGCGCGGCGGCTGGTGGTCGACCTGCGCAACAACGACGGCGGCACCGACTACACCGCCGCCAACATCGCCGGCACCTTCACCGACCGGGAGTGGTTCTACGAGACGGTCACGATGTACGACCACCACACCGGCCAGCAGGCCGAGGTGAGCGAGGTGTGGGTGGAGCCCCAGACGCTGTACTGGGACCTGCCGGTGGTGGCGCTCATCAACGGGAACACGGTGTCGTCGGGCGAAGGCATCGCGATGATGCTCCGGCGCTTTCCCGGCGTGGAGGTGGTGGGCTTCGAAGGCACCGCGGCCAGCTTCGGCTCGGCGGGGTCGACCACGAAGCTGCCGGGAGGGTGGACGCTCTCGTGGCCGGCGGGACGGTCCCTTGACCGACAGGGGCGCATCCAGCTGGACTCGGACCACACCGGCACAGGTGGGGTGACGCCGACCATCCTTGTGCCGTCCACCGTGGACAACCTGGTGGCCGAAGCGGAAGACCCGGTGGGCTTTCTCGTTGATGAAGCTCTGGTGTTGACGGGAGGTGGGCGATGATGGTCTTCCTCTTCTCGACCGCGATGGCAGCTGGGTGGGGCGGCCTGCGCGACACGGCGGGAACTGTCGACCAGGGCGACGTGGTGGTGCGCCTTCCGGTGGGGACGTCGGCGGTGGGGCTGACCGACCGCACCGAGCTCCAGGTCCAGCCCTTCGACCTCTACATCTGGGGACCGCGGGTGGGCATCGAGCAGGTGGTGGTGGACGACGGCCCCTGGACCCTGTCGGTGCGACCGTCTGTGGCCACTTCCGGCGGCATCTGGTCGACCCGGGCCGAAGCGCTCGTGGCTTGGACCGGCGACCACCATCGCTTCGGGGGTACCGTGGCGGGCGATGGCCGGTGGATGCGGCAGACCATCCTGGGCGACGACAAGACGCACGCCTGGAGCCTCCAGCGGGTGGACGTGCCCCTGGTGGCCACCTGGGACTGGATGCCAGGCGGACCTGAAGGCGACGGAATGCTGCGCAGTCGGGTGCGGGCCGTGCTCTACGATGAAGGCGACACGCTCGACTTCTACACGGTCACGGAGTCGTGGACGCACCGGCTCGGGAAGCGCGACCGCTTCTTCCTGGAGACAGGTGTGTCGATGCTGGTGGGCCAGCCGAGCGAGCATGTGTTCCTGGGCGACTACGCCTACTTTCTCGTGATGCCGTACCCACGCATCGACGTGTGGTGGCAGTTCTGAGGGGCCCCATCCGCCCTTCGGGCACCTTCCCCTGAAGGGGAAGGCCCATGCCCACGTCCTGTCCTTCCGCCAAAGTGGAAGGCTTGTGTTCACGGCGTGTCCTTCCCCTTCAGGGGAAGGTGGCGGCGCAGCCGTCGGATGGGGCCCCGAGCCCCCGGTCAGCCACTGTCCTTCCCCTTCAGGGGAAGGTGGCGGCGCAGCTGTCGGATGGGGCCCCGAGAACCCGGTCAGCCACTGTCGGGCCCCATCCGCCCTTCGGGCACCTTCCCCTGAAGGGGAAGGACTGTGTTCACGGCCTGTCCTTCCCCTTCAGGGGAAGGTGGCGGCGCAGCCGTCGGATGGGGCCCCGAGAACCCGGTCAGCCACTGTCCTTCCCCTTCAGGGGAAGGTGGCGGCGCAGCCGTCGGATGGGGCCCCGAGAACCCCGTCAGCCTAGGCCGACACCGACACCGCTCTCGCTCCCAGCACATCCACCAGCACCGACGGGGCGATGCGCACCAACAGCCCGCGTCCGCCGCCGTTGATGTAGATGTGATCAAGCGCCAGCACGCTGTCTTCGACGTAGACCGGCAAGGCCTTGCGCGTGCCGAAGGGGCTGGTGCCGCCCACCTTGTAGCCCGAGTGCCGCTGGGCCACGGTGGGGTCGCAGGGGCGGGTGGACTTGCAGCCCACGATGCGGGCCAGCTGCTTGGCGCTCACCGAGCGGTCGCCGTGCTGGCAGACCACCACGGGCTTCTTGGCGTCGGTCTCGAAGATGAGGGTCTTCACGACCACGTGCTCGTCGACCCCCAGCGCCGCCGATGACGCACCCGTGCCACCGCGCTCGACATAGTCGTATTGGTGCACGGTGTAGGCCACCTTGGCCTTGTCGAGGATCCGAAGTGCCGGTGTGCGGGGAATCTTGGGCTTTCTGGCCATCGGCGGCTCAGTCGTCGAGGTCGGCGAAGAGGGCGGCCCGTGCCCGTGCGATGCGCATCGCCATGCCCATGCTGATGAGCGTGAGGATGGCCGCCGCGGTGGCTGCTCCAGCACCGACGATGTTGATGAGGTTGAAGCCGCCGTTCATGATGGCGTAGACGGCCCACGACCACGACGTGACCGCACCGCCGATGCACCCGATGAGGGTGGGGTACACCGACCAGCCGCGGGCCTGGGTGTAGCCAGCACCCGCCACGAGGCTCACCGCGCCGAAGAAGCCGATGCTGTACACCCAGGCTTCCTGCCAGCCGTGGCGGAACCACAGCATGGTGGCCAGCTGCCAGGTGGTGGCGAGCATCATGATGCCGGCTGCAGCCGCGGCGAAGCCCGCCAAGGTGACGAGGGGATGGGAGCCCTTCTGGGCTTCCAGGTCCTCGGCCTCGACGGGCTTCTGGGGTGCCTTGTACGGGTCGACCGACATGGCCTACTTGGCCTGGAGGCGGTCGTGCAGCACAGTGGCGATGTCTTCGAGCTTGGCGTCTTCGTCCTTGACGACGTTGAGCATGCGGTGGCAGCCGGGGCAGCCGGTCACGACGGTCTTCTTCTGCGCTTCGGCCATGAGCTGGGTGAAGCGGTTCTTGTTGACCTTGGCGGGGCTGTCCCAGAGGAAGCCACCACCACCACCGCCACAGCAGCGGGGGATGTCGGGGCTGTTGCCCGCGGTCTTGCCGGAGATGCCCGCGATCTTCAGCAGCTCGTCGAAGTCGCCGTGCTCATCGTTGTGGATGGTCTTGCACGGGTGGTGGACCGACATCTCATCGCTCTTGGGGGCGATGGGCAGGCGGCCTTCCTGCGAGAGCTTGAGGAAGTAGGAGATGTGGCTGACCACGTTGGCGAAGCGCTCCATCTCCATGGTCTCGGCGGCGGCCGACAGCTGGGTGCCGATGTTGTCGCGGCAGTGGGGGCAGATGGTGAGGATGGTGCGGTCGTGCTTCTCGTCGAGCGCGCCGGACAGTTCCTCCACCCGTTCCATCTTGTAGAACGGCCAGTCTTCCATGATGCCGCCACCGTGGAGGACGCCTTCACCCCAGCAGCTCTCTTCTTCGAGCACGCCGTACTTCACGCCGGCGGCTTCGAGGAGGCGGGCCGTGGCGACCACGACCGGACGGGCTTCGGGGGAGTGGCTGCCCTGACAGCCGAGGATGAACAGAACCTCGTGCTCTTCGGGGTCGAAGAACGGGATGTCGTTTTCTTCGATGAAGGTGTTCCGGTCGTCGGGGTCGGCCGCGAAGATGTTGCCGGTGGCCGTGACCGGGTTCACGCCGCCTTCCTTGAGGCCACGGGGCGGGTACTCACCTTCGGCGGTGAGGCGGCCGCGGAGCTCGAGGCCCGACTTGGAGGGCCGGTTGCCCATGGGGCAGACGGTGTCGCAGGCCCGGCACTGGGTGCAGGTGGCGACGATGTCGGGGGGCGTCAGCTCCATGAGCTGTTCTTTGGTGGTGGACGGGTCGCGGAAGGCCAGCACGAAGTGCTCGCGGGGCTTGAGGCCGGCTTCGGCGGAGGGGCAGGCGTCGTTGCAGCGACCACACTCGATGCACGCGGTGGTGTCGAAGAGGGTGTGGAAGGTGAAGTCGTTGACGCCGTTGGGCATGCCCACGCGGGCCAGTTCCTTCTCGAAGTCTTCTTCGGAGGCGTCTTCGTCGCCCATGTCGAGGTCGCCGCCAGCCACGAAGCGGTCGGCGGGGAGCTCGGTGACGTTGCGCAGGACCACGTTGATGGGGCCCATCACGAGGTGGAGGTGCTTGCCGTAGGCCACCAGCGCCGGGAAGAAGCAGAGGATGAGGTAGTGAACCCACCAGTTGATCTTCGCGCCCACGCCCACGAGGCCGAGGTCGGCGCCCCAGGGCCGCTCGAGGATGTAGGTGATCATCAGCGTGGCGATGAGGCCCAGCACGATGCCCGACTCGAGCATGTGCGTGAGGCGGTCCTTCATCACGGTGTACCGGCGGATGGCCATGAACACGACGCCCGAGAGGACCAGGACGCTGAAGAGGTCGATGAGGTAGTCGAGCGGGCCGAGCGGGATGGGGTGCTCGAGGCCCAGCAGGCCGTTGAGCACGTGCGTGGCGCTCTTCGCGCCGAAGCTCAGGAAGCCGTAGAAGATGAGCAGGTGGAAGATGCCGGCCATCGGACGGTTGGCGATGACGCGGGTCTGGAGCATCACCTCGGCGACCGCGGGCCAGAAGGCGCCGGGGTTGACCACCTTGATCTCGCTGCGCTTCGGCCAGATGTGGCTGATGCGCTGCTCCCACAGAATCTTGCCCGCGAGGGCCGCTCCCGCCGCGCCAGCAGCGAGAATGAGGATGACTTCGACGATATGCATGAGAGACCCGCTCTGTCTCGGGGGGATGCCAGCGGTGTCGCGCCCGCTCGCTGAATGTCGTTCATTTCCGCACGCATGCGGACTGAGGCGCGCCCGATATCCCGGATCGGCGGTCGGTCCCACCCTCCACGGAGACAATCGCGTGGGGGGTCTGTCAGAGCGCAGGAGTGGGGGCTTCTGGCGGCCTCAGTCGGCGTCGCCGGGCTTGGGGTGTTCGTCGAAGCCCACGGCCGCCTTTCGCGCGAGACGCTCGGCCACCACGTCGGGATGGGCCAGCTCTCCCTCGGCGTGGGCCACCACGGCGGTCACCATGCAGTCACCGGTGACGTTGGTGGTGGTGCGGCACATGTCGAGCAGGCGGTCGACGCCGAAGATGATGGCCAGGCCGCCCTTCATGGTGTTGTCGTCGATGCCCACGGCCTGGAGCACGATGACCAGCATGATGAGCCCCACGCCGGGCACGCCGGCGGTGCCCACGCTGGCGAGGGTGGCGGTGAGCACGATGGTGAGCTGGTCGCCGAAGGAGAGGTCGATGCCGTACAGCTGGGCGATGAAGATGGCGGCAACACCCTGGTAGAGGGCGGTTCCGTCCATGTTGATGGTGGCGCCGAGGGGGACCACGAAGCTGGTGACCTCTTCGCTGGTGCCCAGGCGGTCTTCCATGCACTCCATCGTGACGGGCAAGGTGGCCGACGACGACGACGAGCTGAACGCGAGCAGCTGGGCGGGTGCGATGGCCTTGAAGAACCGCATGGGCGAGACCCTGGCGAGGGCCCAGAGCACCGCCGGATAGACGATGAAGGTCATGAGCGCGAGGCCCCCCATGACCGTGAGGCTGTAGACCAGCAGCGCGCCCAGGACCTCGAGGCCCATGGACGCCATCACGCGGGCGATGAGGCAGAACACGGCGAAGGGCGCCGCGAGCATCACGGCCTGGACCAGCTTGATGATGGTGTCGGTGAGGCCGTCGGCGGCTCGGATGACCGGCTCGGCCTTTTCCTTGGGCACCAGAGTGATGGCCACGCCGATGGCCAGGGCGGTGAACACCACCTGGAGCATGTTCCCCTCGGCAAGCGCCTTGAAGGGGTTCTTCGGGACGATGTCGAGGAGGGTGGCCCAGACGTCGGGGGCCACGGCCTTGCTCATCTTGGTGGCGGCGACGTCGGAGCGGGCGGCGGCGAGGGAGTCGCGGAGCTCGGGGGACAGCCAGGTGCCGGGCTGCGTGATGTTGGCGAGGAGCAGGCCGATGCTGATCGCGACAGCGGTGGTGACCAGGTAGATGGCGATGGTGCGGCCGCCGATGCGGGACAGTTTCTTGAGGTCGTTGAGGCTGCTGGCGCCCACAATCAGGCTGAACAGCACGATGGGCACGGCGATGAAGCGCAGGGCGCGCAGGAAGAGGTCGCCCACGAAGTCGTTGAGCCGCGCGATGAAGGTGAAGACCGATGCGATGGGACCGCCGGCGGCCATGATGCCCTCGATGGGCGCGCTGGCGAGGTTCACGACGAGACCGACCACGAGGCCGGCCGCCATGCCGATGAGGATCTGCCAGTGCAGAGCGAGACGGGGGCGGGCCATGGGTCCTCCGGGCGACGGCCGAGGGTAGCGCACGGGACGGTGGGGGTGCACTCGGCGGCGCGTTTCTGTCGGCGGGACGGTGGGCGCTTGAGGCGGTGGAGGGGGGAGGCTACGTCGACCGTCAGGCTGTCTGCGTGGGAGTGGTCGGACCGACCGTCTCCGGGGAGTGCGAGTGATGTGGTCTCTGTTGTGGATGGGTTCCGTCGCGGCCGCCGCTCCTCCCGCGGGCTGCAGCACCGTCACCACGCGGGCGCAGGTGCTGCAACACATCGAGGTCATCTACACCGAGTACGGCAACCTCGAGACCGCCAGCGTGGTGGCCGCCGACCGAGCGCTGGCGGCTGCGATTCCCTGCCTGGGCATGGTCCTCACCCCCCAAGAGGTGGCGGCGCTCCACCGGGCCCGTGCCCTGGCAGCCATCGCCGCGGAAGACCACGAGACCGCCAAGTTCCGCTTCACGGCCTCCCGCAAGCTCGAGCCCACCTACCGGTTTCCGCCCGAAGTGGTCCCTGAAGGCCCCACGTACGTGGAGTGGGACCTCTTCTCGGCCGTGCCGCTCAACGTGATGAAGCGTGCGCCGGTCCCCGACACCACCGTGGGCATCCTGCGCTTCGACGGGGAAGATGCATCTGAAGCCGGTCGGGTGGCCGACCGTCGGCTGGTCGGACGTGAAGTCGCGCTGCCTCTGTTCTTTCAGCACCTCGACGACAGCGGTCGTCCCACGGTCTCCGCCTATGTCGCCCCGAACGCCCCGCTGCCGGACTACCCCGGCTCGGACTGGACCGCCCCACCCGAAGAGCGTGTGGTGGTGAAGGAAACGCGAGCCAGGCTGAATGGCGGTGACTGGGCCATCTTGGGCACCTCCACGGCTCTTGTGGTGGGCGGTGGGGTGTTCGTGGGCATCGGCACCTACAACCAGCTCAGCTACTGCCGTCAGAGCTCGGTGTACTTCGACGACTGCCAACAGCAGTCCGGGTACTGGACCCAGAACGTCCGCAACCGCTGGATCACCGGCTACTCGCTGATGGGGGCCGGCGCACTGGGCTTCGGGTGGGCGGGCCTGCGGATCTACACCCGCCCCGACCACACCACTGTGGCGCTGTCCGGCAGCTGGTAGGGTCTCGCCGGCCTCACAGGAAGGCCCCTTCGGAGCTTGTGTGCAGCCTCCCGTTCGTCGCCGGTACCGCATCCTCCAGCTGCTCGGGTCGGGCGGGTTCGCCAATGTCTACCGGGCCGAGATGCTGGCGCAGGGCGGCTTTTCACGACCGGTGGCCATCAAGCTGCTGCACTCGGAAGCGCCCCGCCACGACGACATGCTCAAGCGGCTGCGCGACGAAGCCCGCATCCTCGGGCGGCTGCGGCACCCGGGGGCTGTGGGGGGGCTGGGCATCGCCCACCTGGAGGTCGGGTGGGCGGCGGTCATGGAGTACGTGGAGGGTGTGGACTGTGCGCACCTGCTCACGCGAACGCGGGTGCCGGTTCGGGTGGCTCTGGAGATTGTGGCCGAGGTCGCATCGGTGTTGGACGCAGCCTGGAATCAGGTCGAGCCCAACGGCCGCACCCTGGGCGTGCTCCACCGCGACATCAAGCCCCACAACGTGCTGCTCGACCCCCGTGGCGGCGTGCACGTGCTCGACTTCGGGGCTGCCCGTGCCGACAACGTGGAGCGCGAGGCCCTCACCCGCAGCGTGATGCTGGGCACCCGTCGGTACCTCGCACCCGAGCGACATGAGGGTCGTGAGGTGCCGGCTGGCGACGTGTACTCGCTCGGCGTGATGCTCTTTGAGCTGCTCACCGGCGTGCCGCTGCGCTTCGAGGAGCTGCCCGGCACCGGCCCATTGGGCGACCGACTGCGCGACCAGGTGAAGGTGGATCTGGTGGAGCGGTCGCTGCCGGTGGCCCCCGAACACCTCCGCGACATGGCCCAGCTCGTGGGCGAGATGACCGGCTACCACCCCGACTTCCGACCCACTGCCGCCACGGTGGAGCGCCGCTGTCGAGAGCTGGCGGACGCCATGGCCGGGCCCTCGATTCGTCTGTGGGCGGGCGAGACGGTTCCGCCGCTGGTGGAGGCACGTGGAGCCGCGTTCGAGTCCGACCAGCTGTGTGGCTCGGTGCTGGTGGAGCTGGCCGAGATCACCGATGTGAGCGGTGTGGAGCCCCAGCGGGCCGCGGCGCCGGTGGCCGAGCCACCCCCGAAAGAAGAGGGTGGGGCCTACCGCGTGCTGCTGGCGGCCCTGGCGGGTGCGCTGTTGGGGTGCATGGGGCTGGTGGGCGCAGGGGCGTGGTGGTGGTCGCAGCTCGAGCCCGAGCCCATCCCCGAGCCCATCCCCGAGCCAGTCCCCGAGCCCGTGCCCGAGCCGGACCCCGAGCCGGTGCCGGTGCCGGTCCCCGACCCCCCGAAGCCCGACCCCCCGAAGCCCGCTCCCAAGAAGAAGGAGGAAGCGCCCCCACCCCCCTCCTTCACGCTGAGCCTGTCGGGCGATGTGCCCGAGGAGGTGGTGCTGGACGGTCCCTCAAAGGTGACCGTGCGCAGCGGCATGAAGCTCCCGAGGGCCGGAAGCTACTCCGTCTACGTGCGGTATCCGGGCGACAGCAGCCTCAAGAAGGCGGGGTCTGTCGCTGTTCCCGACGACCGGGACGCCACCCTCAAGTGTGTGAAGGCGATTCCCCGGTGCATCGTGCGCTGAGCCGCAGGGGGCTCAGTACAGCTCTTGGATCAGTCCCGGGGGCACCAGGATGCCGAACAGGCCCAGACACATCTCGTCGAGGGTTTCGTCGCCCAGGTGGACGTCCTGGGGTTCGTCGAGGCCCTGCTCGTCGAGGGCGTCGACCACGAACGGGTTGTCGAGCGAGTTGTCGTAGGTGCAGCGCATCAGCAGCGAGTCACCTGCGGCAATGGTGGGGAGCTGGTCGACCGGGGCGTCGTAGTCGTACACCCGCTGCCAGTTGAAGTCCCAGTTGGGGGTCTGGATGAGGCACTCTTCGTCGCCGTCTGCTTGGATGAGGTCGATCTTCATGTCGGTGCCCACGTAGTGCATGTGGGTGCCCACGCTGAAGAGCGGGAACTCGATGGGGACCTCCTGGGTGTACAGGATGGTCTCGACGTGCTCGGAGACACCCGCCGGGATGATGAACTCGGCTTCGTCGGTGGGGTCGTTTTCGCCGGGCTGGAGGCCGGTGCCGTCGCTCGACTGGCGGCTGTTGTTGCCGACGAGCGCCTGGGCGGCTTCCCACTCGGGTTCTTCGGTGGTCCACTCGAGCTGCACCACGGTCTGGTCGAGCTCCACCGCCTCGGGGTCGGGGTGGTAGTGCATCTGCACGATGATGCGGGCACCCTCGGGCATCGGCATGCCTGCGCCGTCCGGGGTGTACATGGGGGCGGCGCCGGGGGTCCAGGTGGCCACCAGGAAGCCGGAGACGTCGGGGGCGTTGAAGCACGGGAACTGATCGCCCAGGGCGAGGTCGGCGCTTTCGTTGTAGACGTCGAGGTAGACCAGCGCGTGGTGGTCGACCTTGGTGTTGCCGGGAAGCACCTGCACGCCGGTCAGCCACACGTCTTCGGTGTGACCGGGGTCGAGCACGAAGCACTGGAAGTCGTCGGACTCGCCCTGCACCGCGTAGGGCTCGGCGAACTCCATCTCGGCCTTGGGGTCCTGCAGCTCGAGCGGCGGCGGCTCGGTGAGGGGCGCGGGGTTGTCGGGGTCGCCCAGCTTGGTGCCGGTGGAAGCCCACTCGCGGAGGAGCGCCTTCTCTTCGTCGGACACCCGCATGTCGCCCTTCCAGGGCAGGCGGGGCTCGCATTCGTCGGTCTCGACCGCGAACCAGGGGGGCATGGTGCCGGCGTCGACCGATGCCACGATTGCGTCAGCAAGGCTGGACGCCGTGTCGTAGTCGTCGAGCACGAACGGGGCGATGTTGCCTTCGACGTGGCAGGACCCACACCGCTGGTGGAGGATGGGGCGGATGTCGCCGTGCCACGTGGGCGCGGTGTCGGTTTCGTCGGTCTCGCCCGTTTCGTCGGTGGAGTCGGCCTTCTGGGCGTCGTCGGTGCTGTCGGTGCTGCACGCGGAGAGGGTGGCCAGTCCGGGGACAAGCCAAAACAGGGCCATGGACCGCATGGTCGTGGGCAGAGGCATCGGAGAACTCCATCGTCGATCGGGACGCCGCGGTAACCTGTCGCACGTCATCGAGGATGGAGTTTTGTGACCCGATTGTGTGGGGTCAGAGGTCCTTGCCGGCGCCCCACCCGAGGCCGGTGAAGCCGTGCTGCGCCAGGATTCCCTTGAGGTCATCGGGAACGAAGTCGGGCGACGGCTGCAACAGCTCCACGACCAGCGGTTGCTCGCACTGTCCGCCGGCCCCGCAGATGGGGAGTGCGACCATCTGCGTTGAGGCGACCCCGGTCAGCCGGTCGACGATGTGGAAGTGGTTGCGGTCGCTGCGGGCGTCTCGAACCTCGATGGGGCGGCGCTTCTGGGCTGCACGTCCGGCGATGGACCGGAAGGGCACCGGGAGCGCATCGCCCAGCAGAGTCTCCGCTGCCGTGCCCCAGGCCGCCCGGAACTCCAGGGCGTCACCGTCGGCGGTGTAGCCCAGGATGGCGCCGTGCTCGGAGACGGCGGCCTTGGCGAGTGCGCGGGCGAGCTGTTCTTCACGGTGATGGGCGCGTGCGTTCATCGACAGTCTCCGGTTGTACCCGGGGAGTCGGAACGAGACGTGGCCTACTTGATAGGACGATTGCTGACCTGTTTGAGTCGTGTAAGCGCAGAGGGCCGTCCACCCCCATCGGGCGGTGACACCGAGTTGGTGGGGCCGTCTGAACCCGGGGCTCCAGGATGACGACAGGATCCTGCTCTTGGACAATTCTTCCCGCGGTGGGAATGGGTGCAATCGGACTGTCACCACTTCGGGGGTGTCACGTGCGCTACAGTGGCTGTTGATCGACATTTCCACGGCGGAATCATGAACTCCAAAGCACCTGTCTCCGGCAGCCGCGACGCCCTCGACGCCACCGAAGCCCGCGTCGACGCACGGAATCGCCGAGAAGATGCCGCCAGCAGCAGTCTTGTCGCCGGACCACAGTCCCGCCGCACGGGCGATGAAGCCCACGCCGCGCTCGCCGGCGATCTGCACGACATCCTCGGCAACTCCCTCGTCCGGGCTGCTCTGTCGGGCATGGAGTCCGGGCCGGCGGCCGTGGTGGAAGGCGCGCTCACGCTCGGCGCCGCCGGGATGCAGGTGGCCGACTCCACAGCGGGTCTGTTCTCCAACCAGTTCATGCAAGAGCAGCTCGCCGCCAACCAGCCCGCAGCCGCGCCTCAGGTGGCTGCTTCGGCGCGGTCTCTGTCGCGTCATGGCGGCGGTGAAGAGTTCTCCGACGAAGCCGGCAAGAAGGTCGACGTCGCCCTGAAGCGGGGTGGCCAGCCCCTCCCCGACGGCCTCCGCGCCCGCATGGAAGCCGCCTTCGGTGGGGCCGACTTCTCGCGCGTGCGCATCCACACCGATGGCGCTGCCACGTCTGCGGCAGCCGGCATTCGGGCCCACGCTTTTGCAGTGGGCGAGCACATCTACTTCGGCAGCGGCGAGTTCCGGCCGCACTCCCGCGGCGGACAGGAGCTCCTCGCACACGAGCTCACCCACGTGGTCCAGGCGCAGGAAGGCCGGATTCGCGCGGGCGACAGCTCCGGCGGTCAGGCCGGCGACATCGCGGTCAGCTCCCCCACCGACTCCCACGAACGCGAAGCCGAAGCCATGGCCGTCCAGGTGGTGGGCCAGCTCGGATCTGCCGAGACCGAAGCCACGGCGATGGCGTCCCTCGAAGCGCCGTCCGCCGAGTCCATGGTCACCGAGACCGGCACCGCTGTGGCCTCTGCCGAAGGTGCGGTCGCGAGCCGCTTCGGCCTGGCCGATGTCCAGAAGTTCACCCAAGGCGCCAGCAGCGTCAGCGGCGCGATGGAACAGCTCGGGATTCCCGGGAGCAGCCAGCTGGGCGAGCTCGCGGGCATGGCCCAGTCCGCCATGGACCTCAAAGACCAGCTGTCCAACGTCACCGGCAGCCTCGAGTCCTTGGAAGGCGCCCTGCGCAGCCTCGCCGACCTCGGCAACGGCGCGGGCATCAAGGAACTCGAAGAAGTCGCCGGCATGCTCGAGCAGATGGCCGGTGGTGTGGAGGCCGTGCAGCAAGCCGAAGAGATGATGAAGCAGCTGCAGGGCACCAGCGACCAGCGCGCGGGCGGCGACGAGCAGGGGGCCGTCGAAGAAAACGACCTCAAGTCCGGCCTGGGCGACATCCTCGGGCAGGCCAAGGAGACCCTCGGCTCCGCCCAGAGCCTGGTCGAAGAGTTCAAGACGCTCACGAGCGGCGAGTTCGACGTCGACAAGCTCAAGGCGCTGATGGCCACTCCCGGCAAGCTCCAGGAGTTCGTGGGCCTCGCCGAGAGCTGGAAGAACCTCCTCGGCGGCCAGGGCGATGTGCTCGGCCAGGCCACCCAGCTGCTCGGTGGTGAGGGCAACCCCCTGTCCGCCCTCGGCAACTTCAGCCTGAAGCAGACCCCCGGCAAGTACACCCCGCGGACCACCGCCGCACAGGTCCCGGGCACAACCGGCCACGCGCTGCCGGCCCAGACCGCCGCTGCACTCCGGTCCCAGCTCGGTCCCGCCGTCGACCAGGTGCGCGTCCACACCGGTCCCGAAGCCGCCGACTTCGCACAGTCCCTCGGCGCCCGCGCAGTGGCCGTCGGCCAGGACATCTACTTCAACCGTGGCGAATACCGCCCCGGCACCACCACCGGCGACCAGCTCATCGGCCACGAGATGCACCACGCCGTCATCGGTGGCGGTGGTCCCGGCGTGTCCCGTCCCGGCGACGCCCACGAGCGCGAAGCCGATGCCTTCGGCGACCAATTCGTCGAAGCCGGCGGCACCCAGGCCCTCACCCGCATGGGTCTCGAAGCCCCCACCGAAGAGCTGTCCAGCCAGATCAACGACCGCCTCGCAGCTGTCCCCCGGGGCGGCCTCGATGCCATGGACGTCGACCCCGAGCTGGCCACCGGTCAGATCGCTCCCGTCGACTTCGACCTGTCGTCCGTCGACCTCACCTCGGTCGACCTCGACGCTCCCTCGGTCGAAGCCCCCGCCGTCGACCTCTCGATGGACACCGGTCCCGAGCTGTCCTTCGAGCCCGTCTCCACGGCCATGGGCAGCGCCGAGTCGCTGTCCCGCGACCTCCTCCCCAGCGCCAGCCAGATGCTCCAAGGCACCGCCCAAGGCGCATCCAGCACCACCTCCGGCACGTCCGAAGCCGCCTCCGAGACCCACGCCGAGCTCACCATCGCTGGCAAGGTCTACCGGGTGAAGGTCCCGCCCAGCGAAGGCCAGACCGCCACCGCCAACTGCGACCTCGACGCCAAGCCGGTCAAGGGCCTCCACCTCACCGGCGCCACGGTCAACATCGACGAAAAGGGTGTGGTCTCGGGCGGCACCGTCCGCGGTCAGCTCGACGTCCCCGGTCTCTTCGACGGCACCAAGGTCGCTCTGGGCATCCTCCCCGGCGGCGGCATCGCACCGGCCATCGAGAACCTCCCCGTCAAGCTCGGTCCGGCCAGCGGCACCGTCAGCCTCTCCATCACCGAAGCGGGCCTCGAAGGCTCGGGCACGGTGAAGGCCGCTGAGCTCGGCTTGCCCGAGTGGGTGGGCATCCGCGGCGGCGACCTCCAGATCGCCCTGTCCGCCGGCGAAGTCACCGGCAACGCCAGCCTCGTGGGCACCACCACCAAGACCGGCACGGCCAGCCTCGAGTCCACGCTCGCCAAGGAAGTCCTCACCTCCACGGTCACCTACACCGTCACCCCCAACTACTCCCCGATGCCGGGCGTGGTGGTCAACAACGCCGTGCTGTCCGGCACCCTCACCACCCCGCTCAAGGGTGGCAAGGGCGGCGAAGAAGGTGGCGGCGACGGCGAAGGTCCGGGCACCGACTCCCCCGCACAAGCGCCGGAACAAGGTCCGTCCCAGACCACCGCACCGGGCGACGGCGGCACCACCACCGACACCCCGGCTCCGGCCGCCGACGCCCAGACCGCCATGCAGGGCAACCTGGACACCGCATTCGGTGGCGGCGACACGGGCACCGACGCTGGCGCAGGCGACCAGCAGCAAGCCACCGGCGACCAGGAACAAGGCAGCGGCCAGGCCACCGACTCCGGCGACAGCGGTGCCGGCGGTGATGGTGCAGCCAGCGGTCCCGGCGCCCGCGACCCCAACGCCTTCCTGCTCAAGGGCAACGGCAAGGTCACCCTCAAGGACTGGGTGTCGGGCGACGTCGCCATCGCGCTCGACCCCGCCGCCGGCACCTACGACCTCTCGGGCAAGCTGTCGGCCGTCAAGGAAATGCAGTTCGGCGACCTGCTCGCCATCAAGTCCGAGGTGAGCCTCACGGTCCAGCAGAACGTGGCCACCGAAGCCGGCGCGGTCGTCGACTTCAAGGGCCCGGTCTACGCCGGCACCATCAAGGGCGCCTTCGACATCCAGAAGACCCAACTCGACGGCACCGCCAAGGTGGGCCTCACCGAAGACTGGCCCATCGAAGGCGAGTGGGGCTCCATCATCCTGAAGAAGGGGGGCAGCCTCGACGCCAAGGTGGAAGCCAACAAGCTCGGCGATGTGAACGGTCGCGTCAGCTACGACGGCGAGCTCACCGGCAAGGGCGAGACCCCCCTCACCTTCAACGGCGAGCTCACCGGCAAGTTCGACGCCGAGAAGAAGGAAGTCGAGGGCACGGCCACGGGCGCCACCACCGCCGACTACATCTTCCCGCAGGCGGAAGGCGCGAAGGTGCCGCAGAAGTTCACGCTGCTGTCGGGCTCCAACGTCCGGGCCGAGGTGAAGGCCAGCAAGCTCGACACCGTGAAGATGAACGCCCAGCTGCAGTACGACCGGGAGGGCGAGCCCTTCCTGAACGGCACGCTGGCCGACGCCACCTACACGGTCGCCGACAGCACGCTGTCCGGCAAGGGCACCTTCACGCTGCTCAAGGACCTCGAGCGGAAGACCACCGACGGCAAGTGGACCATCCGCATCAAGGCCAAGACCAACGTCGAGGCCACCGTCGAGAAGAACTCGCTCAAGGAGCTCGGCGGCGACATCACCGTCCAGGTCGACGACGAGAAGGGCAAGCTCGCCCAGGGTCAGCTCACCGGCGCGAAGATCGACGTCGCCACCTGGGAGACCAGCGGCAAGCTCAAGCTCACCACCGCGCGCAAGTTCTTCCACCCGGGCGAAGGCCAGACCATGGCCAATGGCTACTCGCTGGCCATCATGCAGGGCTCGGGCATCAACGCCACCGTGGCCAAGGACGAGCTCACCGAAGTGGGCGGCGACCTCCGCTGCATGATCAGCGACGAAGAGGGTGCGCTCGCGCGACTGCGCCTCGAAGCCAAGCTCAACCTCAAGACCAACGAAGTCGACGGCAAGGGCACGCTCGCTCTGGCCCGTCAGCTGGTGGTGGCCGAGAACCTCGCCGGCAAGGGCTGGACCGCCAAGGTCAAGCGCGGCAGCAAGGGTGTGGGCCACATCGAGAAGGGTGACTTCACCAAGGTCACCGGCGAGCTCAAGGGCCAGATCGACGACGAACAGGGCAAGTTCCTGTCGGTCGACGGCACCGGCGAGTGGACCACCGCCGACCAGAAGTTCAGCATCGTCGGCAAGATCACGGTCGAGAAGGAAAAGGAGCTGGCCAAGGGCACCGACTGGTCGCTCACGCTCCTGCCCGAAGCCTCCACCGCCACCGCCACCATCGAAAAGGATGTCTTCAAGGGCATCAACGGCACCGTCTCCACGCTCGTGAGCAAGGCCGGCGAGAAGTTCGCCAAGGTGCAGCTGGGTGGCTCCTGGAACGAAAAGGACGGCTTCACCGGCAAGGGCAAGGCCGAGCTGCTCAAGGAAATCGAGGTCACCACCATCGGCGACTACAAGCTGTGGGTGGAGAAGGGCTCGGGCGCCGAGATCGAGGTCAAGAAGAACGCCATCGACACCATCGGCGGCAAGGTGCCGATGCGCCTCGACGACAAGGGCACCAAGTTCATCAAGGGTGCGGTCCAAGGCACCTACAAGATCAAGGACAAGAAGCTCGACGGCAGCGGCAGCGCCGAGATCCTGGTCGAGAAGCACCTCGGCACGATGGGCACCGACCAGCTCTGGCTCATCAAGTCGTCCAACGCCACCGTCACCGTCGCCGACAACAAGCTCACCAAGGTGGGCGGCGAGATGAACCTCTCGGTGCGCAACGGCGAGGGCGAGTACGCCAAGATTGCGCTCGAGGGCAACTTCGACGCCGAGGGCGGCACCGGCTTCACGGGCACCGGCGGCACCGAAGTCACCCGCGACAACAAGCTCTTCGAGGTCACCGGCTACAGCTTCTGGCTGAAGAAGGGCGGCGGCGCCAAGGCCCACATCGAGAAGAACGAGCTCAAGAAGGTCGACGGCAGCGTTCCCTTCATGGTGAAGGACGGCGGCACCGAGTCGCTCATCGAAGGCAGCGTCAACGGCGTCTACGACCCCAAGACCGGCCACATCACCGGCAAGGGCGCGGTCTACCTGGGCCGCGACCTCGAGTACAACCTGGGCTCCGGCGTCCAGCTCAAGCTGCTCAAGGGCAGCGGCGGAGACGCCGACGTCAAGGAATCCAAGCTCGAGCGCCTGGGCGGCACGCTCACCGCCGAGATCTGGAAGAACGGCGAAGGCATCGTCAACGTCACCGCCACCGGCGAGTACGACGTCGTCAAGAACAAGCTCACCAGCCTGTCCGGCAAGGCCACGCTGCTCAAGCCCCTCGAGCTGCTCGGCGGCAACGTCATCGTCAGCAACGTGTCCGGCACGGCCACCATCGAGAACAACGAGCTGGTCGAAGCCGGCGGCAAGGGCGACCTCGAGATTGTGCCCCTCAACAACATGAAGGGCTGGTTCGACGTCAAGTGGTCCAACCGCGGCGGCAACGAAACCTACGAAGGCACGGGCAACGTCGAGTTCACGCTCATCAAGCCCGACCCCGCCACCGGTCGCGGCATGAGCGGCGAGGTGGGGGTCACCGCCAAGTCCGACGGCACGTTCACGGCCGTGGGCGACATCGACTACCAGATCAACGAGATCATCGGCGGCAAGCTGCAGGTCTCGGTCGACCAGACCTGGGACCCCAAGGTCTACGGCAACATCAACGTCGACACCAACCTGGTCGAGGCCCGCGACCTCTTCAAGATGGAGAAGGACCTCCTGCCCGAGCAGAAGGTGCGGCTGCCCTACGGCCTCGCCCTGTTCTACGGCATGAAGGGCGGCATGGGCATGGCGATGGACGCCCTCAACCTGAAGGCGGGCATCACGGTCGGCGACTGGCACCCGCTCAAGGAAGGCGATGTTCCCAAGTTCCAGTCGAACCTCGACCTCACCTGGGGCATGAACTTCAACGCCAAGGTGGTTCCCTACCTCGGCCTCGGCGGCGACATCGGCTTCGCGAGCGCCCAGATGGGCGTGAAGGGCGAGGTCGAGCTCAACGCACCCGTCAAGGCCAAGGCCGGCGGCGAGATCAAGGGCGAAGGCGGCGGCTTCTACGGTGAGCTGTCGGTGGGTGTGGGCATCGCGCCCACGGTCGACCTCGCGCTCATCCCCTACATCAAGGGCGAGATTCCCAAGCTCTTCAGCTTCGAAGAAGACCTCGACCGCTTCGAGCAGCCCCTCGGAAAGATCTTCGAGTTCGAGTGGGGCGGCACCTACGGCTTCGGCGACACCCAGTACAAGAACCAGGCGCCCATCACGCCTGCCGATGTGCCCGCGCCGGCCCACAAGGAAACCAAGCGCGAAGGCAAGCCCGCATCCATCGGCGTGGGCAACGGCGGCGGTGGTGGCGGCCAGGCCAAGAAGGGCGCCCCGCAGATCGAAGGCGGCAGCGAAATCGCCAAGGACCAGAAGGTCGGCGACGGCAAGATGGAAGAGGTGATGAACACCCTCAACGACGTCATTGCCGTCATCGAGGGTGTGGGTGCTGCCGGCGAGCTCTTCGGGATGCTGGCGAGTGCGCTCGCGGCGCTGGCCACCTTCGGTCCGGCCGGCCTCGTGGTGCACATCGTCTGGAACATCTTCACGGGCGAGCTTTCCTGGGACAAGATCAAGACCGCCGTCACCAAGGTGGTCAAGGCCGTCCAGGCCGCCGGTCGCCTCCTGCGCAAGCACTTCCCGGGCTGGTGGAACAGCATCGTCGACGTCTTCAACGGCGAAAAGCCCGGTCTGCTCGACGCCCTCTTCGGTGCCGACGACCGGATGCGCGAAGCCGTGGGCCGCGGCGACCACAAGTACGCGCCCTACGACATGCACAAGGAAATGGTCAACACCATGAAGGGTGGCTGGCTCTCCACCGACGACGCCAACTGCATCGCGCAGGTGTTCGAAGTCGCCGCCCAGCGTGGCTGGCTGTCGCGTCTCGTCTCCGCGTGTGGCGGTGCCGACGAGTTCATCGACGGCTGGAGCACCGGCTTCGACGACAGCCGCATCAAGCGGGTCTTCAACCGCAACGGCATCAAGTACGACGACTGAGATAGTGGGGCCCCCCACCACGGGGCCCCCTCTCTCCGGAGCACATCATGAGTTCGATCGAAGCGGCGCTCGCTGCAGCTACAGCGACGGCGGAGCGATTTGTTGCGTTGGTTGCGGAAGGCAACGAAGACGGCGTGCGTGCATTGTGCACAGAGGCGGGCTGGGAAGGCGGCGACACACGGGTCTACGGCCTGGTGCGGCAAGCCCAACGCAAGGGGCTTGTGTTGGATCTCTTCGGCGAGCCTCGCAAGCTTGCGAATCGGGCGGCTCAGCTGGTGGTGCTGTCTCATCCCGCTCGACCGCGTCCGCTGGGCGACCTCTGGCTTCTGTTGGAAGACGCTGGCGAGGGTTGGCTGGTTGTTGGCGCAACCAAGCTACGCGAGCACGCAGGCCTGTTCCTCTGGAAGGCGCTCGGCGGCACGCTTGCGTTGGCTGACTTGGATCCCAGCCCCCGTGGCGATGCGTTCGCAGCCAACGTTCTGGCGAGCCTGCAGGATGGCGTGGTGCCCGAGCTTCCGTTCGGCTCCGAATTGCTTTCCGAGCGCCTCCAAGCGGACGGTGTGTCGGTGAAGGCGCTGCGGTCGGTGGAGCTGCTGCCGGTGTCCCGTGCGGCCGTGGGCTTCGGCTTCACCACCCCCGACGACAGCCTGGGCTACGACGTCTGGCTCATCCTCAGCCTGAGCAGCCGCGAGCCCACCGTCGTGGGCGCCACCGAATTCCTCGGCCTCGAGCCCCTCTTCAAGGCCGTCGAGGTGGACTGGCCCCACGAAGACCCCGACCGACCCGGCCATGCCATCCCCGGCTACGAAGACCCCACCGACCCCGAAGGCGGTCGTGTCGTGCTCGAGGGCATCCTCCGCAGCATCCTGGTGGCCAGCGGCGCCGACCCCTCCGGTCTTCCCGAAGACGACCCCCGCCGCAAGGCCATCGGTGAGCTGTTCGCCGGCATCCGTCGCATGGCTCCCAGACAAGGCGAGGACCCCCACGACACCAGCCTCGACGCCATGGCCGAGGCGATGCAGCCCAACCCCGATGCGCCCATGCCGCTGCAGCTTCCCCCCGAAGTGCAGGAGCGGGTGGCGCTCGCGCTGGAGTCCATCGAGGCCCGCACCCCCGACGGTCCTGCTGGCGACGAAGCGCGCAGCGAAGAAGCGGTGGCCTTTGTCCAGACGCAAGGTGCCGAGCTCGTGAGCGGCATCTTCCAGGCGTTCTTCGAGGGCATCAACCCGCAGGGTGTGAAGCTCACCACGCTGGAGCAGCGGGTGGGGGAAGACGGCCAGCCCGAGCTTCGCGCGATTGTGGATCCCGCCGAGCTGCTGGGCGACATCTCGGGTGGGTTCGACGAAGAGTAGGTCGGCTCACTTCCACACGGTCGCGGACTTCCACCCGGGGTGGACGGGACCGTCGTCGTGCCTGTGTGAGGGGCGGCAGGCTGTATCCGCCAGGTGTGAGCGCGGATCGAAGCATGGATTCGCTGGTGGTCTGCAAAGTGACCTGTCATAGGGTGTAGTCGGCGTGGATTCGTGCCACGAAAGTGTATCCGTCGATGGGTACGGGTTGTGGCTGGATTCGCTACCGGCCGAGCGGGGGGCGCTGTACATGTCTGGTGTCGCTGGGGGGCACCTCCCCCGACCGACCCCAGCCGGAGCCAACCCATGCACATCCAGAACCTCGCCCCGTGGACCATCACCGGCCTCGCACTCGCGCTGTCTGCGTGGTCATGGACCGCCTCGCACATCTCCACTCCGGTGGAGACGGTCACCCCGCCGACCCCCGCGCAGGTCGCACCCCACCTTCCACTGGTGGCGTCAGTGTCGGCTCCCGCCCTCGACCCGTCCGACCTCCAGGCTGCGGTCCAGGCTGCGGTGCGGGCCGAGCTGGCTGCAGTCGAGCGTCCAGCCCCGGCTCCCGACCCCGAGGTGGAGGAGGTGATGGCCGATGTGCAGGACTCCGCGCTCGGCTTGGTCGACGACTTCATCGAGTACGGCGACGTCACCGAAGACGACAAGCGCATGCTGCTCGACGAGATCTCGCAGCTCGACCAGGCGCACGCCGAAGCGGTCATGACCGCCTACTTCGACGCCCTCAACCGAGGCGACATCCAGGTGATGGGCAGCCCTCTGTAGGTCCCCCCCACACCCCTCGAAACCGAACCGATTCCCCCAGTCGGCATGCCGACGCACACCCCGCCAACCCCCCGCCCAATGTAGGGCACTGTCACCAGGAGTACTCCCCATGTTCAACCGCCTTGCCGCCGCTGCTGCACTCCTCGCCCTCTCCTCCACCGCCGCTGCCGGCTACGTCATGACCACCAATGTGGTGGCTGCATCGGGCAGCTACGCCTATGGCAGCATGCGCGACGCCCGCGACTCCTCCAACGCAAACGAGTACATCGGCTGCGACGTGGGCACCCCCGCCACCGGCTCGGCCTACGTGAGCTGCTACGCCTACACGGGCTCGGTCTTCTCGTACTGCTACAGCTACGACGCCCACATGGTCGACGCGGGCCGTTCCATCAGCAACGGCGACTACCTCTACTTCACCGTGGGCGCCAACTCGGTGTGTTCCAACCTCACGGTGCGTACGTCGTCCTACGACCTGTAGGCGCAGGACCGCCGAGACGCCCTGCGCGACCTTCCCTTTCGGGCGCTGAAGCGCCTGTTCACGCCCTCACTCGGGTGGTTGTTCGGCGGCGACTGGTCCCTCTTCGGTGGCTGCGCGCAGTCGAGCCGTCAGCAATGCCGTCAGTCGAGACCGCAGCCACAGGTGGGCGCGGTCGCTGTCGTGGGTCGTGTGCCAGCTCAGCGAGATGGTGAGCGGTGCAAGCTGGTGCGACAGAGGGTGGGGCTGGGGCGAGGCGCCGCAGGTAGAGGCCAGGTAGGCCGCGGCGGAGGTGGGAAGGGACACCACCATGCGCGTGGTGGCGAGCAACATCGGGAGCTCGGCCACGCTGCGGGTCTCGTACGCGATGTGGCGAGACAGCCCACGGGCCTGGAGCAGGCGGTCGATGGGCGTGCGGTCCTGTTCCGGGCCCAGCACCACCTCGAGGTGCCGACTCTGCAGCCAGGTGTCGAGGTCGAGGGGCTTGCCGACACACGGGTGCTGAGCGCCGACCAGCACGCTCCAGCCCGTCCCACAGTCGGCCAGTGGCTGGACGGAGATGTGGGGGTGGAGGAGGGGGGCCGGGCCGACCACCAGGTCGGTGGTCTCTTCGAGCAGCGCGGCCAGCGGGCTCGCCGACGGCGGACGAATCGCCAAGGTGACGTTGGGGGCGTCGTGTTCGAGGGCAGCCACGAGCTCCGGGATGGCCACGAGCCCGACCAGCTCGGGGACCTGGAGCCGGAAGCGGCGGGTGTCGGTGCGGGGGTTGAAGGCGGCGGCGGCGGGCAGGCGGTCGATGGCGGCGAGGGTGCGCTCCAGCGGTGCCTGGATGGCGTCCGCAAAGGGCGTGCGCACCATGTGTCTTCCGCGGCGGACCAGCAGCGGGTCGCTGAATGTGGTGCGGAGTGTGGCCAGCGACCGGCTGACCGTGGGTTGCGTCTGGCCGATGTGTTGCGCGGCCGCGGTGACGCTCTGGAGGCGGAGCAGGGCTCGGAGCGTGACCAGCAGGTTGAGGTCGATGCCGTCGAGCGGGCGAGGCGTGTGAGACATGCTCCACGTGTATGCCGAGAGGGCCGCTGCTGCTCGTTCTATGTTCTGAAGCGCATACCGTGGAAGCTATCTGGGCATGGCCGCCGGCCCGGTCGAGGCCTATTTCCGGATCGACTCCAGGAGAACACCATGCGTGGTCGACAGCGCACCTTCACCACTTCGGTCTTCTACGGGCACCTGCGGCGGGCCCTCGCCATCGCCACACACGCCCTGCGTGCTCGGGAAGCCCTCGGGAAGCAATTCTCGGCCAAGCTGATGCTCGCGGCCTCCGAGGTGAACGGCTGCCGGATGTGCAGCTACTTCCACACGTCGGCGGCGCTGTCGGAGGGCGCCAGTGAGCAGGAGCTGAGCGAGCTGGTGGGGGGCGACTTCGGTGCGCTGTCCCCGGAGCAGCTGGCGATGGTGGTGTTTGCCCAGCACTACGCCGATGTGGGGGGCTCGGTGGAGCCCGAGGCGTGGCACGGGCTGGTGCGGAAGGTGGGACACGAGACCGCGGTCCATGCGCTGGCGCTCACAAAGGTCATCATGGTGGGCAACATCCACGGCATCAGCCTCGATGCCGCCTGGCAGCGGCTCCAGAGAAGACCGCTGGCGGAGAGCCGCCTGGCCGACGAGCTGGTCATCGGCCTGGGGGTGCTCTTCATGGTGCCCGTGGCGCTGGTGCAGAACCTGGTGGGCTCGCCCGAGAATCCGTGGGAACGGGCCGTGGGGCGTCAGATCCCCAGCACCTGAATCGCCATCCCACTGCTGAAGATGGCCAGCCCTGCGAGCACGTGCGCGTAGCGGTGCACCTTCTTCACCGACACCATCCGCAGGCCCAGGCTGCCCACCGTGGCCATGCCCATCATCATCGCGATGGTGGTGACGCTGAAGGTGCCGGCCACCGCGGCGACGCCGGTCCAGTCGTGCTTCCAGGCGGGGGCCATGAGCAGGGGAATCAGAGGCTCGCAAGGGCCCAGCACGAAGATGATGAACACAGCCCACAAGGTGAGGCCGGCGCCGGCATGCGCGTGGAGGTGGCCGTCTTCGTGGCTGTGGCCGTGGGTGTGCATGGTGCCGTCGTCGTGGGCGTGCACGTGCGTGTGTTCCTTGCCGCGCATCAGGCGCACACCGGCCCAGGTGGCGTAGACCAGGCCGAAGGCGATGAGGCTCCAGGCGGCCAGGCTGCCGCGGACAGACTCGATGTCGACGAGGTCGGAGACGGCGTAGCCGAGGCCGATGCCGGCGAAGCCCAGCACGATGCTGCCGATGACGTGGCCCAGGCCGCACAGAGCCGTGATGCCGAGCACCTTGGACAGCGGCCAGTTGCGCGCCCGGCCGAGCACCACGAAGGGCAGGTAGTGGTCGACGCCGATGAAGGTGTGGGTGCCGGCCACAGTGACCGAGGCGACGAGCAAGGTGGCGAGGGATGCGTCCAAGGACCCTCCACGCCGGGGCTTCAAGGCGCGGCGAGGCTACGGAAAGGTGCTGACGACGACGCCCAGAACGGAATCTGCAGAGACGGCGCCGTAGTCGCGGCTGTCGGTGGTGATCTCACCGTCGCCACGGAGAAAGAGCCGGCCATCGGGCTCGACTCGGTGGACCCGCTTGATGACGGTGTGTTGGTCGGCAGGCAGCTGCGCGACGACCACATCGCCTTGTGTGGCAACGCCCTTCTTCAACAGCACCGTGGTGCCGTCGGGAAGGGCGGGGGCCATGCTGCGCCCTCGGACGAGAAACCGAGTGCGCCGGCCGACCAACCACGCCAGCAGGTCGCGGGGCGTGGCGGGTCCAACCATGGTTCAGCTGGCGGTGTAGTAGGTGACCTTGCGGCCCTTCACGCCCCAGAACAGCTCGTGCACCTTTTCCATGGTGTCCATGAGCTCGTTGGCAGCCTCGAGGCTCACGTGCACCTTGACGGTGGAGCAGAGCTTGGCGGCCTTCCAGAAGACTTCGTGGATCTCGGGGTTGGCTTCCACGTGATGGGGCTTGAAGAAGTCGGTCCAGAGCACCAGCAGCTCTTCCTTGCACAGATGTGCCTGCTCGTCCTTGATCTGGACGTAGCGGGAGAAGGTGTTGTGGTACTTGACGTAGGCGTCCTTGTCGGACGGGTCGGGCACTTCGAGGGCCAGGATCTTCTTGGTCATCGACACGGCGGCTTCGGCGGCGATGCGGGCCGAGGCGGGGTCGTAGACGCCACAGGGGCCGTCGCAGTGGGCGTCGGCGACGGGGGCGGGGAACTGGCGGTCGAGGCGGGCGAGCAGTCGGCGGATCATGGACCTTCCTGGGTGCGAGGCTCGGGGGGGGCACTATCGAGCCCAATTGGGGTGTCAAGGCAGTTGGTGGATGGGTTCGGTCAAGCGTCGGGGAGGATGAACCAGCCGTCGCCGAACTCATGGGCCAGCCAGCCGGCATCTTGGCTGGAACGGGCGGCGCGGACCAGCAGCGGGCGGGGGGCGAAGGCCTGCAGCAGCTCGAAGTGGCTCTCACCCGGCAGGTGCACATTGGTGAGGATGCCGTCGACGAGGTGCAAGCGGGACGATGGGCCGAGGCGGAGGTCGGTGGTGCCCTCGAGGACCCCGCCCTGCTGGTGGCTGCCTTCGAGGGCGCGGACCACGCTGGTGCCGACGGCAACCACCCGTCCACCCCGGGCCCGGGTCTGGCGGACCCTGTCGAGGGTCTCGGCTGGAATGCGGAAGCGCTCGGGCAACGGCAGTGCCGCGTCGAGGGTGGGGTCTCCGGTGGCGGAGAGGCCTGCGGCGTGGGTGAGACGCGCGATGTGCACGCCCTTGTCGCGAGCGGCGTCGAGGATGTGCCACGGCACCAGCCGCCCTGCAGATGGCATCTCCACGGCCCACGGGCAGCCACCGAAGCCGGTCTGGACGGCCTGAAGGGGGACGTCGCGGTCCATGTAGCTGTACTGCACGGGGGCGCCGGCTTCGTAGACGGCGCGGGTCCAGCCGGGGTGGTCGTCGGCGAAGCGAATGGCGCGCATGCGTGTGTGGTCGGGGTGCAGGTCGATGACCTGAACGGGGAGACCCGAGGCGAGCTGGAGGTGGTCGCCGATGGACCGCGGCGGCGGCTCGGGTCGATGGTCGGTGTCGTCGCGCCAGGACCCGGCGCCGAGCTCGACCGCCCACCAGCCGTGGTCGGGTCGCTTGCCGAGGAGACGCAGCTCACCGCCGTCTTGAAGGCGGAGGACCGCCGGCAGGGTGGACGCATCGTTGACGACCAGGAGGTCGCCTTCGCGGAGGATGTCGGCCGGACCGCGATGACCGAGGGGCGTGACGGTGTGGGCCAGCGGATTGATGTGGAGCAACCGGGTCTGGCGGGGAAGGCGGTCGGGGTTGGTGGCGGCAGGTACGTGAAGGGGGCGCTGGCGGGCGTTCATGCGGCCCTCCGGAGGTCGGCGACACGGACACGGGCGCCCGTGTCGAGGTGCGGGAGTGCGTGGAGGAGGGTGGCGGCGACGTCGGCAGGCCGGGAGAGGCTGGTGGGGTCGGCGTCGGGGATGGCGGCGGCGTGCATGGCGGTGTCCATCTCGCCGGGGTCGACGGCGACGGCAGTGACCCCGCGGTCGCCCAGCTCGGCGGCCCAGGTGCGAGAGAGGTGGTCCAAGGCGGCTTTCGAGGCACCGTACGGACCCCAGCCGGGGTAGCTCTCGACAGCGGCGTCCGACGAGATGTGCACGAGCGTGCCGCGTCCGCGGAGGGCCATGCCGCCGGCCACCAGGCGGGTGAGACGGAAGGGTCCCAGCAGGTTGACCTCGAGGACGTGTCGGAACTCGGCGTCGGACAGGTCGAGGAGCGGGGGCAGCGGTGTGGGGCCGAGCGTGCTGGCGTTGTGGACGACCAGGTCGAGCGGCCCGACCAGCTGTGTGGCTGCCCCGATGATTCTGGCGGCGTCGGCGGGCTGTCCGACATCCCCCACCAGTCCGTGGGCCTCGGCACCTGCGGCGCGAAGCTCGTCTACGACCTGCTGGAGGGCATCCTCGCCACGCGCCACGAGCACGACCGGGACGCCGGAGCGGGAGAGCTGGCGGGCGAGCGCACGACCGAGACCGCGGCTGGCACCGGTGATGAGGGCGTTTTGGTAGGACGACATGGGGGCTCCGGGTGTGGCGTCGGCAGGAGCGCCGCTCGCACCCGTGATGTACGCTCGGTTGGCCATCGAGGTGGCCGAACGGTCAATGAAGTGGCAGCCCGCTGTTGGATTGACCGCCCGAAAGCTGGAGCTCTCCATGTCCACCCCCTCGTCGATGGAACGTCAGGCCGCCGATCTGGCCCGCAACATCCGCACTCTGCGGGAAGCCCGCGGTCTGTCACAGACCCACGTGGCCAAGCTGGCGGGGGTGCCGCGTGCCACGTGGTCCAACCTGGAGAGCGGCGGCGCCAACCCCACGCTGTCGGTGCTGACCCGGGTGGCGGCGGCGTTGCGGGTGAGCGTCGAAGAGCTGCTGGCCCCGCCCCGTGCCCGCTGTCGGCTGTTTCGGGCCGATGAGCTGCGACGGAAGACGCGCGGCAGCGTGGTGGTGCGCGAGCTGCTGCCCGACCCTATTCCGGGGCTGCAGCTCGAGCGGATGGTGGTCCCCGCGGGAGGCCGCATGACGGGCACGCCCCACACACCGGGCACCCGCGAGTACCTCACCTGTGAGCGCGGCCTGCTCACGCTCACCGTGGAAGGCGAGACCTACCAGCTGAGCCCGGGAGACGTGCTGGTGTTCCGCGGCGACCAGAAGCACGGCTACGGAAATGGCGGCCGGGAGGAGGCGGTGGGCTACTCGGTGGTGGTGGTGGACCCGCGGGGGCTGTAGCGGTCAGTGCCGGTGGGGGCTGTCGAGGTGGTCGAGGTGGCGGTCCCATTGGGCCAACATGTGGGCGGCCATCGCGGCACCCAGAGGCATGGTGACCAGGAAGCCGAAGTAGCAGGCGAAGATGCCCGTGTACATGGCCATCATGGCGGCGAACAGCCCTGCCAGGGTGATGATGTACGACATGGGGTGGGCGATGATGACCTGAATGGACCGCTTCCACCGCATCAGCGCGAAGAGGTCGCCGTTGAGGGCGCGTCGGCCGAGCTCTCCGCCAACAAAGTAGCTGGCGAACATCAGCGCAATCATGGGCAGCTGGATGACAAAGGTGCCGATGAGCACGGATATGGCCGCTGCTTCGCTCTGGCCCGCGGCTTCGAGGCCCGCACCGAAGAGGAAGAACAGGCCCATCGCGCCCATCATGAGGAAGGTCCAGATGAGCGAGCCGACGAGCAGGCTGCCGGTCAGGCGCAAGCCGCCGGAGAAGTGGCCGCTCCAGTCGACGTCGGGCAGCCTTTCGAGGGTGCCGGCGCGCACGCCGTTGTAGATGTCTTGGATCCAGCCCATCATCAGCACGATGCCGTAGATGGGCACCAGGTACACCACGCCGAGCAGGAGGGCGGGCTTCCACCAGCCGGGGTGCTGGAAGGGGAACTGCAGTGCGATGGCGGGGTCGACCTTGGAGGGGTCGCCGGAGTCTACGCCGGGGGGCCTGTCCATGGGGCCGCCGGATGGCAGGCCGTGGAGGTCGGCTTTGGGGGGGGCGTAGGGGGAGTCGTACGGGGTGGCGTCGAAGTCGGACACGGTGGGCTCCTGAGGTGCTGAGCGTAGCGCGGGAAGCCACAACGAACGGGGACCCGGGTTTTTTTCGACGAAGTGTGGCTTCAGGCCGGGTTGGTGGGTGCCGGGGAGGCGGGGGCGCGCCGGTCGAGCTTTCCGCGGGCTGTGGTCGGGAGCGCAGACACGCGCTGGAAGCGGGTGGGGACCATGTAGGGGGGCAGCGCTCGTGCCACGTGTCGGGCGAGGTCGCGGTCGGGCTTCGTGCTCACCACTTCGGCGAGAAGTTCAGGGCCGTCGACCGACACACGGGCGGCTGTCACATCCGGGTGGGCGAGCAACACGCCCTCCACCTCTTCGGGCTGGACCCGGAAGCCCTTGTGCTTGAGCATGGTGTCGAGTCGGCCCAGTGCGTGGAGCAACCCATCGTCGGAGCGTCGGACGCGGTCGCCGGTTCGCAGCCAGCGGCCGTCGGGTCGGTCGACCAGCGTGGGGGTGGGACGGTTCCAGTAGCCGGACATCACGGAAGGACCGGACACCCACAGCTCTTCGGTGTCGGGGTGAATGTAGAGACGGGCGCTGCTGGCTGCGGTGCCGATGGGGACGGGACCGCTGGGTGGGGTGTCGAGGCGGTGGGCGCAACATACGTTGGTCTCGGTGGGACCGAAGAAGTTGTGGACCGGTCGGTCGGGTAGCGCAGCCATGAGCTGGGCGAGCGCGGCGGGTGCGAACGGCTCGCCCGCATAGACGATGCAACGCAAGACAGTGAGTGCAGAGAGGGGCGTGGACAGCAGGCGCTGCCAGACCGACGGCACGGTGTAGATGACCGTGCAGGTGGACAGCGCGGTGGCGAGGGTGGCCGGGAACATGGTGGCGCCGGCTGGGATGACCACGGTGGCGGCACCCACGAGGCCAGGCGCGAAGAGCTCGAGGGTGCAGAGGTCGAAGGACAGCGGGGACAGGTGGGCGATGCGGTCGGTGGGGCCCAGCTCGAGTGTGGGGACGGCCCAGGCCACGAACGCGTGCACCGCGCGGCCAGACAACACCACACCCTTGGGCCGGCCGGTGGAGCCCGAGGTGTAGAGGATGAGGGCGGGGGCGTCTGGGGCGACGGGGACCGGGGGCACCGCAGGCGCGCGGTCGGTGAGCTGAACGACGGTACAGCCCCCATCGCGGAGGGTGCGGGCGTGGCGTCGGGCGGTGCGCTTGTCGACGAGGATGGCCGACAGCTGGGCGTCTTCGATGACCTGTGTGAGCCGTGCCGGCGGGTGGGAGGGGTCGAGAGGGACGACCGCTGCACCCGCGGAGAGGATGGCGTGCACACCGATGGTGGTGGGGGCCGAGCGGTCGGCGAGCAGCCCCACGCGTGTGTTGGGTTGGACACCGGCCTGTGCCAGGGCTCCGTGCAGGCCGCCTACCTCGCGGTTCAGGTCTGACCAGGTGAGCCGGGAGTCGCGGTCTTCCAGAGCCAGGTGCCGGGGCGTGCGTGCGGTGGTGGCCACACGCGCCTCGACCAGGGGATTCATGCGCCCATCATCCGGGCGATGAGGTTGCGCTGGATGTCGGAGGTGCCCGAGTAGATGAGGCCGCAGGTGGCGTCGCGGACGGCACGTTCGATGCCGTTGCCTTCGACCAGGCCGCTGGCGCCGAAGGTGCGCAGGGCGGTGAGCGCGGCCTCCAGGTGGGCCTCGGAGGCGGTGAGCTTGGAGATGGCGGCTTCGGCGGGGGCGGTCTTGCCTCGGGAGACCTGCCAGGCCGCCTTGTAGAGGAGCAGCCGGCTGCGGTCGAGGTCGGCGCGGAGGTTGGCGAGACGGTGGGTGACGGCCTGGTGGGACCGCAGCGCGGGGGTGGTGCCGCGGGGCTTGCGGGCGTGGCGCAGGCTGGCGGTGAGCAGGCGGTCCATGCTGCCGAGAGCGGCGGTCATGATGCCGATGCGCTCCCACTCCATGGCGGCGAGAAAGAGCTGTGCGCCGGCTCCTTCAGGGCCGATGCGGCGGTCTTCGGGGACCTGGACGCGGTCGAAGGAGACGGGACCGACGGCGCAGGTGCGCAGCCCGATGCGGGGCACATTGGGGTGGCGGGTGACGCCGGGGGCGGTGCCGTCGACCAGAAAGACGGACAGGGAGGCGAAGGGCGGACCATCGGCGGTGCGGGCGAAGACGAGGATGCGGTCGGCGATGGGGCCGTTGGTGATCCACACCTTCTCGCCGGAGAGGACGTAGTGGTCGCCGTTGCGGGTGGCTCGGGTGGCCATGTGGAAGGCGTTGGACCCGGACGCGGCTTCGGTCATGGCGAGGGCGTAGATGACTTGGCCCGACGCGAGCTCCGGGATGTACGTGGCCTGTTGGGTTGGAGCGCCGCCGCGGAGGATGGGCAGGCACCCGAAGAGGTGGGCGTGGGCGGCCAACAGGAGCCCGCCGTCGTCGCAGCCTCGGGCCAGGCCTTCGTGGGCGTAGACGGTCTGGAGCAGGGAGAGGCCCTGTCCGCCGTGTTCGCTGGCGGTGGGTAGGCCCAGCAGTCCGGCCTCGGCGAGGGCATTCCAGGCCGCGCGGGAGAATGTGGCGGTGCGGTCGCGGGCCTCGACATCCGGGGCGAGGGTGCGGCCAAGGGTGCGGGCCCGGTTGTGGCGGGCCTGGTCGTCCGGGCTCCAGCCAAAGTCCATCAGACCGACGCGCCCTGCGACTGGAGGTAGCCGACCACGCGATGGACGGTGTTGAAGCGGTCCATCGTGATGTCGCCCATGTGCACCGACACACCGAAGCGGTGGTCGAGGAACTCGAGGAGGCGCAGGAACGACATGGAGTCGAGGATGCCGGCCTCGAAGAGGTCTTCGTCGGGGTCGACCTCGCCGTCGCCGTACAGGAAGTCCTCGATGATGAAGTCGGTGACGACGGACAGGAGGGTCTCTTCCATGCGGGGCTCCGAGCGGCGGCGGGGGTGTGGTCGACCCCGTAGCCACTTTGGAGCGTTGGTGCGCGGTTCACGGTGACGCGGGGCCGTGTACGGAGTAGCGAGGGGGGCCCGTGGCCGGACGCGCGCGCGGGAAGAGGTGTGACATGTCGAGCCGCGCGCTCGTGGTGCTCGGGACGGCCAGCCAGGTCCCCACGCGTCATCGCAACCACAATGGGTACTTCATCCGCTGGGATGAGGTGGGTGTGCTCGTCGACCCTGGCGAAGGCACGCAACGTCAGATGATTCTCGGCGGAGTACGGTCCAGCCGCATCCACCACATCTGCATCACGCACTTTCACGGTGACCACTGCCTCGGCCTGGCCGGCGTCATCCAGCGGATTTCCTTGGATGGCGTCCAGCACGAGGTCTACGTGCACTACCCGGCCTCGGGCGAGGCGTACTTTCGGCGGCTGCGGCGGGCGAGCATCTTCCAGGACCGCAGCAAGCTGGTCCCCATGCCCTTCGACGCACCCGGCGTGCTCTTCGAAGGCGATGACTACACGCTGTCCACCGAACGCCTCGACCACACCGTGCCCGCCTGGGGCTTCCGCATCCAGGAGCACGACCGACGGGCGGTCGACCGCTCCAAGCTCGCGGCGCTGGGCCTGAAGGGACCCCTGGTGGGACGGCTCGTGAAGGAAGGGTCGGTCGAGGTGGACGGTCGGACGGTGCGCCTCGAAGACGTGAGCATCCCCCGACCCGGGCAGGCGCTGGCCATCGTGATGGACACCCGTCCCTGTGCAGGCGCCGTGGCACTGTCGCGCAACGTCGACATGCTCGTGTGCGAGAGCACCTACCTGCGCACCGAAGAGCCCGAGGCGTGGGAGCGGGGCCACATGACCGCCGGCCAGGCCGCACAGCTCGCGGTCGACGCGGGGGCGCGCTCGCTCGTGCTCACCCACTTCTCCCAGCGTCACCCCGACCACACCGTCTTCCTCGACGAAGCCCGCCCCATCTTTGGAGACTGTGTGGCCGCCGAGGACGGCATGGTCATTCCCGTGCCCAAGCGGAGTGCCCGATGACGCCCCGCGCCCCCACCCCGCCCCTGTCGGTCGCCCCCATGATGGAGCGCACCGACCGCCACTTTCGGCGCCTGATGCGGTCCATCACCCGCCACACCCTGCTCTACACGGAAATGGTCACCACCGGGGCCATCCTGCAGGGACCGCGCGACCGGGAGCTGGCCTACTCCACTGCCGAGCACCCCATCGCTCTGCAGCTCGGCGGCGACGACCCCACTGCATTGGCCGAGTGCGCCCGCATCGCCGAAGACCGGGGCTACGACGAGGTGAACCTCAACGTGGGGTGTCCGTCGAGTCGGGTGCAGGCCGGCAGCTTCGGCGTGTCGCTCATGGGCCGGCCTGAGCGGGTGTCGGCGGCGGTGGTGGCCATGCGGAAGGCCGTCTCCATCCCTGTCACCGTCAAGCACCGCATCGGCTTCGACGACCTCGACCGCTACGAAGACATGCTGCGCTTCGTCGACATCGTCACCGAGTCCGGCTGCGACCGCTTCACCGTGCACGCCCGCAAGGCCTGGCTGAAGGGCCTGTCGCCGAAGGAAAACCGGAACGTGCCGCCGCTTCGCTATGCCGACGTGTGGCGCCTCAAGGCCGAGCGACCGCACCTGCCCATCGAGATCAACGGCGGCATCGTCGACATGGACACCGTGGCCCAGCACCTGTCGCACGTGGACGCCGTGATGATCGGTCGCGGGGCCTACGACAACCCGATGTCATTCGCCACCGCCGACACCCGCTTCTTTGGTGCCGACGCCGACCCTCGGGGAACAGACCCCGACCCCTTCACCGCCCGCGCCGAAGTGGTGGGTGAATTCGCCGACTATGTCGAGCAGGTGATGCGAGACGAAGGCGGCTACCCCAGTGCAGCGGGTCGGCACGCCTTGAACCTGTACAAGGGGCTTCCCGGCGCCCGGCGCTGGCGGCGTGTGCTCACCGAGGGCCTGGCGAAGAAGGTGCCCGTGGATGTGCTGCTGCGGGAATCGCTCGGGGTGTTCCGCCGCTGACCCGAGGGTGCAACCGTGGAACGCTGGTGGCACAATCGATGTGCGCCACCCCATTCCCCGACCCGCCCCGTGGACCCTCTGCTCCCCTCCAGTTCCTTCGACGGACCCGAGCCCCGCGACAAGCGTCTGGGGCAGGTGGTGGATGGCCGGTACCGGCTCGATGCGCTGTTGTCGTCGGGGTCGATGGGACGCGTGTACCGGGCGCAGCAGCTCAACCTCGACCGCACGGTTGCGGTCAAGATCATGGACCTCGACCCCACCCTCATCCGCACGCCCGAGGTGGCGTCGTATGAAAAGCGGTTCCTGAACGAAGCGGCCGCGCTGGCCCGGCTGCAGCACCCCAACACCGTGCGCATCTTCGACTTCGGTGTGGGCGATGGCATGCCCTACATCGTGATGGAGTACATCCAGGGGCGGTCGCTGAGAGAGGTCATCCAGCGGTCGGCGCCCATGCAGCTGGCCCATGTGGTCGAGCTCGCCGACGGCATCTGTCGCAGCCTGGCCGAGGCCCACGCCGCCGGCATCGTGCACCGCGACCTGAAGCCCGGAAACATCCTCATCACCACCGATGTCGACGGCACCGAGCGCGTGAAGGTGCTCGACTTCGGGCTCGTGAAGATGATGGACGGCGACGACATCACGCAGATGGGCCAGATCCTGGGCTCCCCCAACTACATGGCCCCCGAGATCATCCAGGAAGAAGCCGACATCGACGGTCGGGCCGACATCTATGCCCTGGGGGTGGTGCTCTTCCGGATGCTCACCGGCAAGCTGCCGTATGGACGCGCCCGACCGGCCACTGTGTTGGTCGCCCACCTCCGGTCGCCGGTGCCGAGGCTGCAAGACGTGTGGCGAGATGCCGACCTGCCCGAGGTGGTGGAGTGGACCGTGGCGCGCTGTCTTGCGAAGGACCGCGACCAACGGATGGCGTCGGCAGCCATGCTACGCAAGTCGCTACAGGCGTGTCTGCGGGCATCCCAGCGCACCGGGGCGTGGAGTCTTGGCTTGGGTGTGGTGGACGGCAAGCTGGTCGGGCCGCCGCTGCTGATGGACAATGCTGCTGACTCGGGCCCCTCGATGTTGGTGGCGCCCCCCAAGCGCATCGAGATTGTGAACGCCGCTCCTGCGCCTGCGCCGAATGGGCCGACCGAGCGGGTGGGGCCGTCGTGGCGGATGGTGGCGGCGGTGGCGCTTGTGTTGGTTGTGGTGCTGTCGGCGTGGACGGCGATGCAGAGTCGGTCGGAGCCCGTGGCAGTGGCGGCGGTGGTGGAGCCGGTCCAGGAGCCCGCTGCCGAGGCGGTGGGGGAGGCCGAGCCGGAGCCGGAAGCGCCTGAAGTGGTTCCGGAAGCGCCCGAGGTGGTGGCACCGACGCCCGTGAAGAAGAAACGGCGGCGGGCGGCTCTAGCGAAGAAGGTGGAGCAGAAGCAAGAACCTGCGCCTGCTCCCGAGCCTGTGCCCGCGCCTGCGCCCGAGCCGGTGGAGCCCCCATCGGCGCCGTCGGATGACGTGTGGCTGGACGACGACCTGAAGGACCCCTTCGAGTAGGAGGGCCGGGCGAGGGCTACGGGTTGATGCTCGCCGCGTAGAGGCTGTCCTGGACGAACGCGGCCCACCCGGCCTCGACGAAGACCGCACTGGCAGCCCATTCCCAGCCGATCGAGCCCTGGTCGTGAGGGTCGCACTCGTCCACGCCGCGGAGCTTGGCTTCGGGATTGGTGCAGGGGACGTGTCGGACCAGCGGAGCCATGCGGTGTCCGAGGCTGTGTACGAGTGCCAGGGCGCCCTGTTCGTGGTCGAACGGACCGAAGGCGTCGTCGTTCCACAGCAGGACGCCGTCGTCGATGTCCATGGCCACCGTGACGTCGTCTCGTTCGGCGACCGACAGGATGCGAGAGGTGACCAGGCGGTAGAGGCCACCCGGTTCGGAGAGGTGCTGTTGTGCCGCGGTCGCACCGACATCGACGGTGTGGCCATCCGCGAAGATGACCATGATGAGGGTGGTTTCGAGGCTTGGGAGCGCGCCGGGTTCGAGGCCCATGGTGGTGGCGAGGTGCTCCGAGCAGTCGGGCTTCACCCAGTCGATGGTGTGCCAGAGGCGGTCGGGGTGGCGAAGCTCGGTGGAGATTGTCGACGACTCGCACGCCCGGACGGCGGCGTCCCAGTCGGCGGGGGGGCGGGTGGGGAGCGGAGAGCTGGAGCTACCACAGCCGATGAGGAGGCTGGCCAGCAGTGAGGTGTTCCATCGAGACATTGGACGGTCCTACCGGAAGGCTATGTGGAGTTTGGAGCTGTTCCGACTCCATGTTGTTGCCATCCCTGTGTAGTACCCCTGTGTGGTGAGGTTGTCAGGCGCATCCTGATGCCCGGTATGCCTCAAGCCGCCATCGGCGGGTGGCTCATCAGAGATGGAGCTCCAGAAAGCCCCAGATCTGCTCGTTCGACCGTCGAGGGGCGTCGTTGAGCTGAAGGTCGTCCGTGGTTCGGCTGAGGTCGTCGGCCGTCAGCCCGCACCCAGGTGGAACCCGACCTCGAACCCCGCCTGGAACATGAACATCCAGTCGTCGCCGCCGGCGTAGGGAAAGGACGCCGCCATGTCGGTGGTGCGGACCCAGGTCATCGGCACTGCCACCGAGAGGTCGAGCGCGCCGAAGCGGGTGATGGGCCACCCGGCGCCCACCGACCAGTCGAGGCGCGGACCGAGGAAGTCCTTCTGCACAGGGCGGTCGCCGAGGGCGCTGCGGGTGGTGGTGAGGGTGCCCCAGGTGGGGCCGAAGTGGGCGTCGACGTGGATGTGGGTGGGGGACTTCGACCGGCGCATGGAGCGGGTCTTGCCCGACTCGATGAGGCCGATGCCGAAGGCCCACTGCTCGAAGCCGTAGTCCACCTGGTCTTCGAGGAAGCCCCCGCCCCGGACCACGCCGTTGAGGGTGCCCTCGATGTACTCGAGCTGGACGCCGGGGGCAGCGGCCTTGGGGAAGAGCTTCGGAAGGTGCAGGCCGGCCGAGGCGCCCCGCATCCAGCCGGTGGCGTCGTCGCTGTCTTGGATGACCTCGCCGCTGTCGTCTTCGAAGTCCTCGGGCAGCAAGCCCCACAGCAGCTGCGGACGGACGCTCAGCACTACGGCGTTGCGGGCATGGAGACGGCTGTGGCTGGCGACATTGGACTTCTTCTTCTTGTTCGACTTCTTTCCGGAAGACTGCCGGTGTTGGGCGCCGTGGGCCTCGGGAGGAGGGAGCTCGGCGGCGGCGAGGGAGGCGAGGAGTGGCAGGACGACGAGCAGCATGGAGCACCAGCAGACGTGGGAGGGGGGGACTGTGCTTCGTGTGACGGACCTTGGACGAAACGGCATGGCGCGAGTTGGATAGAGCTACACGGAGCCACCTCGACCCACCGGAGCCGCTGTGTTGAACGCCCTCACCCATCCTCGCCACGACGTTCGGGAAGCCGCCCGCGACGCGCTGCTGTGCCCCGGCACCGATGCGCTCCACGAGATCAGCCGGTCGGCCTTTGCCGAGCTGGGGCCGCGCCGGGGAGCGTTCTCCACCTGGTGCCGTGTCGGAGCGACGAAAGCAGACCTCCTGGCGCTTCTTCCCGAGGTCCGGTCTTCGGGCGCGCTGGCAGCGGTGGATCTGGTACGGGCGCTCTCGCGGGTGGCCGGGGAGTCGGAGCGTGTGTGGGCCCGGGATGCGCTGGCCGACCCTGCTCTGCCGCCCGCGCTGCGTGAGCCCTGCCTGGCGGTCCTGCTGCGGGCCGGAGAAGTGCCCTCTGACATGGACATCCTCTCCGAGCTGGATGGAGCCGAAGCCTTCCACGGAGGTGCGCAGTCGCTGGTCGTGGCGGGCTTGGATGGCGAAGAGCTGGCTCTGGCCATCGGCCTCTCCTTCGACCTCCCCGGGTGGGGCCCGCGGATACTCACGTTGGCGGCGCGCCACCTGCTGGGCATTCCCACGCTCGCTGCGGCCCAGCTGTCCGACTGCTGGACGGCCGAGGCGGTCATCAAGGCCTGCTGGGTGGAAGACGACGCCGCGCTGGCGGTCATGCGCGAGCTGTCCGCCGAGTACGAGGCGGCGCTCACGGATGAAGTGAATGGCTGGGCACGGTTTGTAGCGGCGCTGGGTGCGCGGCTCGACCACCTCTCCAAGGAGGGGGGCCCGCCCGGGGGCTGGCGCTCGAAGGCGCGGGTGCTGCACAAGCTGATGCGACGACAGTCATTCAAGGCCCCGGTGGCCCAAGCAGCCATGCTGTTGGCGGCCACCGCGCGACTGGCCTCCTTCCCCGACGATGATGCACACTTCGAGGAAGACGAGGAGGTGCCTCTCTCCGTGCTGCTGGACGTGGCGTCCCGACCGCACGCGAGCGGTCACCCGCTGGTGGTGGACGCCCTGGTGGCGAAGGGGCCCGGCGTTGTGCCGGAGCTCGTGGCGGCCCTCCACATCGATGCCTACTGGCGGTCCTATGTGGTGGTCCAGGCGCTCACGAAGCTGGCCTGGCAGCACCCGGGGTGTGCCGATGGAGCGGTGGACGCGGTCATGCCGCTGTATTGGGACGACTCGGGCGACCTGCTCATCGACAAGACGGCCACCTTTTTCGAGACCCTCACCCCCGCTGCAGTGCCGGCGCTGGTGGGGGCGTCAGAGGCCCACGGCAAGCGCAACTACTCTCTGAGTCGGGCCATCGGCCGGCTCGGCGGGCCGGAGGCGAAGGCTTTCCTGTTGGGGCACGTGGACGACGCATTCTACGAGGAGACGGGGGTGCTCCATGGGTTGTTGAAGCTCGGCGACCCGGATGCCATCCCGCACCTGGCGCAGCTGGAGGGGGAGGACCCATCCGCTGAGGTGGCCCGCGCACTGGTCATTCTCTGTGGTCTCACCGGCGAAGAACCCGATGGTCTGGACGACTGGACAGCCCGTGTAGAGTACGTCGAGCTCGAGCGGCAGAGGCGTCAGGAGGAGCTTCGGGAGCTGCTGATGGCGGCTGCCAGCCGGGAGTCCATGTTCTCGCCGCCCACCCGGGCGGAGCGTCGCCAGAGCGGCGGGAAGAAGCCGAAGCGTCGGATGCCGCGCCGGAAGAAGGGCAAGCGCCGGAAGAAGAAGTAGGCGCCCTATCGCTCGCGCACCACCTCCGCGCCGCCCATCTTCTCCACCACACACGCGGTGTCGGCACAGGCGCCATCGGGGGCGGGTGTGTCGGCGTGGGTGCGCCCGGTGGCCTGGACCACGAGCCGGCGGGCCTTGTCGCCCAGGACGGCTTCGGCGAGCAGGGCCTCGACCTCGGCCTTGTCGAGGGCGGTCAGCAGCCCCACGAGCTGGGCCTTTCGGTCGAAGGTGGTGACCCCCAGGGCGAGGTCGCGGGACAGCTCGCGGGTGCGCTGGTTGAGTGAGGTGGGGGCTTCTTCGAGGCTGGCGATGAGGCCGGCCTTCACGGTCTCGTAGTTCTCTTCGGGCATCGCAGCGAGGTAGCCGCCGAAGCCGTCGAGGAAGGCGTCGATGCGCTCGAGGAGCTTGGTGGGGTCGGCCACGCCGGACTGGATGTTGATGCTGACGCCCGGGACATGCTCGCGGCGGTCGTAGCGGGCCCACACCACGTATCCGAGCTGCTGTTCGGTGCGCAGCTGGGTGAAGGCGGGGGTCTTCATCAGCGTGCCGAGCATGAGCCACGTGGCTTGGGCTTCGAGGGAGGGGTCGGCGCCCTGGAAGAGCACGCGGATGGCGGAGTCGGCGTGGTTGACCTCGACCGTGCGGAAGAGGTCGCGGCCTTCGGGGATGGCGCGGATGACGGCGGGGGCGGGGAAGGCGGGCTTGGCGTCGGCGAGCTGGGTGCGGAGGCGCTTTGCGGCGGCTTCGGTGTCTTCGGCCGAGATGTTTCCGTGGGCGAGAAGCTCGATGTGGAGGCCGCTGTCGAAGAGGCTTGCGCGCCAGGCCTCGAGGTCGGCGACGGTGAGGGCCGCGTAGTGGTCGGCGGCCGGGAAGTGGCCCCAGTCGGTGGGGTTCACGGCCTCGTTGAGGGCCCAGCCCACCTGGTCGATGGGGCGGTCGGTGAGGGTGTTTCTGTACTGCCGGATGCGGTCGCGGCGGATGATGTCGAACTGTTCGGGGTCGATGGGGGCCGCGAGGGCGCCGGCGACCAGGGCGTCGAGGACCTCGTCGAGCTTGTCGTCGTAGCCGCGTACTTCGATGTAGAGGCCGTCGGGGTCGGCGTTGAAGAAGGGCTGGATGTTGGCCACTCGGGCCTGGTCGAGCTCGGAGGCCAGGTGCTGTTGGACCAGGGCGGTCCACAGGCGCAGGTTCATCTTGTCGGCGAGGGTGGTGACCTTGCCGGGGAGGTGGATGGTGGCGGCGAGACCGGCGCGCGGGACCTTGAACGAGGTGTCTTGGAGGTGCCAGACCCGAAGCCCGGGCTCGTCGACGATGGGGCCGGGCACCGTGCCGTCGGTGGAAGCATCGAGCAGCGCGGTGTCTTCGGGGACGAACGGGTTCATGGGGGGCAGCGCGAGGCCGGGGTCGGTGGGGGCGTTGGTCCAGTGCTCGATGGTGGCAGGCGCGATGGGCGTGAGGCCGTAGGCGGTGTCGTAGCGGGGCTCGACCTCGGTGGTGGACAGGCCGGGGGCGGTGATGAACATCCGCATGTTGTCGGGACGGATGCGGTCGATGTGCTCCTGGACGAGTGCGGGGTCGTAGGCGTCCCACACGGCCCAGAAGTCGAGGACGTTTTCGGGCGGGTAGAGCTGGAGTGCCCGGGCGCTGTTGCGGGCGAGGCCGGAGGAACGGGCGGGCTCGGCGAACTGGAAGTTGAGCTGGTTGAGCGTGCGGTTCTGCTCCCAGTAGGGCTCCAGGGTGGCGGGGTCGGACGCCAGGCGCATGTACTGGAGGATGATGCCCGCGACGTCGTCGACGTGGTCGTAGCCGGCATCGGTGAGGGTGAGCCGCACGGTGAGCAGGCTGTGGTCTTCGGCGCCGTCGTCGCCGGTGGTGAGGCGGGTGATCCAGCCCTTGTCGGTGAGGACCTCGTGGGGGGAGCCGGGGCCCTCTTGGCCGATGAGGGCGGTGAGGAGGTCGAGGGCGTGGGAGCGGTGGTGGGTGAGCTCGGAGGGGACGGGGAACTCGAGGTACAGCTCGCGGATCTCGTCGAGGGGGGCGACGTGGATGCGTGCGCCGACCTGTTCGGGAAGGTGGATGGGGACGGTGCTCTCGGGAGCGGGCTCGCCGGTGGTGGGGACGGCCGAGAAGCGGTCGCGGACGAAGCCTTCGAGGGTGTCGAGGTCTTGGCGGCCCACCACGGTGAGGGCCATGCGGGAGGCGCTGTACTGTTCGTCGTAGAAGCTGCGGAGGTCGTCCCAGACGGCGTCGTCGGGGCGGTCGGCCAGGGTGTCGAGGTTGCCGACGGAGAACTTGGCGAAGCCGTGGTCGGGGTTGCTGGTGGCGCGACGGACCTCTCGGAAGCGGCGGGCCTGGGTCTGCACCTTGAGGCGGTACTCGCTGTTCACGGCTTCGCGCTCGCGGGTGACGTACTCGCGGTCGAGGCGGGGCGACGTGAAGAAGGCGCTGAAGCGGTCGAGGGCGCCTTCGAGGTGGGCGTGGTCGACGTCGAAGTGGTAGCGGGTGTGCTCTTGGCCGGTGCCGGCGTTGGTGCCGCCGCCGTGGGACTGGACGAAGTCGCGGTAGGCGTCGACGTCGGGGTAGGCGTCGGTGCCGAGAAAGAGCATGTGCTCGAGGAAGTGGGCGAGGCCCTCGCGGTCGGGTGGGTCGGAGAACTGGCCCACGTGCACATCGAGGGCGGCGGCGGCCATGTCGGCGTCGGCGTCGTGGACCACCAGCACCTTCATGCCGTTGTCGAGCTCGAAGTAGCGGTACAGGCGGTCGTCGAGCGGCGGGGTGCGGATGACGACGCCCTCGGCTGCGGCCACATCGGGTGGGGCGGCCTTGGGGGCACAGGCGGTCAGCGACAGGAGGAGGAAGAGCTTGGGTGCGCGCATGGATGACCTCGAGACCGGGTGGGTGTAGCCGGTTTCCGGGGGCGCGGTGCCTACCAGCGTTCTCCTGTGAGGATGGCGGCCAGCTCGGCGAATTCGAGCGACATGTCGCCGTCGCGGTCGGGGCGGCGGTCGCGCTCGAGGTGGACGACCGTGCCGTCGGGGGCCACATCGAAGCGGGCGGCCCACAGCGCCTTGGAGGGGTCGGTCATGGCGCCGTAGCGGAGGTCGTCGAGGTGGACCCGGGTGGTGCCGTCGGGGCGGGCCTCGGTGCGGATGCCGAGCATGTCGTCGGCGAACCAGGCGTAGCGCTGGCCCATGGGGTGGGCGAGGGCGGCTTGGACGGCCGGTCCGTTGTCGGAGACCACCACCTTGGGCACACTGGCGCCGTTTCCGGTGACGGAGGCGTGGCCCACGGCGAGGGTGCCCGAGGCGTCGCGGGCGGCGTAGCGATAGGCGAAGTGGTTGAGCAGCAGGGGCATCACCCGCATCTCGACCGGCTCGAAGCCCGCCTTGTCGAGGGCGTCTTCGGCATGCCCCCACGCGATGCTGTGGTTGACCATGCCCACGCCCAGCCACACGCAGCCCCAGCCCAGTGCGATGGCGGTGATGCGCCGGGTGCGGATGCGCCAGTCGACCGAGCCGCGGCGGAAGGCGAGCACGAGCGCGCCGATCAATGGAAATGTGTAGACCGGATCGACGATGCTGGCGGCGTCGAGGGCGAAGCGGGTGTCGCTGATGGGCGACAGCAGCTGGGTGCCGAAGCTGGTGAAGACATCCAGCAGAGGGTGGGTGATGAGCGCCCAGAAGGCACAATGTGCCCAGGTCTTCCAGTCGCCCTTGCGGCTGATGCGCGCGCCAATCACCCCGGCGACGGCCGCGACGAACGGCAGCACCACCAGGGAGTGGGTGGGGCCACGATGGGCCACGAGATCGAGCCAGGGGTCGATGAAGCCGCTGAAGACGTCGAGGTCGGGGAAGGTGCCGCACGCGGCCCCGAAGAAGAGTGCAGTGCGGCCGAGCTGCTTGCGGAAGCCGGCCTCGGCGATGGCGGCACCGAGCACGGCCTGGGTGATGCTGTCCATCAACCGCCTCTAGGGTTCGGGGGGCTGTGGGCCTAACGTCATCGGAGTGAGGGGCACGGCCCGGCAACAACTCGGGACGCTCAGGACACGGTCGTTGAATACATGAAAACGATTGCGCCCTTTGTGGGGGCGTTCTCGTCGACCAGAAGTTTGATGTGGGGGGTCAACCACCACGCAGACCGATCCGTCCCCGGTACTGGTGGGTTCCCCTACCCACCACCACCACGGGAGATTGAAGATGAATATCGTATTGCTGCTTGCTGGCGCCGCTTTCGCCGACCCCCTCAACGCATGGCCGGGTGCAATGGGAGCAGGAGAGTCGGCTGTCTCCCCCGGTGTTGCGGTCTCCAACAGCGCCACGGAAGGTGGGCTCGCGGTGGGCCAGGGCCTGGGCAACGGCGTCGAGCTGAACGCGGGCGTGGGGTATGCAGACACGGCGGGGTCGGGCTCGGTGACGCTCACGCCGCGGGTGTTCATCATCGACGAGCTTGGGTTTGCGGCGGATGCTTCGATGGACGAGGCGGGCGGCTGGTCGGCCGGACCCGCCATCCACGGAGTGTTCGAGACCGACAACGCCACCTTCATTGCCAATGTGGGTTGGCAACACACCAACGAAGACACCGATGAGGTCTCCGCCACCTTGGTGCCCGAGTTCGGCATCACCGAACGCTTCTCCGTCTACATGGAGTTCACGCCCTCGGTGGACCTGGTGGAGGCGCTTCCCGCCCTCGAGCTGGTGCCGGGAGTGGGCCTGAACCTCGACCGTGAGGGCAACCACGCTCTGTCGATGGGCGTGGGCATTCCCACCGGTGCCCCCGAAGAGGTGTACGGCGGGCTGTGGTACGCCGCCGGCTTCATGGGCTCCCGTCGGCTGGCTGAGCGGGAAGCCTCGAACGGCGGGGCCGTCGCCACGCGGTAGGCGACGCACCCCGGATGCGCGAATGATGCGGGTCGTGGCTCAGGCTGCGGCCCGCACGCCGCTTGCGGTGGGGAAGTGGAAGCGGAAGGTGGTGCCGGCACCCGGTGCGGTCTCGATGAGGATTTCGCCGCCCAGCTCTCGGGTGATCTCGGCGACTGCGGCCATGCCCACGCCCCGGCCAGAGGCCATGCCCACTTCGGTGCGACTCGACACGCCGTCGGCGAAGATGCCGGCCTCGAGGTCTTCCTGGGTGGTGTGCGGCAGGCCGCGCTTGGCGAGGCTGGCGGCGAGGGCCTCCCAGTTGATGCCCTTGCCGTTGTCGGAGATGGCCACCGTCAAGCCGTCGGGCGAGTACTCCACGGCGAAGCGGATGGTGGGCACGAAGTCTTCCGGGGCATCCCAGGGGTCGGGCAGGCCGTGGTCGACCGCGTTGCGGATGACATGGGCGAGGCTGCTCCAGAAGGGCCGCCACAGCTCGGCGTCCAGCAGCACACCATTGTCGGACGACTCGACCTGGATGGTGCCCTTGCCGAGACGGTCGGCCAGCTGTGCGGCGCGTTCGGCCTGCCGGGAGAGCTCCATGGACACCGGCTCCAGGGCCCAGCGCTCGACGGTGTCGATGAGCTCGAGGTTGTCGGACTGACGGACCTGCGCCTGGAAGCGGGCGAGCTCGTGCGCGGAGATGCGGATGATGCCCGAGTCTTCTTCACCGCCGAGGGCGCGGACGGTGGCTTGGATGGCGTTCCAGCGCTCGACCAGGCGGTCGACGTCTTCGCGGGTGGGCGCGGCCTGGCGGTCTTCGACCCGGTCTTCCACCTCGTGGCAGATGCTGGCGAGCACCTTGAGGCCCATGAGCGAGGCGTTGCCCTTGAGGGTGTGGAGGCTGCGCTTGAGGGTGACGAGGTCGTTGTCGAGGGCGCCGGTGGCCAGAGCGCGGACGAACTCGCCGTTTTCTTCGATGTAGGACCGCACGCTGGCTTTGTCGCGGGCCAGGCGCTGGGCGAGCTCCATGACCTCTTGCTGCTCGCGACGGGACTGGGCGGCGGCCTCGCGGTCGGTGACGTCGGCGATGACGACCAGCAGGCCCTGGAAGTCGTCTTCGCCACCCAGCACCACGCAGCCGAGCTCGAGCTCGGTCGACCCGACCGCCGTCCGGGCAGGCATCTGCTCGCGGCACAACTCGAAGGGCAGCATGCCGTCGGTGAACGACTCGAAGGACAGGCCCCAGTTCATGCCGAAGGTGGCGTCGATGCGGCCGAGGTGGTCGGCGAATGGTGTGCCTTCGTCGTATCGACCCAGCCAGCGGACCAGCGCCGCACTCGCACCGGCCTGCATGCGGCCGTCCTTGTCCACCATCACGAGGCCCTGCTCGATGGTGTCGAGGACGAGGCGCATGCGGTCGTTGGCGTCGCCGAGGGCATCGTTGGCCGACCGGGCGTCGTCGAGGGCAGAGGCGATGGCGGCCTGGTCGCGGGCCTCGCGGGTGAAGACCACACACAAGCCCAGCGCGAGCACACCGAGGGCGCCCAGGCGGAACCACAGCGTGGACTCCAGGCTGCTGATGGTGGCCCCGAGGACGGGCATGTCGTAGTTGTAGACGAGCTCCCAGGAGCCGGCGCCGGGCATGGTGGCCAGCGTGACCCGGGAGCTCTCGGCGGTGTGGCCTTCGGCGATGTCGCGGGCGCTGCCGATGAGGTCGGGGGCACGGCGGTCGGCGATGACCAGGTCGAGGTCGGAGGCCACGATGGCGAAGCGCGAGGGGTCGGGCATGGTGAAGCCGTCGGCCTCGGCTGCGGCCCGGTCGGCGTCGGTGACGATGAGGTAGGGCACGTCGAGCAGGAGCGCTTCGAGCTGGTTGGTGCGGAAGATGGCCGACAGCACGCCCAGCAGCTCGCCGTTGTCGCCCTCGCGGTACACGGGCACCGAGAGGATGTGGCCGTGGGCGTCCCATTCGTCGTGGTGGGCGAGCGAGTAGAACTGCGAGTTGTCGCAGGTGCGCAGCGGCGCGGTGATGAGTGCGGGGATGTCGTCGAAGTTGTCGAAGTTGAAGGCGGGGTACTTGCCCTGGAACCAGGCGAGCTGGTCGACGAGGGCGTGGTATTCCTCTTCCTCAGCCTCTTCGGGGAAGTCGTGGGGGTCGTGCTCTCCGCCTTCCGATGCTGCGCCACCGAGGATGAGGGCGTCGTACATGAAGAAGGGGGTCTCGCCGGCCTCGGGGTCGAAGCCGCGCATGGTCATGTAGACCTCGGAGACCGGCACGGTGAGGGCGAGGTTGTTGTAGAACTGCTGGACGACGTCGGAGCCCTCTTGGGTGAAGATGCCCGCCTCGACGGCAGACTCCTCGCCGTCTCGGAGGTTGCGCATGGTCTCGATGCGGCGCATGGGCGGGATGAGCGACACCGCGCGGAGCGACTTGTAGAACTCGCCCATGAAGCGCTCCACCTCGCCGGCCTTCTTCTGGGCGACGGCCCGTTCCTTGTCGAGGAAGGTGTCGGTGGCGCTGTCGACCTGGCGGTTGTGGTCGAGAACCAGGGTGCCGCCGATGGCGGTCGCCAGGCCGAGGGTGATGGCGTAACGGGACCATGGCAGGCGGGTTTGTGGCGTGGTCATCGGTGCTCTCGGCAAGTAGGGCAAGTGTGCAATGGGAACGCCCGCTGGTCGGAATCTCCGCCGAAAGGTTGAGGGGGATCGCGTAGGTTTTCGCCGCCTCTGTCGTTTTAGGGGCTGAAGTGCTGCTTTGTGGCCGGAGGCGCCTCCCCCAAGAGCCTCGCCATGCGGTAAACCCGGGGGCACGCTCTGGAGCGCCGATGTCTGCCGATCCTGCCCCCGCCGCCCCCGGACCCCGCCTGAAGGTCCCCCACGTGATGGCCCTGCTCACCATTGTGGTGGGGGTGATGAGCGTGCTGTCGTGGGTGGTGCCCGCTGGCACCTACGCCCGCGAGAAGGTGAAGGTGGGCGTGATGACGAAGGAGCTGGTGGTGCCGGGGTCGTACCAGACCCTCGACAAGGTGCGCACTCTGGGCGGGCTGTTGCTGCCCCCGGGCGAGCTGGCGGACGGACAGGCGGCGCCGGTGAGCTTGCTCGGCTTCCTGTCGGCGATTCCGCGGGGGCTCGAAGACAGCGCCGACATCATCTTCTTCATCTTCATGATGGGGGGTGTGTTCGGCATCCTGCAGGCCACGGGCGCCATCACGGCGGTGCTGGGCAAGCTGACGGAGGTCTTCGCCGAGCGGGTGGGCGTGTTGGTGGTGCTGCTGGGTGTTCTGATGGGGGCGGGCGGCAGCACGCTGGGCATGGGCGAGGAGTTCATTCCGCTGGTGCCGCTGTTTCTGCTGCTGTCGAAGCGCCTGGGCTACGACCGTGTCTTTGGCCTGTCCATCGTGGTTCTCGCGCCGGGGATTGGCTTTGCGGCCGCCACCACGAATCCGTTCACGGTCAACATCGCGCAGAAGATCGCCGAGCTGCCGCTGAACAGTGGGTGGCAGCTGCGGGTGGTGTTCTTCGCGGTGTGCATGACGGCCACGCTGGCCTGGATCCTGCGGTACGGCGCGCGCATCAAGGCCGACCCCACGAAGAGCGTGGTGCATGGGGTGCCCGAGCCGGCGGAGATGGCCGACTTTGGTGAGGTTCCTGCCCTGACGGGCGCCCACATGGCCATCCTCGCGATGTGTGGCCTGGTGTTCACGGGCATCATGGTGGCGGTGCAGACCGAAGGCTGGTGGCTGGCCGAGATGGGCGGTGGCTTCTTCCTGATGGGCATCCTGGCCGCGGTGCTGGCCCGCATGGACCTCGAGACAGCCACCAAGGCGTTCACCCACGGCATGAAGGACATGGTGGTGGCGGCGCTGGTGGTGGGCTTTGCGCGCGGCATCGTGGTGGTGATGAACGACGCCCAGATCCTCGACACCATCGTGCACGCGGCCGCTTCGGTGCTCGACGGTGCGTCGCCCCACTTCGCGGTGCAGGGGATGCTGGTGTTCCAGTCGGTGCTGAACGTGTTCGTGCCGTCGGGGTCGGGGCAGGCGGCGGTGACGATGCCGCTGATGGCCCCGCTGGCCGACCTCCTGGGCATCACGCGCCAGACGGCGGTGCTGGCCTACCAATGTGGTGATGGCTTCTCGAACATGGTGATTCCCACCTCGGGCACGCTGATGGCGATGCTGCTGATGGCGGGGGTTCCCTACGACCGCTGGCTGCGGTTTGCGCTGCCGCTGGTGGGCATCCTGCTGTGCATCTCGGCGGTGTTCCTCGCGGGCGCGGTGGCCATCGGGTACCAGTAGGTCACCCGGAGGTCGAGATGCGCGGCTGGTGGATGCTCTTTGTGGTGTGCGTGGGCTGTGCGGGCGGCGACAAGGACGCGTCGGGGACCGACGGCACCACGGACGACGGTGGGTCGGGCGACGACGGTGGGTCGGGCGACGACGGTGGCTCGGGCGACGACGGTGGCTCGGGTGACAATGGGGGCGGAAGCTCGGCGAGTGCGGGCTGTGGGCGGGCGCTCACGGTCGCCACGGGTGGCGTGCAGATCGAGGTGGATGCGGGCGCCGAGGGAGATGGCATCCGTGGGGCCTACCTGGTGGTGCCCGACGACTACGACCCCGATGTCCCCCATCGCCTGGTGGTGGGCTACCCCGGCACGAACTGGGTGGGCGAGCAGATCCGGCCCTACCTGGCCCTGGAAGACGGGGCCGGCGAGGCAGAGGTGTTCGTCTACCTCGACCCCCTGTGGCGCGACTTCGACGGCTGGGGAAACCTGGGCGGCTGGGTGCTCGGACCCCACGCCGCGCCGGCCGATGGCATGGGCGATCTGGTGTTCACCGAGGCGGTTCTCGACGAGCTGGAGGCCGAGCTCTGCATCGACACCGACCGGGTGTTTGCCACTGGCCACAGCTGGGGAGGTGACATGGCCCAGGTGGTGGCGTGTTTCCTCGGCGACCGCTTCACAGCCAGCGCGCCGGTGGCAGCCAACCGTCCGTACTGGTTCGAAGGTGGCTCGGGTTGGGTGACCTGTGAGGGGAACACCGCGGTGTGGACCTTCTTCGGCATCGCCGACGACCACTTCACCTGGCAGGACTACCCGGGGCAGTACGGCGACGAGTGCAACGACTTCTGGCTTGATGCGCGCGGCTGTACGTCGAGCGACGAGACCGACCTCGGCCTTGGAGATGACGGCGAGTGCGTTGTCTTCGACGACTGCGACCCCGGCGTGCGGTACTGTCTGTACGGGCCCGAGAGCCGCCATCAGGTGCCGGACTACTACGCCTCGGCTGTGATGGACTGGTTCCGGTCATTCTGAGAACGCAGCGGGTATAGTGCGATGCCCCACGTCGGGGTGAAGGCAGGCGGCACACGGCTCGCCAGACCGCTGGCAGGACGTTGTGAACGAGCATCACTTCGAGTTTGACGAGTGCATCGGGACCGGTGGTTTTGGCGTGGTGTACCGCGCCCGCATGACCACCACGAACGGCCTCGTGCGGGTGGTGGCGGTGAAGGCGCTGCGGCCGGATGCGGCGTCTCCCGGTGCAGTGGCCCGGCTTCGCGATGAAGCCCGGTTGCTCGCGGCGCTGCAGCACCGAGCCATCCTGGCGGTGCACGACCTCGTGCGGCTCGACGGTCGGATTGCCCTGGTGAGCGAGTATGTGGAGGGGGCCGACCTCGCCCAGCTCATCGAAGAGGGCGAGGTGCCGGTGGTGCCTGCGCGGGCGGCGGTGCAGATTGTGGGCGAGGTGGCGGGTGCTCTGGCCGCTGCGTGGTCGTCTCCGGCGCCGAAGACCGGCACGCCCATGAACCTGGTCCACCGCGACATCAAGCCGGCCAACATCCGCGTGTCGAAGGCCGGTGCCGTGAAGCTGCTCGACTTCGGCATCGCCAAGTCCGACTCGGTGGAGCGCCACGCCAACACTGGAACCGGCCTGCTGGCGGGCACCTTCGGCTACCTGGCCCCCGACCGCCTCACCGAAGAGGGCGCCCGGCCGTCGGCCGATGTGTATGCGCTGGGCCTGGTGCTCTACGAGGTGCTCTCGGGCCACCGCCTGTACCGCGACTGCACCCGCCACCAGACCCTCCGCATGGCCATCGACGCCG